>JAAUYM010015579.1_pt1 | contig 22568 bp, 38 predicted proteins | sample 7278001 | NCBI WGS metagenome assembly JAAUYM01 (sample SAMN14350224, study PRJNA611818) | marine sediment metagenome | isolation source: surface marine sediment (1.8m) | place: French Polynesia: Moorea | collected 2018-08
AAGGAAACGAGAGCTCAGCAGTTACAGAGTGGGAAAGAAGAAAGGGAAGGAAGAAAGCAGGTACCTTTTAGTTCGGTTCTACAAAATCTCCATTTATATCTGTCCTCATTTCATTCTCGCCTGAAGCTGAGAGGGAAAGAGAAGCCGTGAGTATGTCAAGAGCCTCACTTACGTTAAACTAACACTAAGCCCACCTGATTGGAAAGGCTATGATTCCGCCCAGGTCAGATCAGCTTAAATGCAACAGCTAGTTTTTAGGATGTTGTAGAGTTAGGCAAGGACATTTGGGACATTTGAAAGACTATTTCGTGTTCAGCGTAATTCTGCTTGTGACAGTTTTTAAGACTTATGTCTATTAAAGAGTCAGTGAAAACAAGGGGAGAACAAAAAAATGGCAAAAATAACATTGACACTGCAGGACAAAAGCTTTGCTGCAGTTGACGACTCATCGCATGTCTTCCGCACTGAATAGTCCCTTGGCCCTCCTAAGGATGGAGTCCTTAGTCGGGTCGTAAGGGTGGTCCTTGGAGGGGATCTCCAGGATGGCCGGCACCGGGGCCGTGTGCTGGTCGTTGGTGTGACGGATCATGTCTGCGATCTACGGAGAGAAATCGAGAAAAGGAACAACGATTGAAAAATAACAACCCCTTTAATCAAAAGCAGATTTCTTTGGAAGTGACTCACATTTTGGTTGATGAGGATAATGTCAATGTCATCCCGCAGGATGAACTTCTTTAAGCAGTCCTCCAACTCTGTCAGGGCAGTGTCTACACAGACACAAAAGGGGGAGGGACAAATTAGATAAAAAGCCACATCACCAGGTGTCGCAATTTCCTCCTCACTCTTGTCCACGACCATGAAGTTGGTCTGGCGGTTCTTGTTGATCTCTCCGACGCCACCAAGGAGGAAGCCCACGCAGGTGTCCTGCAAGAAGCAAGCTCAATGCCCGACGGGATCTCTCTCTGTCAAGACTCGATTCACCTCATCTCCGATGACCCCGATCAATTTCCCCTTTGCAGCATGCAGAGCCATTGTGGGGGAAGGCACTTCCCGAGTACGTAGACCTTTATGTTCAACTTGACCCACAGCTCCGGCCCGCAACCCGGCCAACACACGTCTTCTCATTGTTTTCCCAATCTGTCACATGAAATGGTCCACCCACTTGGGGCAATGGTTCCTGAGGGCCCTTTAATGTGGAAAAATCACGTCGATTTCCCTTATTTCTAAAAGTTTAAAAAGCGTTGCGATCTGTTTGTTTGTTTGGGCGAATTGAGCTCTCCGAGTGGGGGAAAAAAAGATGTTTTCTTCAGTGCACAAAGCGCCATGTACACCTAGTACATATTACGTCCAGTATAAATTTCTAAGTTTGATTTTCGAAAGAGGCTGGTGAAGGTCTGAGCATGTTTCTTTGGCACGTAAAACGCAGAATAAAAAAAGCTACTAATATGAAAAAAAGGCTGTTATTTTGTAACTACTCGTATTTAAAAAAACGCATGGAAAATGGATCGCTTTCAGTCCATCGTCATCTTTCCCATCTTCATGGTCCATTCCACCACCTCCTTTAGCAGGGGCATCTTGAAGTGCTCGGCTATCGAAGAGAAAGTCCTAAAAAAGAAATAATAATAACCCAGGTAATTTCTTCAGATGAGGCGACGACTTGCCCTTGACCACCTCGACTGACCTGAGCGTGACCTTGACGTCGCTCCTGCGCACGACGGTGGCGAAGTCGCCGGCGCACGTGCAGACCGTCGGCATGTTCAGCTCCTTCACCCCGCGGCACTTGCGGCACTGGAGGTCCTGGAACGGGGGAGGGGGAGGAGGGGGGAAAGAAACAAGATTTGAGTCATCGCGTCATCGCCATTTGTTGCCGTTTTTATTTTCTGCCTCCTCCCTCACCTGCAAGACGTATCCCATGGTCTTCCTCTGCAGCGCGTCCACCAGCTGGTGCTCGATCTCCGCGCCGTCGTACGGTGCGCCGCAGTCGACGCCGGTGCAGGTCCACGCCGGCCGCGCCGCGCCGCCCGCCGCGCCGTCGTCCACGTGCGGGTCCTTGCAGAGGTCGAGGTCCCTGCAGTGGTTGCAGTGCCTGCAGATGACCTCCGGCAGGACGAAGGAGACGCAGGGGTCGACCCAGCGGGCGCGGTCGGAGAACTCGCCCACCCCGACCAGCCGGAGGAGGTCTCGGCGCAGCTTGGCGGCCTCACCCTCGATGGCGGCGTCCAGGGAGAGGACGCGGGTGAGCGCCTTCACGAACTCGAGCGCCGGGTGCGTCGGGCGCAGGTGCTGGCCGGGGCGCCGAGGGAACAGAGGGGCGCCGTCGTCGGGGTCTTCGGAGCCCAACTGGAGTCGTAGCAGAAAAAAAAGAAGTATCGGTGCATACATTGTAGAACTCCAATACACAAAGCAAATGAAAAATTCGACATAGAAGAAAGCCTTTCAGAGGTACAGTAGAACTTCGATATTAGCACATATGGAAGAAGAGAGAGCACAGGAGAACTCCGATAAGAGGAGAAACTTCGCGATCAACGTCATAGCAATCTTTACGACCGCAGGGCAGAGGTCTGCTGCTGTTGCCTTTGAACCTTCAATTATTTACGGGAAAGTGAAAGGAAGCGAATCTCCTGTTGGCCATTCTGTAATTTCCCGTATACTCCCATAGCAACTAAATCTTTAATGCTGGGCACGTACCAGATCGAAAGTCTTGGTAGCGCAGAACAAGAGACGAGGCTTTCCCTGCTTTCCTTCGTGATTTACTGACACAGGTGCAACGTAGTACTTGACTGATCTGATCTGGCTACCCAACCACAAGCGGTGGTATGCAAAATGGAAGCTGATCTGGCTACCCAACCACAAGCGGTGGTATGCAAAATGGAAGCTGATGTGGCTACCCAACCACAAGCGGTGGTATGCAAAATGGAAGCTCAGTTGCAAGACATACGCATGCACACACGTTTTTGCACGTTTGGTGCCGACTTGTATGCTCAGTTGGCATTTACTAACAAAATTTCTGCATCGGAGCTCAGTCGGAAGTTTACTAAGGGCCCGTGGTTGGTTGGGTATATTTTCCTCACCTGCTCGGGCAACTTCTTGTTGATCTTCTGAGTGAGCGCGAACAGCCTCTGCGTCAGCTCCCCCCTAATGAGCTCCCTCGAGTATGCCTCCAGTGGGTCCTCGGCGGACCCCGTCTCCGACGCCACCAACGCCCTCCTTCGCGCCAGGTGCGACCCCGACGCCTGCGACTGCGTCGCCTGCTGCGACTGTCGCCGGCGCCGGCGCACCGGCGTGCTGCCCGGCGCCACCCGTTCCAGCTCGTCCTGCATGAACTGGTAGACGGCGCTGATGTATCCCGCGACGACGGTGGCAAAATTCTTCTGGCACGCGCCGGCCACCGGCAGGTAGGAGGCCAGGTTCCAGTTCATCTCCAGATCGGGACCTTCGTCCTCCTCCTCCTCTTCCTCCTGTCCCTCGTCGTCGTCGTAACCTCGAACCACGTCATCGTCGTCATTGTCGTCCTCCTCCTCCTCGTCCGAACCGTTTCCTTTCCGGTTCTTCCTCTTCACCGGAGTGCCCGCCCCTCCCGTCGTGGCCCCCGCGGTCGTGGGCAACTTAGACCTGACGCCTCCGTAGTTGGCCGGGTCGCACCACAGAAGGAGGTCCCACGCCTGCCGAAATATCATTTTTTAATCCTTGTTATAATTTATAACTTTACTGTACATACATACATGTATATGTGACTATAACATTGCTACAGCTAAGAAAAAAAGCTACTCACGTGTGAGAACTTCATGTCTATCGAGTGGAAGAGCTCCTTGTTACGAATAGTGTTGGTGACGTATTCAACGTAGGCAAGGGCGTCGCTCACACATCTGCACAGGAGAGAGGATCTAAATATATGGTCCGCTCCGTCCGTCTATCTAAATATCTGTCTGGTGCTCAAAATGGGTGCTCATTGATTTGACCAAAAATTAAAAATTGGCTATTTCAGGCAGGATACCTCGAATCAAAAAGTGACACAAAATAAAAGTCCCCCCCCCTCCCAAATAGGACCAAGATCTGATCTCCCGAGGTCACTCGGGGTCAAAATCGACATTACTACTATTTCAAAACTGGGACAGGAAACGAGAGAGTCGTCGCGAAAGCACCTCTTCTTGGTATTGAGGATGATCCTGTTGAAGTCGGCGAAGACCACCTCCGCACCGAGCCTCCGGAACTCGGAAACCAGCTGGACGAACAGCTTGCGCATCAGTCCGAGCAGGGTCTTGCGCAGGGCGGGGTCGTACAGGAGGGCGCCGGGGGACCTCAACCAGCGGTAGAAGTGGATGATCTGGTAGTCGGCGAAGACATTTCTAAACCTGGAGACCTCCCTGAGCCAGGCGGCCACCATGGTGCGCAGCACGCGGAACGCGGACGAGACTAGAGCAGTTTCGTCGTAGCTGGACAGGCTAGAGCCTAAAATGAGAGAAATAATAAGCACACTTCGGATTCCCACATCTTAAAAAAAAAATCGAACAAACTGTTAATTAAAAGACCTTGTCCTCCCAGCATCTCCTCTAGGGATGCCTGCGGAGCGGCGTCGAAGGCGACCGACCCTGCCGTCCCCTCCATCTCGTGCACGTGGGACGACTGCAGCAGCGTGTTCACGGCCAGCGCGTCCAACTCGAGCTCCACGCATACCTACCGGGGGGAAGAAAAAATAAGATAAAGAGTGTGCTACCAAGTACTACTACTGTACTAGCAAGGATTATTTGTCAATCTGGATAATTTATTTCCCCGAGCTTTTCTCAAGTGATGCAGCATGAAGGAGAAGTTCAATCTGCAGACCGCATGCTCACCCTTCTCTCTTGCACAGGGAAACAAACGAACAGTTGTTCATTCCACGGTCCAACAGGTCCAATAGTACGTAGTAGTTAGTAGTCCGTTAGTACGTTAGTAGTCCAACTCGTATATGGAAAAGACGCAGTAGTACATGAAGACTTCGGAATACGTACGTAATTGGCTTCATCCTTAGTAGTAGTTGTTTTATTATTATCAACATTGCTTTTCTTTTAAGATCGGTAAACTTTTCTGATGTGATGGGGACGGACAGACTCGTCGCTGAACAGAAAGAGGACAACAGCCGGAGACGGAAAGAGAAGAACCTGAAACAAAACATTTGTGCGTCCTTACATGCATAGTGTACTGCTGGGAGTAAAGCATCTTGTACACGTACGAGTTACGAGTGCGAAGCAAAGCAAAAATGGACGTGTAGGAGTGTGTCACAACGCCACAACTTATTAACAAGCTGCCAATTCCTTTCTTCCCCCATCGTATGTCGGTCGTACTGAGAACGGTGATGGAGAGAGAAACACTTTTAGAGGATGCAGGTGAGAATAACTTAACCCAATCAACCTCACGGCTGAAGAGATTTCTGCACGGCAAGCTGTGGCTCCTGTGGACCCTGCTTGCATCCTGCGTGAGCGCAGCCACAAGCCTGATGGTGAAGGACCTGGAGAAAGTGGAGCCCATATTGATGGTGTGTGGTCTCACCATCATGACGATTCTTATATCGGGATTGAGGCTGGCCAGCATTGGGGTCAGTCCCATGGTCAGAGAAAAGATGGTGCTGTTGACGGCAAAAGGTGTCAGCATCTTGGGTTTTGCCACTACTCTCTACTACGCATTCAGGTGAGTAGTACTTACCTGCTACATCAGGCGTGGTCTTTCTCCCACTTTCATATATTCTCTTTTCAGGCACCTTTCCCTTGGTGATGTTCAGACCATCAGTGCCAGCTATGTCACAATAGTCTACATGCTTGCCCTGGTGCGTGCTCTCTGAACCATGTGGGGCTGCCGAGGTGCAGAGCATCATCATAATCACAGTTGGCATTGTAATGGTGACGAAAACACCCCTACTATTCAATGAAAACAGCAACTGGACAACTAGCACCCATGACACAACCTACTATGGTCTCGTAGGAATAACTTTGTTTTCAGCACTCATGAAGGCAGCTGATTTTGTCTTGTCTCGTGCACTCAAGGAAGTAGACTTCAACATTGTAGTCTTCTGGGCTGAGGTGATCGGTTTCTTGCCCACTGCAATTGCTTCCTACATCCTTATGGAAGAGGTGCCGACCCTTTTTGAGTTGTCTGTGATCTCTGTCAACAGCTTAATGAGCTACCTCATTCAAGTGCTCGTGGTACTTAGCCTGCAGTTGCAGTATGCCGGACTTGTCTCTGTGACTCGGTGCGTCCTGGAAATCATCCTGTCATTCATTCTGCAGGCTACCTGGTATGGGCAGGTGCCAGACACACTTGCAGTATTGGGAGCAAGTCTCATATCTGTGACCTTTGTCTTTGAAGAAGCAAGGAGACGACAGTGAGATGTGGAAACCTAAATTTATACTGTATTTAGAGTGAAATGGAGAATAACACATAGTTACATAGTAGCTAAAAATGTGCATAAGGTACAACTGCAAAAAATAAATTAAATTTAAATCGCTACTTTGAAAAGCGTTAAAACTAGTGTTGGAAATACAATGTTGTGCACAGGCATTCCTTCACAACATTCGTGGAAAGGTTCCACTGGAACCTGTTGGTATCCTGTCATCAGGGTCGTCTGGGCTGATCAACATAATGAAGCACATGTCCCCCATCACTCGTACCAGATAAACCTTATTAGTAGTAAAACACAAGTGACTGACTCACCGTCTTGTACGCTCCCGACTGGTTGACCGTGACGGATAAGCTTGTGTCCTCGGCCTCCATGAGCAGCCTGCTGTCGTCTGACTCCTTCCCTCCGAGGTCGGGCCTGTCGGTGCTGGAGCACCACAGCACGAAATTCTGCTTGCGGAGATGTCGCGCGAAGAAGAGGTCTGCGCCGAACGAGGTGCTGTCGCGCGGGAGGTTGCCCGCCGGGACGTGGAAGTACCTGTTAAAAAGTGAAAATGTACCGCAATAAAAGAAAAAAAAAAGATTTTAGGGGTTTTCTGCTACGGCAACGCGTACCTGCACTGTTCGATGGTGGCCTGCAGGTAGGAGTCCGACCGCAGGAAGTGCCTCATCATGCACCTAAAAAGTCATCTAATTTTAATTGATGTTCACGGCTCACATTGTACACTAGTTTGAGATCCACCTCGCTCCGACGCGCTGCCAGTCGAGGACGCCGTAGAGGCCGTCCGGGTCGCTCACATGGAGGGGGATGGTCGGGAAATCGCCCAGCGAGGGAATGGCGGAGAGGAGGCTCTGATAAAAAAAAAATCAAATAATACTAGGTATTTATTTAGCAAAGTAATTTTTTTTGGCAATTATAAAAACTTTTCTATAGCGGAATTTCTTGCTACGTGTACTGTACTTGGACATTCACTATAGCGGAGACCCACAGTAGTACCAAGACTTTCCCAACTCACCTGTAAGTCCATGAGCGTCTGTGTGACGACGACGGTCGGTCCCCGCTTTTCCTCCTTATACGCGGCCAGCAGCTTGTTGATCTGTCTGTGCACCTGCCTTGCCTCCGTCTCCGCCCGCACGTCGAAGGAGTAGGACGCATCGGGGAGCCTCCTCTCGTCCTCCTGCGAGGAGGCGCCGCTGCTCAGGAAGGCGGCGCGCTCGTTGTTATACAGATTGTTCAAGTTCGGCATCTGAAACAAGACACATATAAAAAAAATCAAGTAACTGACCAGAGTGTGGGCACAGGTTGGCGACAAAGACCGAATTTTAGCTTAAAAGTGAACCAAAAACGGGACAACAATTGAAGAGTTAAGACCACTCTGGTTAGCTCCCAGCAAACTAGTAGAATCCTGGATATATCCTTGTTATTGTGAATCTTGAACGAAACCTGGGTATGTTCTAGGTTGACTTTCTGCCCCTTAACCCCCAGCCCACCCCTCACCTGGTTGCTCCTGACGGTGTCGACGACGAAGACGGAGGTACGCTTGGTGGCCGGCACGAACAGACCGTAAATGGATTTGTTGCCCGCCTACAGAACGAGGAACACTAGTTATTTGCAGACAAGCGAGAGGCTTTTCAACGACTCACCTTGTGTTGGTAGAGGTAGACGGTCCTGAAGCTCCCGTCGGGCAGGTAGTGGTAGGAGGCGAGGGTTTTGAACTGAAGTGAGCCGAGCTCAAAGGAGTCCATCGAGTCGGCAGAGGAGGAGGCGGAGGAGGAAGACATCATCTGTCGGGCGGCCTTTTTGTCCACGCAGCAGAGGCAGCCGAGGTCCACCAGGGCGCGGAACTGGAGCGGCACCTGCGTCTCGTAGATGCCCTCTACGTCCGGGGTGGAGAGGTCGGTGACCAGGTCGCTGGCGTGCCGGCGAAACACTTCCTCTGGCACGCGGTACTCGTAGAGGTGCACCGATGGGTGGGACCGGGGCAGTGTCTTCTGCACCCGGCGCCACAGGGTCTTGCCGCCGCCGCCGCCGCCGCTGCCGCCTTCCTCGTCCTCCTCCTGCCTCTTCGGGGTGCGCTGGTTCACGTAGAAAATGCGCGGCACCGCCAGCTTGATCTGGTGCAGGTCGTGGCCCACCAGGGCCCAGAGGCGGAACAGACCTGCAAAGGCGATTGACGAGATTCGGAAGAGACGAAATTGCGTCACCTCCTCCCCACATATACCTATGCATCACGATTTACGTATCTAATTTTCATCTCTTTACCTGGCTGTCCTGTCTCCACGATCTGGATGATCTGCCAGGGCGTGTCAAGCAGCGTCCTCTGCGCCCTCCTGAGGAATCCTCCCAGCGTCCCCATCCTCCCGCCGGACCTCACAACCCCGAAGGCGATTCCGGCGTCATCGTCGTCGCGTCCGTCCCCGTCACCACCGAGCGGTCCTCGCTTGGAGCGCTTTACGGACGAGGAGGAGGAAGACGACGAGCGCTGCCTCAGCTGGTAGGCCCACTTCTTCTTCTGGAAGGCGATCCACTCCCGAAACTGACTCCTGCAAGTGTGACCAAGAAGGTGGAGGATCAAAAACCAAGCGCTCTCCCGTTTGCTTGCAAGCTCGCTGCTACCTTGGTGGAGGATTTCCCATAGCCTCCCTCCAGCTGCGTGAAAGGTCCTCCTTCCCTCCCGCGCTGCTGCCACTAGGTGCCCTCTTTCGCTTGTTGGCTATGGAGACGTTCTTAGGACCAAGGGGCATTCTCCTAGAATCGTAGGACCCTCGTAACAGTCAGGCGAAGTCAGTGTAGTACAAGAAAACGTCCACCAACCTGCTTCCCACATCCTCGATGTCCCTGACGCCGCCACCGTCGTCTCCACCGTCACCAAAGAGGTCGTCATCGGCGCTGTTGGCGGCCTTCTTGACGACGGCGGCGGCGGGCTTGAACATCTCGCTTATCTTCCTCTGCTTGAGCACGTCCGTCTTCTCCAGAATCTTCTTGTGCAGCCAGTCCGGATGCTGGATCCGCGGGACCGGGTTGGGCACCCCCTGCAGCGCCGCTGGGATAGTGATGATCTTCTGGATGGTCCCGCCCAGACGCTCGATGTAGTAACCCCAGTCCAGCACCTTCCGGATGTCGAAGTCCACCAGGGAGTTGTCCTTCAGCCACTTGCGCAGGTAGTGGCGCCGCACCGAGTCCTCGGCCTGCAAATAGAAGACCATTAAAAAAAAATACATTTGTATGGAAAAACATGACGCCGGATACCTCGAATATCGCGAGTGGAATGGCCCTCTCGGTGACGGGCGCGCCCTCGGGCTTCTTGGAGATGATGAACCTGCAGGACAGGCCGGCGTCTTTGACCATCTGGTCGCCCAGGAACTCCGCCAGCCTCTTGGCTGTGCTGATGGAAGTGGACTTCTGCCCCTCGTACTCCGCCAGCGTCTTAGACATGCTCTTGTTCTCCGCGATCAGGTCGAACAGCTCCGAGTCCGGCATGTTGGCACCCTTCGAGTACAGCACATCCAGCCAGTAGTCGGCCACCTTAAAAACAAACAAAAAAAAGTGTGCGTCATCATGAGAGTCTGAGAGTGGTGTTTTGGTACCTTCGCTACTGCCTCGTAGCACGTCTCCAGCGAGTCTCCCTTGAGGAAGGCCTCGAACACCGTCGACTGGAAGATCTTGATGATCTGCAACTCGCCGCGACGCTTGACCTCGAACCCTGAGAGGAAAAGATTGAAGCAGAAATTGCACCAGGATGGGATGACGTTTCTTTCAACGTTTCTTGCAACTCACCTTTGAGCTCGGCCAGCGAGCCGTCAAAGTTAAAAACGGCGTACCGCTTCTTGAGCTTCTTCCCCTCCTCCTTGGACGCCGGCAGGATCATGGACAGGTAGGGTCCGTCCACCTCGAAGAAGATGGAGTTCTCCTTCCTCTGCTCGTAGACCAGCCCCTCGGCGTCCACCAGCTCGTGGTACTGCTCGTTGGTGTTGTTGTCCTGCACCATGATGTTGAGCACGGCTCCCGGGTAAGACACTGTGACCTTCGGCTTCTTCGCGTTCGTCGTCCGCACCACGTAGTTCTCCGGAAAGGAGGCCGGCAGCACGCACCAGATGCCGTCCGTGTCGAGCTCCAGAGGACGGCCGACCTTTTCAAAATCATCATCTTATTTTTCCACAAAAGGACCAATTAAATTTTGAAAAAAAATATACGTACTTGTTCGATGAGCTCCCGAGCGCACTTGATGATGCCGGCCCCGGTGTAGCACACGATGCCGGCCATCTCCATCGAGTACCTGCCACAAAAATTTAAAGATATCAAGCACTTTCCCCACATATATTTTGCCCGCCAAATTTAGTTCCTTGCCCACCATCTCGCTCCCTTCCTCATGACGTAGCCGTAGAAGGAGTTGAGGATGCACTTGTGGGCCAGTTGCAGCGAGTCGTAGAGCACTTCTTTGTTCTTTGCCGACTTGAGCCAGGAGGCGTCTCCGCTGGCCGCCGCCTCCGCCACCTCCTTCTTGGCCACCTTGCACAGCCCCTTGTACTTGTACCGCCGGTCCCTAAAGGCCCGCACGGTGTCCACGTAAAAGCTGTTCTCCTTCTGGCAGATCGTCGTCGTCCTCTCCTCCATCTTGGTCACGTGAGTCTTCTTGTAAGCTTTCCTGAAAGTTTAATAAAATCTGACTAAACTTTGCTTATCATTTTATAGTCGAAACGTCAGGGCACCTGCAGTACTCCGACAGCCTCTTCTTCTCGAAGGACGCCCTCTCCTCCTTGCTTAGTTGGTGGAAGGCCCTGTGAGGACCGCCTAGAACACGTGCAAGAATCCAGTTATCATCTGTCTCAGCTGGAATTGCAGCTGCGCAGCTTACCTGGCTCTGCCGGAGGAAACCTCTCGTTCTCCAGCTGCTGCTGGATCCTCTGGAACTCTGACCTCGAGGCCGGCATCACCTCCCCCCTCCACATCCAGGGCATCCTCCTCTGGCAGGCAGCCCCTGGCTTGTTGAAGTCGCAGGCGGCGCAGTCCGTCTCGTCCACCATGGCCGAGGGCTGCAGCCGGTTAGTCAGGATGATGTTGGGGTACATGGCGCCCACGTCCAGGTGATAGATAATCGGGTTCTCCAGTCTGGCGGGGGTGTCGCGAAGGTCGCACAGCTTCTCCCTGATGTCCTCGCACACTTCCTCGAAGTTGGTCACCTCCGACAGCGGGATCTTCTCCTCCACCTCGATGGCCCTACGCATGCAACGCTCCACATCGTGGTGGAGAGACTGGAACGCCTCGGGAACCAGACGGAATCTTGTAGCGCAGAAGAAAAAGATCATTGCACAAACATGAATCCCTCCCTTACCCTCCCAACCCCATATTTGCAATATCAATAACCTGCACGGAATGTCGGCCCGAAACACCCCCGACTCTATCGCCTCGACGTGGCCGCCGACGTACGTCTCCGAATCAAGGACCTTTTCGCAAAAAATATACGATATGAAAAATTTAACGCCAATTTAAAACTTTAAAACAAGCCTGGTTCTATTTCGACCTGTCCGTTCTCTGTGGTCTTGTTGAGCACAGTCTCGTGCTTGTTGGGGAAGACTATGTTGGCAGCGAAGCCCTGCACGCAGAGGAGCGACTCGCAGAGGGTGCCGGATCCCTTCCTCAGCACCTCGTCCGGCTCCATCGGGATAATGGTGCAGAGTGCGTAGCAGAACGGGTGCACGTACTTCATGTAGAGGTAGTAGGTGGCCACGGCGTCCGACACAGAGTAGTTGGCCAGATCCTGCGGCTGCTCCGTGGCCATCCGGCACATGTCCTCCGGGTCCAACTCGACGGGGTCGTACCTCAGCTTGGCCTTAGCCGCCGCCTTCAGGTTCTGCGAGCCCACGGGCAGGTAGGAGTCACGCTTGACCCAGCAGAAGGCGTCCATGTGGGAGGCAGGGCGGGAGCAGTACACGCCCTCGCGGTTCTTGGAGAAGCCGATCTCTCGGGCCATGTCCAGGCCTGACCAATGGGATAGATATCGGAACAAATTTTCCCCCATATGAAGTCAATCCATAAAGAAATGACGATGCAAAACTCGATCGTCATACCGTGAACTGCGGCTCTCGCCTCCATGAAGGGCCAGTCGAAGAAGTCCCCGTTGTAAGTCACAAAGATGTGCGGCCTGGCGGGCGATAAAAAAAAAGTTCGAAATTGTACGGAAAAGCCAGGTGCAGTTAACAAAATTAAAAATTACTTGATGTCTAGAATGTGGTCGAAAAATCTCTGGATGAGCGAGACCTCGTCCGGCTCGTTCCACACGATAAAACAACCCTCGAACTCTGGCCTGGGGAGCAAAAGGATAGAGATGACACCTTTTGTCGTAACCCGAGGTGTTTCGACCTCTGCTCACTTAGGCGTGTACTCGAAGTCGTCGACGTCGGCGGAGATGATCTCCCTGTTGGTGATGAGGTATCCCTGACCGTCCACCATGTAGGAGACCATCATGACCTGGTCCACCTGGGGGTCCGGGAACTTGAGCGGCAGCTTGGTGGTCTCGATGTCAAAGGCCAGCACGATGCAGTCCGGGCGCTCGATCAGGTCCTCCCGCTTGGAGATGACCGGCTCGGAGGAGGATCCGCGGCAAGTCACCTGGTACCAGGACCCTACGAAGATGGACCTGTCGATGGAGACGCGCACGTGGAGGGGCAGGTCGTGCTCGCGCAGGTCCAGCAGGTTCTCCCAGGGGTTGGAGCGTGTCGAGGAAGAGAACGTTGACGCGGCATCCCTGTCCAGGTCCGTCGTCATCGCCTCAGCAAGCAGCTCTGTATAGGCCGTGCTTGAGAAAGAAAATAGAAGTTTTAGGCCGGTCTTTCACCAAAACACTAACACTGATTTAAAAAGCAACATATATTTTTCGAGATTTCTATTTAGTATAGTTACTTTTTAGACAGTACCTTGCCTTCATCCTCTCCTTGTTCCTCCTGACGGCCGACCATAGTTCCTTCCTCACTTTCTGAAGGTCCGACGTCGTCAGAAAACTCAGCTTCACATATCTGAACAAAACAAAAGAGATGTACGTACTGAATGGAAGACAAAATTACGACACCCCCCTCTTTAAGACCTCTGCTTGATTCCGACCAAGTGGTTGGCCAGGTCCAGGTCCTCCTTGTCCACAAGCTCCATCTTGGCGATTACACCGGAAAACTTCTTGCTCAAGAAGGCCTGGGTCTCCTGGAGGCACTCCTGGAAGGAAAAGAGCCAGAAGGTCACAAACAACTGTGTCAGTTTCCCACTGAACACTCCTGACCTTCTTGACGAGGACGTAAAGGTAAGGCCTGAAGGGCAGGGCCACCTTAAACCTGGCCCCGTCCTCCTTGACGAAGTAGTAGTCGACGGCAGCCACCAGGCGGCGGTCGTCGTCCAGGATCTCGGTCGAGTGCATGTTGAGCAAGTAGCCGACATCATCTCGAACCTGGGACATACAAAGAAGTCACAATTTAGCATTTTCAGGTGCGGGAAATCCCAGACATGGTCGGAATGGGCTAGGCTCCCTCAGGGGACAAAATCGGAGAGCAGCAAGTCCTTGAGTTGGAAACTGACAAACAACATTCGGATATACTTTTATAATTCTCACCTGGTCGGAGACTCGCGCAAAGCCGAACTTCTCGTCGACGGCGTCGTTCTCCCTGGACTCCCTCAGCCGGAGGTCGGTCTTGTCCTCCGAGGACGAGGTAGAAGAGGACGGGTCGGGCCTGTAGGCGCCCGTGTTGGACAGGACCATCTCGGAGATCGACGAAGGTGATCACAATTTAAGAACTGTCTATCCGTACTTCCAATACATAACGAAAAAACGACTTCCAAGATTTATTTTCGTGAAGTCTTCTTCAACTTTTCGTGCTTGTTTTTGTTTTGTTGCCGCCAAAAGACAGCTGAGCAGGCACAACGGCGCAACTTAATCGTCCAGGTCTCGCAACCTCAAATTGATTGCGTTCAAATTTTATTAGTTACATACTATAGGCAGGTTGAACATTCGGGGTGCTGCTGCTGTTGCTGTTACTGCTGCTGCTACTGCTACGTGTCCTTGCTAGGCGGCGGCGGGATGGCCCAGTTGAGGGAGAAGAGGGCGTGTCTCACGTGCTGCTGGGTCAGGTACTTCAGCAGCGGCGCCAACGTGTACTGCAGGAGGGACCCAAAATGTACCAGTACTCGTTAATAAGGTAGAGAGCAGACATTTATGGTAAATCGCAATCTTTCTGTCCTTGCCTGGAAGAGCGCCGACCTTCTATTGTAGTAGACGCTGATCTTAAGGGCACACCTGTCGCCACCGCCGCCGCCGCCTCCGCCGCCGCCGCCACTGCCGCTGCCGCGAACATGTGGCTCCACCTCCACGCTGATGACCGGGCGGAGGTGGTCGGCGGACTCCACCACCAGACGGCGCTCTCGACCGGAAAGCTTCGTGATGCGGAACTCGGACTCAAAGTCTGGGAGGAGAAACACATCTTGTTGGCTGATGATACTACTAGCTTGCGTCACTCTGCTCACCCAGGAAGACGTTTGAGACCGTCTTGAATTTCTTGCCCACGCCGAAGGGCGCCGAGTCCACCTCCGACACCTGACCGAAGACCGGGGCGAACTGCAAAAAGGACCTCCTTGCCGCCGTCACCCCCATCGTCAACAACAGGTCTATCATCAACAACGACGCCTACCTTGCGCACCTCTTCCGGTCTGATCACGTAGTTGAAGACGTCGTCGCTGCTCCTCTTGAACACGCCGGCCTCCTCGTGCCTCCACCTGGTGGGGTCGACCTCCAGCTGAAAGAGGGCGGCCAGCAGGGCCACGAGGACGGTGTGGCGCCAGCGGACGGCAAAGAGGGAGAAAGGCATGGTGGAGGAGATACCTACAAGTCTGGTGGGTGGTGGGGCTTTCTGGCACACAATGTCCACACTGTTGTTTGGCCATAACCATGTACTACTACGTACCAGTCAAGCTGGTGCAAAACTTGTCCATTGTGAGCACATTATTAAATTAGAATGTTTTCGCCCGGTTGCTGCAACGCAAATAAGCTTCCAAACGATTTCCTCCAGGAAGCAAAACAATTATCGATTGCACCTTTTCCCCCCTGCACTCCTTTCCCAAGTCTACGTGTCCCTGTAGTAAAAGCGACAGGTCAAGAAAGCCACAGCGACTTCGATTAAAAAAAGAGGAAGGAAGGAGGAGCTCCTGGAGGTGATTTGTTTTGGTGTATTGCACTTGGAGGTAGGTTGGCATTCAACCAACAAATAGTGTAGCGACACGGGTCTTTCGTACACGTCCGTTTTGCCGAGAGCTTCCTCACTTCCCCGGGTCGAGCAAGCGCACCACCTCCCTGTAGGCCGGCAGCCTGGCGTCCAACTTGTCCATCGCCGCCAGCGCCGCCGCCCTGGCCAGCTCCATCGGGGTCTCCGCGGCGGCGTTCCGGTCCTCCCGGCCGAACCCGAACTCCAGCGCGAACCGGGCCAGCCCGGGCCGGCCCCGGCGGGCCGCGCTGTGCAGGATGGAGTCTCCGTTGTTCGAGCGCACCGACGGGTTGGCGCCCTTGCTCACCAGGAGCCTGCCAAGCAATCATCATTTGGTCAGCACCGCTGACAAGCGTATTTTGTCACCATCGCCTCCTCCTCCTCCTTCATCCTCGCCTGGCCATGTCGTTCGAGGTGGCGAAAAAGATTGCCGTCCTCCCCTTGTAGTCTGTCTGGTGGACGTCGGCGCCCCTCTCCAGCAGGACCGACGCCGTTTCCTCGTCCTCCTCCGATCTCGCCTTGAACAGCGCCATCATCAGCGCCGTCGCTCCTATCTCGTTGGACTGCCAAGGAAGGGACCGTGATTGCTGATATTACCAACTGACGACGATGATACTGAGGCTACTCTACTCCCTCACGTAGTTGATGTCGGCCCCGGCATCCAGGAGGGCCGTCAGTGCCTCCACGTGCCTCTGCTCCGCCGCGATGAGCAGCGGAGTCGTCCTCAGGTAGTCTGCCACCGGGTCCACTGGGGAGAAGCCGTCCGCCGTCAGCAGGCGAATGGACTCGGCGTCGCCCGACGTGGCGGCCTGATGGAGTGATAGGTCCGGGTAGCAAAAAAATATATATAAAGAGATCCATAAAATAGTGGGAAAGGAACGAGTGTCACTTTGGGATCTTGACATGGGATCCAATGGACCAACGTATCAAAATGTATGTGGATTCCAATTCTACCTTTGTGAGCTATATGGCGCAGAGCAAGCTCGGGCCAGGCTCCTCCCTATCTCTACTATTAGTTGTACTAAAAGCACGAAGCACCAATGACTCTCTCTCTCAGAATCCGGAGGCCGTCAAGATTAGAGTTACCAGGTGGAGCGGGACGAATCTGAGGTTGTCTGTGAAAAGGGCCAGCCTCCTTCCCATGTCCGGCACCTCTTCCACCAGGTATCGGACGACGCCTGTGGCCCCGTGGAAGGCGGCGTCGTGCATGGCCGTGCTCTGCTTCCCGTTCAGGAGCTGCGTCAGGTCGTGTCCGGCTTCCACCACCACGCGGATGCAACTGCGGACATACATACTACAGTGAGGGAGGAGCAAGTAGCGATTTACACCCAAGTCTAACTGACTTGAACGCGTCGTATCTGCCGGCGTTGTGGACGGGCCCCTCGCGGCGGTCGTCCCACTGGGTCACGTCGGCGCCGGCATCAAGCAGGATCTGTCAAGCGATGCAACAAGTTTCAGGGATCGTACACGACCAGACAGCAGTTACGGTAAATTTGTCACCGTTTTGACGTAATTAGACTACCATAGTTAGTTACATGACCTTTGTTTTTTTTCCTCCCACATGAATGGCAGTTGTACTGTACGAGAATTATTGTCTCATGTGTGAGAGAAAACAAAGGTGAATATTCAACAAGTTATAATTATGTCTTCTGATATTTACCAACGAGATAAAAGATATGTCTGGTCGGGTCTACAGTATAACAGAGGTGCCCAAGTTATGGATTGCGACTTTTTTAGATAGGTCAGAAAAGTTGGAAACTTCTGCTACACTAAAGAAGATCTTTTCTTCAAAACGTTGCCACCGCTCACCTTGAACACGTCGTGGCTGTCATAGACGGTGGCCTTGTGCAGCCCGTTCTGGAAGAGGTCGTCGATCCAGACTGGGTCGGCGCCGTGCTCCAGCAGAAAGGAGACCATGTCGGCGCGACCGTACAGGGACGCCATCAGCAGAGGAGTGGCCACGCCGAACGCCCTCCTGGGGTCATTGGTTTAACAACATGGAGACTCTACTGTACTGGAACTACTGTACTACTAACTAGTATTACGCACAGTCCCTGGTCGCTGCTCCTGTACGGCTTGTTGAAGTCGCACTGCGCCGTGACGTTGGCGCCTGCTCCCACCAGCATCCTGACCATCCCGTGGTTGAGGACCTCCACCGCCCAGTGGAGCGGGGCGAAGCGGCGGTCGCTGCCGGCCACGTTGACGTCGGCGCCGCCCTCCGACACCAGGAACTCCACCACCTCCGCGTGGTCCCCCTTCGCGGCGTAGAGGAGGGCCCGGTCGCCGTCGCCGCCGTCGACCTCAAACTCGACGTCCACCCCCTCCTGCAGCAGCGTCCTGACGGCCTCCAGGATTCCCCCGGAGGCCGCGTCCAGCAGCAGCCTGCCGCCGTCCTCGCGCACCAGCTCCGCCACCGCCTCCTGCCCGTCCTCCTCCGCCTCGCGCCACAGCAGGCCGAAGACGGCTGCGCTGCGACCCTTCACCAGCGCTACCGACAGCGGGTGCACGCCGTCGGCACGGGCACGGCGCCAGTCGGCACCAAGGTTCAGCTGCAGCGCACATCAGACAAGTAAGGAAGCATTAGTACCCAACCAATATCGCTTGGGTGCATTTAATGATGGATTGTCCTAACACCAGAGCAGGTGTTACAATAGTGAGAAAAGAGAACCCTCATAGCAACCTACAACCCAAATTTTAACCCCCATCATTAAATACCACTAGTGGCGTAACGGTTGGTGATTTGTACATCTTCTCAAGGGGTCTACTATCTTACCAAGATCTTGACCACGTCCTCGTCCCCCTTCTTAGCCGCCAGGAAGACAGGCGTCTCCCCCACACTGTCCGCGGCGTCGACGTCCGCTCCGGCCTCCGCCAGAAGCTCCACAATCTCCACGCTCCCGGACTCGGCGGCGAAGTGCATCGGAGTCCTGGCCGTGCCGGAGGTGGAGGCGGACACGTTGGCACCGGACTGCAGCAGCAGCACGGCCGCCTCCGCCTGCCCGGCCTCTGCGGCGGCCGAGAGCGCCGTCTGCCCGTTGGCTACGGCGGCCACGTCTACCTCGGCGTCCGGGCGCGCGAGGAGCTCCCTCATCCGGGCGACGTCGCCGGCACGAGCGGCCACAACTAGGTCGGGATCGCTGGCGCCTGAGCGAGGAAGGAGGACGACGAGTTATACTACGGTAGTTACTGTACAATACAGTCAGACTTGGTTAATATGAAATCTTGGTTAACTGGAAAATTTTCCAGGAAACGAAGTCATATGTGTAGCCACTTGGTTGGACAAATATCCGAGTTCGACTGTAACTACGTTATTGCTGACGCTGCTTTTGCTGATGCTGGAAATCATTGCTACTTTTAAAACTGCTCACAAATGGCCATTCTCCTGACCCCCTTTTGGAGCACCGGGAGCTGCTGGCTGTTGTTCCTGACCAGGAGGACGGCGCTATCGTTCAGGATGGCTGGGACCCTCGTGGAGAAGGCCTTGTCCAGCAGGACCATCTTGGATTGATGCGCAAACTCCAAGCAAGCCAGGAGCTCGAAGTTCTTTCCTATAAAGTAACCAATGAGATTAGAATGATCAACTTTCAACGCCATCCTGTGGTCACTGCTCACCCAATGAGTCAATTTCCTGTGTGCTGACGTCCTTGCACTCCCTGAGCACCCCTGAGCTGTTGGCCCCCCTCGGCCCCAGGTGGTACATGGTAACCGCCTCCTCCAGTCCCTCCCCGCACACGGTGACGTCCACCGTCGTCTTGTTCCACGCCCTGGGAAGGACGTAGGGCGCGCTTGCCGCCAGCACCACCAGGACGATGAGGGCCGCCCTGGCCCCGATGGAGACGCCGTTCCTGGCCCTGGGCGAGTCCTGCAGGGGCCAGTTGGTGAAGTGCACCGCCGTCCACACCACGCCCCTCAGGTGCTTCTCCGGGAGGCTGTACCTGTGCAATTAGAAGGTGCACGTCAGGCTAAGTGCTACGTAGACACGCAAAGGATGCTTGTTTCTCTACAATAAAACTCGATTAATCGAGACCGGGTTAATAGAAAATCTCGGTTGAGACATTTATGGTTAAATGAGAAACTCGAAGAATTGGGAAATTGTGCCACCTCCACACCCGTCCCCATTATCCGAGTTCGACTGTACTACTGTACTACCGTACATAGTACCCACTTCTTGTGTATTGCCCCCACGGTCTCGAGTGGCACCATGGAGACCCTTCTGAGCACCCTGATGGGTGGCCTGGGGAAGCTGACGAAGAAGGTGGAGGAGACCCCGATGAGGCCCAGGGCCGTGCACGAGAGGAGGAAGTAGAGGAAGGCGTCGCGGGCTACGATAATCTCCGGGTTGTACTCCAGGACCGGAAGGAGAGCGTACAGCAGCCAGAGCGCCAACAGGAGGGTGGCGGTGCCGAACAGGGTCAGGATCTTCTGGATCCGCTTGATGAAGGCCAGCTCGGACTCGATCACCGTCGCCTCGTACACCGACTTCATGAAGGTGATGGGAAAGACCAGGGAGTAGACGGCCGACAGCACCGGGTCGACCTGTGCATGTTATATACGTACCCACTTTTCCCTAAATTAAGTTAAGATTTCATGCCGCGGTGCTCTGTCAGTCAGACCTTGACTTGCTCCTGTACGCAGATGAGGGTGACCAGGCCGAAGATAAAGTTGAGCATGAGAACAGGGAGGGCGTACACGTCCAGGTAGGTGGCCAGCAGTACCCAGGCCTGGAATTTTTTTTTGGTTGGGAGGGAAATTAGTATTATAGGCCAAAAGTTAAACTTTATAATAGTAAAGTTGTCTACTACTGTCAACCTGTAGTCTAAAGAGTATGTTGCTGAGCAGGAAGAGCATCCAGGTGAGGCTCCTCTTCGGATTCGTTATCAGGTTCTCCACCAGGTTCACAGTTCCACCTGTCAGAAAAAAAATGTTATAATCGTCTATTCTTACTTTACTGTTTCGCGCAGTACTCAATATTTGCGATGTTTTCCCTACCTGCGTTCATCAGTATTGAGAACAGAGAGAAGAGGATGGAGAGAGTCGGGAAGAACGAGAGGTTGATCTGTTGGTCAGAGAGAGAGGGGGACGAGTCTTTAGTGCCACCGTCGTTCGTCCCCGACATTATCATTGACAAATATTAATACGGTATAAACCATCTTGCACCTCGTTGCCCCACGCGTTCCTGAAGACGAGCGTCCTGTCCCATGGAGCCGGGAGGATCCCGTGGCAAATCAAGGAGAGATTGAAGATGACCTGGCGCAGCAAAGGAGGGGAATCATGGTACCTAAAGACGCGTTAAATATCGCCTGGAGATTCAAACCCGACCAGACGTTTCCATTGTCACGTCACGCCTAAAGTGGAGTACACGTACATATTGCATTTTTACTCCAAGCCTTCTGGAACTTTGCTTAAAAACTGTCAGATGGTCTTGCAAGTGAGGACTGTCAGTTTACTCCTTATTTGTAGGCTATCAGTTATCACAAGGGTGACCTGATTTTTGTTTGTTGACCTCACTCCTTCTTTGGAATTTGGACTCTAGGACTTACTTTAAATAAAGCTAATTTAATACAAATGTGAATCAGCCTTCAGAAAAGCTGGAAAAGTTGGTCCCTCCTAATGCCTGGTCGGGCAAAGAGCCCGTCACCTGCAGCGGCGACTCCAGCAGCGCCTGCGACTCATGGCAGTATCCGACCACCTTCTTGGCAAAGGCGGTGACCCTCTCGCTGACCCTGCAGATGGCCAGGAAGGTCCACAGGAAGACGTTGATCGGGTGGAGGAAGAGCAGGAAGGCCTCGCGCTTGTGGCCCAAGAGGAAGAACTGGTACACGGCCACGGGACCTGAGGAGAGTTTTCTAAGTACATAGCGGGGGGTCCCACATGTAGGTATGTACCAGTGGTTAAGGGTCTTTACCCGGCAGCAGATCGATGGCCAGCCCCACCCAGAAGAGCTTCCTGTACCCGAGCGACCAGAGCAGGAGGAGGATGGGGATGTCGGAGAGGTGGTCCAGCAGGGCAGGCAGGGTGCGAAGGAACAGCTTCAGGGAGTCCACGTAGATGGTGCGGTCCACGGAGCGCTGCTGCGGAACCGACCCCGACGAACCCGACGGATCTGACCCGGACGACAAACCGCCTCCGGAACCCGATTCCAGCGGGGGCAGATCTGCGTTGCAAAAACAAACAGGGGGAAATTAGCGCGCGTGTCTGAACTGGCAGTTCAGTGGGAGATCTAATTTGAATTAGTATAGCCCATTAAAAAAAAAAAAATTCTTCATTTCACTACCTTTTAAATACATACTATAAATACAAAATATTTAAAATAAATACTACATATCTAGTGTAGAAGGTCTGATTGAAAAAGAAAAAAAGGGTGTAGGTTTTTTTTGGTGGACATGCTGTACTGTACACGCACACGTACCTTTCATTTCTTCCCGCACCTCCGGCTCCTCCTTCAGCCGCTTCATCTCCAGTTTCTCTGCAGCCGACATCTCAGCTCTACCGTACAACAGCACCTTCCAGTTTCCCGGATTGATTAATTCGTCGCGCGGCGCGCACTCATGCACCTCAGTTTTCCTAATTTTTGCTCCGATTGACTCTAGGGTTCAACTTGGGACAGACGACACTTTTCGTACATGCACATGTACGTACATCCGTAGTACCTACTACACACGCACACATCTCATTTTTCTCTTATCACAGGAAGTTGCCATCATTTTTCTTTTCTGCTGAAAAGCTGCACAAGCTTGATGGCTGTTTTGCTTTCAATCTTCATTCAGACTGGAAGTACAAAATCTGTGTCAGAAACTGCGTGCGAAACTGGGAAATGTTTTTGTTCTACCAGCTCTCGAACTCTGACAATAATGGTGCCTCTCAATGGCACCATTCTCTGCCCCTGATGTCTTCTGATGTGAATGAGAGGTGGACAGTGGCAAAGGCTGAGTAGAGGAGAAAGAATAATAAGCTCCTCTACT
>JAAUYM010026023.1_pt1 | contig 22541 bp, 25 predicted proteins | sample 7278001 | NCBI WGS metagenome assembly JAAUYM01 (sample SAMN14350224, study PRJNA611818) | marine sediment metagenome | isolation source: surface marine sediment (1.8m) | place: French Polynesia: Moorea | collected 2018-08
CGCCGAGTTGTGCGATCAGCAGCACGTTGATCGATGAGAACCAGAAGAGCGCAAGCGCAGAGAATAACCCCGCGGCTGTCGCCCAGTGCCGATTGGGCTCGTCGAGAAACCGGAGAATTGCCCAGAGACTGAGCAACGGCAGGGTGACGTTCAGCATATCCGTGTCAATATGGCCGGGGATCGATCGTGCAAAAAGCGCAGGCATCGTGGCGCAGAAGACGCCGGCGAGGAAACCGACCCAGGTCGAACCCAGAGCGCGGCCAACCAGAATTGTTGGGATGACGGCAGTTGCGCCCAAAATGACCGGCAGGATGACCATCAGCGAGTCCAGGCTGATGCTCAATGTACCCGCGATAGCGGAAAGCAACAGCGAAACTGCGGTTGCGTTCGCGATGGTGCCGCCTTCAAGTATTGCTTTCGCCTGGACAGCAAACGAGTAGCCGTCGTTGTTTGTCAGCAAATAGACATCAGAAAACCGGGCGTCCGCAACATCGGCAAACTGCCAGAACCAGATCGATCGAATCGCAATCGCGATACAGAAAGCGAGCAGCATGAGTCCCGCAAGGCTGCCTCGCGTTTCGAAGGCATCAATTCGAAGGTCCGGTCTCGACCCAAGTCGGGAAAGCAGCGATTGGGATTGTTGAGGTTTCTTTTTCTTCACGCAGTGACGTTCGCGTACGACAAGCTAGGCATCATACGAGAACATCAGTGCGTTTTGTTGGGCTGAATTGCCGCCGGCTAGAGCTTGAGGACGTTGACAGCGTCCATCATGACCCTGGACAGTTCTTTTTCAAACGCTTCGCGGCATTCGTTGAAGCGTTCGAGCGGGAACTTGATCGGTACCTCGGCAACCGCTGCCTGGAGCATAGTCAGGTGGGCCTCCCACCCTGCGCAAGAGCGCGGAACGACCTCATTCTCCGGGATGCTGACGCGCAGCCGGATGAGGCAGCCGTTGTCGCTGTCCTCGAGTTCAAAGCGCACGGGCCGCAGTGGTTCATCTTTCCCGCTCCATGAGAATTCGAGCAGACCGGGCGCAACGCATGCGGTGACCTCGCTGTCGACAATGACGTAGCTGTCCTTGAAGTCCAGTTCAGCGCGCCCGCCCTGCCTCAGCTCGATCGTGCCGGGTGCCAGCCAGAGGACCCGCTTGCCTTCCTCCGCCAGAAAATCCCACACCCGGTCTACAGGGGCTTCCACGGCGCGTTCCATCGTGGCCGTGACGTACCCGTCCTGATAGATCAGCTCTCCGAATTTCTCAGCCATGCTGTCCACTCCTTTTGTGGTGTTTGGCTGAACGATACGGCGGGTTATCGCGATGCGGCATTGACGTGCGTCAAGCCCCCGGTCGCTTCGAGAACCGGTTATTTCTGACTATTCAGGCTCAAGTTACCGGCTGCGGCCGCCGATACACTCCAGAGAAGTCAGGGAATCTGAAGAAGAGGTATTGCGTGAATTCGAACGTATTGGCGGTCGATGACGACGAGACGCTGCGCGGCATCGTGGTGCGCATTCTCGGGCGTCACGGATTTGTTGTTGAAACTGCGGACAATGGTTTGGGGGCGCTTGAGGCGCTTCGCAACGGCTTTCGCGGTGTGATCCTGCTGGACTACGCGATGCCGGAACTCGACGGCTACGGTACGCTCAAGGCCATCAAGGAAGAGCAGCTCATGGACGGCATCACGATCTGTATGCTGACCGGGCTGGAGGAACCGACTGACCGTCTCGAGGAGCTCGGCTCCATGGTCGTCAACTACATCACCAAGCCATTTTCCCCTGAAGAGTTGATCAGCGCAGTCCAGGACGCTGCCGAACTGGCGAGCGATTCGGACAATCGCCTTTGGCTCCCATAGTTGTCATCGGGTCTTCGACCGGAGGGCCCCAGGTTCTTCGTGAGATTTTTGACGGCATGCCTCGTCTGGCGCTGTCGATTCTGCTCGTCCAGCATATGCCGCTCTACATCAACGAAAGGCTGCGGAATTCACTCGATGCGGTCACGGGGATGAATGTCCTGATCGCTGAGGACGGCATGAAGATCGAACCCGGGCAACTTTTGATCGCGCCGAGTGAACAACACATGATGGTCGAGCGCAATCAGGTCGTGAAGCTGGTAACGGCACCGCCCGTTTGTCATGTCTGCCCTGCTGTCGATGTCCTGATGCAGTCATTTACTCGCATCCCTCGCGTTGAGCTGACGGGCGTCATCCTGACAGGGATGGGCAAAGACGGTGCTGACGGTGTCGTTCACCTGACTTCCCTGGGCGCCAAAACGATGGCACAGGACAAGGAAAGCAGCGCTGTTTTTGGAATGCCACGTCGTGCGATCGAAACCGGCGTCGTTGATTTTGTAGGTCGACCGAAACAGATCGCAGACAAGATCAGGAAGCTCGCTGGCCCGCTACCTTGCACGCGCGCAGCAAGCTGAGATCGACCTTGCTGTCTATTTGGTAGATTGCGTGGGGTACATATGTCGATTATTCTCGACATATGGACATATCGACCGCAACCCGGGCCCTTGCCGCACTCTCCCAGGAATCGCGCCTTGAGGCGTTTCGCCTCCTCATTGAGGAAGGTGAGGCGGGGCTGCCCGCAGGCAGGGTCGCCTCGGAAGTTGGTGTTCCACACAACACAATGTCTTCACATCTTGCGACACTCGAACAGTCCGGGTTGGTCTCTTCCAAACGCCAGGGGCGATCCATTATCTACCGCGCAAATATGACAGCGCTAAAGGCGTTGTTGTCTTATCTGATTCAGGATTGCTGCCACGGGCGACCGGAAAAATGCGCGTCGATGCTTGATGATCTGCTGCCGTCTTTTGAGGAGAGCGCGTGACCGTCAACGTGCTTTTTCTCTGTACGGGAAATTCGGCTCGCAGCATTGTTGCGGAAGCCCTGCTCGACCGGCTCGGCGAGGGAAGGTTCAGGGCTTTCAGCGCAGGCAGCAGGCCGGCCGGTCAGGTCAACCCGGGCGCCATCGACGTTCTCGGTGAACATGGATTTGACCTGACGAAGTTTCGCTCGAAGTCCTGGGACGAGTTTGCACAACAAGATGCGCCCGAAATGGACATCGTCTTTACCGTTTGTGACAGCGCAGCTGCTGAATCATGTCCTGCCTGGATCGGTCATCCGCTGACCGTACACTGGGGAATACCCGACCCTGCCGCCGCGCCAGTTGATGAGATCAAGGCGGCGTTTGCCAGCACCTATGAAATACTCGAAGCGCGCCTCAGTCAGCTCGTTGAGATGCGTATTGAGACCATGACCAATCCCGAACGGAAGACGGCGCTCGAGGCGATCGCCGGACACTGAATTGACCCACAGGAAACCAGACATGAGCGACGCACACTCGCCGATGGGACTTTTTGAGCGCTATCTCACCGTGTGGGTGGGGCTCTGCATCATTGCCGGAGTCGGACTCGGGGTCGTATTTCCCGAGCTGTTCAGACTGGTTGCATCGCTTGAGTACGCAAGCGTCAACTTTGTTGTCGCTGTTTTTATCTGGGTGATGATTTATCCGATGATGGTCAACGTCGACTTTGCGTCGATTGCCGACGTAGGGAAGCGGCCCAAGGGACTCTGTATCACGCTTGTCGTCAACTGGCTGATCAAGCCGTTTACCATGGCGGCGCTTGGCATCCTGTTTTTTGAGTACCTGTTTGCAGGTCTGGTCGACCCGCAGTCAGCGAAGGAGTACATCGCCGGCATGATCCTGCTGGGCGTTGCACCCTGTACGGCGATGGTCTTTGTGTGGAGCCAGCTCGTGCGCGGAGATGCCAACTACACGCTGGTCCAGGTGTCCATCAATGACATCATCATGATTTTTGCGTTTGCGCCTCTGGCTGCGTTGCTGCTGGGTGTGACAGACATCATTGTTCCCTGGGAAACACTGTTGCTGTCAGTTGTGCTTTATGTGGTGACGCCGCTTGCCGCGGGTTACCTGACGCGACATCAGCTCGAGCGGAAAGGGCAGGCAAACATCGATGCGTTCACGGCGAAGGTCAAGCCTTGGTCGGTGCTGGGATTGCTGGCGACGGTTGTCCTGCTGTTCGGATTCCAGGCAGAAACGATCCTGGACAAACCGCTGGTGATTGCGCTGATTGCGATACCGCTCCTGATCCAGAGCTACGGGATATTTGTGGTCGCTTTTGGATGGGCGTACCTTTGGCGCGTGCCGTTCTCGACGGCTGCGCCGGCTGCGTTGATTGGGACATCCAACTTTTTCGAGCTGGCAGTAGCCGTGGCGATCAGTCTGTTCGGACTGAACAGTGGCGCCGCGCTCGCCACGGTGGTGGGTGTGCTGGTTGAGGTGCCGGTGATGCTGTCGCTGTGCGCGGCCGCAAACCGGATGCGGGGCTATTTCGCTAGTTGATCTCGACCGCGCTGGCGACGATTGCGTACTCGACGACGTCACCTTTGATCTGCTTCGGATCTGCTCCTTCATCTTTGGCGAAATGGCGGGCCTCTTTCCGGCTCAGCGTTTTCTGTTGCAGCTCACCATAGACGGTTGAGGACAGTCCGCCGCTGTCGGTCGGTACAAAAAAGCCGTAGTCCTTGAAAGTGACGCGCGCGTAGACGTCGCCATCGGTGAGCACCATCCAGCAGCCCTTTTTCTTGCAGACTTTGGTGATGGTGCCTTCGAGTTTCAGGTTCGAAACGGCTTCGGCGTCGAGCGCTTCAATCGCTTCCGCGAGGGACTGGGAGGGTCCTGCCGGCATCGCATCGCCAAAGGTGCGTGGACCTTCCGCAAATGCCTGAACGGCGAATATCGTGAGTGTCGTCAGGACGATGGCCGCTCGTATCATGGATGATCCTCTTGGTGGTTTTCAGCAGTTACCAGGGTTCGGGATCTGCGCGTTTTGCCGCTTTCATCCCTTCGTCAGTATCCCCGATTTTCCAGTAGCTGCTGACATACATAAAGCCTTTTTCGACGCTGCGCTCATGCCGGAAGTACTGGCGCAGCGCGCGCGAGGCGCTGAACTCTCCTGCTACCCAGACCGCCACATTGCCATCGCGCCACGGCAGTGCCATCACAGTGTCTTCGAGCATGCTGTTCGGGGAGTCCGGCTCGGGATTGACGATCCAGTGCACTTCCATGCCGGGCGGAAGGTCGAGGTCGATCTTGTCAGCTTCGTCAATCACCTCCAGAACAACGTGCCCGGTTGCATCTGACGGAAGTCGTTCGAGATTGACGCGGATCGCGGGAATGGCGCTCATGTCACCGGCAAGCAGGAACCAGTCACCTTCGGTGTTGATGGGCTGGCAGGCGCCGGGTCCGGTGATGGTGATGCTGTCACCGTTGCTGACCTGGTTTGCCCAGCGTGCTGCGGGCCCCTTGTCGCCATGTGAGACAATTTCGAGCGTCAGCTCAGCGCGTGACGGATCGAATGCGCGAACGGTGTATGAGCGCATGGACGCCTTGTCCTCGAGGTCCGCGAGCACCAGCTTGACGTAGCCTCCCTCAAAGCCCGTGGGGAAATCGCCCAGCGCTTCACCCGTCAGCTTGACCTGGGCCAGGTTGGGTGAGAGGTATTCCTTGCTGAGGACGCTGACGTCTCTCGGGATTTTTGCCATGGGAGTGCGGTGATTTGAGTGGAGGCGTAGTGTGCCCGAATCAGGGTGGCTTGTAAATAAGAATGATTCTCAAATGAGTACCAGCGCGTCGAGTATCCCATGGTCAATGAACTGATTGCCACGATTCGCGGATGCACGATCTGCCGTGATTCGCTGGACCCGAATCCCATTATTCAGCTCGCGCCCGTCGCGAAAATCCTCATTGCCTCGCAGGCGCCAGGCCGAATCGCCCATGAATCGGGTGTTCCGTTCCAGGATGCGAGCGGTCGCCGTCTCCGGCAATGGCTGGGGCTCTCTGAAGATCATTTCTACAACCCGGACAATGTCGCGATCCTGCCGATGGCGTTTTGCTTTCCGGGTGGCGGCAGGCAGGGTGATCTTCCGCCGCCCGTCGCCTGCGCGGAACGCTGGCGGCAGGAGTGCCTCGATTTATTGCAGGGGGTCGAACTCACGCTGTTGATTGGACAGTACGCACAGGCGTGGCATCTCGGCCCGCGATTTCAATCCGTCACCGAAACTGTTTCTGGCTGGGAGGCTTTTGCGCCCGCCGTATTTCCGCTACCCCACCCGTCTCCAAGGAACACACCCTGGATCAAACGTCATCCCTGGTTTGAGGAAGAACTGGTTCCGGCGCTGCAGGGCAGGGTTTCCCGGGTACTGTATAAATAAACAGTATCGCTCTATACTGACCGGGTGAATGACTCGACGCGAACGTTGATAGCCCACTGCGATATGGACGCCTTCTATGCCGCGGTGGAACAGCTCGATCAGCCCGAACTGCGCGGCAAGCCAGTGCTGATCGGTCCTCGGAGCTATCGCGGCGTTGTCCTGACTGCCAGCTATGAGGCACGGCCTTTTCGGGTTGGCAGCGGAATGCCGGTTGCAGAGGCACGAAGACGATGTCCGCAGGCAATCATGGTGCCGCCCAGGTTCGAGCGCTATCAGGAAGTCTCTGCCGAGGTGATGCGCGTGCTGGGTGATTTCTCGCCAGCCGTCGAAGCGCTGTCGCTGGATGAGGCGTTTGTCGACATGTCGGGTGCCAGCCACATTTTTGGTGACGCCCGGCAAATCGGGCATGCGATCAAAGTGGCGGTTTACTCGGCGACCGGCCTGCACATCTCTGTCGGAATCTCGAGTACCAAGTACGTTGCCAAAGTAGCGAGCGCGCATGAAAAACCTAACGGTTTGACTGTGGTGCCGGGGGCGTCCGCCGTCGACTGGCTGGCGCCGCTGCCGGTCAATCGACTCTGGGGTGTTGGCAAGAAAACGGCGCCAAGGCTCCTTGATCTGGGCCTCGAAACAATCGGTGATGTGGCGACGGCCGGTGAAGCGTTCATGACAAGGCACTTCGGCGCCGCCGGTGCCCATTATTTTGCCCTGTCGCAGGCTCAGGATCCGAGGCGTGTGTTGCGAGGGCGAGCGGCGCGTAGCATCGGCTCGGATCGCACACTCTCTCGCGATGTTTCTGAGGAGAAAGAGATTGATGTCCATCTAAGGCGTTCGGCAGAACGTATTGCGCGACGCCTGCGCAAGAAGGACTACGTTGCCGGCGGCATTCGCGTGCGGCTGAAGACGACAGACTTCCAGATGTTGTCCAGACAGCGAACCCTGACGACACCTGTCGATACGGCGGATGCGCTTCTCGAGGTTGCGCGTGAGCTCAGGGCATCTTTTGATCATCCCGGACCTTTCCGCCTCGTCGGCATGGCGGCATTCGACCTGAGATGGCGAGATGATCCCGGCCAGCTCGATCTCTTCGAGAACCCGGAACGCCGCAATCTTGAAACCACCGTCGATCGCCTCATTGAGCGATTTGGCGGTGACGTGTTGATGCGGGCCCGTGATCTTGAAGCGCATGGCACAGTGCACCGGGATGGCATGAATCTCGATTTTCTCGACTACCGCGACGGCGAGCGCGTGTCGACGCCGGGAACCGCTGACTGACGTTTGCCGCAGCAGGCAGATGCCCTGTTTGATGCGCTATCCTTCGGGAAAGCAAACGCAGGGATCATGACGAATGGTGCAGGGGATCAATCAGGAAAACGTCACTGAGTGGCTTGCAGCGCATGTCCCGACACTGGCGCCTCCGGTCACGTACTCGCTGATTGCCGGCGGTCACTCGAATCTGACCTTCTCCTGTACCGATGCTGATGGCACGCGCTATGTGCTGCGGCGGCCGCCGCTCGGCCACGTACTGGAAAGCGCCCATGACATGGGCCGCGAGTACAAGATCATCTCCGCACTGCAAGGAAGTCGCGTGCCGGTGCCAGTGACATACGGACTCTGCAAGGATGCGTCAGTCAACGAGGCAGATTTTTATGTCATGTCTTATGTCGAAGGCATGGTCCTCCATGACTCGGTTGTTGGCGCAGAGATGCCGGAGCAACATCGCCACGCGTTGGGGATGGATGTGATCGACATCCTCTGCGAACTCCATGCAATCAATCCTGACGACGTCGGGCTCGGTGACCTGGGCCGGAAAGAGGCGTATCTCGAGCGTCAGCTGAAGCGGTGGACCAAACAGTGGGAGGCGGCAAAGACTCATGAAGTCCCCGAAATGGATGAGGCCTGTCGCCTGCTCACAGAGCGAATGCCTGCGCAGATTGGCTCGGCAATCGTCCACGGCGACTATCGCCTGGGGAACATGCTCGTTGATGGTCCAAAGGTGCAGGCGATTCTGGACTGGGAACTCTGCACCCTTGGAGATCCGTTAGCAGACGTAGGCTACCTGCTGAACAACTGGGTCTCACCGGGCGAAGTGGAAACACGCCAGGGGGATCAGTCGCCCACAGCGGTTGGCGGTTATGCTGCGCGGGACGAGCTCTGCGAGGTCTACCAGGCGAGAACAGGCAGGGATCTTTCCGGGATCGACTACTATCGCGCCTTCTCACACTGGCGCCTGGCGTCAATCGGCCAGGGCGTCTACAAGCGCTACCTGGTGGGTGCGATGGGCGACAATCACGGCGTTGACCTCGACAAGCAGAAAGAAGGCGTACGACTTCGCGCGGCGTCGGCGCTGGCGCTGCTCTGAGTGCATTGAGTGAATGGCATCAGATTTGCGGTGTAACAAGAAAAGCAGAAGAAGGGGGGGTGTCCCATCAAAGTACTGGTTAGCATCACATTGGCGGCGCTATGCGTCATGGGAACAACAGCGCTTGCCGACGATCACGACAAGGCGATGGCAAGAGTTGAGAAAGTCCTGAAACGAACACCGTTGATCGACGGGCACAACGACCTGCCCTGGCAGTATCGGCGTCGGCATGACAATCGAATCAGCCGGATGGACATTGCGGAAGACCTGACCCGGCTGGAAAACCCGCCACATACGGACCTGGCGAGGCTTCGGCAGGGCATGGTGGGCGGCCAGTTCTGGTCGGTCTACATCCCGATTGACCAATACGGCGGCGCCAAGGGTGATGCGGCCAGCGTGCTGCGCCAGATGGATGTTGTCTACCGTCTTGCCGAAAAGTATCCCGAAGATCTCGAGATGGCGTTCACCGCCGACGACGTTCGGCGAATTCACCGGGAAGGAAAGATCGCTTCCATGATGGGGATTGAGGGTGGGCATGCCATCGAGAACTCGCTGGGCGTGCTCCGTATGCTGTACCTTGCTGGTGCACGATACATGACCCTTACCCATTCTGATGCGCTGGACTGGGCAGATTCAGCGACCGATGAGCCTCGCCATGGCGGGCTCACGGAGTTTGGCAAGGAAGTTGTCAGGGAAATGAACCGGCTTGGCATGCTGGTCGATCTCTCGCATGTTACCGACGAAGTGATGCACGACACGCTTGATGTGGCAGAGGCGCCTGTGATCTTCTCGCACTCTTCTGTGCGAACGCTGGTTGAACATCCTCGCAACGTCCCGGACTCGGTGCTGGACAGGCTGCCGGAAAATGGCGGCGTGGTGATGGTGACTTTTTTCCCGTCTTACATTTCGCAGGACCTGTTTGAACACTGGCTGAAACGGGGTGGTGAGCGTGCGCGCCTCAACGCCATGTATCCGCGTGACCCGGACAAGGTTGCCGAGCTGTTTGCCGAGTGGCAGGCGGCCAATCCCGAACCGATCGACACGATGGAACAGGTTGCCGACCATATCGACTACATCCGCGACCGGATTGGCATCGAGTACATTGGTCTTGGTGGCGACTACGACGGTATGCCGCCGGGTCCTCGCGGGCTCGAAGATACGGCAGGTTATCCCAACCTTTTTGTTGAGCTCATCCGGCGTGGATACAGCGATAAAGAACTCGCTGCGATTGCTGGCGGTAACGTTCTTCGTGCCATGAAAGAGACCGAGAAGGCGGCCCGTCGTCTGCAGCAGGAACGAGAGCCCTCGGACGTGCAGATAGAAGATCTGGACGGAGAAAGAGTGGCAGAACGCTAGTCGTTCTGCTTGCCGAACTCGGCTTCCACCTTCTCGACTTTTGTCATGACCTTGTCGGTCAGCGACTGCGCGTAAGCTTCGACGCGGCCCCTGACCGACGAATCTGAAATACCCAGCATACGGGCTGCCAGCAGTCCCGCGTTGGTCGCATTGTCGATCGCGACGGTTGCGACGGGGATTCCCGCGGGCATCTGGACGATCGACAGCAGCGCATCTTCACCCTCAAGTTTGGTTGCTGATATCGGCACGCCGATGACCGGCAGTGGCGTCAGCGAGGCAACCATACCAGGCAGGTGGGCTGCACCGCCCGCGCCGGCGATGATTACGCCAAGGCCACGCTCGGCGGCAGCTCGCGCAAACTCGACCATTCGGTCAGGTGTTCGGTGAGCCGAGACAATTGTCAGCTCAAACGGTACGTTCAGTTCGGCCAGGATGTCTGCAGCAGCCTTCATGACGGGCAGGTCCGAGTCGCTCCCCATGATGATCGCGACGGTCGGTGTGTTATTGCTCAATGGTGTTTGCTCCCCTGATCCTGATGGTGGGTCTGACGGCCTGTGCAATTTTCAGGGCCTCCTCGACCGAGCCTGCAACGACAGTGACGTGAGCCATCTTTCGAAGCGGGAAACATCGCTGCTTGCCGTAAATGTAGGCATGCACGCCTTCTTCGGCGCTGCACTCATCGAACCCCTCGACAACCGTGTCGCCCTGGTAGCCAGGTTCTCCGAGCAGATTGAACATGACCGCGGCGTGGGTTTGTTCGAAGTCTTCGGGTTCGAGGCCATTCAGGATCCGGTACTGCTGCTGAAACTGCGAGACGGAGCATGCGTCCATCGTGTAGTGCCCGCTGTTGTGCGTGCGGGGCGAAATCTCGTTGACGAGAAGCCGGTTGTCGGGTGTCAGGAACATCTCAACACCATAGATTCCGTCACCGGCAATCGCCTCGATTGTTCGGGCAGCAAGCGCCTTGGCCTGTTCACGCAGCGCTTCGCTGATTCTTGCTGGTGCAACCAGTTCATCAAGGAGGTTACCTTCCTGGTTGAAGACCATTTCGACAGGTTCATAGGTGACGGTGGTGCCCGAACCTCGCGCGACCATCACCGCGATTTCGACCTGGTGCTCGACGTAGCGTTCGAAAAAACCGGGGACCGGCAGGAGGTTGCCCAGCTCTGACTCGTCGTTGATGATGGCCACACCGCGGCCATCGTAGCCGCCGGTTGCTGCCTTGTTGACGGCTGGCCAACCGAGTTTTCCGGCATCAGACGGATCTTTGCCATCGAACGGGATGAACTCACTGGTCGGAATGCCATGTTCCGCCATGGCAGTCTTCTGCGTCAGCTTGTTGGTGAGTGTTCGCAGGATGTCGGTTGTCGGCACAATGGTTTTGCCGTTGCGTTCGAGGCGCGTGAGTGCCTCAACGTTAACCGCCTCCAGATCCACGGTGATGACGTCGACGTCGGGCGCCAGCTGGTCGAGGGCATCTGCATCCTGAAGACCGGCTTCGATGATGGCGGCGCCCTTGAGGGCCGCGGGGCAATTTGGCTCAGGATCAATTGCCGTAATCTCGGTGTCCCGGGACCGGGCCTCCTGAACGAGAAAGGCGGCCAGCTGGCCGCCTCCAACAATGCCAATGCGCTTCGACATGACCCGACAGGGACTTTCCGTGAACGAAGCGACACATTATAGCGCGATCACCGGCTAGCGGTCAGGCAAAGGTCGTGCAAGACTTGCAGCAATACAGCGAGGAGAGATTGCAGTGGCTGAAGAAGTCGTGGTGGTTGTAAAACCTGAAGGCAGCATTATCTGGGGAATGATCTGGATGGCAGTCATATCCATCCTTCTGTTCTGGCTGCCGGTGTTCGGCCCCCTGATTGCCGGAATTGTCGGCGGTAAAAAGGCGGGCGGCGTCATCAATGGCATCCTCGCGGTAATTCTTCCAGCGATTGTGCTGTCCGGACTGCTTTTCTTCTTTGGCTCTGCCCTGACCGGTATCCCGATTCTCGGCATGATTGCAGGGATGGGGCTTTTCGTACTGTTGATCGCCGGCATCGGGCCGCTGCTGGTCGGCGCCATTGTCGGCGGGGCGCTCGCCTGACCCTGAGTCAGTTCAGGCTTCGCCTTCTTCCCTGAGTTTTGTCCTGATATCCATCAGCACCTTGCCGTAGGTATTGTCACCGCGCAGGTCCCTTCCGCAGCCCCAGTAGTAGTCGTACTGATCGTTTTCGACGAGCTTTTCATCACCCGTGGCGAGGAGTTTTTCTGCAACTTCAGGCCACGCCTTGCACTTGGTATACATTGCGCGGGTCATATAGGCGCGCCTGACGTTTTCCCAGTCTTTTCGCTGCCTTGAAAACAGGCGCTTGAGGATCGAGGGTTCACCCAGCGCTTTTGCTGCCTGCGGCGTTGGGGCACGGCGAATCTGTTCACGCATATCAGTGGACTCGAAACGCATTGCCTGGAAATAGTGTTCAGCGGTGGGCCAGGAAAAGTCGTCCAGCAGGATCGCATGGGCGGAGAACGTGCCCAGAGGGTCTTCCGGATCGCGCCGGGAAAGGTAGATTGCATTGTCCGGTGGCGGTGTAAAGATGTCGCTCATCTTGAGCCCCAGATTTTCGCGACGGCACGATCGGTGCCCAGTGCGCCGACAACGATGCCGAGAATGCCGGCACCGCCAAATACGATCACGGGAAGCAGGTAGCTGAAGTTACCGCCGGGCGTGATCCAGACGACGAGTGAAGCCAGCCCGATGAACATCGTGCTCATCGCGATCAGGATTGTTCGATGTGACGGCTTGTAGGCGAAGGGGGCATCACCGCTCTCGAGCGGCGTCAGAATCGGCGCAAACAGCTTTCTGAGTAGGTCTCTCATCGGGCTTTAAGATACCATGCCGGGATGAAAAGCATCTGTGTTTATTGCGGGTCCAGCCCGGGAAATGTGCCCGCCTATCGCGACGCTGCTACGTCGTTAGGCAAGACGCTGGCTACTCGAAAGATCGCGCTTGTGTACGGCGGGGCCAGTGTTGGAATCATGGGCGCGGTTGCCGATGCGGCGATCGAGGCCGGGGGAGAGGCTTTCGGCGTCATTCCGGAGAGCCTGATGACGTTTGAGGTGGCCCACCGGGGCCTGACCGAACTGATTGTCGTGGACTCGATGCACACTCGGAAGGCCCGCATGGCGGACTTGTCCGATGCGTTTATTGCGTTGCCTGGCGGGCTCGGCACGCTTGAGGAGCTTTTCGAGATGCTGACCTGGTCGCAGCTGCGTCTGCATCAGAAGCCGGTTGGCCTGCTGAACGTCGATGGATTCTATGATCACCTCCTTACGTTTCTCGACCAGACCGTTGCTGCAGGTTTTGTCCGGCAGGAGCATCGCGACAACCTCATCGTGAGTGATGATGCTGATGAACTGATCAAGGGGCTGGCGGCATGGTCGCCACCCGAGATCGACAAGTGGTGGGAAGAGAAAGCCTGAGTACGGATAAGGTACTGGATTGGCTGCTGGCGCGACGATTGCTTGTGCTTTGGGGCATGATCTGAACCGATATGAACAAGAGAGATAGAGCAATGATCAAGACTTTGACGGCGACCTTAGCGCTCTTCCTGCTGATTGGCTGTGCGCAGCCGGAGTCCGATGCACCAGAAACGGGCTCAGACGTGACGGTACTGGAGACTCCAGCATCCGCGCCGGCGGCGGGGGGCATGTCGGCGACGGCCAATCCGCACGCGACCGCGGCGGGGACCGAGATGCTTGCCCAGGGTGGGCATGCCGTTGATGCTGCGATCGCAGCGCATCTCGTTCTTGGCCTGGTGGAGCCGCAGAGTTCCGGCATCGGCGGCGGTGGCTTCATGCTCGTGCTCGACAAGGAGAGTGGGTCGGTCGAATTCTTTGATGGCCGTGAGACTGCGCCGTCCGGAGCCACCGTCGATATGTTCATGAAAGACGGAGAGGTAATGCCATTCCTCGAAGCGTGGCAAAGCGGAATGGCCGTGGGTGCGCCGGGTGCTATCGCGCTCTACAAGATGGTACATGACGAGTATGGCGAGCTGCCGTGGGCGACGTTGTTTGGACCTGCGATCTCACTCGCCGAAAACGGGTTCGACGTGTCGCCGCGCCTCGCCCGCTTCCTGCCGAGAATGGCCGAGATCGGTCGGCTCGATGAGAACCCGGGCGCGAAAGAATACTTCTTTCCGGAGGGTGAGCCTCTGCAGGCAGGCCAGCTGCTGAAAAACCCGGACTATGCGAATACGCTAAAGCGCGTGGCGGCTGAGGGGCCATCAGCATTCTATGAGGGTGAGATTGCTGCAGCGATTGCCGCCTCGGCGCAGGCGGAACCCAATCCCGGGACGCTGACAGTGGATGACATCGCGGCTTATACGCCAGTGAAACGTGACGCCGTTTGCGGTCCGTTCCGGGACATGACCATCTGTACGGCGTCGCCGCCGTCATCGGGTGCCATGCAGATCATGATGGCAAATATGTATGACGTGCTCGCTGCCGGTGCTGAGACACTCGAAGAGAAAATTGTGGCTTTTGTCGATGCGCAGCGTCTGGCCTATGCGGATCGTGACTACTATTTCGGCGATCCGGACCGGATCGACATTCCCGTAGAGCAGCTGCTGCATCCTGATTACCTGAAGCATCGCGCGACAAACCCCATACCGCCCGGTGAAGTCCCGACGCATGGCGATCCTTCTGCGGTGCTGGGTGAGCGAAAGGTTGCCTGGGCGGCAGACACGACGGAAGAAGCAGCCGGGACGACTCACCTTTCGTTTGTCGACAAGGCGGGAAATGCGGTTTCTTTTACCGCGACGGTTGAAGCGGCATTTGGCTCGCATCGATGGGCAAATGGCTTCCTGCTCAACAACGAGCTCACCGACTTCGCGCGCAAGGTTCCCGAGAGCGGTGAGTTGCCCGCCAATGCAGTATCGCCGGGTGCGCGACCTCGCTCCTCGATGTCACCAACAATCATTCTCGACGCGAACGGAGACCTGCTGATGGTGACGGGTTCTCCCGGTGGCAACTCGATTCCGGCCTATACCCAGAAGTCGATCCTGGGTGTACTTGACTGGGGAATGTCGGTACAGGAAGCAGTGGACTTCCCCAATATCATTGCTCGCGGCAAGCGCGTTCGTGTAGAGATCGCCGAGGATCCGGGGCCTGGTCTTGCAGAGACGCTGGGTTCCCTGGGTTATGACGTGCAGGAGCGAGAGGGTGAAAACTCTGGTCTCCATACCATCATCGTGCAGGACGGAAAGCTTGTCGGCGCGGCTGACAAGCGACGTGAAGGCACGGTCGAAGCGGTTCAATGATCTGGTGATGGCAGGTCTTTCATGAACCTGCCTGTCCAGAGTGTTCTTCCGGACATCCTGCGTGCCGTCGAGGCGGGCAGGGATGTCGTTCTCGAAGCGCCTCCCGGCGCGGGTAAAACCACGCTGGTGCCCATCGCGCTGGCCGAATTGCCGTCGCTTGGTCGAAGCAAAATCCTGGTGCTGGAGCCGCGGCGAATCGCAGCACGGTCGGCGGCCTGGCGAATGGCGAAGCTGCTCGACGAAGAAGTTGGCCAGACGGTGGGATACCGCATGCGCCTCGAGTCAGCGGTTGGCAGGGACACGAGAGTTGAAGTGGTCACGGAAGGTGTGTTGTCGCGCATGCTGCAGGACGATCCTTCCCTCGAGGGTGTCGGCGCTGTTCTTTTCGATGAGTTCCACGAACGCAGCCTCGACGCTGACCTCGCGCTGGCGCTTTCGATCAAGGGGCGAGAGCTGTTTCGGGAAGACAACCCGTTCAGGCTGATAGTCATGTCGGCAACGCTCGACAGCAGTGGCGTTGCCGGCCTGCTCGACAACGCCGAGGTCATCAAGACTGAAGGTCGAACTTTTCCGGTCGAGGTCATTTACGGTCAGCCCGCCAAACCGCGGGAACGAATTGCAGACCGCGTCGTTCAGACGGTTCGGCGAGCCGTCGCTGATAATCCTGAAAGCAGCGTCCTGGTGTTCCTGCCGGGACAGGGTGAGATTGTTCGGGTAGCTGATGCCCTGGGTGATTTGCGCGGCATCGACATCTGCAGGCTCTATGGCAACCTGCCGCTTGAAGAGCAGCAGCGCGCGATTGATCCACCGCGCGAGGGACGACGCAAGGTTGTGCTCGCGACCAACATTGCTGAGACGAGTCTCACGATTGAAGGGGTTGATGTTGTTGTCGACTCCGGACTGGTTCGTGAGCCGGTGTTTGACCCCACCACCGCAATGACCCGCTTGCAGACCGTCAGGATCTCTGCGGCTTCCAGTATTCAGCGAATGGGCCGTGCAGGGCGTTTGCGTCCCGGCAAGTGTTATCGCTTGTGGTCCGCCTCGCAGCAAGATCAACTTGCGCCCCAGATTACGCCGGAGATTCTCGCCGCTGATCTTGCGCCGCTCGTACTCCAGCTGCTGACATGGGGTGTTGCTGATCCTGCAGAGTTGTCGTGGCTTGATCCCCCGCCCGCCGGGCCCTGGCAACAGGGGATGTCGTTGCTGCAGCGGCTCGAGGCGGTGGAAGAGCTGGAAAGCAGTGTTTCGGTATCGAAAACCGGTCGGGCAATGGCGGAGATGCCGATGCATCCCCGACTCGCGCACATGGTGCTGCGAGGTGCCGAGATCGGAGAGCGAAAGCTTGCCTGCCTGATTGCGGCGTTCCTGTCGGACAGGGATCCGTTTAACGACAATCCGGATTTGTCGCATCGCCTTGAACTGCTTCTCGGAGAAGGGAACTGCCCCCCTGCAAACAGGGGATGGTTGCATCGGACGCGGCAGCTTGCCGGACAGTTCGAGACCCGCCTGCAGTCGATGGATATCGATCGCAGGGCCGTGAAACTCGACAGGGAAACGGCGTCGGGGTTCCTGCTTGCGTGTGCGTATCCGGATCGCATCGCAAGACGACGGCACTCGGGTGGATTTCAGCTCGCCAACGGCAGAAGTGCCAGTTTCCCGACGACGTCACGGCTTGCCAAACATCGCTGGCTGGCCGTGGCAGAGGTTGGCGGGGTGCGAGGCAGTCGCGGCGATGTTATTCGCGTGGCAACACCACTTGATGAGACGCTCTTCAGCAGTCATCTGTCCGGATTGACGCAAGATGTCACGGTCTGCGAATGGGACAAAAAAACCGGCCGGTTCATCGCCGAGGTGCGAACGACCGTGGGTGAACTTGCTATCAGGAAAGTTGCGCTAGAAGAGGTTCCGCTGGAAGCAAAGACAGCCATGCTGATCGAGCACATCAGGGAAAGAGGGATCGGTGCGCTCAAGCCGGAATCGGGTTTTCGGAACTGGCAGGCGCGCGTGTTGCTGGCCAGGGAAAAACTCGATCTGCCTGATGTCAGCGATGCCGCACTTCTCGAGTCGCTGGAGCAGTGGCTGTCTCCCTACCTTTTGTCGATCAGCAGGCTGGATGACCTCGCGAAGCTGGATCCGGGAAAGATCCTCGCCGACCAGATGGGCTATGAGACACAAAAGCGTCTGGATGAAATGGTGCCGGAGAAGCTGGAAGTACCCTCGGGTTCGCACATCCGGATCGACTACAGCGTCTCACCACCCCTGCTTGCGGTGAAGCTTCAGGAAATGTTCGGCTGTGAAGACGCGCCGACGGTCCTGGACGGTAGTGTTGTTCTGCAGGTACATCTGCTGTCACCAGCGGGCCGGCCACTGCAGGTGACTCAGGACCTCGGGCATTTCTGGCGCGAGGGCTACGATTCGGTCAAAAAGGAAATGAAAGGGCGCTATCCCAAACACCCCTGGCCCGACGATCCCGTTACGGCGTCACCGACACGGCACACAAAACGACACGACCAGAACGGCTAGTTGCGTCGATGCAGCAGCGACTCGAAGCCGTAGGCGTGATCAGAGTCAGGCTGGCCGGTCTTGATGACTTCCGTGTGCCAGGCAGAGAAATCGAAAGCGTCAATAAACACGTCACCCTCGATTTCAGCGTCGACGATGCTTTCGTAGACGATGTCCGCATCTGGCAGAGCATCCCTGATCAGCCCCGATCCACCGATCACAAAAGCAACCTCGTCATGCTCGCGCGCGAGCATGACCGCCTCTTTGAGTGAACCGACCACCTCGACTCCGTCGGCAAAGTTGCTCCTAGAAGATGAGATGACAATATTGAGTCGCTCTTCCAGCGCTGACTCATGGTCCTCGTAGGTTTTTCGCCCCATGATTACCGGATGTCCGCGCGTAACGGCTTCAAAAAGCGCAAACTCGGCGGGCAGGTCCCAGGGCAGGTCTCCGTCCTTGCCAATACAGAAATTGCGCGAGCGCGCGTAGATGATTGCAAGCGTCATTGCGGCTAGAGTCGATTCGCCTTCTTCAACCACTTGTGCAGCGCAAGCTGCATACGCCAGATCCTGGCTTCCGGATAGAGCGTCTCGCCGAGGTCGCTACCGGTACCAACGAGGTTTCTGAGGCGCAGGCTGCAGTCGAGGTCTTTGCACACGATGTTGCCAATCGAGTGGCGGCGCTCGTTATCTTTCCGGGTAATCGTGTACATGGCGGTGCCGTTGGGCTGATGAACGTGATGGCACAGCGAGCACATTTCAAACCCGGGACGCCGGTTGCCGAAGCTGCCGCGTTTCAGGACGGTACCTTTGATACGACCGTCCTCGGGAGAGATGACAACCACATAACCCAGATGACCCGAAGGATCGACCCAGCCAAGATAATCCAGTGCTTCCCAATTGAGTTCGTTCAGGCTGGGCAGCGGGACATCGAAGACGTGTTCGGCTCGAAAAGCACTAAGGATTTCGGCTTCCGACAAAGGCTGCATGGCCCTGGCGTCAGTCCCGTTTGTAGGTACCGATCAGGCGGTTCATCCCGGTAACGTTGGGTTCGATTTTCTGCAATAGCTCCCAGAGCGAGAGCCCGGGTTCGAGATCAAGGGCCTCGTCGAGGGACAGGACCCAGAAATAGTACTGGTGCGTGCCGTGACCGTTCGGCGGCATGGGACCGCCATAGCCAGTGTTACCAAAATCGTTTTTGCCGGCCGTGTAGCCGTTATCCCCTTCGGCAAGAGAGGTGACATCGCCGGGGATGTTGTAGAGAACCCAGTGAACAAAGCCGTATGTGCCGTTCGGGCTGACGAGCGGGGCGTCCGGATCATGGCACACGACGGCAAACGCGGCGGTTCCGTCCGGCGCGCCGCTCCACGCCAGTGCCGGTGAGACGTCTTCGCCTTCGCCGGTATGTTTCGAAGGAATGGCGCCGTTGTTTCCGAAAGCGCTGCTGCTCAGCTGCATGTCAGAGAGTGCAAATCCCATGAATCTTCTCCTTTAAAACACCATGTTCTGTTTCAGGTCGTCGGGCAGCATCGCGAGGATGTTCTGCACCGTCTCTTCGGGAGACTCGCCGGTGGTATCCAGGGTAATTGACGGGCCCGGAAGCTTCGGCAGTTCGAAGACACCGGCGCTGACCTGATCTTCCAGCGCCTGGAAGTTGTTCACCTTGTCCATCGCACCGCGCTCCGGTGATTCAACCCGGTCCTTGAGGTCCGAGGTCTCGCAGGTCAGGCCGATAAACAGGCCGATACCACCCGAAGCCTGGGCCGCCTGGATGAATCCTCCGAAGTTGTCGACTGGAATGCTGGGCTCGTAGGTGAAAGAGGCAATCAGGCCATCTTCCGGGAGCTCCATCGCGCGATCGATGATTGTCTTGTACGCGTCGTCCCTCAATGAATTAAAGGCGTCTGTCGAGTAGCCGAACACGGGACCCAGCAGCGCGGACAGGTGGTGGAAATTGATGAAGGGAAACGAGAGCTCTTTGGAGAGTTCCATGGCGACCGTCCGTTTTCCGACGCCCGGCGCGCCGTGTAAGAAAATCAGGTGCACGTCTTCAGTCTCCCGTTGCGAACCAATCCCGAAACGATACTACAGACCGAGGCAATTGTGATGGCCGTGTGCTGTTCATGGCATGATCAGGGCGTGAAGATGATTCCGCCCATGAATCGCGCTGACGGTGAGCGCCTGCGCCAGGAGTGCGCCGAAAGGTTCGATCTCGATCCTGACTCGATTCGGCTCGTCCATGCGCCTTACCGCCTTTGTCCACTTGGTGCACACATTGATCACCAGTTGGGCACAGTCAGCGGCCTTGCCACCGGTCAGGGAGTGCTTATTGCGTTTGCACCGCTCGACGAGCCGGTGCTGCGATTGGCGAGCGAGGGTTTTCGGGGTGAGGTTTCGATACCTCTTGGTTCACCGCATCGGCGCGCCCAGGACTGGGCTGATTATGCTCGCGGTGCAGCGCACGTGCTTTCGCGCCACTACCCGCTCGGCAAGGGTGCGGCGCTGCTGGCATCTGGGCCGATTGCAGAGGCCGGACTGTCCTCATCAGCGGCGATTGGGTTGGGTTACCTCAGCGTGCTCGCAGCCGTGAACAACCTCGAGCTCGATTCAGTCTCGCTGGTCGAGCTCGATCGGCAGATCGAGAATGATTTCATGTCGCTCAAGAACGGGATACTGGATCCTGCTGCGATCGCGTTTGCGACCAAGGGTGCTCTCTCGGTCATTGACTGTGGTGACCTGAGCTACCGCTCTGTCCATCCTGTGAGGCCTTTCAGTTTCATCGCGGTGTTCAGCGGCCTGAAGGAGGCACTGGCCAGCTCCGGCAAGTTCAATGATCGCGTTGAGGAGTGTCTGATGGCCGGCGGTGCGCTTCGCAAGCTGGCTGGTGACGACGACGTCCGCCAACCGCTCGGCAACTCTAGCCTGGATGAGTATCGCGAGTTTGGTCCACGTCTTGAGCCGGTGCTGCGCCGACGTGCGGAGCACTTCTTTACCGAATGTGCGCGCGTTGAAGACGGGGCGGAGTGTTACGAACGGTCGGACTTCGAGGCGTTTGGCGCGCTGATGACAGCATCCTGCCTGTCCTCCATCAACAACTACGAAACAGGCTCGCCTGAACTGATCGCCCTGTTTGAGACCCTTGCCGATGCGACGGGGAGCTATGGGGCCCGTTTCTGTGGCGCCGGATTCCGTGGATGCTGTGTTGCCCTGGTGGATGCAGATCAACAGGAGTCGATACTCGAACATGTGCGTTCCCGATACGTCGCAGCGTATCCCGCGTTCGAAAACGATGTCTGGGCGATCAGTACGTCGGGCGATGAGGGCCTGCGAATCTTATGAAAACCATAGTTCTTGCCGCTGGCTACGGAACCCGACTTCAGCCAGCAATTGGCGACTTTCCGAAATCGTTAGTTGAGGTCGGCGGCGATACTATCCTCGATTATGTTCTGCAGTCAGTTTCGGAATTCCAGGCGCCTGAGGACATTGCGATCGTGTCTAACGCTCGCTACTTCAATCACTTTGTTGATTGGCTGCAATCGAGCGACAAGCAATACCAGCTGCTGAACGATGGAAGCACCGATGCCGAGAGTCGCCTCGGTGCAATTGGTGATATTGCTTTCGCTATCGATCAGCTGGAAATCGATGACGATCTGCTGATTGTTGCATCTGACAACATCATTCAGTTTTCACTTGAAGGTCTGGCTTCTGCCTGTGTCGAGCGTGGCAAGCCCCACGTTGGCATCTACCATAATCCCGATCTCCAGGATCAGAAACGCCGCGGCGTGCTGAATGTCGACGCTGCGGGCAGGGTCACGACCTTCGAAGAGAAACCGCAGAATCCGCAGAGCACGTGGGCCGCGTCCCCGCTTTATGCGCTTCCACGGGAGAGTGTGGGGTTTGTCCGTTTTCACCTCGAGCACGGCGGCAATCCGGATGCGCCGGGTTACCTGATGGAGTCACTCAGCCGCACGCGGGAGCTGCGCGTCTGGGAGCTACCCGGTGAGATTGTCGATATCGGGACGCCGGAAAGTCTCGCCGCTGCTCGCGAAAAGTTCGGCACATCTGCATCCTGAAACTGCTAGCATTGCCGGCTTTCGAAAGATCCCCCTGACGCGGCTGGAGTAACTAACGTGACGGAATCTTATTTTGAGAAGCAGGGTTCGCGCTTCCTGCCCATGCCTGCCGCAACCGGGCCGTGGGATCCAAACTCGCTGAGCGGAACCGCCATCATCAGCCTGCTTGCCCACGCCATCGAGAGCAGCTTCGATTCGGGTGAGTACCTGCCGGCAAGGCTGACCGTCGACATGTATCGCCTGCCCGACTTTTCCCCGATTGAGGTCAAAACGACGGTGGTCAGGGACGGCTACCGAATCAAGGTGATTGATGCTGAGTTCATTGCTAACGATGTAAGTATGGCGCGAGCGTCCTGCCAGATGCTTCGGAAGACAGCCAATGCCGAGGTCAGGGTGTGGCAGCCAGACAGCTGGGATGTTCCCCAACCTGAAGATCTGCCGGAGCCAGAAGACAGCTGGGGAAGAAAACGCCGGGTGATTGAAGGGCAGATGGACGAGTACGGCAGAAAGCGAATGTGGCTGGCTGAGGATCGTGAGCTGGTCAGCGGGGTTCCGCTGTCACCCTGGATCCGGGCCGTGCTGGTAGCTGATCTGACTAACCCGTGGGCGAACTCCGGCGATGGGGGGCTCGGCTATATCAACTCGGACGTGACGCTGTATCTGCATCGCCTGCCGGTGGGCGAGTGGCTCGGTATTGATGTGGTTAA
>JAAUYM010028467.1_pt1 | contig 22533 bp, 30 predicted proteins | sample 7278001 | NCBI WGS metagenome assembly JAAUYM01 (sample SAMN14350224, study PRJNA611818) | marine sediment metagenome | isolation source: surface marine sediment (1.8m) | place: French Polynesia: Moorea | collected 2018-08
CCTTCTCCTTCATCTCCCTCCCCTGGCAGCACCCGGGTGCTGGTTGTTGCCGTTAGGGAGGGGAAGGAGTGCATCTGTATAATGCCGCTTTCTCCTGAAAAAGAAGAATCTCAGTAGTAATTCCTATAAGTCTTGTGTGTTGTACGTACGTCAGGAGGAGGAGGAAGAGGACGGGAAAGGCGAAGAAGAGGAGGAAGATCAAGAAGAGAAGGGAGTCCTTCAACCGCAGGAATTCACCATCCAATACGTCGACGACATCAACGACCTCATCATGAACGACCCGAGCAAGTTCCTCCACCCCGTCGAGGGGAACAAGGAAATCTTTGGACAGAGGAAGAAGTTTGCGGTGAGAGGAAGTCCCAGAGAAGTAGCTAGACACCAGTAGTAGAACAGCCGAATTTCAGGTCGATCCACGGCACGTACCGTACACATATACGGCAGTAAGAGATGATACTGTTATTTAACACAGGAACGTCAACTACAAACCGGTCTGTCTTCAGTAAACAATACAGTTCCTGGAGATCTCTTGTCGCCCCCTTCACCATCATTTGGGTTTCACACAGACTTCTACAACGTCCCTTCAGAAAACTGCACAGTCAGAGTTTTTTTCCCCATTGCAACAAATCTTTGCAGTGCTTCCTACTCCATCCATTTTCTTCCCTTCCCCCCCCACATGCTACAGTCCCTGGGGAGAGCTCAAAAAACTGAGGGATTAAGAGGAAAAAAGTCAGGAATGCAGGAGAAGGGGGAGAGGGGGAGCGAGCGCATCTGTGTGTGTGAGAAAGCATCTTCTTCATTTTCGGCGCTTGCATACTCGCGTATCTCGGTAATCTGTCAGCGAAGCGATAACTCGAGAGAGAGAGAGAGTTCACTTCACGGCAAAAAGAAAGTAAAGGGAAGATTGACTCCATTCCTTCAACGAGGCAAACGCACATATTTTTTTTCTTCCCCTTGTTTTTTGTCCCAGAGAAAGATGCAAGTGTCACGGAAAAAACCGATTATTTTTGTGGGGGAGAGAAGAGAAGAAGGAAGAAGGACAGTATTTTTTTTAGCGGGGCAGAGGTGCAACTTCTTAGCCATTGCCGGCCCCAAGGTGCTCCTTGTTTGTCAGCAACTTATAAGAGAGCGAGTGAAATGCCGAGAGCGAGTTTGATGTCTGGACGATGACTGAAGGATTGCTTTGACACCCCGGGTCTATCATCTTCTCTCGTTTTTCCCTTTTTTGCCTTCTCAACACCCAAGGTGGCACAGGAAAAAATAGTAAGGAAAAGACGGGGGAAAGATCCAGCTTGTTAGCTTTTCCTTCATTTAGGCTCTTTATTCTTTTCCCTCCTTTCCTTCTCCGCCCTTTTTTGCCTTGCCAATTCAGCAGGCTCGCTTGCCCTCTCTTCTTGTTACTTACGGCCCAAATCTCTCTCTTTTTCTCTCCTCCTCCCGATCCTCTCTTCCTGCCAGATGAAAAGGTCAAGGTGCCACGCTCGGCGCAATGAGGAAAAGGGAGAGGAGGAGGAGAAAGGGGAAGGAGGCGAACGAGGAAGAGAGAGGCAAATTACACACCCGAGAGGGGGAGAGAGGAAGGGGGAGAAGAAAGAGATTAGCATAAAAACTTTCCCGTATCTCGTCAAAAGAAGAAGGGACTGGGAAAAAAAAAGCTTCATTCTTCATTATTTATTCATTTTTTTTGCGTAAAATTCGAGAATTATGTAGAGGAGAAAAGAGCTTTCTCATTCGAACCGAGATAACTCTGCGCCAATAATGAAGTCGAGAGATGCTGCCTCAGATACGGTCTCTTCCTCCCTTCCTCCCTCTCTCTCTCGACTCTTCCTCTTCCCCCCCCACTTTCTTACAAGATTCGCGTCATACTCTGGCGACCTTTCCGCAACGGTTCATACACACTCACACACACACACACACGCGCGCACTCACGCGGACATGTAGTATTGTATCACAGAACAAAAAATCCACGCAATTGCGAGCTCCCCTTTCTCATCCTCCCAAAAAGGAAAGGAAGAGGGGAAAAGGTGAAAGAAAAACAACTCGTTATGCCCCAAAGTCTCAAAGGAGGCAGGCTTTCTTTGTTGTTGTATCATTTGTTGCCGCTATTCATCCTCCTCCTACCTCTTCCCCGCTCCCTCTTTACACTTTTGTCCAGCCGGGACCTGAAGATTTTTTAAAAATTCGCCTGGCTGCGACTTCCCCGACACCCTTCGCTTGCTTGCTGGTATTTAGAGACTGCCCCCCTTGCACACGCACACACGATATGAAACCTCTCACTAGACCGGCATGTCCGGTGCTCCACACACAGAAACCAAACGAGACCTTACAATATGCTATTGTAGTAGTAATTAGCAGCAGTAGTGTAGCGCCAGAAGCAGGAATCGTCTGCTATTTTTGGACGCACAGACGATATCTTTCTTTTTCTCCTCCATTTTTTTTCTACTACTCATCCAAAACCCAACAACAGGGCGCGCAACAAACCACCACTACTAAAACCAGGAAGAAGGCAAGTACCGTCGTGCCCAAGATCTCCGTCCAAGACTCGGAGGAGGACAGGCGCAGGCCATCAACCATGGGCTTGAGGCCGGCGGTGAGGAGAAAAACTAACCGTTTACCCAAATTTAACCTCGGAAAGCTTTGCGTAGCATGTAGTCGAAAAAAAAATTCAATCCGGTCGGCTACAACTTAGCCACTAACAGATTTTTTTGCCTTTTTCGTAAGCGGCTTCTTTGACAGCCTGGCCAAATCTTTGCAGACCCCCACCTCACCCAAAGCTTCTCCCCTCTCCTCGGTTCGCCGCCTGGAGAAGAGAGCGGGCGAACCGTCGAAAGCTGAAGAGAAGGCAGATCACAGTAGAAACACCAAGGTGGTTAGGAGGAAGAAATCAGCGGTCCAGCATCAGCATGACAACGGCGCCGCTGCCGCATCAACCTTGTCCTCCACCACCGTCAGGAGAAAGACCTCCACGACGGTGGGGGCACCAGGGACGAGGAAAAGGTCGACGCTGACGACGACTGAGACCACGGTGAGGAAGATCTCCCTGCAGACGGACACGGTTACGCCCTGGGGGGTCGTCCTCAAGCCGGTGCCCATGGAGCAGCGAGTGCGGCGCAGGTCAGTGGTGGACGAGGAGTTGGAACTGGGAGAAATCGAGATGCCCGAGCTAGACGAGACCACCACAGAGTTGGGGAAGTACAAGAGGAAAGAGGGCGAGACCATGAAGATTGACGTTAGCAGGAAGAAACGCAGTACTAAGGTCGATGACGTCGCGAGCTCTCATCGAGGAGACGATGATGATGACTCGAAAGAAAGCTCTGATCATCCTCAGCCTCTAACTACTACTACTTACTCGAAAGCCAAAGAAGTCATTAACTCGAAAGAAAGGAAGGCTCCGTCGCCGCCGTCGCCGCCTCCGCAGCGCGACGGTGACGTCGAGGGCGACGGTATCCTGTCTGGGGTCCTCAAGGTGAGCTTCCTTCCTCCCCGACCGCGGCGACGCGAACGTGTTGCGCGGGGGGGGGGGGATGAACAAGGTCACGCACGCGTCCCCAATCATGACAGGAAACAACATTACTGTCTCTCTCTCTCTCTCATAAACTCTCTCTTCCCTTTCAAAGTCGTTCCTCCCGCACTGAGATGTTGCATGAAATTTATAATAAGGTTCCTCACTTTACTGAGACATCATTTATCCTTTGCACCTTAACGAGATTTTTCTTTGCTTGCATGCACGTTCGCTTTTGAGTCCAGCATGCCCCCGCCACCACCCCAAAGCGCCGCAAGTCGCCATCTGCAGCGACGACGGCAACCGCTACAGAAACACACAGACCGCCACCGCCAACATCACAATCCACAATGCCTCCTCCTTCTCCCGGTTGTCCCCCTTCTCCGCCGCCGCAGTCGCCGCTGCTGCCATCGTTGTCGTCTCCTCGGACCCCAGATCTAACGACCTCTGACTCTCCCAGGTATGGGGGGAAAAAAATCTCCCGACCTGATAATGTGCTTAACGATGCAAATCCATACGTTTATTTTCTTCGCGAGGAACTTCCTCTCTCTCTCCCCCTCCCTCTTTGATATTTGTTCTGCTCCGCTCAGTTTACTTCCCTTCTGCAACGCCATAATTCCAAATTTATTTCGCCTTTGCTCATATTTTTCTTCCGGGTGGAGAAGAGAAAGAGGAGGAGGGGCATCATCAGCAAAGAAATTTGAAGTTCCCTGGACAGCCTCCCCTGGCACCCACCTACCCTCCCTTGAAGAAAACTGGGAGGAGAGAAGAGGCAGAAATGCCGGATATAAAATTTCTTCTGCTCGTTGGGTGGGTGGGTGGGGGGGGGGGGGGGAGAGGGGAGGGGAGGGAGAAAGAGGAAGAACCGAGCAGAGGGGCTGGATCAAATTAGATTCTTCCACTTTCAACGATTGAAATTCCAGGAGTTGTAAACAGAGCGTCCTGAGCAACAGCAACTCTGGGGAGGCCAGTCCGGTAATTATCAAAGGAGGAAGGGAGGAGGAGGAAGAGGGAGAGAACACGGAAGATGGCGATAGCGGTGGGGAAGGCCACGACAATAGACGTGTCGGTGTCGACATCGACGTCAGCGTCGGAGGAGACGGGGCGGACGAAGGAGACTACCTCGTTCCTTCTCTCCTCGCACAGCTTCGTCTCCGCCGTCTCCGGTTGCGGGAGAGGGATAACGAGGTCAAGGAGGAAGGGGATCGGAACGCGATATTGGGGTTCATTTCTCCCAGCCCTTCTCCTCTCACCGTGGAGGAGGAGGACGAGAGAAAACAGCACCTCCTCCTCCTCCCCGTCCCGAAAGAGAGCCGAACTCTCTCCAGGTTCTCCCACCGCCGCAGCAGCAGCTACGGCGCCCCGCAACGGCCTGCCCACCCTCAGGCGGAGCTGGCAGACAGCGACGAGTCAATCTCCAGCCTCTTTTACCCCTTCACCACGCACCAGGAGGAGGAGGGCTCCTCCAGCCTTGGCGGCGCGGGTGGCGATGTTGATGCCAGGACGCGTCTGATCCTCGGTTGCCCCATCAAGAACCCCACCTCCTCCTCCTCCCTCTTCTCATCCTTGGGGCTGAGGAGACTGTGGCGGAGCAGCGAGTTGACGGAGGCACGTTAAGGAGACTTGGACGTCTCTTTGGGCAGTTTCCGTTACGAGTCCATGGTCGTCCCTTAATACTACAGTACATCTACTACTATATGTGCCGTACTCTACGTATAGGTATAACACACAGAAAATGAATTGAAGATTGGAGTTCAGAGAAATTAACTTTGAGGGAAGAGCGTAATTGGCACATTGAATATCTGATAAAAACCACAAATAACTCGTCTCTAACCTAACCACCCACCTACCCTATTACTACGGTAGTACTGTACTGTTACATTATACGTAGTGTCTGTGCAGTCTTATTAACATCATCATCGGGGACGTGAGTGAGTAATAACGTTCGACGTGACCGTACTACACTAGTACTACATACCTACACAGTCACACGTGCAAAAGCATGCACTGCTACCTCACTGGCACCTACAGTACGTACAATTTAAAGAAAACCACCACCAAACAAAGTTTTTTTTCGTCTCTTTAAACTGTCACTACATCCACTTGTCCGTCAATGTCTTTTTTCTCGTCTCTTGTCTCGCATACAGTCACCCTCAGCGCGGAAAATTTCGGTCCCCGAACCGGAGCCAGAGAGAAGGCCCAGCTTTATAGTTTCCGACGAGGTAAACAGGCCAGCACGTGGGGGAACAGAAAAGGAGATTTCTCCACTGCCAACCCTCCCTCGCAATGGTTGAGGTGCTAAGCGCGCTAATAAGCTGTACAGGGAATTTGTAACCCCCCTCCCCCTCCCGCCAGTCAAGAGTGAGTAGGAAGGGAGCTCCTTCTCGAACAAATGTACATAGTAGTACGTATGTACGTGTATGTACAAATCTAAGCGGTCTGTTCCAGCTCTTGGACCACCAAAAGTCGCGGTAAGCTACGTTAAACTCGATGTGTCTCCTCCCTTTGCTTGTCTACGCATATGACTCTCATCTTTCTGGTAAGAGAACACTGCTTCAAGGCTGACAAAGACCCCTTCCTCTCTGTACATTGGCAAATGGAGCTGTGTACATAGCAGTAGCTCATTTACATACGTGTACCTACTGCAGTACGCTATTCGCTAATTCCTCTCCAATTCTCCTTTCACACAGGGCAAGCTCAGGCCTGGCGAAATTGAGATTGTGAACAAGGTAAAGGGAAGGGGAAACACCTGAACGTTGGGAAGGAATGTTGTTGTTCCGTAGTTTGGCTGCCAAGACTCCTCCTCTGTGTCCTCTTTAACTAACAGGTGTTGGTGATGGGAATTCACAAAGTTCACATATTTTTCGCTCAGTACAAGCCCTGTTACATAAACTGAGCGAAGTTGCGGGAGAATCCGACCATAACTCGTTGTACCCTTGCACTTAAAGGTGATCAGAACATTACTGTAAAAATGGTAGAATCTTGTCGTCATCTGTTCGTATCATATTTCTGGTTAGCTAAAATGGTCTTTAGGATATCTCTCTTTAATTGAAAAAAAAATGCTCTGCTGTATATTGTACGCATCATTCTGCTCTGTGCATGAAAGCCAAACCTTCAGCAGCTCAATCTCTACAAATGTATAAATGTGTACTGTTTTCTCTCATTTATTTTTAGCTGTTTTACAGATTTAAGTGTTCTCTTCCCTTTCAGGAACCCGACGCTATAAAAATGACCACTGCTCTTTCTAATCAGCCCTCATCGGGATTTTATACCAAAGACCACGATGTGACCTTCTTTCTCTTTTGCATGTCTCTTTTTTCATGACTACGAAATTTTACACACAGTTTTTCTCCATCCCTCTGTTTTATCATTGCTTCCTTCATTCATGCGTGTCTCTACCTCTCTCTGTCGCCCCCCTCTCAGCGCCGCCCAAGCAAGCCTCAGTCCGCCGACGTCACCTCTGAGATGGAGAAGCGCATCGACAAGCCGTCGGTGCCCATCGTCGCCAAGGGAGACCCGGGACCGCCAAGGATCGTGGAAATACAGGAAAAGTACAGCGCGGTCGAAGGTGCGTTATTGGAAAATGGGCGACTGCCGCCCACTTCCAAGCTCGAAATGCAACCATTGTCGGCTGGCTTTCCCTCTTGCAGAGCAAACTGCCGTCTGCTACATGTTCATCGAGGGCAACCCGGCACCGACGTTCAGGTTCAACAAGGGCTCCATCAACATTACCGAGGGCGGCAGATACAAGCTGATCAGCGACGGCGACAACAACAACATGATCAGCCTGGCCATCTCCAAGGTGAAGGCGTCCGACGAGGGAGAGTACAAGCTCACCATCGAGAACTGCCACGGGAGCGACGAGGCCAACTTCATGCTCTATGTCTCGGGTAAAGAAAAGAGATGCAAATGGAGTTTCTAGGTACTGTACAATCTGATTGGACAAGTATCATGTTTGCTGAAACGTCAATTCCAGATGCCAGCGGCATGGACTTCCGCACCATGCTGAAGAAGAAGCAGTACGCTAAGTGGGCGACGGACGAGGACGACCCGGACTGGGGCGCCCTCAAGCACTTAGAGGAGGAAGAGCAGTTCAAGCTTAAGAAGGTGGAGAAGGTGAGTTGGGAGGAAGCGCCGATATCTTTGGGAGGGGCAGAGAAGTTAGTGAAGTGAAGTTTTATTATTTTTATTATGTTGTATCTCGCACCAAAAAAAAAAAAAACCAAGAACAAGGATTCACCAAGCGATGAGGAAAGTTGTGCCAGCTATAATGGCTGTGACAATGAAAATGAGGGCGGCCTGACCACTGACCCACTTGGAAAGGCGGGCAGCACCATTAAAAGCGGCGAAGACCCGACACTAGTCGAACAAATGGTACTGGAACAGTCTTCGGACCGAGAAGGAGAAAATGTCGGCCGAGTTCACGCTCAAGTCGAAAGCGAGGGAGGAAATGCGAAGGACGAGAACAAAATGGAGGACGACGACGAGCACAGCGAAGACAGCGAGTCGGTCGCGTCGGGCAACGAACGCCACGATGGTCGGGAGGGGATGGGGCGGAGGAGCGCCTCTGCCTCCTTCCTGACCGTGACCCAGGTGCGCAGGGGGAGCTGCGTGTCCCTCCTCTCCGAGGCAGAGTCCGAATCCTCCTGGACACCGCCGAGGTCAAGCGGAGCAGGCGACGGAGGCGGAGGGGTTGGCACAGGACAGGGCGGGGTCGACGGGGGAGGAGGAGGTGCTAAGTCGCTCCTGGTGATGAAGAGGGACTCCCTGTCCAAGGTCCCCCGGGTCAGGTCGAAGATCATCCCGGCCGACGACGCGGCCGATCTCAAGGCTATCCTGCGCAGGACCTCCCTCAACCACGTCAAGCCCAACTTTCTCCACTCCACCTTGGTGAAGGCGATTGGTGTCCATTGCTCCTTCGGTGTTGTTTTCCATCATCGGTCGGTGGTTCTCCTTTCACGTTATCTCTTTTTCCGCTCTTTTCAATTCTTAAGACTGTTACCACTGCTCCTCCACTACGATGGGAAGGGGATCATAGAAAGACAGCTTTGCGTCGAGACAGACATGCCATGCTCCCTGCTATCCTAAATGCTTTCTCCTCACCTGCACCCAGCGCCCCGCTCTGCTCCCGCCCCAGCCGATCCCTGCCCTCAAGACAGGCAGCGGACAGGCCACCGCCCGGCGGCGGAGATCCTCCATCCTCCTGTCGGAGGTCCTTCCTAACTGGCCCTGCCTCAAACCACTAGACAAGGTTGGACTGGTCGGGTGCAGGAAGTGAAGTGTGGCGAAAAACTGACGTCGCGCTGCAAAAAACAAGAGCTTCGAAAAGCTTCTAAAGATCTGAGACCAGCAGAGACAGCACAATGACGCCTAAGTAATAACGCGCAACCAACCCCCACCTCGCATTACCATCACATGCCGCTTGCTGCGCTTCCTAACCAACCTGTTTCCCCTCTTTCTCCCTGGTGTCGAAGTTCTTCAGTCGGCCGTATAACTTCCTAACTATTTTTTTGTCCCTCCTTCCCTCCCCTTCTTGAAAGGATCCTCTGGCATCTCGCAGGAAGCACTCCTTTTCCGAGTGGCCCAAGCTGCACCAGGTACCAAGGAGGACATCGATGGCCTTCGAGGTTTGGAGCTGTCGGGCTTCGGGTCGATGTCTCTTTTTTATTTAAAAAAACCTCCAAGCAAAAGCCCTAAACTGCGTTTCGGAAACCACAGAAACTACTGTATATTCAGTTATGCTACCAATCTAAAGCGAGCAAGCATGCTTATAGTACATACATATAAAAACATTAACTCCAAAATATCTTAACGTACGTATTACGTATACGCACTAATGCCGAGCTATATATTTTTTCTACTTTTCCCCCTAGCAACTGTCAGTACCCAAGCGGCCCATGAGACGAAGAAGCTTGGCCGAAGTTATCCCAGACTGGCCCGAATTGAAACCTTTCTCTAAAGACAAGGTTTGGATCCTGGTTTTGGACTCAGTCGATCCGGATTAACTTTTCCTTTAATCTTTCAATATATTAAAAGTACGTATCGTGATTTTCAGTTCTTCAATAAAAGATTTGAATGCGACGTAAATGAAGATTTGTGTCTTAGCACGGCCTAAAGTTGGTTAACCCCCCAACCAAAAAAAAGGAAAAACCGACCAATGTGATTGAAAAATTATGAAACTGTTCTTTTGCAGATCTGGGAAAGTGTTCAAAGTGTTCTTCGTTACTGTAGTACCTAGTACATGTACAGTAAAATGCACAACTACTGATAAGGCGCTCTCTTTCAGATGTTCAACTGCTCGAATCTAGTGTCATTCTTTCTTGTTCAATTCTAAAGCGACAGTGTCTGTGTACAATGTTAAGCCTTCAGTTAAGAAGCGTGGTAAAGTGTACTTATAAAAAGGGGGGAGGGGTGAGATCAACATAGTGTTGGTGTTAAAACTTCTTTCTTTTAAGGAAATTAGTCGAGTCGGCCTTTTCACCCGCATTTTTTGCTCATTCCTAGAAACCGGAAGAGTGGGTGGAGAACCTGAAGGACAAGCAGGCCAAGCAGGGCAAAGACAAGAAGGTGGTCTTCGTTGGCAAGTTCAGCAAGGCCAACATGCAGGCCAAATGGAGCTTCAACAGAGACGTAAGCGACGGAAAAAAAGTCTTCTAAAAATATTGTAGGGTGACAGGTGGAGTCGAATGCCCTCCTACCCCACCCCCATTTCCCCTCCACAGGAGATCTTCCAAGGCATGAAGTACAAGATGTCGGTGGAAGAGGACGGCTTCGTCCACAAGCTGGTCATCAGCAACCCCACCACGAACGACATGGGCAAATACACCTGCGACATCAACAACATCACCACCTCCGCCTTCCTAGATGTTGACGGTGAGAAAGAGAAAAAAACACCCTTCTGTTGTTCCGTCGCTCGGCCCTTTCGTTTTCAGTGAAATTCACAGGGTTGTTGGACAGAAATCATTTGACTACGTACGTTGCACAACTCTCCCACTTTCTCCACCATTTTTGTACTGCAACTTCAAGTCGTGTGTTGCTCCTAAGTAGGAACGAAATCCTATCGAGCGACTTCGCCACTTTAATCTCGTTTTCTGACTTCACTTTCCGGGAGTTCTCTTTTTTTATGCCGTCAAAATGAGTCGACTTCTTTTGCATTTTTACGTTTGTTTCGTCGTCTGAAGTTATGTACACTCGCATTTCATTGTTGTTCTGTCAAAGTTTTTAATCTCGTCTTTTTCTAAGGGCAACCAAAATTCCCGTCACTCACGAAAGATTTGGCAATGAGGAAGGACACTGTGCCTGCCCAACTCAGTAATAACCTCCGTTGACCCCCCCTTTTGCCCCCGACCACCCGCCCAATCCAGAGCCGGATCCCGACTTCCGCTTCACCAAGATGCTGCCTCGCAAGAGCGAGGCCTACACCGGCCGCGACTTTAGCATCGTGTGCATGGTCAACGACTACCGCGCTCCCGTCAGGTGGTTCAAGGGAGACCAGGAGCTGCCAGAGAACAAGTTTGAGCGCTTTCTGGTAACCAAGGACTTCGTGGGCAACTGCAAACTGACCATCATCGAGCCGCGCAGAGAGGACTCGGCCGTGTACAAGTGCGTCATCGACAACACCACGAGCGTGACCAAGGGGTCGGTCAAGTTCGAAGGTTCGGCTGAAGAGAAGAAACGAGGCCTCGCCCTCCGATCTCCAGAAGGAGAGAGGGAGGGGGGTCTTTCGTGGAAGAAAGATCATATCTGTTGCTTGTCTTCACTTGCATGCGTGCTTTTTTTTCTCTCTCTCTTGTTGCTTTTACAATAACTGAAATATTTCAGACAAGCACACCAATCCGGACACTCATCATAGTAATACGAGTGCATCAAGTGTATCTAAAGCTTCTAAACTGAGAAATGTAAGCAGCGGGAAAGGAGAGACTGGAGAAGACAAAACTGGACGCCAAGATCTCCCTTTCAGTACAGTCCTCAAAGTGCGTTTGGCGTGCTTTGATGTTCAATCCTTTTTGGTTTATAACCATGAAGCCCTTCTTCTACTGTACTTGTTCTACCCTTCGTCTCAAGTTGATAGTTAACCCCACTTTCGCGCTCTCTTTCAGCATAGCCCCTTGCAGCGCCAGGAATTCATACCGAAAGAGTTAATTACTGCGTTGAGGGCAATGAAAGTTGCTCTCTTTGTACAAAGGTGTATTTCAAATCAACCTTGGAGAAGCTAGTAGCAGCAGACGTGTACCTAGTAGTACGGGTACTGTATAAGACGACCGCAAACTGAAGACTGGATGCACAGAAGGTGGAAATCATAAATCCACGGCTCGATAATAAAACAACAACAAAAAACAAGCAACCTGTACATTTCTAAACGATGTTAAGTGCAATTTGAGAGATGTCCTCCTTCCCTACCTCCAGCAGTGACTCCCGTTTTTTTCTCTCTTAGACGAGTCGTGCAAGTTCACCAAGGTGTTGAAGACCCGTCGCGAAGAGGAGGAATCCACCTTCGAGTTGGACTGCGCCATTGAGCGCTCCGACGGGCGCGTCCAGTGGTTCTTCAACGACGTTGAGATCACGCCCAGGACCAACGACAACTTCGATCACTACGAGTTCATTGAGAACAAGAGAAAGAGGTAACATTACATTTTTTTGATTGGCCGCTAGCCAGGAGTATTTTTAAAGACACTTTAAACATTTAACAACATTTCTTACTTTAAAATGGTGCCAAATTTACCTCCAAAATTACTGTTTGGACTTAATGCTATTTGGCACACTTTTTGTACCACCTTTTAGCCGTGCGCGTGAGCGACCCCTACTCTAGAGCTTTACCTTTTTTTGAGATAACCCATAGATGTCCACTAGATAACCGGATGTATTAAAGCCCACTAAGGGAAAGTCCACCATTTTGGGCTGCAAAATATGGCATTTACTTTTTCGACCAAAGCTGGCAACACCTGCAGTTACGATAAAATTTAAATTCCATTTTTGAGTTGTGTTTGCTCCATATAATACCAACTTGGTATTAAACTTTGTATCAAAAATTTGAGCGAGGATACCAGGTATCTTTTTTTTCTAGATTTGGTATCTTTTCGGCATTTGTTTGCCACCGAGTGAGGAGGGAGAGGGTTGGGGAGGGGTAGAGAGAGAGGGAACTGGAGGAACAAACAAGGGATCTTTTTTGTAACTCAGGAAATAAGTGCAAAATAATACTCAGTGAATAGATAATTCAACTTGATCCTACAATTTTTTCTTAATGTATAAAGCAAACAAACACACATGTTTAATTTTGAAACAAAGTAAGTGAAAATTGGGTATAAAGTGAAATATCAGAAAATAAAGTAGTTAAACATCAGGAAGTAAAGTGAAAATTGGGAAATAAAGTAAAACTGGGAAATGAAGTAGTTTATTATACCATATTTTTAGAGAATAAAATTTGGGAAAAAAGTGTAGGATAAAGTAAACGTTTTCATCATGCGTTTATTTTTTTGTTTTAATTCAAAGAGGAAGGATACACGTACTATAGTTTTTGGTATATTTATTGGTATCTTATTTGGTATCTTTTTGGATATCATTAAAGGGATAAGCAAAAGTTTGGTATCTTTTGGTATAATCTGGGGTCCGATTTGGTATCCAACGGCTTCAAACATCTGGCAACACTGTTACTCTCTCACTGCTTCGTCCACGTGCAGGATCTTGAAGATCAAGGACTGTCCGATGTCGGCGGCCGGTCGATACACGTGCAGGTCCAACGACGACGAGACCTCGTGTGACCTCATCGTCTACATCAAGAACCGCTTCCTCCGCGGCCTCGAGGACGTCTCGGTCGACCAGGGCCAAAAGGCCAAGTTCGAGTGCCAGATGGCCGACAAGGAGGCCAAGGTCGTTTGGTTTGTCAGGGGCGACAGGGTGTTGGAGGGCGTCGACGAGAAGTACGACGTCAAGGTGCTCAAGAACGGGGTCCGACAGTTGATCATCAACGACTGCCAGCTGTTGGACGCAGGAGATGTCAAGTGCCAGTGCCAGGACCTCAAGACCGAGGCCAAGCTGGAGGTCAAGGCCAAGGAGGAGCCGCCGGAAGTCAAGGCCAAGGAGGACCAAGAAGACGCGGAGGGAAAACTCAGAGGAAAGTACAAAGGTGAGGAAAAGAGCAGAAACGGACACATAAGTCCCAGGATCATTTCCCCCTGTTTGTGTGAAATACAAGACCACATTTTTGTTCCTCTCCTGGCCTCGGCCGCCAAGACACAGAGGTGCATTTTTGCTCATTCTGTCCTGTCCCGTTGACTAAGTCGTCCCGTCCATCGGGACCTGACCTTTAGGTCGGTTTTTTTCCACTTCTCCTCTGTTTTAACCTCCTCTTTCCCTCCCCTTTCCCCGTGTGTCTCCTTCCTTCCTCATCCTTCCTCACCATTAACAGTGAAGAACAGCAAGTCCAAGCTGAGGGGCAAACTGGTGGACTCCGACGGGAAGGAAGTCCCCCCGAGCGAGTACGACCTTGACATCGGCGAGGAGGACTTCTGCTTCCGACTCAAGAACCCGGATCCCTCCAAGAGCGGGAGGTACAAGGTCGTCCTGTTCAACGACGCCGGAGAGGATTCAGCAGAGGTCGACATGAATTTCGTGGGTACGACAAACATGCCATATTTATCATTGTAATTTATAATGAATAATAATTCTCCTCCATCCGTATCTGACATCAGCCAAGCCTTCTCCTCCCGTCGATGTCTCCGTGGGCGAGGTCTTTAGCGACTCGTGCGTCGTCAGCTGGAAGCCTCCGGAGAGCGACGGCGGGTCCGCCCTCACCCACTACGTGGTGGAGATGTGCGACGGGGACCGGAAGACCTCCAAGTGGAGCGAGGCCGGGGAGGTCAAGGCGGACAAACTTGAGCTTAAGATTGCGGGGCTGGAGAAAGGGCGGAAGTACAAGTTCAGGGTTCAGGCGCAGAACAAGGTCGGGCTGTCGGAGCCGGCTGGACATCCCGAGGCAGTTGAAGCCAAGGATCCTTGGAGTGAGTCTGGCACACCATCTTTTTGTTATTTTTTACCTCTCTGGAGTTCTCTTTATTCTTGTCTCGGAACAGTTCCTCCCGATCCTCCCATGGACCTCGAGGTCACGGACTGGGACAAGGACCGCGTGGATCTCAAGTGGCGGCCCCCGCTGTCGGACGGCGGTGCTCCCATCTCCGGATACGTGGTAGAGTGCAAGGAGCGCTTCTCCAACAACTGGGTGAGGTGCGCCGTCGGCGAAAAGCCGGACACCGATATCAGGGTGACGGACGTCATCAAAGAGGGCAAGACCTACGAGTTCCGCGTGTCTGCCGTGAATAAGGCAGGAGTGGGAAAGCCCAGCGAGCCGACAGTGCCGGTGGCCATCAAGCCTCGTTTCGTGAAGCCGTTTATCGTCAACGGGATGGCCGACAAAGTGGTCAAGGTCGGGCAGATACTGAGCTGGGACGTCAACTACGGAGGCGAGCCGGAGCCGGAGGTCGCCTGGTTCCGCGGGAGCGAGAAGATTGAGCCGGACGGCGACCGCATCACGGTAGACCGGTACTCCAAGAACACTGTGCTGACGGTGCGTCGCTGTGAGCGCGGGGACTCGGCCAAGTACCGACTGGTGCTGACGAACGGCAGCGGGACTGTGGAGGTCGGGGCGGACGGGGTGGTGCTCGGGAAGCCCTCCAGGCCGCAGGGACCGATGGAGGTGGAAGAGGTCCGGGCCAAGAGGGCCACGGTTAAGTGGGGCGCCCCCAGCGACGACGGGGGCACTCCAGTCACCCACTTTCTCCTGGAGAAGATGGACGTGGACACCGGCCGTTGGGTGCCCTGCGGGGAGGCACCGGCAGACGCTAGGGAGGCTGTGGTGGACGGCCTTCAGGAAGGAAAGAAATACAAGTTCAGGGTGCGAGCCGTCAACAGGGAAGGTTCTAGCGAGCCCCTGGAGAGCGGCCAGGCCGTGGAGGCTAAGAACCCGTATCGGGTGCCTGACCCACCGAGGAACCTACAGATTTTCGACTGGGACAACAAGAGCGTCACCCTGCGATGGGACAAGCCGAGGTTAAACTCCACGAACTCATACTAAGATTGGCCCTGACCTCAAGAACGATTGAATTTTCAGGTATGACGGCGGTCGGCCGGTGACTCACTACGTGATCGAACAAAAGGGCAAGTTCGACCTCGAGTTTATCGAGGTCTTCAAGACAGAGGACGCGAGTCTGGAGGCTGTTCTGGGCGACCTGAGGGAGAAGGCCGTCTTCCAGTGGAGGGTGAGGGCGGTCAACAAGGCCGGTCCCAGCCTCCCGTGCGAACCCACTGATAAGCACGTTGTAAAGCACAGACATAGTAAGTTTGCGATGCGTATGGAATCCTTGATGTCAAATAGCCGTGTAACTTACAGTACATGATCTTAACTGCACACGTATTCTTTTTACAGGCTCCACCTTCCTAATTTTATATGTATGCACATTTTTTCCCAGCTTAACTGTTGTGGCATAACCCCTGTAAGGACGTCAGTTACTCCTCTCGTCTTTTCCGCTTTGTTGATGAGTCCCAAAAACTATTGGACAACTTTTTGGGAGAACTTGTCCCTTTCTTTCCCATGCTGCTGTGACGATTGTCCTCAGGTCCTAACGGTGCTTTTTATTGGTTCTTTTCTCTTCCCAGTGAAACCTCAAATTGTCAGAGAGGGGCTCGAGAAGATTTCCACCATCAAGGTTGGCCGCAACCACGTCTTCGACGTCGACGTCATCGGAGAGCCAATCACCACCAAGATGTGGTTCAAAGAGGAGGCTACCGTTCCAGTGGAGGAGGATGAGAAGCACGCCATAGAGAACGAGGATTATAACACCAAGTTCTCATTCACCAAGGCCCAGAGAAGGGTGAGTCTGAAGTTTAATGTGGTACATACGTATGTACAGTTGTAAAAGAAGCGGCACTTGCGGATTTTTTCTTTTATCAGGACACGGCCAAGTACAGAATCCGGGTGGAAAACATCAACGGGTACGACGAGGAGTGGCTGGAGCTGGTGGTGCTGGGCCCGCCCTCCAAACCCATGGGGCCGCTCTATTGCACCGACATCACTGCCAACTCGTGCAAGCTGAGGTGGGAGCCGCCCGAGGATGACGGCGGCTCGCCAGTGCAGGAGTACGAGATCGAAAAGCTCTGCCCGAGGACCAAGCGGTGGATCAAGGTCAGTGCCGACAACGGGGAATTAAAAGGAGAAGTTACCATGCTAGTACTGACAGAATTACGTACTGGTATACAACATGTACGTACCACGTACAATAATAGATACACACTTTTTTTTTTAACTTGCCGCATAGATCGGCAAGGTTCCCGGCGACAAGCGTCCGCTCACCTTCGACGTCCACGACCTGGAAGAAGGCCAGGAGTACGAGTTCAGGGTGACCGCCATCTCAGATGAGGGCGAGTCCGAGCCCCTCTACACTGACTGCGCCATTAAGGCCAAGAATCCCTTCGGTGAGTTCGACAAACACCTGGTTTAATCATAAGGATGGTTTTCATGTGTTGCATATGAAGCGGCTGAGTTGTTTTTTTTTTCTCGCTTGGTCTTCAAGGCATGGTAATGGCAGGAAGGAAAAATAACGGCATGTTCAAAATGGTCGCCACATTGCCTCTCGATGAACTGGTGTACATTGTAATTGTAGTACATACAGTACATAATTAACACCAGTACATATAAGGTGGCATAGTTTTAAGTTCACCTTTTTTAATAGATTGCAATATGTATAGTGTACTACACTGTATAGCATACTAGCATGTAAAGGCACGCGACGCTCTCCTCCAAAACTGTGCATAAGTCCCCGCTCAGCATGAGGATTTTCGGACGGCTTTGGCGACGGGGAAAAAGGGGCCAGATTTTCGGTCCGTAGGATCCCGTCGCCCCCCTGCATGCGCACGACTGCAAAACTGCAACTTGCGACTTCAAGAAAAATATTGAAGCCAGCCAAGACATACCAGGTAAGGAAACATCGCGCATTGAAAAAACAAGACTTAACATGAGTGATACCATGTGTCAAGTGTTGTAAGAGTAGCTAGTACTATTGTGCTGGGTGTGCGTTTTTGCTTCTAAGCAATGACATCACTCTGAAGATTATTCCCCCTTAATTACGCTTTCCTTCCTTTTTTCTTATTTCGGTGTTAAAAGTTCAGAAAATGTCCGGTTGCGTGGGTGTTTCTCTTGCTTCTTAAATCTTCCCAAATATATCGCGTTTCTCCACTTTTCAGACAAGGCATCCAAGCCCGGAACTCCCCAAGTGGTGGACTACGACGAGAAGAGTGTCGACCTAGTCTGGGAGCCCCCCGCCTCCGACGGCGGCGCTCCAATCACGGAGTACATTGTCCAGAAGAAGTATCGCGGAAGCGACAGGTAAAAGAGTAAAAGAGAAATATCTATCAGTTGCAGCTGCTACTCAACGTTTGTGATGGCCTTTTTGTTTCGGTTATGGTTCAGGTGGGAATCTTGCGCCACGCTGAAGACTCCGACCGGGAAGGAGGATCTTCGCTGCAAGGTGGAGGGACTGAAGGAGAAGGAGAGGCTGCAGTTTAGGGTCGTCGCGGTCAACAAGGCGGGAAATTCTCCCCCGTCGGACGCGTCGGACATGCACACGGTCAAATACAAGAAACGTGAGTCTTTAAATGCTCCCAACCTGTTATAGTGTTTAATTCCTATTTTACTTTTCTTCAGTTCCTCCTCGAATCGACCGCACAAACCTGAAGACGACGACGGTGAAGGTAGGCAGGCGTGTCCACCTGGACGTCGACGTGATCGGCGAGCCCGAGCCAACCGTCAGATGGTACGACTCGGATGGGATCGAGATGTTCACGGACGCCGACCACTTTCACGTCGAGTCCGGCAACTACAACACAAAGTTTACCGTGGAAGACGGGCAGAGGAGGCACTCCGGGAAGTACAAGGTGGTGGCCAAGAATGAGAATGGCCAGGACCAGGAGTGGGTGGAGATTGTCTTTGTTGGCCCACCTTCTAAACCTGAAGGTGACACAAGTTTAAAAGAGTCTTTCTTTCTTTTACTTAAGTAAACTATTTTTACGTCTTGATAAACTGCAGGTCCATTGCAAGTGAGCGATCTTACCTCCAGCTCCTGCAAGCTGAAGTGGAAGCCTCCGGAAGATGACGGAGGAAAGCCTATCACCGGATATGTGGTTGAAAAGATGGACAAGGAGACCGGACGGTACAATGAGTCCTTTGTCTTGGAACTCGTGAGTTTAACGGGCCGTCCTTCCTTCCAGATGGGTGACGGTGGCGCACACCGAGCCGGACCAGACAGAATGCGGCGTCCGCGGGCTTCAGGACGGTCATGACTACATGTTCAGGGTAAAGGCCCTTAACTCTGAGGGCGAGAGCGACCCACTGCTGACCGACAAGGCCATCAAGGCCAAGGATCCGTACAGTAAGAACATGAAGGGTTTTTTTCAATATAATCCAATGTACAAATGATAGAGTGCATGTTTTCCATATCGTGTTTGCTTTGTATTTTTCAGATTCAGCTGGTCTTGGAATGTCCTTTAGATTTAAGAATAGTTTTAAGGCTTATCATAAGAATAAGTATAGTGTCATTTTTTTTCCAGAGTCGAAGGCTAAGGTTTACCGTACAATTAAGACAAATCTTTATTTCCAATCTCTTTGCGAGGAATGCATGAAGTTAGTAGCCTTTACAAGCTTTAAATTTTCCCTCTCACGAACGCTTTGCAGACCGTCCGGACCCGCCGCAGAACGTGCGCTATGTGGACTGGGACGTGGACCGCATGGACCTGGAGTGGAATGAACCTGTTCGCAACGGTGGTGCCCCCATCACCCACTACAACATAGAAATGCGCCTTGCAAAGGCCGGCGAGAACTGGTCCGAGGTGGGCAAGTCCGACGGACCCAAGAGATTCTTTTCCAAGACGGGCCTGGTAAAGGGGGAGAAGTACCAGTTCAGGGTGAGGGCCGTCAACAAAGCGGGACCCTCCGATCCCAGCGAGCCGTCTGAACCTAAGCTTTGCAAGGCCAGAAGACGTAAGTATTACAGTGCCTGTACAGACCCTTTTTTCTTATTTTTTTCGGCATAAGAGCTGCGTACTGTACCTGTATGTAGAACCCACAACATACTGTACATACTGAGTTTATTGATGCTTTTTTTTCAGTTGGTCCTAAGATTAACCGCGATGATGTGTACCGCAACAAGATTCACTGCCGCGTGGGACGGCATCTTCGCCTGGAGGACGTGGGCGTAGAGGGCGAGCCGCCGGCAAAGGTCACTTGGTCCTTCAAGGGAGTCGACCAGTCCACCTTGCAGGACGTGGAGGTCAAGAACCCCGACTACTCCACCTCCATCTACATCAAGAACGCCAAGCGCGCCCAGTCTGGCATGTACCTCATCAAGGCGGTGAACGAGTATGGCGAAGACGAGTGTGAGGTCGAGTTTACTGTACTCGGACCTCCGGACAGACCGGAAGGGCCTCTGGAAATCTCCGATGTGCACAAGGAGGGGTGCAAGCTGAAGTGGAAGCCACCCTTGGACGACGGCGGCTCCCCCATCACCGGATATGTCATTGAAAAGCTGGACACGGAGACCGGACGGTGGTCGCCGTGTGCCAAGACCGACGGGGAGCTGGAGTGTGACGTTAAGGGCTTGGACACCGGGAAGAGGTACCGGTTCAGAGTCAGGGCAGTGAATGACGAGGGCGAGTCGGAACCTCTTGAGGGTCCGGATGATCCTACCCTCATCAAAGATCCCTTTGATCCACCCGGGCCCCCAGGGCTGCCCGAGATCACAGACTGGACCGAAGAGACTGTTAAGCTCAAGTGGACGCCACCACTCAGGGACAATGGCGCACCAGTCACCAGCTACACTATCGAGTACAAGGAGCCGGGTTCTGACGACTGGATAACCGGGCCAAAGGTGAAGGCAAGGAAGTACCCGGAAGGAGAAGTTACCGGACTTACCCCAGGAAAGAAGTACGAGTTCAGGGTAAAGGCAGAAAACAAGGCCGGTCTAGGAGAACCCAGCGAATCCACCAACCCGCATTTCATGAAAGCAAGGTTTGCTCCTCCCAAAATTGACCGCACCAACCTGGATACAAAGACTGTGAGGGCCAACCAGCAGGTGGTGATAGATGTAGACGTTTCCGGAGAACCCGCTCCTGAAACCAAGTGGTTCTTCAACGGAGAAGAGATCCAGAACACCCAGGAGATTAAGACAGCGCATAGCCCACACCACACCAAACTCATTCTCTCTCCCGCTAAAAGGTCGATGGTCGGAAAATACACCATCAAGGCCAAGAACAGCTCGGGAGAAGATGAGGCTGACGTGGAGATCTTGATCAGAGGAAAGCCCGGTCCTCCCAGGGACGTCGCCATATCAGACATCACGAAGCACACATGCAAGCTTACATGGAAGGAGCCCCTTGACGACGGCGGGTCTCCCATCGAGTACTATGAGATTGAGAAGTACGATGTGGCAAAGGATACCTGGTTGCCCGCTGGGTCATCTCCCACTTGTGAGGCGGAGGTAAAGGGCCTAACAGAAGGAAAGCAATACAAGTTCAGGGTGAGAGCCGTCAACAGAGATGGCGAAGGTCCGGACTGCGAGGGAGACGAGACAATCGTAGCCAAGAATCCCTTTGACCCACCTGGCAAGCCGGACAGGCCTGTGCCGCTCGATTGGGGACCGGACTTTTGTGAACTCAAGTGGAAGCCTCCTCGCGATGATGGGGGGTCGCCAATCACGGGTTACATCATCGAGATTAGGCAGCTTGGAAAGAGAGAGTGGAAGGAATGCCTGAAGACGAATGAGAAGACTCTGAACGGGCGAGTGGAGTCTCCGCACCTGGTGGAGGGCAACGAGTACGAGTTCCGCGTCATCGCAGTTAACAAAGCCGGCCCCTCTGAGCCTAGCGACCCCTCCGAGGTCATCAAGGCGGAGAACCGCTTCCAGAAGCCGCGCATAGATCGTTCGACTTTGCAGAAGAAGGTCCTTTTTGTGGACCAGCTGCTCCGAGTTGACGCTGACTACACGGGCGCCCCGGAGCCAGACATTACATGGTTCTCCCCAGCTGGGGACATCCTCAAACCAGACGACCACTTCAATCTGGACTCCAGCGACTTCCACACCCACATGTACGTGCGCAAGACACGCAGGAAGGACACTGGCATTTACAAGATCCGCGCCAAGAACAGCGAGGGCGAGGATGTGGCGGAGGTAGAGATTCTGGTAGTGACGGTCCCGTCCGCGCCGCTTGGGCCCATAGAGGTCTCAGACGTCACCTCCCACTCTTGCCACCTCTCGTGGAAGCCACCGGAAGACGACGGCGGTGATCCCATTAAGTAAGTTAGTCAGAAAGTACAAAATTGACTTGTTTGTAGTAAGTGTAGTTGAAATATTCCATAACGTCAGGTATTACACTGTCGAGAGGATGGATCCCGAGAAGGGCGTCTGGGTGCCATGCGGCGAGACCAACGGAAAGACTCCGGAGATCGACGTGGACGGACTGAATGAGGGCACAAACTACTACTTCCGTGTCCGTGCGGTTAATGGACAGGTAATTAACTGAGGTGCATTAATATCATAAGCTACATACCGCATGTTTTTTTTTCTTAAAAACAGGGAGAAAGTGAGCCTCTCGAGACTGATACAACCACGCTGGCGAAGGACCCGTTTGACCCGCCGGGCCCGCCGGAGAACGTCAATGTGAAGGACTGGGACAAACGCTGGGTTAAGCTGACCTGGGAGAAGCCGAAGGACGATGGCGGGGCTCGGATTACCCACTACATTATTGAGAAGAAGGAGGTGGAGTACAGCTCCAGCTGGATAAAAGCAGTCGTCACGGAGACGGATGACACCTACTACAAGGTCACTGACCTATCCGAGAATTCAAAGTACAGGTAAGAAGTTAACTCTGCATTTATTTTTGTGCTGATTGTGTAAGTACGTACTTTACTACGGTACTGTTGTGGTTATTTGTTATTGTTATCTATATATATATAGGAGAATGTCTGTCTGTCTGTCTGTAACGGGGTTGCGGGC
>JAAUYM010011202.1_pt1 | contig 22516 bp, 23 predicted proteins | sample 7278001 | NCBI WGS metagenome assembly JAAUYM01 (sample SAMN14350224, study PRJNA611818) | marine sediment metagenome | isolation source: surface marine sediment (1.8m) | place: French Polynesia: Moorea | collected 2018-08
AACACCTTGAGCACCATTAGATCCGCCAAAGAGTCCTCCCGGATTTGAGTTTCGGCGTTCATTATCCTGAAGCTGCTTGGCTCGACCGATAACTTTTGCCAGTGCTTTGTCAGCTGCGCTGTCACCTTCAGGGTTAGCAGTCAGTAGACTGTCCATTGGGACATCAATCGTGTCTTCGTTACGAATTACGTCCAGTGCTTTCATGGCAGCAGTGTCATCGATGCCGATGTCACCCATGAATCCCTGGTATTTGGCAATCTTGGTTCCTGTCAGGTCTTCACGACCAAAATCAAAATCTGGAAGAATACCGAAAATATTTCGATACCAGGCTCCATCGCCGGGCTCAACACCATAACGCTCTTGTACTCTTTGATCGAATTCATCTACGTCAATGATATTGGCGTCACTGATTTTACCGGTCTTGGCAGCTTTGCTGGATCCGCCAAACAGACTGGAAACACCAGAAGGCAGTCCACCGCTGGCAGTCGCTGGGTACAGCGTTTTGAAAATGTCTTTGTCCAGAGTATCGTAAGCAGCATTTAAGTCACGCTCAACAAATGTTTCGATCTGTTCTGGAGTAGCAGCTGTTTGAGCATAACGAGCTCTGAGCATCTGCTCGTATTTTTTAGGATCCGTAAATTGAGGAGCTCGATCTTGGAACGCTTTGATCGTGTCACGAATGTAGGCGCCTTGATCTTCCGGGCTGAGTTTCTGGAATTCTTTGTTGGCTTTCAGTGCGTCAATATTTTCCTGGTTTACACGAAAAGCAGCAGCTGCGTCAGACTGAGCACCAGTCAGTGCATCACTTAATGCCTGATTCAGATCCAGAGCCGCTTGTTTTTCACGAGCATCAGCACCTTCAGCAAAATCCTGCCGGCGAGTTTCAAGCGCCAATCGATCTGCAGCGTTTTGACGGTTGGCAAAATCCTGAGAACGTTGACGTTCCAGATTAAGAAATTGAGCCAGCGAAGCAGCCCCTTCGTCCCGAGGGACAGCCAGTCGGCCTAGCCGTTCAACGTTGAGATCATATGCAGCCATGGCTCACCTTATGCAGTTTGCATTGCTCGACGGTTTGCATCCTCGATATTTGCACGAGTACGATCTTGACGAGCGACATTACGATCGAATGCTTGTTGAGACTGGTCCATTTCTTGGCGAAGAGCTTGTCGATTCAGTCGATTGGTCTTTTTGGCTTCACCCCAGTTGCTGAGCATACTTGCCAAAGACAAACCGCTACCGATCAAACCAAATGACTGATTAATGTTATCTGCCATGGATGCATTAGGATCAAAGAAAGATGTTCCACCAGCTGCAACGCTGGGAGCCATTGGTGTGTAGCTGCCGATATCATCGAAAGCCATGTTGTCGAAAGCATCGAATTCAGCCTGGCTACCGAGCATGGCTCCACCAGGAGTCATAAATCCGGAATACGCCAAGCTGTCGTTGTTACTATTCAGAAAGTCAAACATTGACATTTGGTTTACCTCATTAAACTAAGCCGAGCTGCAGTTGCGTTTGTACCCAATCGCCTACGAGCCTATCATAGTTGTATAGTTGGTTAAAATCATATTGTAGCTCTCTTGCCGGGTAATACCCAGCATCAACAGAGAGCAACGCTGCCATTTCAACACCAGATATTAGTGGCTCGTTGAAGTCATATTGGTCAAACATTTCCTGCTGAGCTTCAAACTCTGCAGTGAGATCATCCAGATCTTGTTGCATCTGCTCCATTTCTACCGTAGCTACTGCGCCTACAGTGTCAGAAAACTGGGTAACTGCTCGAGTCAGACCCTCTGCAGTACCCATATCGAAAGGAGGAAGAGCTCCAGTATCGCCGAGAGTTACCGCGGCAATAATGCCGACAATAACTGCCAGGGTCTCATTGCCAGTAGCTTCCGCTATTTCAATGACGAGCTGCACAATCAGGTAGTTAATCGCAATTTGTTGAAGGGCTGCCAATAAGCTGCCGGTTGCGCCTGCAGTTACGATCGTGACTACAATTAAAACAAACTCAAACAGATCAAAAAATGCTGAAGTTTCGTACCATTCAAGCTCCGTTACCTGGATGGAATACATGTCCAGGCGGAGTAGATATTGGTACACCTCCATAATTTCTTCGAAACGTAGTTGTTCCATCAGGAACCATGAGACTGGAATAGTGAATGCATCATCACCCAGCTTATTCACTGCTACGTTATGAAAGCCGTCATAGGCAATTGCTGCCAGGCTATTCATATTTTCTACGATAATGATTTCGTATTCAGTAGAGCTCGTCTTGTACGCGATGTACATCGTTGTGCTGTCGTAGGTATGATAATGATCACCTACGTCTATAACGCCCAGGGCAGTAGCTACTTGTGGATTATCGACATTGGCATTGCTGATTAACAAACCGCCTTGATGACTGTGAGCACTCCACACAACAGCGTTGTTCACATCCTGTTCTTCAAACGATACTGAATATTCTTCAGTGTTTGAAGTGATGGCGTGAACTACGATTATCTCGTAGAAATGCATCCACAACAGTTTAGATAAAACTTTGCTACCACCATCTTTTGGATTCATTGAAAAATTGATGTAAGCATCATCGATCAAACTGATGTCAGGATTTTCTTCAATATTGTCGATGTAATCCTGACAACGAATCGATAAACGGTTGAGCAAATTTCGAGTGCTTTTGTAGACTGCACTGTTGGTTCCAAACGGCTCAGGTCCAGATGCATTATCAATGGACTGTTTATTCTTTCGAAGGATGCCTACCGGCAACATTTCAAGGCCAGTAATGTAGCTGATAGTGGGATCTACACCAGCATACGTTCCATCATCCAAACGGTAAAACCAATAGAACCATTCAGAAGCAGGATCTGCAGTATCGTGATAAGTCAGGATCAGATAGCGTTCTTGGAGATATGCTGGCTTAGTGATGGTCTCTTGAACTACGATCGTATCTTGAGCAGGATCCCAGGATGTACCATCAACGATGCGAACAATAGTTGTGTTGGTGATATCGACTGCAGGATCTGAGCAAGCAGTAAATTCGATACCAAATTCTTCGTAGTTATCATTGAACCCATCAGTACTGACAGAAACACTGATATCTTGAGTCTCTCCTGCTGTACCGGCAAAATTTAATGTACCAGCACTCTGTGAGTAATCAATACCAGGTGTAGCAGATAAGTTATCAATCGTCTGCCAGTTTAATGTAAATGCTCCAGCTGTAGCAGCTGACAGCGTAACAGTAATAATGGCAGTAGAACCTTCTGACACAGTGACAAACGGCATAGTAACTACTGTGCCATCTGTGGCTACTAAAGTAGTTTGAATACTGTCATCAGATATCAGCTGTTCAATGTGCTCAAAAGCATTATCGACTGAATCATCTACTGTGAATGTGGTGGTAATCGTAGCGTTGGCACTAATAGCGCCCGGAGTCATGGTAAATGACTGCTGATCGTCACCAGCATTGAACGTCAAAGATGTAGGCGCTGTGAATTCAGTACCGTTGGTTCCACCTGCAAATGCCAGGTTCACTGTAACTGTTTTGCCAGCAGGAACAGGACGGTTGCAGAACACGGTAATCGTACCGGTATCGCCTTCTTCGATGACTTCATCGCCACGGATCCAGAAGAAAGTACGTTCTGCAGTTCGAGAGATGTTAATCGTGTAATTATCTGGACCGGAGTTGTAATCTACTGAATCAAATGTCCAATCATCCCGGGACACGCTATTAGGATCATCGTAAGTAAGAGTATTAGCGTAAGGAAGATACAGGGTCGGAGCTGCTTGAAGATCATTTTTAAACCAAATCTCTGGCCTGGGGAATGTAGTATCTGTAGTCAGTACTGTGAATGTGCCTGACAAATCAGTATTGATTGCATCATTTACCGCGGTATTATCGATGTTACCGCCTTTGACTGTCATTTCTGGCAAACCGTAAATGTACAAGTCACGCTCTGCATACGAGTAGTACGCTCGCATCTGAGCTTTTGTAATGAGAAATTCGTTGCTCCAGTTTTTATAAAACCCAGCATTATTTTTGCTCATGCCAATAACAACTCGAGCAAATGCTTTTCGAACTACGTCTTCTTCGTTCTCACCGAATACTTTGGAAGAGATTTTTGACACCGTGACAACGGTTTCATCCTCGATACCAAACCAGGAAAATACCTCTTCCAAGATAGGCATACAGATCTCATCCCAGACTGCCTCAACAAAATCAGCTACGGCATCTACAAGATCTTCAAGAAAGTCACCAATGGCATCGATTACTGCACTCATCAATTCACCCAAGCGATGTTGCGTTTGTTCAGTAAGTCGATCATTTTCTTTTTGACTTTATCAACGCGAACCACCAGAGGATAGTTAGGCAAATGCCGACGCTTCATGGATTCGATAGTGAGAATGCTTTTGTATTCCTGGACCATTTTGCCCGGGTGTAATTTGAAATTAACTCGAATGGTGTGCGTATCGATATTTTCAAAGATACCAGCAAATAAAGCGCCTACTTTAAGAGCTGAGCCTTGACCAAACAAAGCTACTGCATTGGCACAGCAAGGCTTATAGTTCAGGTAATACAGAAAACAGCTGTCATCAATCAGGCAAAATGCAGATCCATTATCGATACACATTTTCATCCTGGTTTTGAACTCTTCATGTTCAGGTTCAGGAATCCAATGTGCGATAAGAGCAAAATGAGACTCTACATCGATGTTCATGCATCGACGTACTTGATGGACATGCCCCAGCAAATCTTTTGTTAAACAGGCTACTTGCACAGCATAAATGCTCCGAAGAACCCTCCCAGACCATTGGCAGTAATTAAAATTCTGCCTTGGATATCATCATCAGCCAAAACCATGCAGGTCTCGAGCAAAGCACTGACACCTTGGGTATGACCGATTTGTGGCTTGTATTTTAGTACTTTGCCGTATTGATATAGATCATGTTCTGCTTCTTCGTTAGATGCTGTGCCAGTACCGTGTACTTTCACGTAATCTACTGAACCTGGTAGCGGTTTGATTTTGTTGATTGATTCCCGGGTAAAATGAAACGGATTTTGAGAATGATGGTACATCCACTTTGGACTGTGAATATCTTCATCATTGCTATCGCGTAAATGCATAAAGAAAAATCCATCACCGCAAGTGATAGAGATGCCTAATTCTTTAAACAGGCGCAACGTATCGTCCGTAGTGCGCTCTCCGCCGATAATGATGACATCTTCTACCAGTTTGGCGTCAAACAGCCTCTGAGCCTCCCAGACGGCTTGTATGCCGGCTGCACAGGTACTGGCGATAATGTTCATGTGGCTGACGAACTCTTGATTCTGGAACGTCTGGAGCCACTCATGGGCCACAAAACTGCTTCCAGTCTTTAAAGCTGGAGTGTATTTGCCGCTGCAGGTACGTGACAGACCGGTATCTGCCTGAGATATTGTGAAACCATCCACATACAGAAATGCAGTAGGACGATCGAGCTCAATGCTCAGATCTGCCAACTCGATAAATTGACGAGCAGACGGTCTTACCCGATCCAGCTCAGGAATTGCTATGTATCCTGGTCGCTGCTCTGTTCCGTGGATGTGTTTGTAATCGACAATATGCATTTGTTTACTAGCTCTCTCATGGTTAGGTTGGGAATATCCAAGTCATCGAACTCATTTTTGTCTTCTGACGGTTCTCCGAGTATTGGAAATTCGGAATCGATAGTGACCAGGGTGATCATTATCCCCAAACTGTCTAACTCTGATGAGACAAACAAATCGTCTGGTCCTACCTTATTGCCTTTTTCCTCAACAATGATTTCATTGATACGATCTAATATTTCCTGTTTTTTCATAGTTAAATATTAACTGTTGAACCCAGGTCATCCAGAATATCGTTAGCTACTGCATCCAGTTTCGTACCGGTGGCGCCGGACGGAGCACCAGTTGGAATCTCACCTGCAGTGGTTGTATTGATGGCGTAGCCTTCATACAGCTGCTTCATGAGTTTCTGCTTGGCGTCAGTCTTAAAGCCGAGGGTCTGAGCCTGGAGGAGCAATACTTTCTCAGAAGATTCATTATCCATCCGAGTTGTAGCTGCAAGTTGTTCCAGATCCCGTGATTGCAACAGGTCAATTTCCTCCTGTGCTTTGAGAATTTGTTCATCGATCAAACCACCTGAACCGGTAGTAATGGCGCTAATTGCACCAGTTAGATCGTAGGTCACATCAAAACCTTGCTCTTTGTCCAGCTTGCCAATAGCCATGAAACGTTCATGCAAAGTCTCTGACTGAACTTTAAGTTCTTGAGCATTAATCAACGCTACCTGGGCATTGGTTTCGTTGGTTTTATCCAATGCACCAGATGTGGTAGCGACGGTTTGTTCGGTCTTCAGAGAACGATCGATAGGACCATTCAACAGCAATTCAGAATTCTGGCTGATGACCAGTTCAGTCTCTTTATCTACCCGAATGACTTCTTTGCTGTTCAGTAGATTACGGCGGACACTATCTTGCTGCGATGCAGAAATCTTTTCGTATTCAGCAGCAGTTTGAGCAATGATCAGATCTATCTGTTCCTGGATCTTTTGCTTTTCGAGATCAATCAGGCCACCGGCTTCATTTTTCTTCTGCTCTGAAACAATTTGCTCAGCGATGAGTTCAGCCTGTTTATCGGCTTGCTGTTCGTTGAGCAAAAACTGTACTGACTGAGCCAGTACTGATTGCATGGATCCCAGGTAAACTGTGGCGTAATCTGTACCAGCTAGTCGCCCTTCGGTGTACTGCTCTTCGACATGGCGTTCAACGGCCTGAATCAGTACGTCAAAAACACCTGTGCCGTCATTAGCAGTAGTGCCGTTGGTTAATTGTGCAAGATCGATGTCTGCCATAGTCTTATCCCAAATTTACTTGTTGGTAAACGTGATTATCTGCCTCACTGATTCGCAGGTAATACTCGTAGTATATATCACTAAAATTTGAATTACCGATTGTCAAAATAATCACCCAGACGCCTACTTCATCCGGTGTCAGCCGGTAAGTAATGCCTCCGGTGGTCTCGACAGTCGGAGCAATGAAATCGTCTTCCAGAATCGCTGATTCGATGTACTGTGAACTGCCATCAGGCTTTTTGACAATTACATCAAAATCCGAATACACGTAGGGAACTACGGTATTGGGAAAGATCCAGTTAACTTCAATTTCAGTGTCTTTTAAAAACATTATTCGTTAGCAATTGTGATGTACGAAGCTGATACTGATTTACCTACGTCAGACGCACTATAGCGAATAACCCCCGAAGTTGGGTACAACGAGTAAGTGTTTGCCGGTAGGACAGTCACTGTATCATCGTTGCCAACATTCACTGCTTCAGTTCCATCGATCGTTACTGTCAAACTTTCAGAATCGATGATGACAAACTCAGGATTAAAGATACCTTGATCTACACCGTCACCGAGGTAGAGATAGTAATCCGGGTTATCAACGTCTAGAGAGTTGTAAGTCAGTTCCCACAAACCACGACCAGATGCTGGAACGTAAGCCGTATCCAAATACAGATTTTCAACAGTAATAGATCCTGCTGGAGCTCTATAAAGTTCAAACCAGGTTGTGTTTTCCTGTTTGTACAAGTAAGCAATAGATCCATTCGTAAGCAGTACGATTCGTAGATACAACGTAGCATTACCGGTACTGTATTCCAGACCGTCAACAGTGGCTCGTTCAATACCATTTTCAACTACACGCAGACGACATGTGCCAACACCATTGCCAGGCGTCACACTATCTACGTGAAATGCATACGCAATGGTGTCTTCATCAAGCGTAGTTCCCAATCGATCAAACGGGCTCAGCCCAACGTAATGTTCAACGTGCTGTGAAGCGTTGTAATAAATACGAGCATCCATCCAACCCTGGGCATTATTGATTTCAGTATCGGGAACAAATGTCGCATTAGGTAAAAACGAATTTGCATCTCCGCGGATAACTGGATTTAACGATCGAGCTCCGGAGTTGTAATCACCTTGAAGACCAGTACCGGTAGCCACCAAACGTCCAGCAATGTTATTTGTACTGGTACTCAACAGATCGGTGTAATCAGCATCGTCACTGAGCTGAGTAACAATCATTTGATTGGATACTTTGGTAGTTGCCGGTAAAATAGCAGCTTCAACTTCAGTATTTTCAACTGATGGTTTGACGTATAAAGTCCACTTCCAGTCAAAGGTTGTGGATCCATCAACCCAAATACCGTCACAAACACCAACTGTGTAATGATCCGAATCAAGGAATGGAGTAGTTCCAGCGTTATCATCCCAGGATACTGTCACACCATCCAGTAGCTCTTCAGCTGCAGCATGTAACGGCTTTCCATTGGCATGACCTTTAACCCAGTTTGCTCCGTCCCAGCCGTATTCAGGAAATGTCAGATCAAACATAATTGGGCTATTGGCAAAATTTGTACTGACCGGTACAGCAGATATCAAGAAAAAGTAGTTCTGATAATTCAGGCTGGTGTTGTTGTTCTGGTTGATATAGCAATTTAGCCATACACCATCTTTAAGATGGAACCAGGACATTTCACCTTCAAAAAAATTGCTATTGTCAGTAATACGTTCAAATTCAGCCGGCTGAGTAGTGTCTAATGGATCCAGCAACACAGCGTGAGTACCGGTAATATTGCCTTGATTGTTGTCTTCACCTTCAATAGCCAGGTAGTAAACGTAATCTTTATTTGCTCCGTCTTGAACCCAGCTGATAGCAAATTGTCGAGTATTGATATCTACTGTGGTACTGACGTTATCCAATGTGGTTGTGCCAAATGCAAGGAAAGCTACGTTGCCTTGAGCTGTGTAGCTTGTACGGTACGAAGCAATGGCCCATACACTGTCATTAGGTGAACAGTCTAGTAACTCTTGGTAGCCATAAAAATGATTTGCTTGAATTCGGAACGGTTCAAAAAAAGTGGTATCAGCCATGTAACCAACGTGAGTAGGACCGTCAGAGACAGTTGTACTGAGCTGATCCCACCATTTAACAGAAATCCTGCCATTGGTTCCTGGGGCATCAAGCTGATACAGAATACCTAGCTTGCCGTTGACATCATTCGGATCTGCTTTGATAGCAACCACACGAGTTGGATTGGCATCAAGAAAAACGTCTGTCAGTGTGGTTGCAGTCCAGTTGGCGCCATTGTCATCTGAGTAATACAGCGTTGGTGTAGTAGGATGATTCCAGTAACCCCACAGCCTGCCGCCATTACCGTAGGTTAGACCCAGACAGCCAAGTACACCGGTTAAACCAGGTGTACTGGAATCAATAACAGTCAGCACATCTCGAGCTGCATCAAATTTGTAAACACCGGTAGAACGACAAGCAATAAGTATGGATCCATCACCTGCAAATGTTACCTGACCAATATCAGTTGCAAGAAATCGTGGAACAACATCAAGACCTACAAGTGTATTGTTGTCGAAAAATTCACCAGTAGCATCGATAATATTCATGAATGCAAATCGATCTTTATCGACAAACACTACATGATCATCATCATATTTTCTGGGATAGCTAGTATATGCACCTTCCTCATAAGTTTGAGTTTTGCCAAAGGTCATATCGTCATGGCAGAGAGTCATGCCACCGGTATAAGCTGGTGAACTCCAATAATTTGACCACTGCAAAGGACAACCGATATTGAAGTAAGTGTTATCTTTTAATCCAAAATGACTTCTCATTCGGAATTTGTATTCACCAACATTCAAGAGACCTGACGTAGTAATATCCATACGGAAAAACTTTGGGTAGTCAGGATCAGTCCAGAGATCGCCATTAATATCGAGAGAACCTAATCCCAGCTGTGCATGAGCAGCATTGTAAAATGGCGTTTCAGAAGTATCTCGATGACCAAAAATAGACTGTACTGGGCTTTCACCCTGAGTGTACATTTTGAAATTTAAACCCTGGCTGGCATTGGCGATCGTACCGATCAATTTGCCAATGTTATCGTTAATGCCGTTGCTGATTTTAAAAGTGGATCCAAAAGCATCGCTGTCTAAAGTAAACGTATCGTTATCTGGCATGTGACAATACGTCGATTGAGCATCATGAGGATTTTGCTCAGACAAAATACGAGGATTGTACTTTGCCATTGCGTTGTACATTGGGTATAGAGACTGCGATAGCAAATACCCATTAGCACCAGAAAAAATGTACTGAGCTAAGCGTTTGGCCTCAAAACCATTGAGCGATTTGTCATTGGGTCCAAAGCTTTCCCAGTTTTCATCAAATTTCAGCTGAACACGATAATAAAGATCTAGCGTTTCAGTAGTTGTTTGAATGCACGGAGTGCTCAACCATACCACTGCACAGGCTGTTGAAGTGACACCGCCGCTGACGTTAGAGCATAGACCTACCAGGTTAATAGTGTAATCAGCAGCAGGAGCATCAAAACGCTGTACCCATTGGCCTAAATGAATGCCTGGAGCATAGTCGATCGTAATTTCACGTTTAGTAACACCAGAAATATCATCTCCGCGGCGAGCATTGCCTCCAATAGATGATCCCCAATCTCGGCGCTGTTCACCCGGGTTAAGCTCAGATACGAACAAATTTTGCTCAAGAAATGAAGGATTTATATCAGCCATGTCCAGGAGAAAGCGATCCTGAATATGGTTATCAAATTCAAATGTTTTAGTGATTTCTCCGGTATTAATATCCCGGAGTACACCATATGCTCTGCCTTGAAGATTGATCATATTAATCGTTACCTATATTCGACGGATCCAGTCGTGTAATATTTTCTACTCGTCCCAAGAATGCCTGGAACAAGTTAAATTCATCCAGCAAATCTGGATACGTAGCTGGTCCGATTGTTACACCGGTCAGCCGTGTTGTGCTATTTGGCACTAAACCAGATCCCAGTTTACCTTGCGCTAGAAACTTAATCGACTGTTCAGATTCTTCAACTTGATTTTTTAAAGAAAACCTTACCAAATTAGTCATAGCTGGCTGAGTGTAGCCACTAGGGTAAGGTGCATCAATAATCCAATAGTTGCCTTCTTGTACAGGATTAGAAACCATCAATGGGGATACGAATGATTTGATGTACCCATTCAGGTCATAAGTCATTCTCATGCGATATACACCGGCATCTACTGTAATCGTATCCGGAAAATCTTCTGGCGGTTCCCAGGTGTACTCGACAATATCTGGATCTGGAACCCATACCGGTGAGCTCAGCAGCTCTACTTTGATTAATCTGCCTGACAGATTGACATCAGGACTGTTGAGATCCCAGCTAAACTTGGTTGCCAGGGTAGCTTGAACATTGGTATTAAGTCCGGCAGGAGCTGGAAATAGAAAGCTATTTTCTTTCTCAATGGCATGAGTAGTAGCTGTTTCCTGATCTCGCTGATGAATAGCAGCATTCTTGTTCATGATGCTGGTCGGAGTGTAGAAAATTTCCACATCTTTGTACTGCTCCTGATTAGTTCCAGGATCCAAGTAAAAGCGGAAAATTTTGTCTTCCGTATCAGCAAACGGGAAGCTGGTTCCCAAAGTATCAGTAGAAGCTAATGGTACAGTCGGACCAAAGATTTGCTCCCAATGGAGCACGTAGTTTCGAAGGTTGGTAACGTCATTGAGTACAGCCAGCATCTCGATGTCCGAAGGAGGACATAACAGATACTGAGTATCTCCTGCCGTGAGGATCCTTACTCGACGACGCTTTTGAGTGTAACCAACATAAATAGGCATGTCATAGCACTGTACATGGCACTACGGTACAACAGCCTACCAGGTTGATAGCGATATCACTCAATCGCTCATCGGCTACCCCGGCGCCGACTTTAATCTGCAGTTTGTCACCAATACTGATCAACTGCGGATTGATTGCAATCACACCATCGTTACTTTCTTTTGCGAAATCGATCGTGCCAATCTGTGTACCGTTGTGAAGAATCAAAAACTGAGTATCAAAGAACTCACCAGTGGTTTCACAGATTGCTCTGGATCCAGGGGCGTTGGTATCGATTGATATGGTGCGTGAAGCTACGAAAGTACCGTAGATTTCATTCGGTACGACGAAGCCTTGCAAGTAAAAATTGATATCGTATGGAGCCGGTCTACCGATTTCATCGGTGTACGGCGAAGTGGTTGTTGTGTTATCGAACACAAACATTTCCACTTTCGAAAGAATTTGATAACTGTTTGAGTCACCAGTCACAAGACGAATTCGCCAGAACCCTTCCAGGTTCGGCGAAAATTCGTATGTGATATTTCCAGGTGTTTCAGAAGTTGGCGGAGTGTAATTTCCCGCCTGAAATGGCGCAGTGACGTAAGTCACTATGCCAGTTGGATCTATGAATAGAAGATCGAGATCTCCCAATGCAGGTGGTGAGGAGGTTTCAGATAAGTCCCACTCGAGAGTTGTCGGTGCATTGAGAAGATACATGTGCCTTCATTACTGTTTAGCGTAGCTGATGGCGTACTTTTTAACACGAACCGGTACTTTGTTACCAGTACGTTTTCCGTCGATGATCTCGTCTTTGTGCAGAGTCATCATGCATGTTTCAGCGATATCGATCAGGCACTGTTCCAGTTCCACCGGTACATCCAGAGGAACATTCTTTGCCAGGCCAAAATGTTGATTCTCAAAACTGAGAGGCGCTGTGGTGACGACATCATTTTCACGATTGTCTTTGTTCGTCAAAGTAACGATACGGGTTGCAAACGCTTTGCGTCTTGCTTCTGCGATCTTTTGGCGCAGACGAAGAGAGCGACTCATAGGAGCACTGGGAGCACTTTGCTCAGCCGGCTCATCTACTGCAGGCTCTTCTTTCTTGATTGCAGGTCCAGGAGGAGCTGTTTCTTCAACCGGGATCGGTTCACCTTTGGCTTCGGCGATCATGGCAAGCAGCTTCTTACTGGAGGTGTTCTTTTTGAATTCCAGACCAAGCTCGTTAGCTTCGGCAAGAATGGCTTCTCTATCGGACATAATGTTTTCCTAAGTTAAAAAATGAGGGCTCCCGGAGGAGCCCCCATTGTTACGGTTTATGCAGACGCACAGACCAGCATCTTCAGAAGACGTTCTTCACGAAGAATGATACCGGCGTACCACATGTTGTAGCTGAAGAAGCCCTGAGTACCATAGGGATTGCTCAGCTCGATCTTGCTCGGCGCCTGGGCGTTGAACTTGATCTTGCCATGACCCTTCAGACCTACGGTAGCAAAGCTGCCCTTGGTCGGGAACAGGATCGGGAACACATCGAAACGCTGTTCGGTGTCTGCGTAGTCAGAAGTACCGGTGAAGGTATTCAGAGCTGCAGCAGAAGCCGCATCGTGAGTGGTGTTAGCCAGCTCACCAGCGTAAGAAGCAGGTACGGTATCACCAGCACCGCGGTAAACAACCTGAGACTCAGATTCGATGAAACGAACATCGTTCATTGCACCAACTTCGCCTTCAGCCAGGTTCGAAGCGTCAGCATACTTGTATGCAGGAACGTAAACGAACTCAGTTTCGTAGGTTGCACCACGAGTCAGGTTCTCCAGGTCGTACTTCACTTCAGGACCGATGATGGCGTAGAACGCCTTGTTGACGGTACGAGTGTCGATCTTGGTAGAACCGGTAACGATAGAAGTGTTCTTCATCGCACGGTTACGAGTCAGCTTACGAACACCCTTGCGGATCAGGTCGTAAGAAACACGAGACAGATCGTCATCTGAACCATCGTTGGCGGTTACGTCAGTACCAACAGTGACCAGAGAAGAAGCAGTACCAGGGTACATGACAGTGGTAGTGGTCAGCATATCGAGCTGAATCAGATCTTCCGCACGGCGGTTAGCCAGGAGACCCAGTTCTTCACGATAATGAACCTGAACCATGTCTTCAGAGAACATCTCGACTTCATCGGTGTAATCGATCATCTCGCCGTAACGAGCGAATGAAGTTTCGATGGTCACTTTCTTGATGGTACGCTTGTTGGTTGCACCAGCACCTTCCTGGAGAGCAGCACCAGAGCCGTCAGTAGCAGTCAGGCCGGCAGAAACATCAACGATGTTACGTGCGGTCAGATAGCCATTGGCAGCGAAATCGGCATCACCAGTTTCACGGTCATAGATGTGCAACCACTTGGAGACCTTGTAGGTCATACCCATTTTGAGTGGCATGGAACGACGATCCGCCCACTGTGCGTAAACAGCGATAGCGTTAGCGGCTTTTACACCCGCTTTGTCGTAGTAATGGACAATTGTGTTTTGTCCGTGAGTCGAGTTACCGGAGACTCCACCGTATACATTATCAGGCATCGTAAGATTCCTCAGTTATTCGCCATCAGGTTGTCATACCATTCGTCGAATTTCTCATCATCGTCATCGAGATAGTCGATGACACCTTTACGATCAGCTCTTGTTCGAGTTGAGGATGCTGCTCGCTTACGTTGAGCCTCTGATGATGCTTGATCAGCATTTTGTACTGCATCTTGTGTTTGCTGGTTCAGATTATCGACCGTCTGCTGGCTTTCTTGGGCCTGGCTTTCGTTCTGTATTCTGAGCTGCTCACCTGCAAGCATGTAGTACTCAATGTCAGATTTCGAATTTCCATCGAGAACTTTCATTTTCATAGCTACTGGAGCTACTTGGTCAAATAGACCAGTTTTTATGTCATTATGCAAGCCCCTAATCAAATTCGGGTTGTTTGCAAACGAATCACGGGAGTTCTGATCCCACTGATTATCAATGACATCTACTGTGATCTTGTACTCAGGATCGGCGGAAATCGTACTGACAACTTCTTCAATTGCCAGCTGACCGTCGTTCTTGCCGTACTGAGTCGGACGATAAGGATCCTGCCCTTCTTCCGGCTCGAGATCGAATGACTGTATGTCATTTGCTTTCAGAATCTGCTGCAGAGCGCCTTTGTCGCCCTTCATCGCATCAATAGCGATATTCAGCTGATCCTGAGTCATGCCCTGTTCTTCCAGGGCTGAAATCATTTTACGCCAGGGAGCAATTTGCTGCATCTTCCTGGTGTAGTCCATGGCCTGGCCGAATACTGTACCGAACTGAGCCATGATCTCTTCGGTCGTGAACTCGAATTCTTGACCGTGAGCTTTGAATTTGTGTACTTCAGAAGCTACTTGCGCTTCTTGGGTGGTCGTTTCTTCTTCGGAGTCTTGCAGTTCGCTGCCATCAGGTTTGCCCTCAGTGGAAACATCTTGGGTTTCGGTGGATTGATCTCCGGTATCCGATACGGTGTCCTCGGTTTTCGAAGCGTTTTGAGTCTGATCATCAGCGTTAGCTTCCTGATCATCGTTGAAAGCTTCGAGCTCATCGTCACCCTCAGTAGTCTTGTCGTCACCAGGAACTGAAGAAGATTCCTCGGAAGCCGGAGGTAAGTCTTCATCAGCTACGCCTTCTTGCTTTCGCAGTTCACGGATCCCGTCTAATGGATCCACATCGTTTGCGAATACGTCTTCTTCTGTCAGTTCCTGGGGATCAGCCATTAGTGAGTACCACCCTGTGCTTCATTCATTGCGGCTTCTTCGTCGTCGCTCAAGATCGGGTTCTTGGCGCCTTCGTAGAAGTTATCGATCATCTTGAAGAAATACTGCAAATTACTTGCAGATATCAGATCTTCCATGACTCCGGGGCGTTTGCCTTGCTCGGAGATCTGTGGAACAGCAAGCATACTGACTGAAGCCAGAACTTTCTGATTCAAGTAGCCATTTTCAATGACCAATTGGAAATCAGGGTTCTCACGAAGACGATTCAGAGCTTCGCCCATCTTCAGGTGATGCTCAATTTCGATTGTTTCGAGGATATCGGCGGATTCTTGGTTACTCATTTCGAGTCCTGGTTAATTAAAAGTGTCTGTATGTTATAGCACTGTTTACTGTCTGGTCAACATATCGGCTGCTTTCATGCGCTCTTTGGATTGGTTATCCGAGTCATGTTGCATCAGATTGCTGGCCCGATCGTGGTTTTTCTCAGACATTTTTTCATTGAAATCAGTACCATCCGCTTTGCGAGTAAAGTCCAGATCCTTCATATCAGTATCTGAACGTAGGTTTTCAGCCCTGGCTTCATTGAGTTCAGCCTGAGCAGTCTTCGCACGGACATCAGTTTCATTCTCAACAGAACGTGATCTACGCTCGAATACTTCAGACTTGAGCTTCTCGAGCTCCCATTTCTTCATCTCTTCGACGTATGGATCTGGTTGTGGCTCGTACTCTTCAAGCTTCTTCGCCAGGTCAGGCATACGATTCAACTTGGAGATTTGCCCCATCAATAACTGTTTCATGCCCATGTCCATGGTCTGGCCCAGGGTTTGAAGCAGGAATGAGAGCTCTTGAGCTTTGGCAGAATTGTCTTCCGCGGTAGATACATCGATCTGAATATCGATCTGACCTTTTAAGTCATCACGCTTGATTTGAACAAACTCTTCATTGGTGATACGAATTACTTCTTCTGGACGAAGAAATTCCGCATTGTACGCCATCCATTTTCGCATGAGAGGCTTAATGAGGTTCTCGGCGATGTTCCGGACAATATCCAAACGACGCACTGAAACAGCATCGAGAGCACCTCGAGCAGAAGTCGCGGTAGATCCAAGAGAAGCACCTGAAATACCACCTGCAAATGACTTAACACCCAGCATACTCTCAGTTTCATTGTTCACCATCTCCAAAACTTGGAATACGCTTTGAGGAATAGCATTGTAGCTACCCTCGTAGAAATCGTTAACGGCGCCATTGAACTCAAAGTTCTTGCCATTCAGGAAGCGTTTTTTGTTTAAAGCATCGATCGATCCAACACGAATACCTTTCTGAGCATTGTTGGAGTTCGCCATGTTGTCCAGAATGCCACGCTTGATCGCTGTGGAAACCTTCTGGTTATCCCCTACGAGCTCAGCATTGGCTTCACCGTGCAGCTGAAACGGAATCGAGTTATTTGCCAAGACCAGAAACGGAATAGCGTCATCCGGATACGGATTGGACTCAAGCTGCAAAATGATATCGTTGACCCAGGTACAAACAATTGGCTCAGCAATACCATCGTTATTTACATCGAAGTTACCCCAGTACTCGTAAGCAATGATTTTTTTACGAGCTTTATCCATAAAGGTAAATTCGGTTTCATCCTGCTCTTCGTAATCATCACCATCATCACGAACCAGATTCTTTGCCAGCTTATCCAGGTTCTTGTATTTGCCGGCACGACGCAGAGTACTAAGATCAGTCTCGTATCGATGAATGAAAAACTGAGCTTTTTCCACACAACCCATAGCTGTAGGATCCATGTAGATGTCTTCTAATCGGCAAATTTCAGCATCTGGCTTATTGACCAGTACATTGAGTTGCTCGACTTCTTTGAAGCCTACTTGGACCGGCTGCCCGGACATAGGATCTACGGCAAACATTGGCATTTCTACCGTTTCTTTTTCGTCTTCGTAGTCCCAGGAACACTTCACCACGACCGTACCTTCGCTGTAGTACAGCTTAATGACATCAGTCATGAACTTGTAACGATTAAACTGACGGGTGAATTGGTAATTCAATACCAGCTGATTTTGCTCAGCTGATTGACGATCTTCCCAGGTAATGGGAGAGCATTTGATGATGTCTTGATCTGAAACAAAAGGATCTTTGATAGAGGCATGTTGCCATTCATCTTGGCGTTTGATGTCCCGGGAAACCAGTTCTGATTTGCCCTTTTCTTCATTGCCGTAGGGCTCACCGTTATACTGTTTTTTCCACTCATACACCTTGGTCTCCATCTGTTGACGGAGAGTATCGGCTGCACGGAGATCATCTTTGAAGGCTTTCAGAAGCTCCGATTTTGTTAACTTCTTTGGTTCGTCGCCTGCCATGTCTTACCCCAGATTATCGTGAACTTCGAATTCACCTACGCTGGAGTATCCTTGCCATGCAGGTAGCTCGATGTATGCTTGAATGTAATACGTACCTTCCATTGAGAGATCACCAGCAATAGTTGCCAGGTAGATCTTGCCGTCCGTACCATCAGTGGTAAAAGTACCAGCTCGAGTAACGCTGGTCTTATCAGGACGCTGCAGTGTAATATTTTTAACTGAAGCCGAAGAGATATCTACAACCACACACTCTTCTTGAAGCTCGAGCTCCAAGTGTGTGCCGATATCTCCTACGCGAATTTCTTGACAGCTGCAATCAGGCATAGCTACCCCAAACTCAATGGAAATCGTTTAATGGCCCCCAAGCCGATCGGACGACCAATCTGACGCTTGATGCATACCACCATTGAATGGAAAGTGTCCCGTGTTACCAGGATGGTATATTTGGGGTTAATCTGTACTGGTATCGTAATCATGACCTTAACTTTAAAGTAAACCGTACTATTCTGCCAATACAGAGTGTAAATTCCTTGTTCTCAAACCAGAAATCACCACAGTCAATGGTAAAGTCCAGAAGATAGCTACAAGGTTCGTATGCTTCAATTTCGTAGGCTGAGTCATCGTAAGCATCGCTCATGGATATCCTCGCCATTTATCGCCTGGCGTTCCTGTACCGTATTCGCGCTGATCGTTGTGATAGCGCATATTCACATCCAAGTGATCGGCAACGGTAAAATTCATTTGATCAGTTTTTGCTTTGATCGCATCCAGGAGTCGAGCAAATGTGTCCATCGACTTCTGGTACTTAAGTGATTCTTGAGTGTGTCCTGGATCTACGTAAACCGTGTAAGCTACGAATACCAGATTGGTTGCCGGCATAACCAACGGCGCAGAGTTGCTGGTGTAAACACCATCTGATTGATGATCCAAATCTACCGTGCCTACTAGCGTACCGTCTTCTTGGCGCACGACTGCCCGAGGATGAAAACTAGAGTCACCATCTCTAAGAAATAGCACAATAGGGATATTATCCCCTTCAACGATAGAGGCGATGCCGCCCATATTTTCTCCGGTCTTCACCGTTAGGATTACCGTGATTTAACCCATGCCTGACTGACATGAGAAAAAGCACAACCGATACTGTCAAAATACAAAGCCCATGAATGATCATATAAGCTTCATACGTAAATGGTACAAAATAAGATAGATCGAGAGCCAGTAGCACAAATACTGCTATTTGGAGATACCTTCGTGGGTATCTTCGATCGTGCGATAAAACGTAAAGAGATGCGATGCCAAAAATCAGCACTGAAGTAGCTGATATCAGCCTAATAAATTGAGCAAAAAGCTCTGTCTGTTCATAGCTGAGTGTGCCAATGGTAATACCCAATGCCATCATAACCAGGATCCCCTGGGCTAAAGGCATTTGCGTTACCCAACGTTCACATTTTGATAAGAAGTGAAGTGCCTTATCGTGAAAGCTTTCTTGGTACGGAAGAAAATGAATATTCATGGAGTTCTACCTTGTAGAGTTTTAATATCAGATTTCAGTTCACGAATATCCTCTAGCAGTGATTTGTTTTTTAATATTTGGCTTTCCATAAAAATATTGCATTGGTTTCGGGCATCATTGAAGTTGCCGTTATATGCATCCAGCGTATCGTGAAGATGATTTACATCAGTGCGGAGAGCTTCTTGCTGTATTTTGATAGGCGAAACAATACTTGTGACGTAGAGACCTAAGCCCAAGCTCGCCATAATTGCGAGGACATTCCATCCTAATTTGATACCGTCGCGTTCAACTTCGACGGACTTGCCATTTTCGTTAGCCACTAGACTCAACCCTTATAAGTAACGGAGAAACGCTCAAATCTCGAGGCGTGACCCGGTGCTTCTTATCAGAAATCAGGTTGACACCAATTTTACGTGCAGCCCACACAATTGCTTCGCTGCAAAACCATCGATCCGTATGTTCCCAATTCGTGCGAAACAAAAATCCGACAATGGCGGAATAGTCATATGGCTTCCCAATAATGGAATTCATGACTTTCCTCATTTCGATATTATCACCATCGAACTCATAAATCGCCCATTTATGGACTTTCGCTTTCTGATGTTCGAGTGTGTCTTTACGAACTCCGTCCAAACCAGTAGCTCCGATAACGTAATCTCCGTCAACAAAATCTACGTGGCTCCAGTATGACCAGGTAAAAAAACGAATCAGAAGACTGATTGGGTCATAGCGAGTACTGAACATAATTTGAATTTTGTTATCCATCATACGACCTTCAACATTGTCATCGAAGTGTACCGGATAGAGCAGGCTGAAGCTGTTTGCAGACGAGCTGATACAACGTAGTTATTCAGCCCAGAACGAGGAGGTACAGTCGTAGTATAGCTAAATTTCTGCCACTGACCTTCTGTGTTCGGGAGTGAAATAGGATTCATCATATCAATTTCTGCTTCACCATCTTTCTGCTCAACAATTTTAATTTGAGCATCAGCTCCGACTGTGTTTACCTCGCCGACAACCTGAGCAATGATTTCTTCAGCTACCGGGTGAAAGAATAAAGGTCGAGCGATGGTTCCAGCAACGACTTGCCACTCACCAGTATTGGTGATCATGTACGCTTCTTCTTTTAAACGGCTGGCAGAAACTACCGAAGCTACCGGTACTTTGGCGCCAGTATGGATTGAAATCAGATAAACCAATGTACCTAATTCAGTAGGATCCAGTTCACCAATATCAATGTGAATATCGGGACCATCAGCCACAACCGAATTAAGAGTTTTGCCAGGAATCGCATATTTGATTTCTAGCGCAAACCGGTGAGGGTTGCAAAGGTTGTTTGGAAACTCTGTGATGTTATGTGTATAGATCATTGTACTCGTACCACCTTAACGCAGAGATCCCACATTGATGCTTGCTGATCGTCATCAGTGCCATAGAATTTGACCTTGATGTTGTGATTACCATCCAGATCTTCGTAAAACACTCGATGCGTGTAGTGTTTTTGATCAGTGCCTGTAGATCCGAAACTACCTCCAGAATCTTTTGGTTCTTGTCGGTGCTCTTCTCCTATTTGAGAATTATCCAGAAAAACAGCTGCAATAAAATCACTGCTAGTAGTATCGCAGTTCCACCCGTAGGTAACTTTAATTTCATACTTTCCTGCCGGTAAATTTGATAAGTCTTCGTTGAGTTTTGTGTACCACTCATCGTCGTAGACAGTTGTTACATGCAGGGATTCAAACAAATGAAACTCAGTACCGTAAACGTTGATGTTGCTGGTTTTTAAATCTACATATGCCTTGTTTGCTGCGTGTTCTGGTTGCGTTGGCGTTGCAACATTGAACACTTCTGAAGCACTGCCATTAAGGGCAGCAGCCCCAAGCTGAGCACGACTAGTATTGTGAGGATTAGAATTATTCCCGATGTGATCATCGAGAGAAATTCCATCAGCTGAAATATCTCGCCCATCAATCTGTCCTCCAGTTACGAGGATACCTGTACCTCGAATTATCTTACCGGATGTCTGGTCAAAAACTACGAGCTCACCATTGATCGAGCTATTTGGACCGGCGACATCCCCTAATGCGCCTGGTTTGTCCTGCCAGGCAGAACCATCATAAATCCAGTGATTGCCATCTAAAGCAATCGCTTCATCGCCTTCTTGAACGCTAAGCGTATCTCGCTCTGCTTGATCAGCAACCACGAATACTTGAGGTAAAGCCACTGCCGGAATCTGTGTAGCAGGGATTTTGCCCGACGAATCAAGTGTAGCGACACCATTAGCTTGACCCTTGTCGGAATCAGGGACAGCGCCAACGTCAGCAGCTGAGATAGAAGTAGGGTTAGGGTCTTCATAGATCGGAACCTCCGGAGTATTTACAAAGTCCTGGGACTCCTGCTCAGTGAGCTGAATGTCCTGTGAATCTACAAGCACCAATTGACCAGCGTTTATGGCTTCGGAAAACAGCTGCAGATCTGAATCCGTATCGAAATCTACTGTCTGAGCTGCCTGGAAGATAACTCCAGCAGATTCAACATCCAGTAAGGATCCAGTAATATTCTTTAAGCGAAACATCAGACACCTCTCCAGTGGCTAAACAACATTACGGAAACGTCAGCAACGTTACCACCACCAGACTCTACCGCCTGTACTCTGATTTTCTGTCCTTGAGCCAGGTCGATATCAAGTACCCCATAAAACTCTTGGTTTCCACTTAAATTTGAAAATGATTGAATGGATCCGCTGTCAGTACCGTCAATGTACAAGCGTAAATCCAGTGTGTTATTGTCACCGGCATTACCCACTGAAATGGTAAAACCTACCAGTGTTGCATCAAAAGGAACGGTATAGCCGTTGTTACTATTGTTGGCAGAACCAGCAATATCCATCCACTCGGTTCCAGCGATACTGCCTTCTACAAACTGCCACTGCTGTTCAGCAGACGATAAGATTTTTGAACCGGTATCGTAACCTGGTTTTTGCACACCGTTGAAAGTGTACAGTTTGACTGATTGATCGATCGCTCCGATAAGCGCATCGACTTGAGCCTGGGTGTATTTATCCAGGTCAGTAATATCTGCTTCCACATGGTTGTGAACCAGAGGAGCTTTGCCGGCTAAACCAGCGTTGAGCTGTGACAGATTAATACCGCCCAGGT
>JAAUYM010065399.1_pt1 | contig 22506 bp, 23 predicted proteins | sample 7278001 | NCBI WGS metagenome assembly JAAUYM01 (sample SAMN14350224, study PRJNA611818) | marine sediment metagenome | isolation source: surface marine sediment (1.8m) | place: French Polynesia: Moorea | collected 2018-08
CTCACTCTCTCCTGCTACTCATTTCACTGAAACATCCGCGCTTGCTTTCCCCTTGCAGATGGTGTCGGAGCTCCAGTCCGCCGCCGCGCGCCCGTCCGCCGCCGCGGCGGCCGCGGCCTCGGCGCAGCAGCAGGAGGAGTCCCTGCTGGCGCGGGCGCAGGAGGCGCGGCGGAGGCTGGAGGAGGCGCAGCAGGCGGCGGCGGCGGAGAACAACATGCTCAGGACGGACACCAGGGAGGCCGAGCTGAAGGCCACGGCCATGGCGGAGGAGTTGCACCTGGTGAGGCCGCTTGCTTCATTGAAGTTAAAAAAAAATACGTAGGTCTCTTCGTGAGCAACGTTGCGCCTGTTTTCTTTCAGACGAAGAGGAAGTTGTTGGACCTGAGCAAGGCGCACCAGAAGCTGAAGGAGAACTTGAAGAAGATGGACGAGGCCAAGCAGGAAGAGAGAAGGGGCGGGAAGGGAGTGGCGGGGGTGGAACAGCCGATCGTACAGGTCTGAGCTCGCAAAAATCCAAAGTTGAAATGGAGCTTTATGCGACACTTTTTTTTTCACTTCCTCTTCAGGCTCTGCAGCCTCGTCGTCCCGCTTCCGCCTACGCTAGGACCTCTCTTAAGAGGCAGTTTGCGGGTGGAGGATTCAACATGACGACCTAAGAAAAAAAAGTTTTAACACTTTTGATAATGGCTATATAATTAACACTTAGTCTCTCTATTCACTATACCTATGTAACATAACTGTACGTATAGAGAACATGGATGAGACAATAAAGAAATTGTGGAGGGACATTTTCAACTTTAGAAAAGCTTTCCCAACAATCTCCAAATTCTCCATTTCTAATTTTGTTACTTCTTCTGTCTGAAGCTTGCATACATGGAACTCGCACACCATATGACATTAGGTAATGGCACAGCCAGCATTTAAGTTTTACTAGTATAGGTATACTAGACATTCATGCTTCCACTACGTGTTAGCTCGCCTTCCTGAGGGAGGAGGCCAGCCGTACGATGCCCTGAGCCAGGAAGGGCCACACGACCAGGAAGGCGAAGCTTGTGGTGGAGAGACTCACGTGGCGAGGACGCGTCTCCTCCTCCTCCTCCTCCTCCCCTTTCTCTCCACTCTGCCTGCGGTAGACACAGTCCTCCAGGTTGGCCACTCTCGCGAGGATGTGCTCCACCTCCTTGTTCAGCGAGTTGACTGCGGACTGAATTGTCGCAGCCACCTGGACATCCTGCAAACGGCATAATTTTTTTTTTAAAGAGTTAATCTATTGATGGTGAAATAATGTATGTATCGTGTTCCTGTCCCGTGATCTGTGATCACGTCACATAGTACAACATAGCATTAATTGCACCACCTACCACTTCCTTTGCCTCGTCCACTTTTTGAGATGTGGCAACTAATCCGCTCTCACGGGGTTGATCAATCTTTGTGGAGTGAAAGAAAGTTTCAAAAACACCCTACACCTTGAGATTGACACTCTGTAGGATTACCAAATCCTCTGGTACCAGGGGATCTTCGTAGACATCGTCGTCTCCGTCGGTGGAGTCGCTGCCGTCCTCTTCCTCCAAGTCCTGTACGCTCCTGCCCTTCTTCAACTGCTCAGTCACTCGCGCCACTTGCTCCTTTGTCTCCAACATCTCTTGCAAAAGGGCTTCTCCTCGGAGACCAAAGTCTTCGTCGTCGTAGTCATCTGGAAGGTAAAAATGAGAGACAACCAACCGATTAAGTGACATTCCTGCACCAGGAGCTTCTCGGGATACCTTTAGTTCCCTGTTCTTCCTCCTCGTATTTTCCTAGTGCAGCCTTCAATGCAGCCGCGTCCTCTCTGTCCTCCCTCTCCAGCGGCAAGGCAGTGCTCACCGCGACGGCTCCCACGTCGATGCCGGAATCAGACATCTTGTCTTCCTCCTCCTCTCCCTCTTCTTCTTCTTCCTCCCCGTGGTCGCCCTCCTTTCCCTCCTCCTCTCCCTCCGCCACGTACTCGTAGAACGGCCCCAGCACCTCCGTCAGCTCGGCGACGTCGGTGGAGAAGGACATGGTCTCGATGATCTTCTTGATCTCCTCGACATAGAGCGCCATGGCCTCCTCCCTGCGCATGTCCCCCAGCGCCCTCCAGGCGTCGTACTTGGCCCGCCTCACCGGGTCCCAAAAGGGCGGCCGCGAGCCCAGGTTGCAGGCGCCCTCCGTGGCCTGCTTGTACAGGCCGTAGAACCTCAGCATCAGCGAGTGGGAAGGCTGGTACGACCCTGCCACGACAGAGTCAGGTGATGGTTTTTTTTACTTATGGTACATAGCAACTATGTAGTTGTACGTTTTTAAGCTCACCCTCCTTAGGCAGACCCTGGATGACTTTCACGGCTGCCTGAAATTGGTCTCGCACCGACATCCTGTCGAAAGTGTCTCTACACTCCTGCACAAGAGTGGCAACATCACTGTTTGCGTCCATCATTATCAGGACAATATTTGAGAATGCTGATAAAAAAATTTATCATAGTGTTCCTTCCTTACCTATAGAAACTGCCAACAGACAGATAAGCGACCACCTACCTAGCTGCTGTTTTAGGTGAATGCCTCGCACAGGTATGCGCAACCGTGCTCTGCTACATACGATATGTGTAGTACCTACACGCAGGAATGTCCCTTTGTGCGTAGTAAACGATCATGGTATCTGTCCTAACATCATCAGCTGACGACGACACTAATGCTCCTCTCTTCCTCGCGCGTGCTGTGGAGGCTTTCCCTATACGAAAGAGAAGACCTTTTCTCCATGGAAAAGCTCCAATCTCGAAAGCAGGAGGAGAAATAGAAAGCAGCCGGCGACAGTTTGCGTAAAGAACATCAGTATGTAGTAAGGGAAGTTGAAAGATGGACGAGTCTTGAGAGGATACAGGTATAAAAACATTTACTGTTTATTACCCATAAACAATATGGCCCACGTTCTTTGAAAAACACTGCTATATTTCAACTGCAACTATAGGTAATATATCGCCGTTTACCAGAATGGGCACCATCCGATGTAGCTCTGACATAGGTTCTCATTGTTTGTCGCCTGCTCAATGAGCCTGTCCACCTGTTCCGGGACGTCGAGGGACTCTTCGTGCGAGAAGTCCCTTCCGGTCAGCTTGTCCCTCACCCGCTGGATGATGTCCAGCGCCTTCTTGTTCAGCAGCTCCGGCTGCTGGTCCAGGTCCCCGTCCAGGGCGCCGTCGCCGACGTCCCTGGCGCTGCTGTCGGCGGCCTTGGTCAGCTTGCTGTTGGAGGTGGGAAGGCTGCTGCCGAGAGTGGCCTCCCCGGCCAGCGAGTCCAGGTCCGGCGCCACCGCGGCGGCCGCTCCGCCTGCCCCGCCGGCGACCCCGTGGGCCTTGGACTTCTTGCTCTTGTTGCCTGTCTCGATCAGGCGCCAGTTCAGCAGGGGGTCGTACACGAACGCCTCCAGCACGGCCATCAGAGAGTCCTTGTTGTGCCTCAGGACCCTCATGGACGACTCGCAGGTGCTCCGGTAGGTCCCCTCGATGCCGGTCACCTCCATCGCGTTGATGAGCATCCTGGTCAGCCTGAAGGGGATCTTCTCCGGAAACTTCTCCCTCGTCATGGCGACCTCGAAACAGTCGCCGAAGTCGATGTGGAGGATCTTGCCGCTCATCCTGTCGAGCAGCAGGTTGGAAGGGTGGCGGTCTCCAAGACCCAGCACGTAACCAACCTGGGTAATGTGGGGGAGGGGGTGGGGGGCGAAGAAAAGCTTCGTGACTGACACAGTCGTGAAAAGACATCTCGAATTAATACTGTACCATGGACATGACTGCAAGCGAGCGGGTGAAATTGGTCCGACGGTCGAACCACACTTCAGAGGAGGGTGCCTTCAGCAGCAATATCTTGGCCAGATCATCACCCTGAAACAATTATCAAAAGTGGAATTTAAATACTGTTTTTTTTAATCTTTATCTGCGTGAAATGCATGCACAGTACGCACTTGAAAGTATGTACTCACCTGTGTGTGTTCCAATGAGTGCTCAAACACCTCCACCTTGTTCATTAGCGGCAAGTGATCCAAGTTCGGGGTCATTCTCTGCATGATCCTGTGCTCAATGTTCAAGAGTATCTTCTTCTTATCCCGGTAGTCCTTGATCAGTCCGTGGAGGGTGTCAGAGTGCGGGACCCAACCGATCAGGCCCGAGTTGGTGGACAGAGGGATCACGGCAAAGCGCTGGATAGCCAAATTTCGCCTGAAGGTCTCCGGATCACTGAGCAGAAGGGAGTTGACCAGACTGAAGAACTGCATTACGCGCTCGTCCTGGCGGAGATCCTCGTGACCCTTCAGGAGGAACATGTAGCTCCGGCCGTCGCTGCCTCGCATGGACAGCTTCCTCGGACGCTGCTTGGACGTTATCACCTGTTCAGTACAAAAAAAAAAGATGGTAACCATAACAAAAATCTAGGCTCACAATGGGTTTGAATGTTGAATAGAAGCAGACCTGCAGGGAAGGCTGGACCTGTCCGATGCATATATTCTCCTTTACTGGCACGTACGATCCCGGCACCGCCAATTCCAGGTCTCTGCATGCCAGCAACTTGGGCGAGACGTAATGCAGCTCCAGTTGGGTCAACTTGGGCAGCTGCCTGGAGATGCGCCGGAAGACCTGGTAGTAGAGGTCCCAGGCCTGGTTCAGGTCGCGGTTGTTGCCGGAGCTCTCGTAGCGCTCATACCATCTCTTGGCTTCTCCCAGGTCGTGGCCGTACGCCTGCACAAAGGACGTCTCCTTCATGGTCTGCGGTCCTCGCTCCAGCGCCGCGTGCAGGGGCCTCAGCACCGAGAGCATCCCAGGGATGTTGCGTTCGCCGAAGTAGAGGCGGCTGGCCTCCTCCAGACCCTCGTGCCACTGCTCATGCCAGAGGATGGCCACGCGAATCAGCTCGTCGGACACCATCAGGGCCTGGCTCACCAAGGTGTCGGCGTGCTCGCGAATCTTGTTCAGGATCTTGTTGGCTGCCGTCTTGCGGGCGGGCGTCGTCGACTTGGCAGCCACCGTCAGGCTGTACACGATGGCTTGGGGATGCGACTTGCCCAAGTCTGTCAAGATCTACGTGTAAAGAAGCACAATGTCAAAAAAAAGTATATTTGAATTTTTTTTTTGCTGACAACAACTGTTAATCACCTGGTGGATGAGCCTGCTGACAAGAGGCCTGGGATTGTCGATTCGAGCAATGAGCTGCGGGATGACCTGCAGCCAGTTGTCGATGGCGACAGTCCTCAGACTTTCGTGCAGCGCCTCATAGACGTCCGGGTGGTGCCCATAGTCGAAGAGGAGAGTGAGCAGTCGCAACGTGTCCTGCAGGGAGCTCCCCTTCGACAGCGCGATGGAACGCATAAAGCCGCGCAGGGCGGGGACTGCGAAGTTGGAGACGTAGTTGACGGAGAACAGGGGCGACTGCTGCTGCTGCTGCTGCTGCTGCTGCTGCTGCTGCTGCTTCTCGGATGGCTCTAGCGTCTTGGCAGCCTCTGCGGGACTTGTCGCCTTGACAGCAGCGCTGGCCTGCTGCTGTTGCTGTTGGTGCTTGTAGAAGAGGACTGCCTCAAAGTTGACCACGGCCCACGAGTGCCAGGCCTTGTACCACGTCCCGTCGTTCTCCGTGGCCAGATGGTAGTAGTCCCTTATGTGGCCGATGGACTTCTCGTTGATGCCCTGCAGGCTCTCCTGCCACTGGCCCAGCTTGTGGTAGCACCTGGCCAGGAGATGTCTCGTCTCCCTCCTTCTCTCCGCCTGCCTCTCGTCCAGCTTGTTGCTGGCCGCGGCGGCCGCGCACTCGTGCTCCAGCTGGACCACTCGCGGCTGCACGAACCTCTTGACCAGACAGTGCAGCTGGTTAAAGGCCACCGGCCGCTTGTCCGCCGCCCACAGGTGCTTGCAATAGGCGAAGGTGGCCTGCGGGTGAGTGGTGGGGAGCGGCATATCCAGGGAGTTGCTGGGGTCCACTCCCAGGATGGTGACGAGGGTCCGGTGGGAGAGGTGGAGGCGGCGGGACTTGCGGCAGAGCGAGGCGTACTTGAGCCAGGTGCGCTGGTCCGTCTGCGGGCTGATGACGAGGGAGCGGACGTGCATGATGCGCTGCCAGTCCTCCACCGCGCGCTGGCAGCCTTGCAGGCGCTCCCACCACATCTGGCGGATGGTCGCCTGGCGCTCAGGCATTACTCTAGAGGGAAAAGGGCACATTTAAACAAAAGGATAATACACATATTAAAATATATTAAAATTACGAGGAATATTTAGCTTCCCTTTATTTTTTCAAAAATATTAATTTTATGAACAAAAATTCTCGATTCTCACACCTGTACTCAATGACCTCCTCCAGCTCGGCCAGCATCTGCACCGCCACCATGGTGGGGTAGGCGCGTTGGTAGCTCTCCAGGGAGAGCGCCGTCACCTCCGTGTCCAGCAGGGACCGCGTCAGGTCGATAAGCTCCTGCGCCTCGGGCCAGCGCTCGTGGTGGATGCAGAGGACGGCGCGGTAGAAGGCGCCGTCCTGGCTCTCCCTGGAGAGGTGCCCGACGTAACGCGCCATGGCGTCCCAGTCGCGGTGGCCCCAGGCGGCGCTGGCTGACATCTTCGCCATCTGTTGTTGCATGTCCTGTGAGGCCACAGGCCAGTGCTGCTTAGAGATTTCATGCAGCTCGCCTTTAAGAGACAGAGAAAGAGAATAATTATTATAATTAAGATTAAAGGAGAAAATTCTTTTTTAGCTCACTAGACTCCTGCTATCGCTTTATGCTGGTTTAATAGACTCCTGCTGTTACCTTATGCTAGTTAACTAGACTCCTGCTATTACTTTATGCTAGTTAACTAGACTCCTACTATCATTTTATGCTAGTTAACTTGACTCCTACCATTACTTTATACTACTCGTTAACTAGTAGACTCCTGCTATCATTTGATGTTCGTACTGTGTTTATGTCTTAAATACCCACCCCACTCTCCTAGAGCCTCGTAGCATCGCATCCTGCCTAGAACAATTTCAGGGTCGTCGGGCTTCTCGGACGACCTTTCCTTGTAGCCCTTCAGAGCCTTGTCCCAGTCGTGCAGCTTTTCGTACCAGAGTTCCTGAACTTTCAGGTTGCCCTGCAAGTTCTTCCTGCCCCATTCGAGCAAGCCAGCTGCTGCTTCCTTCTGGCCCAGCTTGTTGTTCACCGATATCAGAGACTCCAGCACTTTCACGCTGGGCTCATGGAGAAACTCATCCTCCTTGTAGTGCAGAGCCTAAGTAATAAAAAGAGACATTAATTCCGTGGAGTGCTGCAAAACAGAACCTTAGCACAAACCTTTGCATAAGCTCTGCACCGAATAGCCTGCTCTCCAAGGAGAACAGGATCGATTGGCAGCGGCCCCTTGTCGCAGTGCTCCATGAACTCGGCCAGATTCAGCACGGTTTGAGATATCTCGGGAAGGTCGTCCACCAGCAGCGCCTGCTCCAGACTCCGGATGAGCTCGTCTTGCTGGACGGCATCCAACTCCGTCCAGCAGGACACGAAGGAGGCGTTGAAGAGATCCTTGGCCAGCTGGGCGTGGCGCTGGGCCACGGTCCAACAGGCTCGGAGGGCGGGCGAGGGAGACGCCTTTAGCAGCTCGCTGCACAGACGGCCGTACCAGTCCAGCCAGTCATCCTTGGAGACCCTGCGGGAGACGGCCCAGGCCTCCTGCAAGTGGCTGATATTAGCGGAGTGCGGGAGCCTCCGGGCAGAAGACAGTTGCTGGTCGGAGGGTGGCGGAGGGGCCCCCGCCTGGTCACCACCACCGCCACCTCCACCTCCACCGCCTGCCGCTCCCGGCCTCCTCCTGGAGCGGGAGTGGCGGGAGAGATACGCCTGACCGTCGAAGTCCAGCATGGGACCACCCTCAGTTATCCGCGCACAGAGAATGTCGTAGCGCTGGTGGTTGATCTTGTGCTGGATGAGCACCTTCTGCACCATTGGGATAAAGATGGCGTACTTCTTGCCCAGCTGCGCCACGATGGAGGCCAGCGTCTCCATGGCGTACGCCCGCAGGTCCGGAGTCTGGTCGATGCACCGCACCAGCGGGTGGACGAGGAGGGAGGCGTACTCAGAGAAGTCCAGCGAGTCCGCCAAGTGATCCACGCACTCCAGGGCCGCCCTGCGGACGATCATGGGGGCGGTGGGAGAGTCGAAGAAGATCACGATCTTGGGAAGGAGGAGATGCATGTAGTCGCTGAGAGCGCTGCCAAACTTCTTGAGAGCGGCCAGGAGGATGCGGGTGACTTGGTGGCCGGAGCTGGAGTCGTAAGAGAGCACCCGCAGCATCTGCGGGATGAGGCTGGGCAAGTAGATCTTGAACTCGGAGCCCAGCGCGTCCGAGATGTTCTCCACCAGGCTGATGATGGTCGGCTGGAGAGGAGAGTCCACCTGCCAGAAGTCCTTGATTAGTGCAAAGATGTCGCCCAGGTATTTGCGGATGTGCTGCCGAACGATTCCGATCAAGATGCCCATCTGACGAAACAGGTTGTCGTGGAACCGAGGATCCGACGTTCGGATCACGTTGATCATGCTTGGAATCACCTTTAAAAAAAAACAGTACATTCCATGTCAAGTAGCAGGAGATTTGTGTCGTGGAAATTAGTCAAACTGGAGATATTCCTACCTACTACTATATATAAACTAAAAAGGCTCACTTGAGGTATGTAAGGTACGGATTTAATTCCCAAAGCCATGAAGATGTATGCGACAGCCTGGACGACCTCGGTGTGGTGTTGCGAGAGGGTGGGATCGTGGACGATGCGCATGAGGGTGGCGATTGCCACGGACGGATAGAACTCCTCCAGGCTCCCGGTTCCCATGTTTACAAGAAGCTCGCTGGGACTCATCTCCCAGCTCTGCTCCATCTCGTTGCTCTCTTCGGTTATTGGAATCTGCGGGGAAGAAAGAGAAAACATACCTACACTAACAAGCCACCAAGACCTTTAAGAAATCTATGGAAACTAGGAGTAATATCTACCAGAGGCACGCAAGTGACTCCAGCCGCCGAGGCCGTGGCCGAGTCCACTTGACCCGTGTTCATCTTGTGCCTGTAGGGGTCGAGGGCACCCAGGAGACCCAGCAGTCTCAGGGTCTGAGAGCGGATGGTGCCGCGTTGCTCGGTGCGCAGGAAGCCCAGGAGGGTGTCCAGCAGTTGCGGGTAGCGGACGTACGGCTCGGAGACGCACCCGGTCGCCTCCACCAGCTGGGAGAGGGTCCACAGGCTCACCTCGCGCTTCTGCGACGAGGACGCGTCTCCCAGAATGTCCAGCAGGAGTGGGAGCAGTTCAGAGACGTACGGCTGAAAGATTAGGTGTCAGTCAGCAGCATTGACGACATTGACATCAACTTAGATTCTTATAGAACGTACCTTCATCAGCGTTCCACTGACTTGAGCGAGATCTCCAACGGCCCTCAGCACGCTCGTGATCACCATCGGGTTGTGGTCCGTTTCCTTGAGTTTCGGAAGCAGCACCTTCATGATTGGCTCGACGTACGGGCAGGTGATGGTGGGCGCGTTGGCCACGAGGTGGCCCAGCATCTTGGCACTCTGCTCCTTGTTGCGGCCGATCCCGCTGTGCTCCATCTCCGTGAGCAGCTCCATCAGCGTCTTCCGCAAGGACGGCATAATGTACGCCGGGTTGAGCACGGTGAGTCGCCCGATGATGCAGATGGTCTGCTCGCGGATCTCGAAGACCTCGTCGTTCAGGGCGACGAAGAGCGCGGAGAGGTTCTCGGCCTGCGCGAGGTGGTAGTCGAAGCACTCGTCGAAGGAGTCCATGACGCACCAGCGGACGTCCGAGTCGCGATCCGTAATGCCGACCACCAGCAGCTTGGCGAGGACGTCGTTGATGGTCGACATCACCGTCTGCGAGTGCCGCTCGCCCAGGGCCGCCATGGCACCCTTCAAGAGAGAGGCGCAAGTCTTGACGGCCTCCAGCCTGATGGGCTTCTCCTCAGACTGCAGGTAGTGGTTGGCGCAGTGTCTCACAAACGTGAGCAACGAGTGGCCCTCGAAGTCGAAGCTGCCGAGGGTACGGAGGCCCAGAACAATTGCGGAGGTTTCTGGGTGCTCAGGGACGGCAGAGGCTCCAGCAAGTGCTTGCAAATGCGAAGGCGTGAGGAGTTTCCTAGGAGTCCCCGGATGAAGATAGGGCTGCTGCATCAGGATCATCGACAGTATCTTGAGGAGGCCCTCAGCAATTTCAACCTTGAAGACGGGGATGGAGCAGGCCAGCTCGTGGAGGGCGGTGGTGAGGGCGGGGGAGAGGCCGACACCGAGCATGGACTCCAGGAGATCTCCCACCTCGCCTCTGATCGCGTCCCTCCCGGCTCTCGCGAGCATGCTGATGCAGGCGAAGATGGCGGGGTCCAGCTTGGTGATCCTCTTTTTGTTCGGGTTGTCCCGATTCGGGAGACTCAGCCTCACGTGCGCCAGGATGCCGTGCAGGTAAGGCTTGATGTTGGTGCTGACAGCCACGGCCAGGAGCCCGATCGTCACGAAGGCCTGTCGATTCTTCTCCTGCAGGAGGCGGTCGACGAAGCGCGCCGTCTGAGGCAAGAACTTGTCCGAGAAGCGCGCGTGGTCCAGGGCTGCCATGCGAGGGAGGGCGAGCAGCAGGGTGCTCTGGATGGCGAAGCTCTTGGAGGCCCAGGGGAAGCCGGTGACGGAGAGCACGTGGCTGCACATCTCGTCGTACCTTTCCAAGAGCATCTGACGGCACTGGGTACTCTCCACGATGGACTCCTTTCCCACCATGACCGTCCCGTACCAACTGAAGGGGATCTGGGAGGAGACGGACACCATGGATCCCGTGGCGGCGGACGTCGTGGCGGAGAAGGAGGTGGCGCGACCTCTGAAGCCCGACTGGTAGTAGCGCCTTACCATGCCCAGCCCGCCGGCCCTGCCCTCGCCCTCCTCCGGCCTCTTTCGATTCATGGAGGAAGGGGATCCCGCCATGTTCTCCTCGTTGAGGATGTTCTCCTCGATCTCCTGGTTGGTCCTCTCCCACTCGGAGTTGGAGCACCGCATCAGCTCCAGCATAACCATGATGGCGCCGTGCACGCGATCCTCCCTGGTCACCCTCTTGTCTCCTTGCGCCTGCGTGCCCCCTCCCCCTTCGTACTGCTTCAGACCCTGGAGGGCCTCCTGGTAGCAGAGGTTGTACCACTGCAGGTGCTGGTGCCTCATCTGCTTGCTGGTCTCTCTCTGGGCGGTGACGATCAGTCCCGCTCGGAGGGCGTTCACCGCAGCCTCCCTCAAAGACAGCTTGGGGTCCCAGATTGCAAAGAATATCACCTATAACGTGAGAAGAAAAATATTATGAATTAAGACGCTCGTGAAATAGTCTTCTTGCAGGCGATGCTTGCCTCGAAGAATTTTGAAATGTTCTGGAAGAAGAATGTGGGCATGGAGAAGGCGATTTCCCTGAGGAGCAGGACGGCTGCGAACTGCTTCCCCTCCCCCCTGTCGATGCTGGAGAGGACCTCGAAGGCCCTCTTGACCTCGTGGTCGATCAGCTCGAACTTGACGTTGGCAGTGTGGGTTCCGGACACCTGGGTCAGCCTGGCGAAGGCCCTGGAGGCCAGCTCGATGACGGCGGCGTCCGAGGTGGCCGGCGGGAGGCAGTTGTTGCGCAGGTAGTTGCCGAACCTGGAGACGCGGTCGTTGGTGTTGCAGACGTCGGCGTTGATGAGGGCGACGACGGCCATGGCGCCGCCCATCTTGGAGGCCGAGTCGGGGGACTTGACCAGGTCCAGGACGCACTTGGTGAAGGCGTCGAGGAAGGCGCTGAGCTCCTCCTCCGACACTTCCCTGAGTTCCGAGGAGACGTGGCTGTGGAGCTCCTTGGCTGCGCGGTTTCTGGTCTCCACATCGCGGCTGCGAAGGTCGGACGACAACCTGGAGATGATCTGCTGCTGGGATGACGAAGACATCTTGATCAGGAGCCAGGTGTCACCACCACCAGCCTTAGGTTAAGCGAGCTCCTCAACTCACTTTAGGTCATTTCTCTGCTGCGTAATAAGCTAGAGCTAGCTTCCGTGTTGTAGCAAACCAGAGACACCAGATGCTTTGCTGTGTTTGGTAAAATTAATCAATCATGCGTTGCCAATAAAGATGAAAATCATTACAAAGTTATTGCTCTAAGCAGGCGTCCTGTTACTTTATTTGCATAAAAATTACGTTTCATACACGTGTTAAAGTAGTGTATCCGGTACTGGAAAGTCGAAGAGTTTCAAGTTTGTGCCAACCCTGACACAGCGCGATTAAAAACAAAAACAAACCATCTCACTAAGCAAGTACACGTACGTACTGTGTAGTAGGTACCGTGAGTTGGATGGAATTCGTGATGGACACGGGCCGGAAGCAACTGAAGCATCCTCCTCCTGCTCCTCCTCCTCCGGACCCGTCCAGGGCTCCGCCAGAGTTTGTCCCGTCTGAGCAGTCCGTCCAGGATCCCGCGGCCGCGGCGGCGAAGAGGCCCTCCTTCTTCGACCTGAGGACTGGCAAGCCTTACGAGCTGGCCGAGGCGGAGCAGTTCGGGTCGTGCAGGTTCGTCTCCGAGTTCGAGAAGCTCAACAGGATCGGGGAGGGCACCTACGGGATCGTCTACAGGGCCAGGGACACCAGGACTGGGGAGATCGTCGCCCTGAAGAAGATGAGGATGGACCGGTAAGTGTGAATCCCGCCTTTAAAGCGAAATTGTTGAAAGCGCCCGCTTTTTTTCCCCCTTTTTGATCAGGGAAAAGGACGGCATCCCCGTGTCGGGTCTCCGCGAGATCTCGATCCTGCTGACGTGCGACCACGAGAACGTGGTGAAGCTGCGCGAGGTCGCCGTGGGGAGGAGCCTGGAGAGCATCTTCCTGGTCATGAGCTACTGCGAGCAGGACCTCGCATCTCTCCTGGACAACATGCAGGTGAGTGGACATTGTTTGGAAGCTGAGATAACGTTTCCTTTAAGGACACAAGTACGGTTTTGCAGGCTCCGTTCTCGGAGTCTCAGGTGAAGTGCATTGCCAAGCAGGTCCTCAGAGGCCTGCGCTATCTCCACGGCAGGTTCATTGTTCACAGGGATCTCAAGGTTAGACTTTGACTAAAGCGCTGCATTGATGCAACACAATACATACATTCAGCATTTTTGTGTGTGTTGACGACGAACACAGGTTTCTAACTTGCTGATGACCGACAAGGGATGCGTCAAAATCGCCGATTTCGGTCTGGCCAGGCACTTTGGGTTGCCCGCGAAAACCATGACGCCGAAGGTAACCGCCAACTGATTCGGTACTAGCGCAAGCATAGGGTAATTGAGTTCATTTAATTCCAGGTTGTGACGTTGTGGTATCGTGCTCCTGAGCTGCTGCTGGCCTCGAAATCGCAGACCACTGCTGTAGATATGTGGTCGGCAGGTAATTTTTTTTTGCCTTTTACCCTGTCATTTATTGCCCTGTTGTAATTTTTCCCCCCGTTCCAAAGGTTGCATTTTGGGAGAGCTGCTGGCGCACAAGCCTCTCCTCCCTGGTCGGTCTGAGATTAACCAAATGGAGCTCATCATCGACCTACTGGGGACGCCCAGCGAGGCGATTTGGCCAGAGTATTCCAGCCTGCCTGCTCTAAAGTTAGTTTTCTCTTCTCCTTTCTCACAAGCATGCTGACAACACAAATACTATCTTATTTTTTTTTCTTAGGGAATTCACTCTGAAGCAACAGCCGTACAACAACTTGAAGCACCAGTTTCCCTGGCTCAGCTCCGCCGGCCTCCGCCTCCTTAACTTTCTGTTCATGTACGACCCCGCCAAGCGCGCCACGGCCGACGAGTGTCTCCAGTCGTCCTACTTCCGGGAGGCCCCCTTCCCCTGCGACCCGGAGCTTATGCCGTCGTTCCCGCAGCACAGGAACATCGGGACGTCGTCATCGTCGACGTCCGCACAGCCCCCAGGCGCAGGAGACAGAGCAGGAGGTGTCGGAGGACAAGCAGTAGTGCCACAGCAGGGCCAAGAACATTCCGCGAGCGGCAGTGGCGGAGCAGGAGGAAGTTTCCCGAATTCGCAACAAACTTACCAAATGAATTTCGGCCGATAGCCAAAGAAGTACACGAGATGTTTATTAAATAAGTACTGTAATAGTTTGCTATAGTTTGCTAGGATGTGAATGTTACGAGTGTGTATCTTTGAGGAAAAAGTTCCAATTTGGCGCACCCTACAACCATTTCTTATTACAGTGCACGCTTTAGATTTCAACTACTTGGCTGAGCTGTGAAGATCCTTGACCATGTGTTCCACCAAGTCAGCCTCCTTGTCGAACCTGACGTCGCACCTCAGGCATTTGTATCCGGTTCTGTTGACCCACTCGCTCGCCTCCAACTGTTTCAGTTGCTCCGCAGTCAGGTTCTCTTTCTCACCGGTCGAACTCGTCTCCTTTCCCCTAGAACTGCACTTTTCCTTCGACCTCCTTCTGTTGTAGCTGGGCTCCGAGGCCGCTCCCAGCCGATCCGACATGGCCGAGGCCATGCAGTGGCTGCAGGTGCACTTCCTGTTGGCCTGTCGGTGCTGGACGATGTCCCTGGCGTACTTGCACTTGGGCCTAACGGCACTACTCGCAGAAGGCTGCTGCGACGTTTGACCACCTCCTTTCCCCTCCCCTTGTCCCTTGTCAGTGGCAAGTCCTTTGAGGGTGTGAGGATGATGCGGGTATTGTGGAGGAGGACGCGGAGGAAGTTGAACGGGCCACCTCTGATAAGCGACGGCGTAGTGCGGGTACTGCTGGAACATGAGACTGTTCATAGGGGCGACCCTCTCGGGATGAAAGGCGAGGACGTGGCTCCAGAGGATGTCCGGCTGGCCGCACGGGTAGAGGCACACGTCGCAAGTGAACGGGTACGATCCCGGGGTTGCTCCTTGGAGAGGAATGGCCGTTGCCTGTGGCAATGGTGGCGGCACCAGCGGGGCTGAAAGTGCCCCTGCTGGAGGAGGAGCACTCGCGGCAAGGGAAGCGTGGTGGTGGTGGTGGCCTCCGTACGCGGGCGGGGGAGGAAGCCAGCTTCCTAGGGTCGATTGTTGGTGCAGAGGAAACTGATGAGATTGTTGGTGAACCGCTGGATGCTGAGAAACTGCTTGTTGTTGGTATGCGGCGAAACTTTGTCCAGGTTGTCCGCTGTGTTGCGCCCTGGTCTCCGACGAAGACTTCGGGTTGCTCGACTTCTGAGTGGCGAAGCCTGTCCCCGCTGACGTCGCTTCCTGCTGTGCTGGAACGTAAGGACTGGATCCGCCATTCCATTTATCCTGATGCTGCTGGGAGTGGGCGGACGAGACCTGCCCCATTTGTTGCTGCGGATGCTGCTGCAGCTGCACAAACCGTCGTGGTTGCTGTTGTTCCTTCTGCTCTTGCTCTTGCGCCTGTGGTGACCGTTGGTGCACATGGTGGTGCACTTGCTGCTGCGGCTGTTGCCGATGGTACTGCAGATCATTACTGCCGGTGGCGTAGGCTTGCTCGAAGTAGTCTGCGGTGCCGGAGGACCCGAACGTCCTCGCGCTGTTGCTGCTGCTGGTAGAGCTGGCAGAAGGGGGAGGCGAGAGTTGCTCTGGCGTCGGCGAAGAGGAGGAGGAGGAGGAGGTGGAGTACTGGTAGTTGTGACTCGGCGGGAAGGGGAAACTGGTCTGCTGACTGGCAGTGTTGGCCCCGAAGGATGAGAGGAGCAGGGGGGCCCTCTCCACCAGTTCCCTGGGCCTCTCGTCCCCGGGGAGGAGGTGCTTCTTCGTGTGGGCAATGTAGTCAGAGCGGGAGGCGTACCTGTGCCCGCAGCGGCCGCAGATGGGGTTCCTCCTCCACCAGTCGTCGTCGGCGTCTGCCGACCGGTCGTCGTCTCCGTTGCCCGAGTCCTGCAGCCGCAGATACCTGTGGGACCCGCCGTCCCCGTCGCTGTCCTCCAGCGAGGAGTTGGCCGGGGAGGCGGTGAGGTCTGCGCTGGCGTTGGAGGAGGCGCCGCCGACGGTCCCGTCCTCCGGGGAGGTGGGCGGCGTCGAGGAGAAGAACGGGTTGCTCGAGGTAAACTTTTCCATTGTCCTCCTCAGCTTCGTTCTAAAGGTAGTACAACCAAAGAACTGCGGTTGCGGTCTGGAGACTGGAGGACTGCCGAAAACTGTCTGACAGCTTTCTTCTCCTGCTCGTCTCGACCCCCTCCTTCCTCCGATCTTTCCCGCCTTATTAACTCGATCGCACGCGGATTAAGCTAGCACCCGCTCTGCGGGGGACCAAAACACATCGTTTAGCCGAGAGAGGAAGAATTGGGGGTGCCTCTCCCGGAGTGGTAGGTGCTGATAGATGAATGGAAAGGATGATGTGGCGAAGTCGATTAGACACTTCATGTGGTGTTGAAAAACAAAAGTTTTTTTTTCTGTTGAAGATTATACCGAATAAATTTTGAGGTGCCACCACCAACACTTGCTCTCCTGAAATTCTTAATCCTTCACTGACAAAGGTAGGAAGAAGTACGGCAAATTCTTTTGACGTGAGCAAGTGCGGAGGGGAAAGGGGGCGGAGTAGTCGAACAAAAATCCCTCTGCTCGTCTGTCAGGACAGAAGATGCTAGCTAAGATGTGCCCTCCCCTCCCCTTCCCTCCCCTCCCCTCGATCTTCTTCCAATTCCTTGTTCTTCGATGGGAGGTCCCCCCGCTCAGACAGTTCATCGACCTTTTCCAACCCTCCTTTCGAAAGTTAAACCTTTGGAGACTGCCGACATTTAAAGATTTTCCCCGATTCCACGGAGGTCAACAAACTTTGTAGCGATTTTTCTTCTTCTTCTTCTTTAGAAGAAAGAAATTTACTGCTACCCTCCAGTCTCGGCAACAGTTTCAACTTATTGGAATTTTTTTCCCTTATATAAAACTACGTCAGCTTGTGCTCCCCTGGTTGTAACTGTACTGGGTCTAATACCCAGTAGAAATTGGGCCATCAGGGCCTGGTGGGGCTGTCATGTGCTGCAGGTGGTGGGAGAAAAAGTTGAGCAGGTCGTTTCTTCCGAAGTCGTTGAGACGACAATGTTTGAAGATTCACAACAGTCAGAATTAACTTACCAATGGCGAGCATGGTAGTCCATTTTGGTGCTATAGTTTTCTATGTCGTTTTTTTTATAGCGCTTGTTTGCGTTTAGCAATGGTTGATGGTTTAAAGCTAGCCGCAGCTAACAAAAATGCGCGAACAAAATGGCAGGACCTAAAAAACGAAAACTGCATCTTCAACCATTTATCACCCACCCACCCCATTCCACGATGCCCAAGGGAAATGAGCCGCAAATCACAGCGACTGGAATCGTCCATATCCGTACGTGGTAGGCGGCGGTGGAAATTGAGACGCGCTGAGATAGACATTTTTTCCGCCCCTCGGCGGTGCGGGTTCGTTACGTAACGAAATGGCTGTTGTCGTGGCCACACCTCCGTGGGAAAGCGACGTCCGCGCCCGGCAATCATACATGGGCATGAGGAAGGGAGAGAGAAGGGGGATGAGCACGAGGGTAGTGGGTGGTCACTCACCCACTCCCAGAGGCGAAAAGTTACTACAGCTTTTTTTTTTGAAGAAAATTTGGCAAAAATGCTCAGCAAATTTTAGGCAACCTTTCTAGGAAACCACCACTTCCTCTCCCTCTCCTTTGAGCTAGCCGTCCCTTTCCCTGAAACTCTGAACCCCCCGTGCCCATGTGTGCCGGCAACCCTATTTTTGCCGGTTGCTACTTACCTAACTTTGTATGTAGGTAGTAGTACAGAAGGAGGATCGGCAAAATAAACGATGTTGTTCTCACGTCCGCCCACCACCATTTCCGCTTCAGCGAACAGCCACTTCTTCTTGAGAAGGAGGAACCCCTCCCAGAGCCTCCACAACCACATTTCCCCTCCTCGACCAGTTTTAAGTAGCCAATTTTTTTTTTGGCTTGTGTGTTTGTTTGGGATTTGTCTTTAAACCAGAGAGGAAGAAGTTTTCTAGAAAGAGTTATTATTATTACCATGGTTCCCCCTGTCTTGAACATTTGGATTGCTCCGAATCCTTTCGACTCCAGCAGCTTTTTTTCCCCCTGGACAATTGCGTAATGTCGCATGAGTTCGTTGACCAACAAAACCGACTGATGATGAGCTTGGAGCCACAAAATTCATTCCCGCTTGATATTCTTGATCATGCATCCCTGCCTCGTCCAGGTGGCATCATCAAACAGCGCACGGCGGCGATTTGTGCATGCGCGTCCGCCTCCACCATCCTCCTCCTCCCTTCTTCTCGCATGCTTCAGTGAATTCAACACCAACTTTTTTTTGGCAGGGTTTGCGAAGAACAAGAACGTTTGGCCCCAAAGATCCCTTCATTGAACTTACGGCTTTCATCCGAGTTAAATGTCCTTCTGCTTCAGACTGACATTATTCCAATTTGCCTAATCTGAATTTATGTACTTGTTCGTTGTTTTTCTCCTCTATTTCAGGACCGCCGTCGTCCACTTTCTTCACGAAAGCAAAGTTGTACTACTCCGAACGTCGCCTATCTAATGCGATTTCCTACAATCTCCGTCAGTCAGTCACTCCAGGGAAGCTGAGTCGAAAGGAGGTAAAGGCCCAAGTGGTACAGCAGACCTCCGGTAAAGGAAAGTCTGAGGACAACAACTATAAAATCTTACTGTAGCGGAGTAAACGTAGCTTATTTCATGAAATACTAAACTGGTAATCATAGCAGAGAGTTCTAATTTTTTTTTCTTCTGTACAGTGGAGTCTCGATTAGACGATGCAGGAAATATCCCTAAAACGAGATTAATTATCTCGAGAAACTGCGTACTGTAACTTTTATGTAGTACACTCGCTGTCCATTCTTAGATATCCCTTTTTGTTTTCAGTCGAGAAAAGATGACTGTGCGTCTCCTCCTCGTCCTGCTCTTGGGAGCGGCGGTCGTCAGCGGCCAGTACTACGGCACCCAGACCTCGGCCAGGACCTACGGCCGCGGGAGCCCCTGGTGGCGCGGCCTCTTCCACTCCGGGTCGTCCTCCTTCCTCCCGGACGAGCGAGAGATCTTCCCGGAGTGGTTTGAGGCGGAGGAGGCGGACGACTGCGACCAGGTGCCGGACGTGGTCAACACGGGCAGGCCCAGGGACCTCTGCGGAGACGTGAGGCAGAAAGAAGGCCACATTAAGCTCTTTTATTTTTGACTTTATTACCGGCATGTGTGCTTACATGTGTGCTTATGCATTTATAATTCAATATAGCGTGTAAAGGTATGTTAATTTTTCTCTTCACTAGGATGATCTGGACAAGCGCTTCTGCATCTGCCTGAAGCGCGCCCGCCGCCACACCAGCTACCACGTCCCAGGGTTTGGCACCCCGGCCATCTCGGACGGCCGCTACGAGCCCATCTGCGGCCAGTGCAGGGACCCGTGCGCACTCAGGTTCGTCCCCGACACCTTTCCCAGGAGGGACAGCAGCGAGGAGAGCAGCGAGGAGGACGGGGACAACCTCAACATCAGGAGGGGCAGGAGGGACTGATGATGGCCTCCTTCAAAGCTGAGATCGGATAGGGGCACTGGTGGTGGTTCAGTCTGAGTTTGTTTGTTGAGCGACGACTTTGCAAGGAAGAAAAAAAACAGCACACGCTTTTATTTCGGTCAAGATTTAATAAACAGCTTCGTTCCTTACCCTGTTTGCCCGCGAATGTTTTGTTGTAAGTAAAAAATTAAATAATTTATCGTTTTTATTACCAACAGATGGTAGAACTTCTAACAATGTTGCATGGACAGGATATTTTGCTGTGGGAAGGTCTGGTAGACTCACCAAATGCCGCTTTGAAATATTACTAAACAAATACGTGAAGGAGCCATTATTGGGGGCGTTGTCAAGAGTTTCTTGTGCCTGCCTCCATTCGGAAAGCAAACAGAACTTTCGTGACTTGGCGTAAAGAGTGAAGGTGGCAAAATTATGCTAAAGGCACTGGACCTCCGCAAGACGATCCTCGCTCGCCACTTCCTCCACTTGCTGTTGATCCTGGCCTTTGCTGGCGTGTGCGCAAAATCCGTCTGCAAGGTGCTGGAAGCGACTTGGACGCGGACGCTCTCTTCCGTTCATGCGAGGCAAAATTCAATTAAACTGTCACGGGTCATTTTGTTCCCAACACATTTAGTAATCTTTGTAGTACTGCCACATCTTTCTACTTAATTGCTGCTATTAAACTAAACCCAAAATAATAATAGTATTCACTTTTCTTTTGATACCCTTTCCCACACCTCAAACTGAGTACCCCTCTTGTCACTCATCTTGGTCCTGCAGTTACCCAACCACCAACGGTGGTATGCAAAAATGGAAGTTCAGTTGAAATATATACATGTACACATTGCACACACGTTTTTTTGCACGTTTGGCGCTCTGAATTGTAAGCTCAGTCGATGCTTATTAACAAAATTTCTGCATCGGGGCTCAGTCGAGTTTATTAAGCGTGCGTTGTTGGTTAAGGTGTGGAAAAGTAACAAAAGAAAAAGTAACTTTAGCAGACTTAGCATAAAGATTTTAACATCCATTTAACTATACATGAATGTAACATTGTGTAAACTTCAATAGTCATTAACAAAGAAAAGTCTAAAAACAGTTTAATTGGATTTTGCCTCGCACCAGCACCCTGGAGTCACCGTCGTACACTGCTTGCATTTCTGTAAAAGGGGGTGGAGACGACAGGGAAAAGTGGCTGGATCAGTTCGAGAGCTGGTCGAATGTGCTGTCGACTGAACCGGAACCAGCGTGGGTATCTAAAACTTTTATAGTATACCTGTACGTATACGTAGTGTACATACTAGTAGAACACGGATAAGTGGATCACTTTAGGACCTGGCAAACTGATCCACTTAATCGTACAGTAGGAAATGTGTAAATAGGCCTACTAAATCCAGAAAATATAATCCGTTTAAGCATATAATCCCCGTTATTCCTGTTCTACTGTAATTGTACGCTATTTTAAGCATTACATAGTCCAAACTATGCGTGTACAGCCCAAATCGTACGTATCATACTGACTTTTTCCAGTCGGAAAAAAAGCCGCGTACAGAGTCGGATCAACATGACGTCGGTGTGGTTGGATAACTACAGCGGCAACAGGATTACGTGTTTCACACATGACGCGGCCAAATTTTCTAACCTGCAGATAATGATGGGGAGGCAGGTGAGGCCGGCAATCATCACATTTCAGTGCTAATGCCCATTGCATGTTAGGCCTACACATGGTTGTGATATTATGTTAACCATTGAGCTACTTGTTTACCATAGCAGTTTATGAAATTTCCATACCAGTATTTATTGTACGTATTATATCGCAAGTAATAATTCTACATAGATTGTCGTCTTCCTCGAGTGGCCAGAGGACATGGATGTGAGGCGCGTCTGGTTCCTGATACACGACCGGCGCCAGCTTTCCAAGTACACCACCCCAGGAATCAGCTCTGACTGGATCGAAGGCAAAAGGGGTTACAGGGATTTCAGGAAGTACACAGTGGCGATGGTGGAACTCTCCCCGGACGGGACGATGGAGTGCAGGGAGCAAGGTGGCTCGCTCATGGACTGCGTCACGAGACACGTCGAGAGGGAGATGGGGTGCTCCCTCCCCTGGGCCAAGTGGAAGGACGACGACGACGTCCTGGCCCCCTGCGACTTCGGGCTGCGGGACACGTCCGAGCGGTACGACGGGATCGTGACGGCCGTGGAGAGGCTGCGGAGCGCGCCCGACATGACGGAGCTCACCGGATGCAGGATCCTGTGCAGGTACCAGCAGTTCACGCTCAGGCCACTCGAGGCGAGGTTCCCCTCCTCCTTCAGCAAAAGCAGCAGCAGCGACGGCCCAAGGCTGAACTGGTCCGCCATGCAGTTCGTGGCCGTGACGGGGGACGGGGAGGTCGAGGTCCGCACCGAGACCCTGGTGTACGGGTGGATGGACCTCGTGGCGGAGGTCGGAGGATACTTGGGCCTGCTCCTGGGAGCCAGTGTCCTGTCTGCTTACGATTTCTTCGCGAACAAGAAGTACGTGAAGGTCACGTCTCTGCTGTCTCGTCAGTGTAACAAGTAGCTCTGGGGTGTTAACTCTGAATTCTGACTGCTATGTCCGGATATAACGATACGTGTACGTAGAATATGGTATGTTTGTTCTTCTGTTAGATTAGAACTGTGTTACTGTTCCGGTAGGGATATCTTAATATTATGTTCTGTTAGATTAGGTAGAAAAAAAGGACATTTCTTCAAGGTGATGGCTAATGGCAAAAAAATACCCCCACCTAATCTCATACTCCCTCCAATAGTAAAAAATCCGGATCCGCTATAGTGAAGTTATCACGTTTGTATTTTCCTTACTATCTCTACGTATACCCCACAGTTCAAAAATTATGTCGCAATCCTTTTTTTTCAATTTGGAGCTTTAATATTAAAGGTACAAGTGTGCCCAATACCTCTTTTTAAAGCTGAATCCTTCCCAGAGTGGGAAGAGTGGGAG
>JAAUYM010142017.1_pt1 | contig 22430 bp, 27 predicted proteins | sample 7278001 | NCBI WGS metagenome assembly JAAUYM01 (sample SAMN14350224, study PRJNA611818) | marine sediment metagenome | isolation source: surface marine sediment (1.8m) | place: French Polynesia: Moorea | collected 2018-08
GACAACAACCTGCCGCGTATCGAAACGCTGGTTGACGAGGCCGCGAGTACCGGTGCCCGGGCGATTTTCCTGCCCGAGAACTTTGGTGCGTTGGCTGCCGACGATCCACGAAAAACTGGTGAGGCAGAGGCGAGCGCCGAGGGACCTTTGCGCAGTCTCATTTCGAGACTCTCATCAAAGCATCGCTGCTGGATTTTTGCCGGGACCATGCCCAGCAGTCTGCGGCCCGACGGCTCGGAAGTTGATCAGCAGCGGGTTCGCGCGGCGTCCTATGTCTATGATGACAACGGTCGTGAGGCGACGCGCTACGACAAGATCCATATGTTTGACGTTGATGTCGCCGATTCCCACCGCCACTACCTTGAGTCTTCAACATTCGAACCGGGGGAAGACATCGTGTCGATTGATTCACCGGTTGGCCATGTCGGCCTGACGGTCTGTTACGACATTCGTTTCCCGGAGCTCTATCGGGAATTGTTCTATCGTGGTGCCGAGATTCTTGCGATACCGTCTGCATTTACGAAACCCACCGGTGCGGCGCACTTCGAGATCCTGATGCGAGCACGCGCGATCGAGTGTTTCTCCTATGCGGTTGCCGCCTGCCAGGGCGGCACGCACGATTCAGGGCGCGAAACCTGGGGTCACAGCATGGTGGTCGATCCGTGGGGCGAGATCATTGCGGAAGCCGCAGAAGGTGAAGCGGTTCTCACTGCCGAAATCGATCTTGTCCGTCTAAGAGAGATACGGCGCGATATGCCGGTACTTGATCAGCGGCGAATTGATAGGGGTGTGCCCCGTCGCAATCCCTAGTCGGACTCTGACAGCTCTCGCAGGTACTGGAACAGTTTCCTGAAGCTGGCTGGCGGTACTTCGTTGCCTGCCTCGATGCGTTTCCTTTCCTCGATCGCCTTGCGGACGAGCTGTCGCAGGTGCTGTCTGTCTGTTGAAGGGAACTCGCCGAGGATCTCATCCATGACATTTCGGTCTTCGTTGATCAGTCGCTCTCGCCACTGTTCCAGTCGGTGAAATGCCTGAGCATGCGCCTGGCTGCTGCTGTCTCTTTTCTCGAGGATTGTACGGACTTCTTCTGCCAGCGTTTCGTCACGCAGCAGTTTGCCGATGTACTGAACCTGTCGCTTTCTCGCGCTGCCTTTGCGGATTTGCCGGAGCGCATTCACTGCTTCGATGAGTTTTGGGTCGGGGAGTTTTTCGAGCTGGTCGGTCGGGATCTCGAGCATGCGTACGCCGAGACTCTTGAGGTCGTCGAGTTCACGCTTGATCTGCGATTTGCTTGGGCGTTCCTCGAAATCGTCTTCGAGTTCTTCAAAGTCGTCAGGCATAAAAGAGCGTCGCAAGTCCAAGGAATGACATGAAGCCGACAACGTCGGTAATCGTCGTTAGCACCACCGTACCCGCAATGGCGGGATCAATGCCCAGCTTCTTGAGCAATGGCGGCAAGACAGCGCCAGAGAAAGCCGCGGCGAGCATTGTGATGACCAGTGCTGCCGCAATGATAACGCCAAGCCAGATGTCATTGAAAAAAAGTGCCGCCGCTGCGGCCACGAACAGTGACCAGACGACACCGTTGATGGCACCTACCGCGAGTTCGCGGTTCATGAGCCAGCGCTGGTTGCTGTCGAAGAGATCGCCCTGGGCCATCGTCCGAATGATCAGCGTGAGCGTCTGACTACCGGCAACACCGCCCATGCTCGCAACGATCGGCATAAGAATCGCCAGTGCAACGACTTTTGCAATCGTCTCCTCGAAGATATTGATGACACCGGCCGCAATAAATGCGGTGAGGAGATTTGCGCCAAGCCAGAAGGCCCGACTGCGCGCAGTTGTCAGGATCGGGGCGAATGTGTCGTAGTCTTCTTTCAGGCCGGCCATGCCCAACAGCGAATGCTCGCCGGCGTCGATGATGGCATCAACAACGTCGTCAATCGTGATCCGTCCAACGAGTTGTCCCTCTGCGTCGACGACAGGCGCAGACACCAGGTCGTACCGCTCGAATCTGGATGTCACTTCCGCTTCAGGCATGTCGACCGGGATGGGCTCAATTTCCGTGTCCATCATCTCCCGCACGGTCATCGAAGGGTCCGAAACCAGCAGCGTCGTAAAGGGGAGCACGCCCAGGAATTCGTTGGCCGAATTGACGACGTAGACAGAGTCGGTCGTCGGTGGCAGCTCCGGATGGCGCCGCAGGTAGCGAATGACGACATCCAGCGTGACACGAGCACGAACGCTGATGGAGTCAGTGTCCATCATGCCGCCGGCAGTGTCTTCGGGATAGGAGAGAAGATTTTCGACGCGCGCGCGATCCAGTGCATCCATCGATGCAAGGATCTGCTGTGTCATCTGGTCGGGTAGCTGCTGGAGAATGTCGATGACATCGTCATCGGAAATCTCTTCCAGCATCGCGGCAACTTCGTCAGCCGTACTGTCGCCAAGCAGTGCGCCGACGATTTCGTCATCAATCTGGTGGAGAATCTCGCTTCGCGAATCGTCATCCACGAGGCTCCAGATGATCGCGCGCTCTTTGGGTGGTGACGAACGTAACAGTGCGGCCACATCAGCGGCGCGCATCATCTCCATCACGCTTCGGACCTTGTTCTGAGAACCGGCTTCGAGGAGCTCAGAGAGTCGGTCGTGATGGTGCTGGTCTTCTTCCTGGAGTTGCTCGGTCACTCGTCTTCGCCGAATCGGTCCCTGATCAGTGCCTCGATGGCGTCGGCGGCTTCCGCTTCCTCCGGGCCGTCAGTTTCCAGCAGGATTTCAGTGCCGTTCGAAGCCTGAAGCATCATGACTGACATGATGCTTTTGGCGTTGGCTTCCTTGTCGTCAAGGCGAAGCGTGACCGTGCCGCCGAACTCCTGTGCGACCTGTACGAGTTTGGAAGCGGCCCGCGCGTGCAGGCCGAGCCGATTGCAGATCACACACGTTCTTTGGATCAAGCGGCTGGTTCCGGCGCTGGTGAATGCTAATGACCGCTTCCCGCCTGCGGGTCCTGCAGCCGAGCGATCTCTCTGTGGCGTATCTGAACATTTTTCCATTTGTCAGAGAAGCGCCGGTGCAGTTCTGCGGCAATGTAGACCGATCGGTGCTGCCCGCCGGTGCAGCCGATTGCCACAGTCATGTAGCTGCGGTTGTTGGCTTCGAATGAAGGGAGCCAGTTGTCGAGGAAACCGCTGATGTCTTCGATCATGGCGCCAACCTCGTCGTGACCCTCCAGGAACTCCACCACCGGCTCATCAAGACCGGTCAGTGACCTCAGGCTCTGGATCCAGTGCGGATTCGGCAGGCAGCGAACGTCGAATACCAGGTCTGAGTCGATGGGCACGCCGCCCTTGAAGGCGAACGACTGGAACAGCAGCGCGAATTCGTGTGATGTCCCGGCGACGCGTGTTTTGACCATGTCGCGAAGCTCGTGGATCGTCAGGCGGGTTGTATCGATCGTGAGATCAGCGATGCTGGAAATGGGATCGAGCATCTCTCGCTCGAGATCGAGTGACTCGCTGAGACCCCGATCCGGGGTGGACAGCGGATGTTTGCGGCGCGTTTCGCTGAACCGTTTGACCAGCGTCGCGCTTCCTGAATCGAGGTAGACAATCTGTACTGCCACACGCGAACGATCAATCTGCTCGAGGATTGAAGGGAACTGGGCGAGGTCATCGGCGAGGTTTCTGGCATCGACACTGACCGAGACCTTCTGGTCACGATCGCTTTCTTCGATGCGCTTTATCAGCGGAGGCAGCAGTCCAACCGGAAGATTGTCGATGCAGTAATAACCCAGGTCCTCCAGCACGTGGAGCGCGGTACTTTTCCCTGAGCCCGAGCGCCCGCTAATGATAACCAGTGAAATCATGTGCGCCTCGGTGCTGCTGTTGGTGGTCAGGCTCGCCTGGCGTCCTGGAGGTCGGCAACCGCAGCGTCGAACAATTCTTCATCGTTTCGGGCCTGTAGCAGGCGATTGCGGTATTCATCAGAGTCGAACCGGCTCGCGAGTGTGCCCAGCACCTGCAGGTGCTCGTCAACCTCATCAGTCGGGACCAGCAGCACAAACAACAGCTGAACGGGTTCATCGTCAAACGAATCAAAATCGACGGGCTCGCTCAGTCGAAACAGGCTTCCCATGATGGAAGGGCACTTGTCGATGCGGCAGTGAGGTATCGCAATGCCGTGGCCTATGGCGGTCGTGCCCAGACGCTCGCGGTTGATGAGACTCTCGAAGATGGCTTCCGGATCCAGGTTGGCTGCCTCGGCGATGCGATGAGCTGCCTCCTCGATTGCCCTCTTTTTGCTCGCAGCCTCAATGGAACAATGGGTTCGCTCGGGTGCCAGGATTGATTTGATATCCACGAGAGGGTCGACGGTTGTGTTCGCCTCAATTATATCAATGCGCTACCCGGGGTACGAGAAAAAGACCTCGGTGTGCCAGGAGTACCGGGTGAGGGAGCGTGCAGGGAAACGCTCCCCTGATGGAGGAGTGACTAGCGCGCGGCGCGCTTTCTGTCCTGCGACTTCTCTTTCTGTTTGATGAGCTGCCGGTCGAGCTTGTCGGCCAGGGCATCAATGGCGGCGTAGAGGTCGTCGGACTCGGCATCGGCGAACAGCTCGCCGCCGGCCATCCGAACGGTGGATTCAGCCTTCTGTCGTTGCTTTTCAACGCTGAGAATCACATCCATATGATTGATTCGATCCGAGTGCCTTTCCAGGCGATCAAGCTTGGCCTCGACGTAGCTGCGGAGGGCATCGGTCACGTCCACGTGGTGGCCACTAACGTTGATCTGCATATCACTGACTCCTGCTGGGCTGGGGGTTGGTCTTTCAATATAGACCCGGGGTCCGGCAATTTCGACCCTTTCTGCAGGGAATTGTGCGGGAAATAAAGTGTAGCTAAAACAGGAGGTTAGACGAGCTGCTTGCGCTCGTTGGACGGTGGAATCATCAGTGATTCCCGATACTTTGCGATCGTTCGACGAGCGACCTTGATGTTCTGGTCGGCCAGCATGGTCGCAATCTTGCTGTCCGAGAGCGGCTTGCGCGGATTCTCCTCGGCAACCAGGCGCTTGATCAGCGCGCGGATCGCGGTGGACGAGACTTCGCCCCCACCTGACTGGGTGCTGACGTGACTGGAGAAGAAATACTTGAGCTCAAAGACGCCGAGGGGCGTGTGCATGAACTTCTGTGTGGTCACTCTCGAGATCGTTGACTCGTGAAGGCTGACCGCCTCGGCAATGTCATGAAGAACGAGCGGCTTCATGGCCTGCTCACCGTATTCGAAGAAGCCGCGCTGGAATTCGACAATCTTGGTCGCAACACGGAGCAGCGTATCGTTGCGCTGCTGCAGACTCTTGATAAACCAGCGCGCTTCCTGCAGATGGTTTTTGAGGTACTGGTTGTCCTGGCTGTTGTCCGCCCGCTTCACCAGGGAGGCGTACTCGGGATTAACCCGAATTCGTGGCGCTGACTTCGGATTGAGTTCAACGACCCATCGACCCTTCTGTTTGGTGACGATGACGTCGGGATCGACATACTCGGTGTCATCTGCCGCGAAGTCGGCACCCGGTCTCGGGTTCAACGTCTGGATCAGGCTCATGACTTCCTTGAGTTCCGGCTCTTTGAGCCGTGACTTGCGAAGCAGCTGGCTGTAATCCCGGTTCGCGAGGTAGTCCAGGTGGTTGGCAACAAGGTCGATGGCCTCTGTTCGCCAGGGTGTCTCCTCGGGCAATGCGCACAGCTGAACGTACAGGCACTCTTTCAGGTTGCGAGCGGCGACGCCAATCGGATCAAGATGCTGGATCAGATGAAGCACGGCTTCGACTTCGTCCATTTCCACTTCGTATTCGGGTGGAATACTTTCCAGCACATCTTCGAGTGAGATGGTCAGGACGCCGTCCTTGTCCAGCCCGTCGACGATGGTGATCGCAATGATCTCGTCGGTTTCGGTCAGCGACAGCAGGTTCAGCTGTTCTTCGAGATGTGACTGCAGCGAGGGCGCGACGGTGTTGCGGGTCGCAATGTAGTCCTCATCGTTTTCGTCTGGCTCTGCATAGCTCGATGCTGCCGGGGCATCGTCCCAGACATCTTCCCAAACGCTGTCAACGGGCAGCTCTTCCGCCATATTGTCAGAGGCCAGGTGATCGCTGGTATCCAGTTCGACATCACCGTCCACCTCAGGGTTGGGTGGCGGTTCGACATCGACATCGACATCGGCATCAGACTCAGCGGAAGCCTCAGTCGTCTCGGCAGGGGTTTCTTTTGCCTCGCCGTCGATGGTCTCTTCGGGGGCATCGAGAGAGGTGGGTTCCTCCGCGCCTTCCTGCTCGTCAGTTGCGGTCTCCTCGAGCATCGGGTTCGAGTCGAGCGCGTCCTGAATCTCCTGCTGGAGATCGAACGTGGACAGCTGCAGGAGCTTGATTGCCTGCTGCAGCTGCGGCGTCATGCGCAGCTGCTGTCCCATCTTGAGCGCTAAAGCGGGTTTCATTGCCATGTTGGTATCATACTTGCGTGTACCGGCGAATTGGAACCTCGTTTGCATGCGCAAAGACGGGCTTACATTTCGTTTACATCCTGAAGTCTTCCCCGAGGTAAACCTGCTTCACCCGCTCGTTTTGCAGGACTTCCTCCGAGGGTCCCTCGGCAATGATGTGGCCTTCGCTGACGATATAGGCCTTCTCGCAGATATCCAGCGTGTCCCGGACATTGTGATCGGTGATGAGCACACCGATATTACGATCGCACAGCTGGCGAATGATGCCCTTGATATCGCCGACAGAGATCGGGTCAACGCCGGCGAAGGGCTCATCGAGCAACATAAAAGCCGGTTCCGTGGCGAGTGCCCTGGCAATTTCGACGCGGCGGCGTTCACCGCCCGAGAGCGCCATCCCGTTGCTGTGCCGGATGTGACCGATATGGAACTCGTCGAGCAGTGACTCGAGCTTCTCCTTGCGATCACTGGCAGACAGCTCCGGTCTCGTCTCAAGGATGGCAAGGATGTTGTTTTCGACGCTGAGCTTCCTGAAGACGGATGGCTCCTGGGGCAGATAGCCAATCCCGGTTCTGGCGCGCTCGTGCATCGGCAGGTCAGAGATATCGTGATCATCAAACAGGATCCGGCCGCCATCTCGACGGATTGAGCCTACGATCATGTAGAAGCAGGTGGTCTTGCCAGCCCCGTTTGGTCCGAGCAGGCCAACCACCTGGCCTGTTTGCAGCGCAACGGTAACGTCAATGACGACGGGATGACCGCGATAGCTCTTCGCGAGGTGTTCTGCGCGAAGTGTGTGCACCTATTGATCCTGGTTGTTGCTTGGGCGAATCACGGTGCGAACGCGGCTGTTCTCACCGCTGCTCGCGTTAACCCGACGTGCATCAGCGTCGTAGTCGACGGAATCTCCCGATACCGTCGTCTGGTCTGCCTGCGACAACATTGCGCTGCCGAGAAGTTCGAGCCTGTCCTCGAGCACGTGGTAGACAATTCGTCTGGCTTCACCTTCAACGCGGTCGCGATCGTCGTCGGCCAGCTGCTCAAACCGGGCGAGGAGTTCGCCTGAGTCCGGCACTGTGGCTTCAATCCTCACGATCTCATCATCGGCGTAGTGAATGGTGACTTCTTCTGCTTTCAGGCTGCGGAGGCCCTGACTGACGACGACGTTGCCCTTGTAGGTCACGATCTCCGAATCCTCAATTGCCGTCATCCGGTCAGCGTTGATGACAATTCGCGCCTTGTTGTCGTCAGCAACAGCGCTCGCAACAAAGAGTATCAATGTCAGCGTTACAAAGAATCTCATCGCGCGCTCTCCTCCAGTGCGCCGGGCGACAGCACGCTGACGACCCGCTGTGTGTTCGATGCGTAAAACTCGAATCGCCCTTCCTCGAACCAGGCTTTCATGCCGCCGCCGGCGGTCGTGTGACCGGAGTTCGTGTCCATACTGACCGGAGAATCGGTCTCGGCAAAATCACGTTCAGGGAAGACGGTAAGTGCTTCGGTTTCGATGTGGAAAAAGTCGCCATCGCGCCTCGATTTGATCGCCAGTACCTGATCCCAGAGTTCAACGGTTTCGTCGTTGAAGACCGATCGTGGGAGCAGTCTTCCGCTGGTCGCAATGATGTCCCAGGGCTGGTCATCCTCTTCTTCCTGGAACAGGAACATGTTCGGCACTGCGAGCGTGGTGACTTCGGTAAGCGGAAAGTGCGTCATTCGTGAGGCCAGGAGCTGATGCTGCATACGTCCCTGCTCGTTGAACTGGGTTATCCGTGCACCCTCCACATAAATGTCCGGTTCGTTGCCCGGGCCTGTCGCTTCGAGCACGTCATCCTCGGTGACGCCAATCAGCCAGTTCGTGGCAATACCCACGAGCAATATGCTGGCGACAATGATCAGCGTTCGGTTGTTCAAGGAAGCGCCTTCGATGATGAGCGGTTTCGATTATATGACAATAAAAAACCGAATTTGCTCGGGCTGAAGCTCTTTTGGTCCGGCCGCAGGCGTTTGTGTTGGAGCCGCACTCAACACGCGCGGCTCCCGGCGCTAGCGGATAGCGAAGTAGTAGAGGCCGCCGAGGTAGCAGAGCCAGGCAGCCAACAGAAAGATACCTTCAGGACGGCTTATCTGTTTGCGCCCGAAGACGCCGTACGCCATGAGGATCATGAGCGTGGTCATGCCGATCATGGTGCTGTAGTCGCGGAACAGGATTTCGGTGCCGAACGCCTGGGGCGCAAGGATAGAGGGGATCGACAGGACTGCGAGGATGTTGAAGATGTTGGATCCGATGATATTGCCGATGGCAAGGTCAGTCTGGTGTTTCAGTGCGCTGGTGACGCAGACAACCAGCTCCGGCAGGCTCGTTCCAACGGCAATGATGGTCAATCCGATGAGCAGTTCGCTGACGCCGAGGCTCGTTGCAATCTGGACGACTGCCCAGACGAGCAGTTCGGCTGACAGCAGCAGGAACAGGAGGCTGGCGAGAAGCATACCGAGCGCTTTTGGTGTCGACATTTCCGGAATGTCGTCGATGTCAGCCATTTCCGCGACATCTTCCATCGAGACACCGGAACGATGTTCATGGCCAACGCGCGCAATGAACAGCCCGAGTCCGACAAGCAGCAGAACCCCGTCGAGAACGTCGAGTCGATGATCGAACAGCGCCGCGCCGGCACAGAGGCTCACGACGATCAGGATCGGGATGTCTTTTTTCAGTACCTCGGGTCGACATTTCAATGGCACAACGATGGCTGTGATGCCGAGCACCATCCCGATGTTCGCGATGTTTGAACCGATAGCGTTGCCGACGGCGAGATCTGCCTGGCCCTCGAGGGACGCTGCACCGGCAACGAAGATTTCGGGTGCCGAAGTGCCCAGTGCAACGACGGTCAGGCCAATGACCATCGGTGAAATCTTCAGGTTGTTTGCGGTCGCGATTGAACCTACGACGAAGTGGTCGGCACTCTTGAATAGAACAAGGAAACCCGCCAAAAGCGCGACGCTGTAAAGAAGCATATTGGTGGGTCAGAGGAGATATCTCACGAAGCGCCCAATTAAATGTCGATTGAGGGGCTGATGCAAGACGTAAATGATGTCCGGAGACCGGTGCCAAATGGCAACGCCTTCGTCGGATCAATGATCGCAACGACAGGACATCTACATTAAAGTGCGACGAATCCGGGATCACACCTCAGGTAATGACCGAACAACAGATTGAGCTCAACCAGGTGACTTTCAGCCGGGGCCAGCGGCGGATCTTCGATGGCATCACGCTGTCAATCCCGAAAGGCAAGATCGTCGCTGTGATGGGGCCGAGCGGTACCGGCAAGACAACGCTGCTTCGCCTGATCGGCGGACAGCTGCAGCCCGACAGCGGCAGCGTTCGCATCGAGGGCAGGGAAGTACCGGGTCTCTCCCGGTCAGAGCTCTTTGATATCCGCAAGCGCATGGGCATGCTGTTCCAGACGGGTGCGCTCTTCACCGACCTCACGGTTTTCGAGAATGTGGCGTTCCCGCTGCGTATCCACACCTCGCTTCCCGAAGACATGATTCGTGATCTCGTATTGATCAAATTGCAGTCGGTGGGACTGAGGGGCGCCAGTGAGATGATGCCTTCAGAGCTTTCGGGCGGCATGAATCGGCGGGTTGCGCTTGCCAGGGCCATTGCGCTCGATCCCGAAATCATCACGTACGACGAGCCGTTTACCGGGCTCGATCCAATTGCGATGGGGGTCATTGTGCAGCTGATCCGTCGACTGAACGAGGTTTACGGGATGACCAGCATCCTTGTTTCACATGACATCGCGGAAGCGTCGAGCATTGCTGACTACATCTATGTCATCTCCGATGGTCGCGTGATCGGCGCGGGATCTCCTGAAGAGCTTGGCGTAGATCCTTCTCCCCGGGTCAAACAGTTCGTCAGCGGACTGCCGGATGGCCCCGTACCGTTTCACTATCCCGCGGCAGACTATGAAAGTGAGCTGCTCAACGGGCCTTCAGATCGGGGCTGGTTGTTTTAGATGCTGGCATGGCTTCGTCAGTTCGGTCGTTACGCCCTGGAGCTGCTTTCTGCGCTGGGGCGAGCCACGACACTGTGGACACAGGCGATCTGGCGCAAACCACAGCTGCGCAACGCGCCCCTGTATACGCGTCAGATCTACCAGCTCGGCGTGCTGTCGATTGTGATTATTGTGCTTTCCGGGTTTTCGATCGGCGCCGTGCTTGCGCTGCAGGGCTATAACCAGCTGGTTCGGTATGGCGCGGAAAGTGCGCTTGGTCTCGGTGTGGCGCTGGTGCTGGTTCAGGAGATCGGGCCGGTTGTTGCCGCTTTGCTGTTTACCGGGCGGGCAGGTTCGGCGGTGACAGCGGAGATTGGCCTCATGAAGGCGACGGAGCAGCTCAGCAGCATGGAAATGATTGGTGTTGACCCGCTGCAGCGAATCGTTGCGCCTCGGCTCTGGGCCGGAATTGTCTCGATGCCGATTCTCGCTGCGATGTTCAGTGTGGTGGGCATCTGGGGAGCATCGCTGGTCGGCGTGGACTGGCTCGGCGTTTACGACGGTGCGTTCTGGTCGATCATGCAGGAAGGTGTCGATTTCAGGACGCACGTGCTCAAGGGCATCATCAAGTCGTTTGTCTTTGGGGTTGTTGTGACCTGGATTGCCGTGTACCAGGGCTACGATGCGGTGCCGACCTCCGAGGGGATTGCCGCGGCAACAACAAGAACCGTTGTGCTAGGCTCGGTAGCAGTCCTGGTTCTGGACTTCTTCCTGACGCTCATCATGTTTCAGATCTAACGGGTAGAATGAGTCGATTATGCAGATGAGAACGATCGAGATTGTGGTGGGGGCTTTCATGCTGGCCGGCATCATCTCGCTTGCCATTCTTGCGGTTCAGGTCAGCGGCTTCTCTCCGGCGACCGAAGAGAATACCTACCGGGTGTCAGCCAGGTTCGAGCAGATTGGTGGCCTGGTGCCGAGAGCCAAAGTGACCATCGCTGGCGTGACTGTGGGTGAGGTTGCCGCCATTCGGCTCGACCCGATGACGTTTCAGGCCATTGTCGACATGGATATCGATGCCCAGCACAATGAAATTGCGACCGACAGCACGGCGGTCATCCTCACCGAAGGGCTACTGGGCAGCAAATACGTCGGGCTTTCCATCGGGGCCGAGGAACAATATCTGGTCGACGGAGATCAAATCTACGACACGCAGTCCGCAATTGTTCTTGAAGACCTGATCGGACAGTTTCTGAGAAGTCAGTTTTGATGGTTATCGCAATGAAGACTTATGCCAAATCAATCCTGTTAGCGCTCACAGTGCTTTTGGCGGCGGCATCTGCCTCTGCCGAAGAGTTGCCTGATCCGATCGAGTCCGTCGAAACAGCGACCAGTGATCTGCTGGCGAAACTCGAGGAAGTGCGGCCACTGTATGACTCTGATCGCGAACTCTTCTTTCAGGAAGTTGAGGGTGCGCTTGGTCCCTTCATCGACTTTGAGGGCTTTTCGCGAGGCGTGATGGCGAAGTACTACCGCCTGGCCACGGCGGACCAGAAAGCGCAGTTCGCAGAGACCTTCCAGAACCAGCTCGTCAGGACATATTCGTCCGCCCTGGTCACGTTCAACAACGAGAAGATCGTGGTGCTGCCCCTTGAAAGACCACCGGAACGCGGCCGCGCGACCGCAAAACTCGAGATTCATGGTGCGGATGGTGCGGTTTATCCGGTGACCTACACCCTCGCTGCCGTCGACGGGAAATGGAAACTCCGCAATATCATTGTCGAGGGCATCAATATTGGCCTGCAGTTCCGCTCGCAGTTCTCGAGTTCCATGCAGCGCTATCGCAACGACATCGATGCGGTCATCACGAACTGGGACGTCGAAATCCAGGAATCATGAGCGACGTTGGATCGACCGGGGCAACGGTAGCCGCCGGCGCGGGTGACACGATCGTTGTCACGGGTTGTCTTGATGTAAACACGGTTGCCGCCTGTCGCGATGAGGGTGTCGACCTGCTGCCGGCTTCAGGGCATCCCGTCGTATTCGACCTGCGCGGCGCAGAGGTCAGGGGTTCGGCGGTTATCGCGCTGCTGATTGCCTGGCAGCGCGCGGCGCGCGCCCGGCGCAGCGAGATGTCTGTGACCGGCGCTTCGGAAAGCCTCCTGCAGATTGCTGATGCCTGCGGCGTTCGCAAGATTATTCCGTTTACCGAGTCCTGACGCCCTCGCGGTTCCCGAACCTGCATTTTTCTGACACTGCATAGCCACAATATGGCCACACGCTCTGCTGGCGTCGCGTGATACCATTCGCGTTTTTTCGACACGGCAAGATAGAAGTAACGATGGACGAGTCCGAAATCAGGGAGATTCTCGAGTCCGGTCTGGGTGACTGCGAGATCCAGCTTCAGGCTGAAGGCAACAAGCTGATGCTGCTCGTGACCGCAGCGGCCTTTGATGGCCTGAATCGCGTCAAGCGACAGCAGCAGGTGTACAAGCTGCTGGGTGACAAGATTGAAAGCGGCGAGATCCATGCCGTGAGCATGAAGTGCCAGACGCCAGCGGAGGCGGGGCAGTAAGCTGATGGACAAACTGATGATCAGGGGCGGTGGCCCACTGTCGGGTGAGCTCCGCGCATCCGGCGCCAAGAATTCTGCGGTCAAGATGCTGGCAGCGTCGCTGCTCGCCAACGAGCCCGTTCGCCTTTCCAACGTGCCGCACCTGCGGGACATCACCACGATGATTGAGCTGCTGGGTTCTCTCGGCGTTGAAGTCGTGATTGACGAAAAGATGGCGATTGAAATCCACGCCAACACAATTCAGCGGTTCCGCGCGCCTTACGACCTGGTCAAGACCATGCGCGCATCTTTCCTCGTTCTTGGGCCGATGCTTGCGCATTACGGCCAGGCGGAAGTCTCGCTGCCCGGAGGCTGCGCAATTGGTCCGCGTCCCGTCGACCAGCATCTCAAGGGTCTGGAGGCGCTCGGCGCAAAAATCGAGATGGACGAGGGTTACGTCAAGGCATCGGTCGACGGTCGCCTGAAGGGCGCGCGCTTCGTCTTCGACTTCTCGACAGTGGGCGGTACGGAACACGTCATGATGGCCGCGACGCTTGCTGAAGGTGAGACCGTGCTGGAGAACTGCGCGCGGGAGCCTGAAATTGTCGATCTCGCAGATTGCCTCAATGAGATGGGCGCCGATATTTCCGGTGCCGGCACAGACATGATCACAATTCGTGGTGTCGAGGCACTCGGCGGCTGTGATCACCGTGTGATTCCTGACCGGGTTGAAACCGCAACCTACCTGATTGCAGCTGCGGCGACGGGCGGCAGTATCAAGATGAAAGATGTTGAACCTCGTCATCTCGACGTGGTGCTGCAGAAGCTCACCGAAGCAGGGGCGAAGATCGAGGTCGGCGAGGACTGGATCTCCCTCGACATGGAAGGCCGAAGGCCGAAAGCGGTGAGTCTTGTGACCGCGCCATACCCTGCGTTTCCAACCGACCTGCAGGCCCAGATTCTCGCGCTGAATACGGTCGCTAGTGGAACGTCGACAGTCAGGGAAACGATTTTCGAAAACCGCTTCATGCATGTTCACGAAATGAATCGCATGGGCGCCCACATCATGCTCGAAGGCAACAATACGACAGCAATTGTCGAAGGCGTCGAGCGGCTCAAGGGGGCGCCGGTGATGGCAAACGACCTGCGCGCGTCTGTCAGCCTCGTCATTGCGGGTCTCGTTGCAGATGGTGAAACCGTGGTAGACCGCATCTACCACATCGATCGCGGCTACGAGCAGGTTGAGGAAAAGCTCAAGAATCTCGGCGCCGACATTACGCGTATTCACTCGTAGCTATGACTGACATCACCCTAGCGCTAACCAAAGGCGACAGGGTCCTCAGGCAGGAGCTGGACCTTCTGAAGAAGGTTGGCATCGAACCGCTCGAGGACATTGGGAAATCGCGCAAACTCGTCTTTGAGACCTCACGACCCGGGCTCCGCATCATGGTGCTCCGGAGTTCTGACGTGGCGACGTACGTCGAGCACGGCATTGCTGACGCCGGTATGTCAGGCAAGGACGTGTTGCTCGAGCACGGTGAAGAAGGGTACTACCAGCCGCTCGATCTCGGATTTGGCCAGTGTGAAATGTGCGTGGCCGGGCTGGCGGACGAGCCGCCGCTGCCGCCGCGTATCAAGGTGGCGACGAAGTTCGTCAATACGGCCAAACGCTATTACGGCGAACAGGGTATCCAGGTCGACATCATCAAACTCTATGGTGCAATGGAGCTGGCGCCGATTACTGGTCTGGCGCATCGGATAGTCGATATTGTAGAGACAGGCAATACGCTCAAAGCCAACGGGCTGGTCTCGCTGGAGAAGATTTGTGACATCAGCATGCGGCTGATCGTGAACAAGGTTTCGATGAAAATGAAACACGGCGCCATTCAGACGCTGACAGACGAATTGCGAGAGGCAATCTCATGACGCTGGTGAATCGGCTCGATGCGGAATCGACTGATTTTGACGCCCGCCTTGATGCGCTCGTCAGCGTGCCTGAGGAAAACCGCGAGGCGATCGAAAAGACCGTGCGTGACATTATTCGTGATGTTCGCGCTCGCGGTGACGAAGCGCTGGTTAAGCTGACCCGCAAATTCGATCGTCGCGATGGCGTGACGATGGCTGAACTCGAGATTGGCGCCGACGAGCTCGCGTCTGCATGTGATCGCATCGACGTCCTTGTGCGTGAAGCGCTTGAGCACTCGATTGCGCGAGTGCGGGAGTACCACGAGCAGCAGAAGCGATCTTTTGGCGATCAGGTCGATTGGGCCTACGAAGACGAGGACGGCAACGAACTTGGTCAGCGCGTTCGCGGCATGCGTCGTGTAGGCATATACACCCCGGGCGGCAAAGCGGCCTATCCATCGACAATTATCATGACCGCTGTGCCCGCGCGCGTGGCTGAAGTCGGAGAGATTGTCGTGGTAGTGCCGGCACCCGACGGTGCTGTTTCCGACGTACTCCTCGCGGCAGCGCACCTTTGTGGTGTCGACCGCGTATTTACCGTTGGCGGTGCGCAGGCAGTTGCTGCGCTGGCATACGGCACGCAGACGATTCCGCGTGTCGACAAGATTGTCGGGCCGGGCAACATCTATGTCGCCACGGCCAAAGAGTTTGTGTTCGGCGCGGTTGGCATCGACATGATTGCCGGGCCGTCTGAGGTGGTCATCGTTGCCGACGAATCTGCTGATGTCGAATGGCTGGTGATGGACATGTTTGCGCAGGCGGAACATGATGAGATGGCGCAGTCGATCCTGATTTCTCCGAACCAGGCGCTTCTCGATCGCGTTGCCGAGAGAATTGATGAAGCTGTGACCGGCATGGAACGCAGCGAAATCATCAGCAAGTCGATCGGGGATCGCGGTGCGCTCATCAAGGTGAAGGATCTCGCCGAAGCTGCTGAGGTTGTGAACCGCATCGCCCCGGAGCATCTCGAGCTGGCGGTCGAAGACCCGGACCGGCTCGCTGGCGACATTGATCACGCGGGCGCCATTTTCCTGGGCAGCCACACCGCGGAGGCCATGGGTGACTACTGCGCCGGTCCGAGCCACGTGCTGCCGACCAGCGGCACCGCACGATTTGCCTCGCCGCTCGGCGTGTATGACTTCCAGGTCCGCTCGTCGCTGATACGCGCATCTCGCCGCGGTGCCGTGAAGCTTGGCCGCAGCGCATCAATCCTCGCGAGAGAAGAAGGCCTCGAAGCCCACGCGCTCTCGGCAGACCTGCGCGTCGAGGGCTGAACTTCCCGCTATGGCTGGCCCGCTCGAACGTTACGAGGCTGCCGTCAGTGCGGGTGACATCAGCTCTGATCCGGCACAGGCGGATGCCGTCTCCCATCTCCAGCGACTGTTCGATGATCTGACCGCGCCGGTGCCAGAAGCCGGTTTTCTCGGCCGCCTGTTTGGCAAGAGTGAGGTGCATCACGTCAGCGGCCTCTATTTCTGGGGTGGCGTCGGGCGCGGCAAGACGTTCCTGATGGATCTGTTTTTCGACTCGCTGCCGTTCGAGGCGAAGCGCCGAATGCACTTCCACCGCTTCATGCGCTATGTGCATCGGGAAATGCGGGCGCTGCAGGGAGAGGTGAATCCGCTGCAGAAGATTGCCAGTCAGTTTGCCGATGAGGCGAGGGTGCTTTGCTTCGATGAGTTTTTTGTCTCGGACATCACTGACGCGATGATTCTCGCGAACCTGCTGGAAGCAATGTTCGACCGCGGAATCACGCTTGTTGCAACGTCAAACGTCGAGCCAAACCGCCTTTACGAGAATGGGCTGCAGCGAACCAAGTTTCTGCCGGCGATTGACCTGATCAACCGCTATACCACAGTGCTGAATGTCGACGGCGGCGTTGACTACCGTCTGCGCGCGCTCGAAGCCGCCGAGATCTACCTCACGCCGATTGATGAAGGCACGGACGATGTGATGCGCGAGCGGTTTGCCTCGCTGTCGCCGGACCCGGGTGAAGAGAACGTCATGCTGGAGATTGAGGGGCGGGAGATTCCCGCGAGGATGTCGGGTGACGGTGTTGCCTGGTTCGAATTTGCGGATCTTTGTGAGGGGCCGCGCAGCCAGAACGACTATATTGAGCTCGCGATGATCTACTCCACGGTGCTGGTCTCGAATGTGCCGGTGTTCACCGTGAAGAAAGAGGACGCAGCACGGCGCTTTATCAGCCTGGTTGACGAGTTTTACGACCATGGCGTCAAGCTCGTGATGGCCGCTGAAGCGCCGATTCTGGGGCTGTACCAGGGAGAACGGCTGAAATTCGAGTTCCAGCGCACCGAAAGCCGCCTGCAGGAGATGCAGTCGCACGATTACCTCGCCAGAGAGCACAAGCCTGATTAAGTGCCAGAAGGCCGTTTTTAGGGGTTCCAGACCCCTCCCAGCCCCCTGAAAATCAATGAAAAAGCTTGTTGATCGGAGGGTTTGCCTCGGGTAATATTCGCGGCTCTCTAAATCCCGTGATTTGTAATGAAAACGTTTACCGCTAAAAACGAGTCAGTGCGGCGCGAATGGTTCGTGGTCGATGCCACGGACAAGACGCTGGGCCGGCTGTCGACCGAGATCGCCAATCGCCTGCGTGGCAAGCACAAGCCTGAGTTCACGCCTCATGTTGATACCGGCGACTACGTTGTCGTGGTCAATGCCGAAAAGGTCAAGGTGACCGGCAACAAGACGACTGACAAGCAGTATTACCATCACACGGGTTTCCCCGGCGGCATCAAGTCGGCGTCTTTCGAACAGTTGATTGAACGTCACCCCGAGCGCGTTATTACAGCAGCGGTCAAGGGAATGATGCCCAAGAACAAACTCAGTCGGGCGATGCTGGGCAAGCTCAAGGTCTACGCAGGTAGCGAGCACCCCCACGCAGCCCAGCAGCCAAAGGTTCTCGAGGTTTAACGAATGAATCAGCACTACGGCACCGGCCGTCGCAAGTCATCCAAGGCACGCGTGTTCCTGCGCTCCGGCGAAGGCAACATCATGGTGAATAACCGCCCACTGGATCAGTATTTCGGCCGCGAAACTGCCCGAATGATCGTTCGTCAGCCACTTGAGCTGGTCGACATGGCAGAAAAGTTTGACCTGTTCGTTACCGTCAAGGGCGGCGGCGGCTTCGGTCAGGCAGGTGCCATCCGCCACGGTCTGACCCGTGCGCTGATCGACTACGATCAGACTCTCCTGCCAACTCTGCGCCAGGCTGGTTTCGTCACCCGTGACGATCGCAGCGTCGAGCGCAAGAAGGTTGGCCTGCGCAAAGCTCGCAAGCGTCCGCAGTTCTCCAAGCGTTAATCGATCACCTGACCTGATCGAACGAAATCTCGCGGACGTATACCGCCTGATTGCCACATTTACTGGCGCGATTGTGTTAAAATCGCGCCGCCTTTCCGGCGTCTTAAAACGCTTTCAAGCCCCTGAACTGGAAGCGGTTTCTCCCGGAAAGGGACTTGTCTGAACGCAGAGTTAACTGGAGAGATTGTCGTGAGTAACGGCGTGAACAGAGGGCGGCGCAACTTCCTGATCGGCGCGACCTCTGTCGTTGGTGGCGTTGGCGTTGTCGGCGCAGCCGTCCCCTTCCTAGGATCATGGAACCCGAGTGCCAAGGCTCTTGCCGCTGGCGCACCCATCAAGATCGATATTGGCAAGCTTGAGCCTGGCACAATGCTTGGGCCGATCCCCGCTTGGCGCGACAAGCCGATTTTTGTTCTTCATCGCACCGAAGAGATGATCGCCGCGCTGGAGAAAGAGCCTGGAAGGCTTGCAGATCCCGATTCCGCTGAGCCGCAGCAGCCTGAATATGCGGTCAACAACGCGCGATCCATCCGTCCGGAAATTGGCGTATACGTGGGTGTCTGTACACACCTCGCTTGCTCGCCGAAGTACCGGCCCGAGGTTGGTGTTGTTTCTTTTGACGCCGACTGGCTTGGCGGCTTCTACTGCCCCTGCCACGGTTCAAAGTTTGATCTTGCCGGCCGGGTTTATTCCGGTGTCCCGGCGCCAACAAATCTTGAAGTTCCGCCGTACAGCTACATTGACGACAATGTGCTGCTCATCGGCGAAGATGGAGGTGCTGCCTGATGGCAACGATGGGTGATTCACTCAAGAACATGATGGACTGGGTAGACGCCCGTCTCCCTGTGACTTCGACGTATGAAAAGCACATGTCGAAGTACTATGCGCCGAAGAACCTGAATACCTGGTACATCTTTGGTGTCCTTGCGACGTTTGTTCTCGTTAACCAGCTATTGACCGGTATCTGGCTCACGATGAGTTATGTGCCGACGGGTGAGGGCGCCTTCGCTTCTGTCGAATACATCATGCGTGACGTCGATTACGGCTGGATGCTCCGCTACATGCATTCGACCGGCGCATCAGCGTTTTTTGTCGTGGTCTACCTGCATATGTTCCGCGGCCTGATGTACGGCTCTTACAAAAAGCCCCGTGAACTCATCTGGGTGCTTGGCATGTTCATCTACCTCGCGCTGATGGCCGAGGGCTTCTTCGGCTACCTGCTGCCCTGGGGCAACATGTCTTTCTGGGGTGCACAGGTGATTGTCTCCCTGGCGGGTGCGATTCCCGTGGTCGGCCCGGATCTCGCGATCTGGGTGCGCGGCGACTTCAACATGTCAGGTGTCACCCTGAACCGGTTCTTTGCGCTTCACGTGGTGCTGGTACCGCTTGTCCTGATCGTACTTGTGTTCCTGCACATCCTGGCGCTGCACGAGGTCGGTTCCAACAACCCGGACGGCGTTGATATCAAGGCCAAGACGGATGCAGACGGCAAGCCGCTCGACGGCGTGCCGTTCCACCCCTACTACACAATGGGTCACGACCTGCCTGCGATCATTCTTTTCCTGATCGTGTTCTGTGCTGTCATGTTCTTCTACCCGGACGGCGGTGGATACTTCATTGAGCATCCGAACTACGCGCCGGCTGACCCGCTGAAGACGCCGGAGCTGATTGCACCGGTGTGGTATTACACCCCGTTCTATTCGATGCTGCGTGCGGCCACGTTCCCGCTGTTTGGCCTGACGGCCAAGTTCTGGGGCCTGGTTGTCATGGCGGGTGCAATTGCCATCCTGTTTATCCTTCCCTGGCTCGACCGCTCGCCGGTTCGCTCGATTCGTTACAAGGGCACGCCCAGCAAGGTCATGCTGACACTGTTTGTCATCTCCTTCTTTATTCTGGGTTACCTCGGTACGGTTGCACCGACGCCGGGACGCACACTGGTTGCCCAGGTCTGTACGGGTATTTATTTCGCGTACTTCCTGCTGATGCCCTGGTACACGAGCGTCGAGAAAACAAAGCCGGTGCCGGAGCGCGTCACGATGCCGGGCGACGCAAAAGCCAAACCCGAGCCAGAGGGAGTCACCGCATGATGCGTGCAGCGCTTGTCCTGTTTGCAGCCGTCGCTTTTGCGCCGGCTGCTTTTGCCGCTTCGTCGAACTATCCGCTCGACGACATGAAGCCTGACTTTGAGAACAAGCCCTCGCTCCAGCGCGGCCTGCAGACCTTCATGAACTACTGCTTTGCGTGCCACTCGCTGGAGTACCAGCGCTACAAGCGTACGGCTGAAGACCTCCGCATCCCGGAAGAGATCATGCTTTCTCAGGTTGTCTTTGATCCTGATACGCGAATTGGTGATCTCATGGACAACGCGATGGCCGATGAGCTTTCGAAGAACTGGTTCGGCGCGCCTCCGCCCGATCTCACGCTCTACACGAGCCTGAAGGGTGGACCTGACCACTTCTACACTTACATGCGCACGTTCTATCTTGATCAGGACCGTCCTCTGGGCTTCAACAACATGGTTTATCCCAACGTGGGTATGCCGCACGCACTGGTCAGCCTGCAGGGCGTCCAGAAAAAGGTGTGCAAGGACGTGCCGCGGCTCGCCGAGAATGGTGGCGAGATGCGCGATCCGCTGACGCAGGAGTACATCACCGAGAACCTTTGCGGTGATGAGCTGGTTGAGCGTGGTTTCAGTCCGCTCGAGCTGGTCGAAGGCAGCGGCGCATTGACGGCGGATGAGTATGACCAGGTCATTTATGACCTGACGAACTTCCTGTACTACGTTGCCGAGCCGTCACGTTCAGATCGTCAGCGGATTGGCGTTTACGTGATTTTGTTCCTGGCATTCTTCTATGTATTCGCCAAGCTGCTTGGCCGCGAGTACGAAAAGGAATACCACTAATTCTTTTCGGGCAGCGCGATCGCGCTGCCCCCCTACAATAATTACAGATGAGAGGTGTATCGATGGGCGTCGTCGCCAAACATTCTTCGATGGTGTTTTACTCAGACGGCTCTGACCACTACAGCCAGCGGGTGCGCCTCGTACTTTGCGAGAAGGGTGTAGCTGTCGAGATTATCGACGTGGATCCGAACCACCTGCCGGAAGACCTGGCGGAGCTCAATCCCTACAACAGCCTGCCGACGCTGGTAGATCGCGATCTGTCTCTCTATGAGTCGCAGGTCATCATGGAGTACCTGGACGAGCGCTTCCCGCACCCGCCGCTGCTGCCGGTTTATCCGGTTGCTCGCGCACAGAGTCGCCTGTTCATGTATCGCATCCAGCGCGACTGGTGTGGTGCTGTCGACAACATTATTGCGGGTCGCTCGAAAGACACCGTCATCGATCGCAACCGCAAAGAGCTGCGTGAAAGCCTGCTCGCGATCGCGCCGATCTTTGGCGAGAAGCCGTTCTTCATGAGCGACGAGTTCACGCTCGTAGACTGCTGCGTGGCTCCCATCCTGTGGCGCCTGCCGGTGCTCGGCATTGACTTGCCGCCCAAGCACGGCAAGCCGATTCTCGACTATATGGACCGCATCTTCTCGCGTGATGCGTTCCAGGCTTCGCTGTCCGAAGCTGAAATGGACATGCGCGACTAACCACGCGCACTTCGATCAAAAGGCAGCGTTTATCGCTGCCTTTTTTTCATCCCTTGCGAACGCCACGATGTGGTGTTTAAGGTATTGGCATGAACTCTTCGGTTCCCTACCTGATGAGGGCCATCAACGAATGGATCCTCGATAACGGGTGTACGCCCTACCTGATCCTCGATATTGCCGTCGACGGTGTCTCGGTGCCGATGGAGTATGCGAAAGACGGCCAGATTGTCCTGAACATTTCCCCGGTTGCGACGCGAAACCTCTGTATTGATGGTGATGGTGTTGCCTTCAGCGGGCGATTCAATGGCATTGCCTACGAGATCTATGCACCGATTACCGCAGTGCTCGGTATTGTGGCCAAAGAGAACGGGGAAGGGATGTGGTTTCCGAAAGAAACCAGTGAGGCGGAGTCTGAAACCCCGGATGATGATGGCGATCATACGCCGCCGGATGATACTCCGCCTGACGATTCGCCGAAGGGGCCGCCGAACCTCAAGGTCGTCAAGTA
>JAAUYM010079725.1_pt1 | contig 22378 bp, 18 predicted proteins | sample 7278001 | NCBI WGS metagenome assembly JAAUYM01 (sample SAMN14350224, study PRJNA611818) | marine sediment metagenome | isolation source: surface marine sediment (1.8m) | place: French Polynesia: Moorea | collected 2018-08
TACTCCCAATAAATATGCTGCTTCAGCTCGGCTTAACTTGGGAATTTTCTAAATTTAAACAACTATGCCTAAGTTTACCCAATTATTTATTGTGCAGCACGTAGCCGATCCTGAATGTCCCCTACATACATCAATAGATCGTGTAACCAAAATTGATGTTGGTTCTCAGGACACAGTACAAAATTTACGTAATGCTCTACCTGAATCAGCAGTGCCTCTTGCTTGGGAACCGATTCAACAACTTGTTGAATGTTCCCATTGCGGTTTTCAGGAAATCCGCTGGGGTCTTCCTGCTGTGGAGTTATGTCCTCAGTGTCAACAACCCTTAAGACCAAGGACAACTCTTGAGCTAGTTGAAGTTCCAGGTAATATCAAGCTTGAGGAGTTGGGAATTCCCCCCCGTGAGATACTTACGGTAAGGATAGGGGATAATTTGAAATGGTTTGAATTAAAGGAGTAGCAACTAAGTTGCTAGTATAAAGAATAGAAAGTTTTATTGACAATTGTTTAAAGCTTTCCCCATATCAATTAAGCTAATGGGGAAAAACGCCAAATTTTCCAGTAATGGCTGAAAATCAAAATAATCCTATCGGTCTTGCAGAGTTAATCGAACAAGTGAAGCAAGACTTGCTCAAACCACCTACTGATTCAGAAGATATTCCTCTTCTAAACGTGGATTCAGTAGAGTTGGAACTCCAAGTAACAGTTCAACGCGAAAATGGGGGGAAAATAGGATTTAACTTAATGTCTATTATCAGCGGTGAAGCAGCCGATAAAGTTAGCGAAGATAATATTCAGAAAGTGAAAGTAACCCTATCTCCCTTACTAGATAAACAAAAGCTTCTAGCACTTTATTTAAAAAGTCATCCAGAAAAGAAAGAAGAAATTATAAAAGCTGCAACCGAACTGCAACTTAAGAATCCTGCTAATGAACCTGGAGATGGATTTTAAAGTTTAAAAGTGTTGAGTATGTTTAATCATGAGACTTCTTTCATTCGTCAGGTAAGAGGTAAAAGGTAAAAGGTAAAAGGTATATTTAAGGTCTAATTTAAGGCTATTTGGCATAATAAATGCTAAAAGAAACTAGAATGTTCTAAAATTATCAATCTTTTTAGCTTCTAGCTACCTCTTACCTCTTACCTCTTACCTCTTACCTCTTACCTAACACCACCAAAGTTTATGGAACTTATGCAAGAGGTCTATGGAAGTTATCGAATTTTTCCTCAATCCCCAAAACGAAGAAGATTTTGAAGTTATTAATACTGAACGCGGAAAGACGACAACAAATCTGCCGTTTTTTGATGGGGAAATTGACTACCGAACAACCCTGATCCGAGTACTAGAAATTACATCTCACGGAACAACTGAATTTAATCCCCAACGCTTCAGCCCAGCAGAGCAGGATTGGCTAGTTCAAGCAGGGTTTCTGAATCAGGAGAAAACACAATTTAATCCAACGGCAATTTTACTAAAAAAGATTGGTCAAGCACTTTACCAATCTCTGTTTCCCACAGGAGGAAAATCTGAGTATCTTCTCAAAGCAGCTCTTCAAAGAGCAAATGGAGAGGAACTACACATTCGGTTTGGCTTTGAAGCTGAGTCTGTAGAAACCAATCGTGCTGCTGATTATCCTTGGGAATTGGTTCATGATGGCACAAAATTTCTCGCTTGGCATAAGGTTAGCTTTTCTCGTTATATTGCCTACGATGATTCTCCACCTAATTTACCTCAAGTTGATAAAGTTAATGTTTTACTTGTTTCTTCTGAAGCCTTTGATCCTGCTCAAGGCTTGAAGAAATTGGGACGGAGTGAGCGAGAAGCAATTAAAGAAGGGTTGCAGTTAGCTTGTCAAGAGGGTCATATCCACCTTACCGATTTAGCTGAAGAAAGTGGGAATATTCCCACTTTTAATGCTTTGCAAAAATATCTAACCGAGCATCGAGGAGAACAACAACCTCACGTATTACACTTTGATGGTCATGGTTTATATGGCCAAAAATGTCATCAGTGCGGCAAGATACACGCTGGAATCACACCTAACAAATGTCGAAATGAAGCCTGTGGAGAAAAACTGCCCCCCGCTCAAGGGTATCTTGTGTTTGAAGATGAAAATGGTCAATCAGATTATATAAGTGCCCAGAAACTCGGAGCAACCTTACAGAATTTCACACCAAGTTATAAAAATACTAATTATGGAAGTTTAGCTGTTGTAGTGCTTAGTGCCTGTCAATCTGGGATGGCAGTAGCTGGAGACTCAGTTTTTAATGGTACTGCACAGCAGTTAATTCATCATAGTATTCCCGCAGTGGTAGCGATGCAATACTCTGTAAGTGTTGAGGCTGCTAAAAACTTTGCCGAACAGTTCTACCGTGCATTAGGGCAGAAAGATTCTCTCTCGGCAGCTGTTAGGCAAGCACGAATTGCAATGGATATTGAAAAAAATCAGTGGTATCGACCAGTTTTATATTTGCGCTGGCATGATAATGAAGGGGGACAGTTGTTTGAGCAGCAAGATGCACCGCAGAAATCAGACTCCCCTATTCAGGTTAAAGAACCAATTATTTCTACCAATATAAAAATCCAACAAGGCAAAATGAACTTAAAGGAGCTAATAAAAAATGGAATACTCAACGAGCTAGTAATCTTATTTAATGATGAAGATATGGCAGATCTGTTATTAAATATGATTGATTTTCCTGGTCATATGCGTCCTATATTTCCAAGTAAAGGTAAAATATTGGGCTACTGGCAGGGTATTTGTCAGCAGATTCAAAATGGTGTTGTGCCGAGCGGAAATGACTTACAATCTTTGGTGGATGCTGCTGCGGATATTTTTCCTGCTAATAGCGTTTTTCAAAAATATCGTAGCAATCTCTCAGATTTTAATAACTCTAATATTCAGTCATCAAAAGATTCTCAGCAAATTGATTTTTCAGTAGAAAATAATTATGAAAATATTGCTGATAATTCTAATTCTCAAAAAAAACGTGCACTTCAAGTTTTTTTGTGTCATTCTTCTGGCGACAAACCTACTGTTAGAAAACTTTACCAACAACTAAAAAATGATGGATTTCAACCTTGGCTTGATGAAGAAAATCTTCTACCAGGACAAGATTGGGAGCTAGAAATTGAAAAGGCAGTTGAAAGTGCTGATATTATTCTTGTCTGCTTATCACAAAGCTCAGTTACTAAAGTTGGCTACGTCCAGAAAGAAATCAAATTCGCCTTAGATATTGCCGATCGCCAGCCTGAAGGCTCAATCTTTATCATTCCCGTTAAACTCCAGAGCTGCCAAATACCTCGGCGCTTAAGTAATAAGCAATGGGTGGATTTGTATCCAGATTCAGTGAAAGGGTATAGCAGATTAGTTAGTGGGCTAGAACATAAAGCAAAGGAATTAGGATTTAACCAATGAATAACTAGCAGTTTACGATCTATTATATTTGCAATTGAGAGCCAACAAAATTTGTTATCCATGAATTACAGATGACTTTAACGTTAAAGGAGTTAGCCAAAAATGGAATATTAAATGAATTGGCAGCCTTGTTTCAAAATGAAGATATGGCTAATATTTTGTTGGACTTAATAGATTTCCCTGTTGCACTGCGTCCTGATAACGATATAACTTTAGGCTATTGGCGAGAGATTTGTAACCAAATTAAATCTGGTGCTATGCAAGGAGGAACTGATCTTCAGCCATTGGTAGATGCAGCAGCAGAGCTTTATCCTGGTAATTCAGTATTTCAACAATATCGTAGTAATCCAGACGTTATAAAAAATGAAATATTAAATGAATTAGCAGCCTTGTTTCATGATGAGACTAGGGCTAATCTTTTATTGGACTTAATTGAATTCCCCGCTCATATGCGTCCTGAATTTCCTAGCAATGGTAGAATTTTAGGCTATTGGGCAGAAATTTGTAACCAAGTTCAAGCTGGTGTTTGGCCAGAAGGAATGGATCTACAGCCATTGGTAGATGCAGCAGCAGAGCTTTATCCTGGTAATTCAGTATTTCAACGATATCGTAGCGAGCGCACGAACAATAATAACTTATTCAACATCTTGATACGGGGTCGAGAAGATGCAGACAATATTCTTGCATCAGCTCAAATCTTCGCCCCAGCACAAAATATATCACCCGAAAATATTACCCTACGATTTTCAGTAAATGGTGTTGTACTACTAGGACTTAACAACTGTGATTCTAATACCGCTGCCTCTTTTTCTCAAGGACTTCAGACCATACTCCAATCTGGACAAAACCAGGTTCAAGTTAGTTTTCTAGCTGAAGATCCTCAACCTTATCTCATCAGTCGCATCTTTGTGGAAGGACCAGATCAAGTAAGATTTGCCATTGAAGATATTCCTTCTGATACCACTGTGGGAGAAGTGGCTAAAGGAATAATGGCGCAAGAATACGATCCAAAAATGTTTCAAGATAGTAGAGGAAGAGCAAGACAAGTTGTTGTTGATAGAGTCAACAAAGACACCTTAAAAGAGCGCCTAAATAAGAATCAAGCATTGCACGAGACTAATAGACTTGTCCGAAAAATAAATTTATGAGAAAAAAGACGGTAGCAAAACTACATTTAGGTAACCGTCTTGTCAAATCCAGCAGATTATATCGAAAAATATCCAGAGCGAACTAAAGGAGTCTTAGGCATTAGTTATGGACAATGGAAGCAACTGACAACAAAAGCGATCGCCTATCAGGAACAGCAACAACAAAAATTAGAGTCAAGTAAGATTCGGATTAATGCAAAAGGAGGAGGCAGAAACCCAATTTTAACTTCAGAAGAAGAGATTTGTTTATGTTTATTTTATCTCAGACAAATGCCAACATTTGAAATAGACGCGAATCCAGTTTGATATTTCTAAAACTGAAGCCAACGATACATTTCATAAATGGTTGCCAATACTGAGAAAATTATTGCCAGCTAGTTTATTAGAAGAACTAGAAAATCAGCCACAAAATCGGGATATGCGGGCGCGAACTTTTAGAAGAAATAGAGTTGCTGGTTGATAGCACAGAGCAAGCAAGAGAAAGACCTTCAGCTTATCAAGAGCAGAAAAAGTATTATTCAGGAAAAAAGGGGTTTCATACTTTCAAAAACTCAGTTGTTAGTTGTACCCAAGGTGAAGATATTATCGATGTTACTGTGGGAGCTAGAGGGCCAGCCAGTGACATTAATTTATTTCGTCAACAACAAGCCAAATTTTCTGAAGCTCAACAATTTGTTGGGGATAAAGCCTATGTTGGGGCACCGCTAACTACCACTCCCACGAAAAAACCCAAAGGTGGAGAATTAACCAGGGAACAGAAAGAAGAAAATAAGCAAATATCTCGTCGCCGAATTTTTATCGAACACTTAATTCGTCGCCTGAAAATCTTCCGAATTGCTGCTGATAAATTTCGACTGAATCCGCAAAATTATGCCACCGTAATCCTGACTATTTGTGGTTTAGTTCGTCTTCGCCTGGGGACTTTTTCTTTGAATTCTTAAAATCTCCAACTTTGTTTGACCAATTTAACGCATCTATTGAGCAATTAATTTTATAGTTGCTAACACAAATAGCCGACAACCCCTGAAAATAGGTCCAACTCGACTTGAATATTTATTCAACTACGAAGCCTCTTCCCTTTGGCCTATCTAGTGTTGCTCATTTTCGGACAAGTCTAATATTCAGGAAGATGATACTCTAAGCGTTGCTCCTGAAGTTGGTGATTTCACAGTTAGTATTCAGGAAGATGATACTCTAAGCGTTGCTCCTGAAGCGACTGCTGGTGGTTCCCCTTGGTTTCCTAATAAAAGTTATCAATCACAACACAAGTTACAAGTTTTTTTATGTCATTCTTCTGAAGATAAGCCCACTGTTAGAGGACTCTACAAAAAACTAAAAGAAGATGGTTATCAGCCTTGGCTTGATGAAGAAGATATTGTCGCTGGACAGGTTTGGAACTTAGCAATAAAAAAAGCGGTTCAAAATTCTGATATTGTTGTTGTTTGCTTATCACAAAGCTCAGTAACTAAAGTTGGCTACGTCCAGAAAGAAATAGACTTGTCCGAAAATTAAATTTATGGGAAAAAAGAGAGGAAAATATTGAGAAGTTCTCTATTAGTTAATGACAAATCCTTTAGAATATATCCGTCAACGCCCCCAATTAGCTAAACAATTAATCGGGCTGAGTTTACCTCAATTAGAAAAGCTAATCCAGCAAGCGATTGCTCTTGATGAGCAGAGGAAAAAAGAAGCAGAAAAAAGCAAAATTCGCGTAAATAAAAAAGGAGCTGGTCGAAGTAAGAACTTGTCAGTAGATGTAGAAATTTATTTGACTCTTTTCTATTTAAGACAGATGCCAATTTTTGAAGTACTAGCAATGATGTTTGAAGTGGGTCGAACAACGGCTAATAATATCTTTCATTATTGGTTGCCAATTTTGCGAGATTTACTCCCCTGTAGTCTCTTAGAGGAGTGGCAAAATGCAATTCAAAACGATGAATTTGTGCAACAATTATTGACGAGCTATGAATTATTAGTCGATAGTGCAGAACATCAAAGAGAAAGACCCAAGGACTATCAAGAGCAGAAAAAATTCTTCTCGGGGAAGAAGCATGCATCATACTTTTAAAAACCAATTTATTTCCTTACCCAAAGGTAAAGATATTGTGGATGTGTTAGTAGGAGAAAGAGGTCCTGAAGCCGATGTAAATTTACTCCGCCAACAACAGCCTAATTTTGCTGATGAGCAAAGCTTTAAAGGAGATAAAGCCTATATCGGTGCTGAAGGCACAACCACCCCTCAGAAAAAGCCTCCCAAACGAGAATTGACTCCAGAGCAAAAAGAGTCAAATCGACTCATTTCTCAAGAACGAATTTATATCGAACATCTCATTCGTCTGGTCAAAATTTTTCGAGTAGCAGCAGAAAGATTTAGACTTCATTCTCGAACTTATAAGCAAGTTATGCTCGTGATTTGTGGATTAGTAAGATTGAGGATAGGAGCTTTTCAGTTTTCCTTTTAAAGATTAGAAAAAAAAGAAATAGCTCTCAATTAGTCTGACTCTTTTTTTGACGTCATTACTAATATTAACTATTTCAATCCCTGATGTTACCGTACTGACTGGCATTTCCCCCAAGATTTTCTATCTGGCTCAAAGCTAGTCACAGACTTGTATGCAAATTTTCGGACAAGTCTAATCAAATTCGCCTTAGATATTGCCGATCGCCAACCTGAAGGCTCAATCTTTATCATTCCCGTGAAACTCCAAAACTGTAAGGTACCCGCTCGCTTATCTAGCTGGCAATGGATAAATTGGTATGAAGATTCCATAAAAGGTTATAGCAGATTAAAAACTGCGTTGGAACATAAAAGATTATGGCAGATTAGAAAGTGCGTTGAAACATAAATAAAAAGAGGATTTTACCAATGAATAACTAGTAGTTTACTATCTATCATATTGGCAATTGAAAGCAAACAAAATTTGTTATCCATGAATTACAGATGACTTTAACGTTAAAGGACTTAATAAAAAATGGAATACTAAATGAATTTGCAGCCTTGTTTCACGATCGGACTACGGCTAATATCTTGCTGGACTTGGTTGATTTCCCTGCTGGAAGGCGTCCTCAATTCCCTGATAACAGTAGCACTTTAGGCTATTGGCGAGAGATTTGCCAAGAAATTATAAATGGTATTTTACCAGGAGGGACTGACATACAAGCACTTATTAATGAAGCAGCAGATACATATCCTTCAAATCCCATTTTTAGCCAATATCGTAGCGAGCGCACGGAAGAGAACCTTGATAATCTGCAACAACCAAGCCCCAGCACACCAGACACACAACAGACTAAGAATAATAACTTATTCAACATCTTGATACAGGGTCGAGATGATGCAGACAATATTCTTAGATCGGCAACTCGATTTATCGCCCCAGAACAAAATATATTACCCAGAAATATTCGGCTAAGATTGTCAGGGAATGGCATTGTTTTACTGGGACTCAATGATTGTAGTTCTGAAGCAGTAGCATCTTTTTCTCAAGGACTTCAAACCATACTCCAATCTGGACAAAACCAGGTTCAAGTTAGTGTATTAACTGAAGATCCTCAACCTTATATCATCAGTCGCATATTTGTGGAAGGACCAGATCAAGCAAGATTTGCTATTGAAGATGTTTATTCCCATACTACTGTAGGAGAAGTTGCTAAAGGGGTAATGGTGCAAGAATACGATCCAAAAATGTTTCAAGACAGTAGAGGAAGGGGACGAAGAGTTGTAGTTGATAGGGTTAATGAAGATGGTTTAACGGAACGTCTAAATCAGGATCTAACATTGCACGAAACTAATGTTCAGGAAGATGATACTCTAAGCGTTGCTCCTGAAGCGACTGCTGGTATTCACCCCCAACTGCGCCAAGAAGCTTTAGCCCGTGCTAGAAACCAAATTATGGCTTATGCCCAAGCCCATCCTGGTTTTCAGGTTTCTGCTAATAGCCATCAGTCTCCTACTGATTATCTATTGAAATTCTCTGCACCAGGATTTGCACCACCTCCCGTACCAAGTGGCGAACCTCAAACAATTGATGAACATGAAGTTTACCTATTTTTACCTGGCGAATTTCCGATGAAAGCCCCCCAAGCTTATTGGCAAACCTCTATATTCCATCCCAATATAGATCCTGAATCTGGTTTAGTTTGTCTCGGTGCCTTGGGCGATCGCTATCGTCCTGGTTTAGATTTTGGTAAGCTGTGCCAATTATTAGTTGATATTGCTAGCTATCAGAATTATGCTGTTGAAGAGGGTTACAATCAGGAAGCACAAGAATGGGCATTTTCTGAGCAAGGTCAATTTGCTATTGAAAAGCGAGGCGGACAGTGTGTTTGGCATAAGTTGATCCAGGAAGAGGAAACCCCTCCTAAACTGAATATTAAGCGTTTGAACCAATGAACGATCGCGATGACTATAGGATTCAACTATACCGAGGGTCAGACCGTAAATTCTTCGGTACTATGCCTTTTATGCCTATATTGAAAGAATCTCTGGAGGATTTGCTGGGACGTTCTTTATTGTTGAAATCAATCAAGATCCTCATTCTTTCAGTACCAGAAGAACCTTTGCCAATGGAACCCCCCATAGTAGAAAATTTGGTTCCTGCTTTCGGGTATACTTATGTCAGAGTATATCAGGGAGATTTTTTAATCTATCGGCATCCTCATCGTCTCTATGATGTTGTAACTCAAACCTTGCGAAAGAAATTGAAAGATGAGTACCCAGAGGAAACTTGGTGGGGTTTTCGGGTAGATGTGCCAGGAATGCCCCAGATTTCAGCATTGAAGCTAAATCCTAAGCTTTCCACGGTTTATTCCACACCCCAGGTAAAAGGAAATGTCGAAATTCATCCTTATGCACCAAAGAAAAAACCTAATTTTAAGATTCGTCGCCTAGCTGAAGAAGAACCCCCCATTAGAACCTTAGCTGATTTTGGGCTGCTATCTAGTCAGACAGCTTCCGAGATGCAGGAATTTGAGGAGGAAACTAGCCCAAATGCCAAGTTTGACAAGGATTTACCAGGGGAGCAAGGGAATGGAAAAAGTTTGACATTCGAGAAAATTACTACCCCTCAAATAACTGAGCCTCAACAATCAGTAGAAAAAACTCCAGTCAAAATTGTTTTATCGCGATCGCTCTACCAAGATTTATGTCATCAGCGTCCTCTGTCCCGCAAGGTTGAAGAAGGTGGTTTTCTAATCGGTAAAGTTTATCGGGATGGGGATGATGAGGATACTTATTTATTAGAGCTAAGTAATGCCTTAACAGCTCAACATACGGGGGCTTCTTTTCTGCATTTGACTTTTACTGGGGATTCTTTTGTAGAAGTTAAACGGACATTAAACCAAAGTTATCCAGGAGAAAGGCTTTTGGGTTGGTATCACACTCATTTATTTCCTGCTACAGGGAGTTTTGGCTTATCTTCTATAGATGTAGAGTTGCACTTCAGTACTTTTACTAAGCCTTGGCAATTAGCAGGATTGATTAATCTAGATGGTAATAAGCGCACCTTGCGTTTTTATGTTCGTCAAGGGAATAAAATGGCTTTGTGTCCATATTGGGTGATAGATGAGTGCCACTGATACAGCATTGCGGGTAATTGAGTGGGCAATGATGAGCCAGGAAAAGGGAGAAACAATACCCCAAGGGGACCTTTTTGATACGGAAAAGCTAGCTTCTCCTTCTGCTAACCTTATTCAAGCCCTTGAGCAATTAACGGTTATAACCGCAGCTCGGTTGCGATGGTCAATGCCCCCATTGGGAGATAATCGTCCAATCAGTAGAGAAAATCTGATTTTGGCAGCAGCTTTGGGGACAACTAATCCTCAGTTAGTTCGCACAATGCTTAAGGCAGTACCAGCAGCATCTTGTTACGGAGATTGGGTAGTAAGGTATGGTTTGGTTACCCCAGCTTTACCATTTCTCAGAGAGGAAATTGCTGACGATTGCAGGCAGTTATCTCCTCTGACTGCCATATTAAATAGACCCACAGCAGGACAAGAAACTCCAACTGTTAGTCTAGCTTTACAACTCCTCAAAAACCCCACTGCTAAATTGTCCCTTACCCTCCATCTGGCTCAACCAACCACAGATATACAAGTGCGGGATTGGCGAACAGAACTATTGGATCGTTTGCCCCTTAGCGAACAGAGTTTTGTTCTGGATGTGTATGAAGCAGCGATGATTTATCATCAACAGGAAGCAATTAACCAAGTTAACATTGCCTATAATGTTCTTATCGATCCTCAAGCAGCTAGTGATGAAGGGCGTTTGCGGGATGCTTTGTCAGTGGCGAACTGGTGGCAACCCCTCTGGGGGATTGAGCGATCGCAGTTAAATGAACTTCGTGCCCGTCGCTATCTGAGTTATGCTTATCGTGAGGGCATTAAATTATTTAATTTGTCTCAAAAAATGTCTGTTAACAGCCTCTGACGGAGAAGTCAAAAGTTAAAAATCAAAAGTCAAAAGTAAATTACTGGGACCTAATAAGAAGTAAGAAACTTTCAAATTGCCTCTCTGTCTAAGTTTTGAGCTTGTCAATTAATACCAATTCTCAAAAATGGCTAGATATATGGTAAATTTATTTCTTATTAAAAATAGTGGCTAAAAAGCTTAGTATTTCTTAGTTTTGAGTTTTTGGACTTGAATTTTATAGTCTTGATTAAGTCTATAGTTACTTTTGAGAATTGGTATAACTTTAAGTTTCTGAAGATTTAACAGTTAAAAGTAATCAGATCTAATTCTTGGTTTATGGTTAGTAGAAAGCGCATTAAACTTGTTCCTTTAGGAGATGTTAAAGAGTTTAAAGATTATCTTGCTCTTAATGTTGATGAGGCTATAACCTTAGCAATTTTCCTCACTCGTTTTCCAGCTTTAAGTACTAGTCCCATTGAAGCTAGTACGATGGAGCAAAAGTTAAAAGCATTATTTATCGAGGTTGTCCAAGAACCCTTTGATGTTCCTCTATATCGTCCTCCTGGTTTGGTTGTTGCTGGGGGATTAACAACAAAGGAGAAGAACTCTGAGAACCAATCTACACATCCAGTGCCTCCCCCAGAGGCTTCTAAACCAAAAAAAACAGAAACTCACCCCTCAACCCTCTTCACTCCGCCCGATGACGGCTTTCCCACAGATATCAGCGAAAAAGATGCTGTGAGACTAGCTTATGCCCAGGAAATTGATAGTACAGCATCATTTCTGAGGGCGGGACTTTCCGTGCTGGTGAGGTGTGAAAAATTGGTAGTGGAACACTTATGGCGCGAAATGGCACAAAGAGCCAATCTTACTCCTATTGAGTTGACAGTTCCTGATGAAGAAGAAGGCAGCATGATGCCTCGCAGTCTGCGCCAACGTCAATTAGCTACCCTCAAGAATTTAATTAAAGATCTGAAAGTAGGGGATATTCTGGTGATTCCCCATCTTGATTTACTGGCAGGGGGGAGTGATACTAATTTACCTACAGAATCTAGAGAACTAATTGAACTAGTATATAAGCAAAGCGATCGCTTGATGTTAGCTTTTGCGGATCGTTCCCAGGATATCCCTGAAGTATTGGCAGCAAGGTTTGCTGTGCGTTTACTCATTAGTGGAGTATCCCGCACCGTTATTATTTATCCTAATGAAGAACCAAAAAATATTGGCAAGGCACTAGTTACTCAAGACGAAGCAGATCATTTTGAAGATTTTGACCCCGAAGGATTGTATAAGAATATTGCGGGAATGAACCCTATTCGCTTGCGCCATGCCCTCAAATACGCAGTTCAGGAGGTAGCAGGACAGAAAAAAGTTCCCGTTACTCGTCTCTATCAGGCAATAAGAGCCTTTAAAGCCCAAACTTCCCTGAATTTTGAAGTTCCCGATGTCACTTTCGATGATATTGGTGGATACGAGCAAGTTAAGGCAGAATTAAACAAAGCTCTCCGCTTAATGACTGGTTCCTACAATCTTCCTAACGAACAGTTACGCCGAGAATTGATCCCCAGAGGTTTTATTTTTCACGGTCCTCCTGGCACAGGAAAAACCCTCTTTGCTAAAGCCATTGCTAACCAACTCAACGCAAACATTCAGGTCGTTTCAGGTCCAGAGGTAACGGATATGTACGTCGGGGAAAGCGAGCGTAAAGTAAGGGAACTGTTTGCGGAAGCTCGACGCAATGCTCCGGCCGTATTGGTTTTTGATGAATTTGATTCTATTGCTACTAAACGCTCTGGACGAGATGACGGAGGAACCAGATCGGGAAATGCCTTAGTTGCTCAAATTCTGACAGAAATGGATGGATTTCGTCCTGATGTGCCCATGTTGGTGATTGGTACTACCAACCGTCTTGATATTATCGATGAAGCACTGTTGCGACCCAGTCGCTTTAAAGCTATTGCCATTAATCGACCAGATCTCCCTGCCAGACGAGCTATTACTAAAGTCCATGCTCAGCATTTTAATATTGAAGTATCTTCAGAATTAATTGAGGTGATTGCGGCTGAAACTAAGGGAATGAGCGGGGATGATCTTCGCTCCCTGTTTCGGGATGCTTGTGTAGGTTTATACTGTGAGGAACCACCTCGCCCAGCCGATGCCCAACGCTTTGGGGAATTAGTGGGTTTACTGCGTAAGGCTGCTACAGATCGTACTGCTAGTGCTGCAGAACAAAGAACTTCCGCTTTGTTAGATGTTAGAGCTGGTGAGCGGGTTAGACCAACAATGGCAATGATTTCCCTAACACCACTTCCTGTTCAAGAAAGCAATGAATCCATAGAAAATATCACCGTCACCAATGAGTAATCAGGAATCCCATCAACTACTACAAAAAGCAGCCCAATGTTATGTCAAAGCAGGGTGGCTAACAGAAGCCTGTCGAGTATGGATACAAATCGGAGATTACCATCAAGCAGCCCAAACCTATGAACAGCAGGAACAATGGGCAGAAGCAGCTCAATGTTACCGTCAAACAAAAAACTGGTCAAAGGCAGCTTTTTGTTACCTTAAGGATGGAGAAGTAGAAACAGCAGCCGAATGTTGGATAGTAGGAGGAGAAACCCTCAAAGCAGCCTGGATTTGGGTAAGTCAACTCAAACAGGTGTATCGCACCAAAGAAGCCTTAAGCAATTTTGTGCCTCAAACAGAAACTCAGAGATTAGAAATAGAACTAATAACAGCCCATTGTGAAGCAAGCACAGGAAAGAAACGGGAAAGTGCCAAAAGACTCACAGAACAACTAGAACCATTATTAAACACCCCCCTACCGCACTTGTACGAATGGGCATTAACTATATCAGAAGTCATCAACAGACCAGATCTAACTGCCCTAATTTATGCCACAGCAGTCCGAGGCAAAATCCCCAATGCTATTTCTCAATGGGAAATCTGGGCATTAGCCAAACTAGGAGATGCCACAGGAGTACCGAAAGAAGAATCAACAACAAGCCTCAAAACCCATGAATTTGAAGTAATACCAGTAAAGGTTTTCAAAAAAGTCAAAACAATCGTTATCGAACAACTAGAGGTGGAGCCAGAGCTGGTAACACCCGAAGCTAACTTTGTCAATGACCTAGGAGCAGATAGCCTGGATATAGTAGAGCTGGTGATGAGCTTAGAAGATGAATTTGATATTGAGATTCCAGATGTGGTAGCCGAGCAAATTGATACCGTTGGAAAGGCCGTAGAGCATATCAGCCAAGAAGTAGAAGCTGCTGCTTGGGTGCGGTCATAAGTAGTTGGTGGTGACTGACGCGGTGAAGAGGGGATGCTCTTGACGCGGTGAATCAAGAGCGTCTCCCTATCTCCGTGTCCCCGTCTCAACCTCAACCGATAACCAACAGGTTTTGACCACACCCCTAATGTGCGAACCGCATCTGGTTCAAGAAATTGCCACTTTTAGTGTTAGCATCATTGAGGATTCAATTATTCAATTAATTTTGAATTTTGCACTTTAAATTTTGAATTGACTATGCCTTGGTCAGAAAGTGTTCACAACACCATCAAAAGATTAAACAGCGTTAAACGCAATCTCAAAGGCTTATTCACGGGGCGAGACAAAGCAATTGACTTGTTGTTATTAGCCACGGTTGGCCAAGAACATTTGTTGTTAATTGGACCTCCAGGTACTGCTAAAACTGCCATTATCGAGCGATATACTGAACTCATCGATGCTCAAGAATTTTCTTACCTCTTAACTCGCTTCACCGAACCTTCAGAACTTTTTGGTCCTTTGGATGTAGCAGCCTTTCAGAAAGGAACCTACCATATCTGTACTGAGGGAATGTTACCGGAAGCTCAAATTGTGTTTCTCGATGAAGTGTTCCAAGGTAGTAGTGCTATCCTCAATTCCCTGCTGACAATTCTCAATGAGCGCAGGTTTTACAATGGTTCCCAAAGTCAACCTGTGCCCTTAATTTGTTTGATTGGTGCTTCTAATAGTGTGCCCGACGATCCTTCCCTAAAGGCCTTTGCGGATCGATTTGTGCTGCGCTTGGAAGTAAACAAAGTAGAAGATAATCAGATTGATGACTTGCTCGAACAAGGCTGGGAACTGGAACAGGAGGGGATTGAGGCAGCTAAACGGGCGATGGCAGGTCGAGAAGCTAGTAAAGTGTTGCCTACTGTAAAACTAGATGATATTCTCTCCTTACACGGACGCTTGCAGGAAGTGAACTTGAGCAAAATTCGACCAGAATACGCGGGATTGGTTAGGGAATTGCGGGCAGAAGGTCTAGATTTATCAGATCGGCGGGTGGTGAAGGGATTAAAATTAATTGCGGGAGCAGCTTTGTTACGGGGTGCAGAATCAGCCGAAGCAGTGGATTTGTTTCCACTCTTGCATCTTTGGGATCGACCAGAAGAAGCAGATATCCTGAAAACAGTTTTGCAACCACGCCTCGAAGAAGCAGGATTAGATTCCGTAGAAATGTCTCGACCCGTAGCTGAGATTATGCTGGACTTAGAGACAATTGCCAGTCAAGAACCCTTATTATCTTCCGAATCGGCTGTGGGGGCTCATCTGATGGCACTCAACAAACTCAGACAGGAAGTCATTGCTAATCATCCCCAGGTCATAGATGCCCGTAAAAAAGTAGAAGCAGTGATTCAACGAGGATTGCAACTATTGGAAGTTAGGACTTAGGTAACCATGTTAGACGAAAAAATTCTTGTAAATAACTGATCGCTGATAACTGATAACTGATAACTGGTAACTGCAATTATGTGTAATCCAAGAAGAATTAGAGTAACTGCCACCAGACAATTGAACCAAGCTTGGGAAAGGGAAGTATCCCGAACAGTTGAGTTGCAACAACAAGTAATTGGAGAAGCACGAGTCCGACAACCTCTTGATGCTACCTTGGGCCCCCCAGCTTTGCGAGCCCTAGAATTCGCTTTAGCTGCTGATGATTCAGGCTGGAGAAAAGTTGAGGAAGGATATCGTTATGACGTGGAAGGGGGTTACGTTATTTATCTTGTAGACGAACAAGCCTTAGAAATTGTCGCTACTTTACCAGATGAGGTAAAATTTTCAGCCCAAGCAAGAACAAGACTAGAAGGAACGGTAAATACAGAAATTTCTGCTGAGGGTGAAGGCAGATATTATGATGATGGTTGGGGAGGACGTACTAAAAAAGTAGCGGAACAAAAGGCACAGGAAGCTGCCCAGCAAAAATTAGACGAAATTACCCGTGCCCAAATTGAACGGGCTGAAAATGAAGCAGAAGCCCAAGCAGCAATGGATATTGAAGCAGAAGCCAGAACCCAGGCACAAACTCAACTACAACAAAGAGCTGCCCAACGCCAAGAGGAGCTTTCGGCACAAGCAAGGCAACATTTAGATACTGTAGGAGTGCGTTGTCGTCAGGCTTTCCATCAAGTTTTAGCTAGGGGGTATCGAGATGCCATTCTTGCCTATGCTAGACGTAATGGGGCTGATAATATCCAGTGTAATGAAGATGGAAATATTATGGAAATTGAATTTAATCTGCGGAGTTAGCCACAAAACCTATAGTGACGCGACATACTGTATCTCTACACAAGTGATATATTTGTTCTTTTTTTGAATTTTAAATTATTCCTATGGATGTCAAAGTAACATTTCGCTTTAATCAGATCACGGGGGAAGTTGAAATATTTCAGGTAACAGATGAGGGAATCATGCGTTTATCGGAAGCGGAACATAACCGCGAACACGATCGCATTGCTGCGGAATTGGGCAACCTCATTGAGCGCAATCCCCAGATAATGGAAGTGTTCTCTGATACTGTATCAGTAGAACAGCAAACAATTTCCGAACCAGCTAATATTGAGGAATTCTCACATACTACTGAAACTCAAGACCAAAAACAAAGACAAACAGAGTGAGCGAATCTGGGGATGAGTAGCAAATGATACTGTTGACAAACTTAACAAAAGCCAAGAATCATGGATAGATGCTGAATACGTCAATCTAGTATTTTCAAACATTTCACCGACTTTTTAAACACGCCCTAGAATAAAAGATAGAATTATCCGTAAATAAAAGCTAGTTGAAGCAATTCTCTGGCTAGAGCCGAAAAATGTTTCAAATTTTTTATTAGGCATGTCAGACCGACCCAAGTTCACGATTCGGCGGATAACCCCAGAGGAAAAAGCTGCATCGGAACCAAAACCCCCTGAAAAAAAACCAGAGCCTACCCCATCACCTTCATCGCAAACACCAATTCCCCAACCTTCATTAGATACATCAACGGGTGGGTATTTTCGCAGTGCCACCAGTGTTCTGGCTTTTCTCGGCTCGGTTTTTGGCACTAGGTTATCAGAAACAGTCGCCGTTCGTCGCACTCCCCAGGAAACTTGGTGGGCAGAAGTAGCCGTTCCTCACCAACGTATCGCTCCCCTAATTTTGACAGCCGGAGGTCGCCCTTTTGCCCGCTACAATCAACACTGGGTTGCCTTGTCCCTATCAGGAGAATTACCCCCCAAAGGTGCAGATATAGAAAAACTAGATGTTAACTCCTGGTCAATTGTAGAATTAGCAGAATTACTCGCAGCAGCCAGTTTACCCCAAAACCGCTATCGAGGAGCAACGGTTCTGGAGGTTGTCACCCCAGGTTCTCTAGGTCGCTGGATTTTGCGCCGTGCCACTGCTTTAGGTTTACAAGTAACCTTAACCCCAGCCCTACGGCAACCCCTACACAATCAGTCTCAGGAAGCCTCTGGGGTGTTATTAATGCGCCTGGAATCCGATGGTCAACGTCCCATTCCCGCTGCCCTAGTCTACCGTTTAACCAGCCTACCCTATACAATTGTGGCTGCTCCTTCTGTGGATACAAATAGAGAGAGAATTTTGGTCGATGTGCGTCAGCGTCTGTCCTTAGCTTCTAGTTTAATTGAACCCATGATTCCCCAGGACGAAATTTGGGTACTGGGTACGGCAGATGTAGGCAATTGGAAGCTTCAGGTAACGGAAAACCAGGTAGATGGTTCACTGTTGTTAGATGCACCAGAACTTCCCCAAGCCCAATCCCCTCAATTTCCTGCTGCTGCACAACCCCCCAAGCCTATTCCTGTAAAACTTGTCCCTCGTCCTAGCCCAGGTAGACAAGTGGATGCGGTGCTGGTGGATGATACAGAATTATCTTGGTTGCGTACCCTGTTGATGGGACGACCGATAGGAGAAATGGCTTTTATCTTACCAGGAGCAGGATACCATTTACTCACTTCTCCAGGGGGCTTACCCACCCAAATCCCCTTGGGTGTTCCCCTCGTTTGTGTTGGTCCTGGTGCTATTTATTTAGAATTAGGTATGGAATTCTATCCCCCTTTACCCGATGCTGCCCGTCAGCAGCGATTTAACCTCAATGACCATACTGCTGTTGCTGTTGCTCACCAGCAAACCTATCGTTTTGAAACAGCACAAATAATTCCCGCTTGGACACTCTGGGTAGGGGAAGTACCAATAGTTAAGTCAGGACTGTCAACACAAGGTCAAAAGTTGCTCAAAAGCATTTCTCCTAAGTTACGGCAGCAGGAAAGTAAGAAGGGAATACCGAGTAGTTTTAAGCGCAAACAGGTTGAAAGGGTTAAGGAGGTAGGACTTTTGGAGCAAGCACAACAAGAAGAATTGAAGGGAGATCTGATGAAAGCAGCAGCTTTGTTGGAGAAGGCGGGTTATGCGGGGCAAGCTGGTAGATTGTATGAAAGGATTGCGATGGGTGGGAAGTAGTAAGTAGTGAATAGGGAGTAGTGAATGATGAGGGAAACAATAGAAGCTTACCTCGCTCGTCAGGCTGCAACAGTGGGGATAAAAGTAGAACAAATAACCCACCCCTTATGGCTTCCTCATTTATCGGGAGCGAAAGGGAATTGCTTAGGGGTAATTGCAGAAAATCCCCATTATTCAAGCATTAATATGTTCGGGGTTAATACCCCTAATACTTCTGGTCGTGGGGTTGCCCTGCTCCCAGATGGGCGTAAAATGGCTACGGGAAACTCTAAGGGTCAACTGCACTGTTACGACTTGCAAACAGGTTTACCTATTTGGCAAAGTACCGATCGAGGTTGTTCTGTGATCAAGGATATCGCCTGCTCCCCCCAAGGCAATGTACTTGCCACTGGCTCAAACGATGGCATTGTACGTATCTGGGATGCCGCCACAGGGGATTGTTTACAACATCTTCAAGGGCATACTACAAACGTGCCCAAGGTAAGTTGGTCATCTGACGGTAACTATCTAGCATCTGTGTCTAATGACAATTTTCTTCGTATCTGGGAGGTCAATAGTTCCAAGTGCATACTCACTCTTGATTGCCAGTCTCAAACATGGGCAGTAGATTGGTCTCCAGATGGAAAATTTATTGCTTCTGGCAGTTGGAATGCCTCCATGACGAATATTTGGGATGAACCGCAGAATCCCTCCACTACGAATATTTGGGATGTCACCACAGGAAAAAAAGTTACTTCCTGCGGTTCATATATTGCTGTATATACCCTCCAGTGGTCACCTAATGGCAAATGCCTGGCTTTTGGTGGTTCTGGAAATGAGATATACGTTTATAATGTTGAAACTCATTCTAGAAGTTTGTTCTGTAAAGGTCATCAAGATAGTATTAGGTGCGTTGCTTGGTCACCTGATGGATTTCTAATCGCTTCCACTTCTAAAGATGGAACTATTCGGATCTGGGATACTCGAACTGGCAAAGAACTAGAGCAGTTCTATTGCCCAGATGCATATGCATTACGAGTTGTTTGGTCCCCTGATGGTGCATTCCTCGCTTCCAGTCATTTGGATGACTCTTTCCGTCTCTGGGACACTCGCCACCTATTACCTTCCCATACATTCACTATCTTTGATCCAAGTCCCACTCAACTCTTACCCACCTATCCCAGCTTACTCCCCACCGCCCTAGCTCAAATGCACCGACTAGGCATCTATCCCCCCTTATCCCTAGTCCAAGACCTCCTCGATCTCACAGGAGGTCACCCCGTCAATAATTCCCTCACTCAACTAGCCCAAGAGCCCACCACCGGAATACCTGATCTAATTGCTCTCCGCTGGTCAGCACCCGCCCGTATTGGACTAATTGCCCTACTACTCCACAAAATTCCCTTCCCCGACTGGGAACCCCCATCCCATATCTCTCCCAGAGAAATCAGTGCTGCCCTCCAAACTGCTTTAAAAGGAGAACCCATCGAACCCGAAGCCCCACCCCCACCAATTTCCCTCTTACGAGAAGCAGGAAAACTGATTGATGAAAAACTCCTCTCCTTGCTGACAATTTTAGGTGCTAAGGCAGTAGAAACAGAACCCGCTTTACCCCTCAGATTATTATCCCGCGTCCCAGACTTACCAGCCTTAAGTTCCCTACAAAGGCAATTACTGGGGGTGCGGGTTTGTTTTGGTAACCGTTCGGGACGTTCCATTGGTAACGCTCCCGGTGCAGAAAGAGGACAAGTCAGTGGTGTGGAAGCATCCAGCAAAACTGATTGGATTTCCTTACTTCCCAGTCAACTAGCCCTACCTCAACCAGTAGTTGAATACCGTCACTACAGAGGAGAACTATTATTCCGTACCCGCGAATTAGCCGAACCACCTCGCTTACGTCCTACTGTTTTACTTCTAGATGTAACTCCCCCTGCTTTTGGTCCGATTGAAGCTATTACCCGCATCGCTGCATTTGCTGTAGCTAACTCTTTACGGCAAGCAGACATTCCCGTAGTTCTGATTGCCACTGGTGAAGAGCAAGATCGGATACTGCAACTGGATAATCCAGAAAACTTAGTAGAAATTTGGACACAGCGATCGCTCTCACCAGCCAATGAAGTTAGAACTTTGAAGCTAGCTAATGCAGTTAGAACTAATCTCAAAGATGAAAGCGGACAAGAACCAATGATCTTATTATTAACTCAACCTTGGTTTGGTGCAGAGAAAAATATGCCACGCGTACAAGGATTACGAGGACTATTTATTCAGTATCCTTCAATGGATGTAAAACCATCTATAGCTAATTTATGCGAAAGATGGGAAACCCTAGCTGCTGGAAAAACAGCAGAGTTAGGTCAAATTCTTGGATACCTGATGGCATAAACCAACACCAGAAATTGTAGTTCCACAAGATGGACAGTGGTTACTTTGCATCTGATTATCTACTAACTTAAAACCGTGACGTTGAATCAAAACTTTTCCACAATTAGGACAAACAGTATCTTGGTTTCCCTGCCCCAAAAAATTACCAAAATAGACGTATCGCAATCCTGCTGCTAATCCAATTTTACGGGCTTGACATAAGGTTTCAATGGGTGTACAGGGTACATCTTTCATCTTGTAAGCGGGAAAAAATCGCGTAATATGCCACGGTGTATCAACCCCCAATTCCCGAGCAATAAAACTTGCCATATCTTCTAATTCTGCTGGCTCATCATTAATCCCAGGAATAACTACAGTAGTTATTTCTAACCAAACGCCGAGAGACTTCATCAATTTGAGACTATCTAATACAGGTTGCAATCGTCCCCCAAACTGCCGATAACTTTTATCTCGAAAAGCCTTTAAATCTACATTAGCTGCATCTAAATAAGGCTGACAAATTTCCAGCATCTCCTGAGACATAAAACCATTGGTTTTAAACAGATTAAAAAGACCCTTTCTGTGAGCCAAATTAGCAATCTCATGAACATATTCAAAAAAGATAGTTGGTTCAACGTAGGTATAGGCAATACTGCGACAATCTGCCTTAAGTGCAGCAGTTACAATTTTTTGCGGAGAAGCTTCAACTCCAAACTCAGCAAACTGCTCCGCTGACATTTGGGATACTTGCCAATTAGTGCAGTACTGGCAATGAAAATTACAGCCAGCCGTTGCTAAGGAATAGGTGTTGGAACCAGGACAGAAGTGAAATAAAGGTTTCTTCTCAACCCCATCTACATTTTGAGTTACAGTACGACCAAAAACTAAGGAATATAGTGAACCGCTTCGATTTTCTCTTACTTGGCACAATCCTCTGTTGCCTTCATCTATCACACAATAATGGGGACAAAGTTTACAAAGAACACGCCCATCCTTTTGTTTTTGATAGAGTATGGCTTCTTTTAGATTGTCTGCTGCCAATGTCTAAAACCTCCCAGTGAAAATAAAGAAGAAATTAACGACTAAGACCCCTGCCTTGCTGTCGTTTCTGCGACTGCTCGAACTGCCATCTTCGTTCAGCTTCCCGTCGCTCCTGTTTAATTTGTTTAGCTAGGGTAGAGAACAAATCCACATCCTCTTGATTAAAGTTCGCACTTGCTTTGGCTTCTGGATTCCGAGCTTCTGGGTCGCTCGGGTAGTTGAGGATTTCCCCCCGTCCATCTTTGGCTATAATCCGA
>JAAUYM010064047.1_pt1 | contig 22369 bp, 22 predicted proteins | sample 7278001 | NCBI WGS metagenome assembly JAAUYM01 (sample SAMN14350224, study PRJNA611818) | marine sediment metagenome | isolation source: surface marine sediment (1.8m) | place: French Polynesia: Moorea | collected 2018-08
GCTGTATGGTTCCCTTATTCTCTCCCCTGCCACCCCCACCCGTAATTTTAAGCTTTCGCAAACTTGTGCATTTCGTCACAGTGCTTGGTTTTGCTGCACAAGGACCGGAGCAGAAGAGAGTGCGGCAGCTTCGCAAACCAGCAACCATTTTTTTTTTCGTCAGTTCTTGGCCACTACTGACTATTGTGCTGTTATAAGAAAGTGCTTAATGAGGGACGACCACTAGCTACTGTCCACTTGTGCCACCCCCAAAAACTGCGTTGCTTGGACAAAAAAGGGTTTTGTGGTGATTTACAAGGCGGGGCAGACATTCCCTGTCGTTCCTGTGGGGAAGAAGAGGACGGGGAATCGATTCGGCCTTTATTGCGCGCGGCCTTGACAGTGAAGGGGAAAAGTGAAAGTCCCCTTTCTTCCTCCTCCTCCTTCCCCTTGGCAAATAATCACATCGAATCAATCAGTTTCCGACCGCAGCCACAATAATGTTCGGCCTGATGAGCGCGCCGCCGCCGCAGCGTTCAGCAACGGAAGTGGCCAAGCGACACCAACACCAACGGCAGCGGCAGCAGCAGCGGCAGCAGCAGCGACAGCAACAACTCGATGAGGCCAGTCGCCGTCGCCGCCGCTGGATGGACGAGGCGACGACGACCGGGACCACCACCCCGCTCATGATGGCCAGCAGCCACAACTTGGAGCACCACGTCAAGGAAATATTGGCTAAAAAGGTAGGAACTAGGGAGTACCTGTCGCACCTGGCGGTCTGAGGAAGACTCTTATTGTCAGCAGCATATAGCCATGTGCACTGGTCTTGAGCAGATTAGCACGTTGTCAAACGATTAGAAATTTAATTTCTAAAACTTCAGTATCCCCGTGTGTCGTTGTCCAATAACCCGCAAAAGTCACAGCCTGTCTGGTAGTACAGGAGTATCGTAGTCAGTCAGTTGTCTCGATATCAGTAAAAGGTGTCCGTGGGTCTGGCGCAGCAGGAGCAGAGGAACTCCAGCGCCCTCCGCCAGAAGCCTCGCCTCCTCAGTCGCCTCTGGAAGTCCTCGTTGATCCTGAGGTTGGCCTCGGAGGAGGAGAAGGAGGATACTTCTTCCCTCGCCCGAGCGTTCAACTGCCTCACCCTCTCCCGGACCAGCTGAAGCGTCTCCTCCTCCGCCGCCGCCGTCGCCGCCTCCGGGTAGAAGCTCGTGGTCTCCAGGCCAGCGCACTCCGCCGCCGCTGGTGCCGGGCAGGTGAACTGTCGGAGCTCTAAAGGTTCTTGTTGGGCCACCCGTTGCCTTTGTTGTTGCTGCTGCTGCAGCTGCTGATGTTGCCGTCGCCGCCGTCGAAAATAGCTCCTCCTCTGCGAGACTTCGTCCCTCCCTCCCCTCAGCAACTGCGACAGTTCCCTCGCGGCCGCTGCCGCCGCGGCCGCCTCCCTGCCCTGGTAGCTGCGCGAGCTGGCCCCGGATGTCGACGATGAAGTCGACCTGAACCTCCTCCGGATCCGGTGGCCGTCGCCGCCCACCCGAACCGGCGGCGCCTCCTTCCCGTCTTCCTCCCCTCTCGAAGACGACCTCCTTCTCCTCCTCCGCTGCTGCTGCTTGATTAGATCCACGAACCGCATGAACTCCTCCGGGTCCTCGCAGACCTCCATCAGCCTCTCGTTCTCCGTCATCGACTTGGCCTCCGCTTCCCTCCTCCTCCTCAGCGTCCACTCATCTTCCTTCGTCTTGAACCTCTTCGTAGGAGGCATCTCGTCTTCGAATGGACCAGTACAAGGGAGCCTAGTACATGTAGACTCAGGTGGATGTCTGTGCGGTACTTCGTGAAAGTGCGAGACGGCGAGGTCCTTGTCGAAGTGGTCGGTGGCTTTGTCCGCGTCTTGGAAATCTTCCTCCTCCTTTTCCTCCTGCTGCTGCTGACCGATCCCGAAGACCCTCGTGGGCAAGGAAGATTTCGTGGCTGTTGTCTTTTCCCCAGAGGCACCCTGAGGAGAAGTGCAATTAGTGCATAGGATTTTACATGGCTTCTTCGAAATATGAATTGGAAAAAAAATAACTTTATCACACATTTTTGTTCTTGGAAGAATAACTTAAAAGATACCTTCTTCAAAGATACCCCTCGATTGATGAGAAAGCAGGAAGCGCACGCCGCGCACTCGTGAACACATCAAACATCCACTAGGAGTTGGAGCAAAACAGCCCTCCTCCTCCCCTCCCCCGGTCTCTGTGCTGTTGAGTTTACTAACAATCTGCTGGCTGCTGCGCAGGTTGTAACAAAGGGGTGAGCCAGAAGAGAAAGAAAGGCAACAGAATGTGAAAAATACTAGATGGAGATAGGAGTGTGGTATGGTGTGTGGGACAACGTGTAAAGATGGAAACTAGTATGGACTGCTCTCTGCACCACAGCAAGATCATATTGATTATGTAGTAACACACAGTATATACAGGTATAGTAGAGCAAAATGTAGGTACAATTTTTTTTCTTTAAATATGCTGTATTTGTTTGATCCTCCTCCTCACCTGAGACGTGCTCAGCAGAGTCCTCTTTTCCTCGAGGAGCGGGAGCAGGGAAGGGTGACTCCTGCTCCTCCTTTGCGTCCCCGTCGTCGTTGTCGTCATCATCCACCTTACGTCAATGGATAATGATGGCCTGTCACTCCGCCTCTGCATGCCGATTGGAAAAAAAAACACGGTTCAACCCCCTTATTGACTCTTTCGCGCACAGAAAAAAAAAGTCCTGTCAATGCGCAAGAAAAAAAAATCGTTGAACGATGTTTTACCCAGTGGTCGTGGCCGCGTTTTAGGTGTTTCTGGATTCAAGAAGAACTTTGCAAAAAAAAAAAAAAAAAAATTCTCGCACGTGTGCGCTTCACAGGAAGCTACTTCGAGATAGATTGCGTTTAACGCGGAGTAGTACGAGTAGTATACGTATTTTCCCACCGTGAGTAATCCCAATGGGCGTGCACAAGTGCCTGTAGTACAGTAGACATGAATCATGTACTGTACTGCACACGTAATAGGTAAGTAAGCTATAACAACAAAACAAAAATAGTCAAATAAAACTAGCCACGATGCCCCAGCCGGCAATTAAATCTTACCTGACCTCGTCCCTTTTTTTCCTGGCAACCGACTGTCTTGCTTGGGCGTCGGCCGGGCGTTTAGTAGTGCAAGTATGAGTAGTACACGAGCGTTTCTTGCTAGCCGAAAAATACAACTTCGTTATCAACAGTAAAATGCTTTTGCAAAAACGTCAGAAAACACTATGTTCAAGAACTGTGTCCGCGCAGTAGGGCGATCCGCTGTTCTCCTTCTAGTATGCACTTGCACAAGTGATCTTTTCTTCTTTGGGTACAAAAGTCTGTGTACTACAGTACACTCTTGGGTTGGGTGCACAGGAGGGGAGAAAGAAAGGGAGAATGGGGGGTTAGGGAAAACAAGTTCCTCCACCCAGTTACGAGAGGCCCTGACCTCTTTTGTTTAGAGCAGTTTCGCTGTTGAAATGTGTATACTAATAGTTGTACCACTACTAGTTGTGCTTTCAACTGCCATTGCTAATAAGTGGGACAAACTCGTTTTTGCTGTCTCCGTGTTTGCTTGCCATTCTAGTATGATGCCTGTCAATCGAATGACAGGGTGATACTAAGGTTGCAACAATTCTCGTTACGTACATTGTAGAACGTACGTACTAGTTGTTGGCTTTTCAGAAACTTCCATCACATACCGGTACGAATAAGGACAAGAGGAAGAGGTCATGAAACAGTCAACAATAAATGAGTGACGTGGAATGTGGACTTGTCTGTTCGTGACTTCCCCCCCCCTTTCCAAAAAGGGGTCCTGCAGGAGAAAGAAACTCTCTCTTTTTACCTGCGGCGAAGTCGATAGAACATAGAATGATTGTAATGTTGTTGTTCTTGGAGAACAATGTGTCCACTTTGCTAAAACGTGTTACTGAAATTTGCACTTCAGTTTAGTAGCTTTCCTTGACCTCTATGCGCCGCAGGTCTTTGAACACAGTCTGTTCTTGCTTTTGCTATCACGAAAGTAGCGATACTTCTTCTTTTGGAAACAGAAGAAGAAGAAAGAAAGTCTCTTTTTTGTCCCTCTGCCTTGCCCCCTTCTATTCTCCTTCTCTTCCCTCGATGGTTGCACAGTGCACACGTTCAGTGTCTAACTTGGAATAGGTTGTGAGAAAAAGACAAAGTTCCTAGCCTTGGACAATATGGATTCGATCAATGCTGTGTAACTAAAGTGCTCTAAGCTAGTATGAGAACAGTACCCAGGTATGTGTACAGTAGTAGTGGTAGTCGGGAAAAACCTAAATCACTACGAGTTGGTCTGACAGTACCAACGCATCTCCCCATTCTCTTTTCCCAAGGAGCCAAGATAAGACAGTGCCACAAAATAGGTACGTGACAGCCTCAAACACATGTATGTACGTACTTACACGCAAGCCCAACATTCCTTCCGCCTCGGCACTTCCTCCCTCACTCCCTCACCCATGGGAACGGATGTAATGAAGTGCACCTTTTTTCTTCTTGGCCTTGAAGGATGGGAAAAAACATCCGAAATGGGCCTTTCTCCTTGCATAATTAAGATACCATCCCTACTACTGTACCTACTAAGTACATGATAGTTGCAGTAACACGACATTCACATTACCCACGTACCAGCTTTTCAGAAAATTAAGTACCTCGTTGCAAGAGGCAGGAGGAAGGGAGGGGGATCGAGTAATGTGTACTGTATGTGTGTAGGATTTTTCCACATGGGAAACAACCTCATTTGGTCTTCCTTCCTCTTTTGCCCTGGTTAGAAATTCATTTCCGTGACCTACTTGGGGAGGGGAGGGGAAGGAGGAAGGAGGAGTTGACATCACAAAAAGAGGGGAGGGGGGGGCAGGTAGGCAGGGGTAGCAAAACTTCGCGTTTTTTCCCTCTCTCCTTCGGAGAATGGCAATCACAACAGGGGCAATTCGCACGAACCGATACTGCGGCGGTGGAGAAAGAGAGAGAGAGAGAGAGACCGTACAACACACAAGCTCACGCATGGAGGAGGAGGAGGGAGGAATAGGGGGCGCTTTCTAATTCTCACCATTACACAAAGCGGAGGGGGGGGGGAGGAGAGGGAAGGCCAATCAAAGCGGCGAAAATCACGTTTCCCTCTCCCCCCAACTCCATTTCCGCACCACACGCACCTTCTCTGCACTTTCGTCGTCTTCTCTCTCCTCCCCTTCTTGACAGTTCCATGTTTGCTGTGTTTTTTTAACGTGGTGGTGGGTGACGCTAATGGCTCCCCTCCCCATTTCATTCATCTTGGAAATTGAGGCTGGGAAATTGGGAAAAAGTTCTCTTAAACAAAAACAAAATCACCCAAATACCGATGGTTTAGAGCTAATCAACTCTAACAAAATATGCGTTGAAATATACTTGTGCAAAATTGCATACACCTATCAAATTGGTTTACTATGTACAGTACAGTATGTGTACTCTAGGTGGTAGTACATACAATTACCTATTTTTGCGGACAAGCAACTTTGAAGTGCTCACCAAATCAATGAACGCTCTTATAGGAGAGATTGCCTGCAGGTTGCCCCTACCCTAATTGTCCTGGGAGAAGAAATGGCACCGTGAGTTCGAACTGTTCGAAACGGCGCGGGAGAAACAGAAGTGGCGGTGGGGGGTGGGGAGAAGGGGGGGGGAGGAGACGGGACGAGCGACGACGGTAGCCCCGTATAAGAAGCGAGAAGGGGCAATCCCAAGACTGCCAAGAGCTCTTTCTTTCTCTCTTTTTCTCTCTCCATTGTGGGACTGCACGAAAGGAAGGAGGGTGTTGAAAAAACCTTTTGACACAAGGGCCACACCGGCAAGCCAAATCTCTAGAATATGCTATTTCTTACTGTATTCAGCCAACTACTACTGTTCCACTGTTTAAAGGAGTGACATGCTCCCGTCGTAACAAATTAATGGGCAAGTCCTCAGTACATCCCCCAGAGACCAGAAAGTTTCCCGGGACTCGCACCGAGTGAAGGAGCTGTAAGAGGAGGGAGGTCTCCCCTCCTCTTCCTCTCACTCCCGCCCCCTTAGTGTGCACTTGTCCCCCTTCCCTTTTCCTTGGCACCGAGGGACAGGTAACCAAGCAGCAAGACTCTCTCTCCCCTCTCCCTCCTCCCTTCAGGCAGGTGTACCATCAACCTTGGCTGCCTCCCCTGGTTTCCTCCTCTCCACGCTGCAACAACGCAGGCAGGAGCGGCCTTTCTGCCACGGTGGAGACGCCTCCCTTCTTTCCTTACCCCTCTTCCGACTGCTTTTTCCTTGGAGGGGAAGACCCCACCAGGAAAGAAAAAGAAGAAGAAGGAAAGAGCCTTCTTCTTTCCCCCCTTTTCCTCCCTTTCCCCCATCAGCAAAGTTTTGTTACCTTTCCTCCTCCCCCCTTCTCTTCGTCGTCCCCTTCCTTCTCCCGTTGAGTCTGCGCCGGCCAATTCAGTAGCTCGTTATTCTCCAGGAAAGCAGGTGGGGGAACAGATAGGCCCCCTTCTTCCTTCCTTCCTTCCCTTCTCCAAGTTGACTGAATGATAAGTGAATGTGTGAATGGAGGAAGAAGGAAAGGAAGGGAAGAGGAAACGCCGCGATTCACCAAGCATTTCCTGGCTTTTGTGTCTCAAGAGGGAGAGCAGAAAAAAGAGAGAGTAAGGGACCAAGGTGAACAATTTTAAATTCACCCTTCGGAGGTTAGACAAACAAAACAGAAAAGCAGTGTACCTACTAGCTAACAAGAACGATGTATGTAGTATGTAAAATGGGACACCCGACGTTGTGACAAGACGCGTCGGAAAACATAAACACAAAACCTTTTTTTGTTGAAATCGTCGTCCTTTATTTGGCATCTTGAAGGCCATGGTTTTCCTCCTCCTCTTTCCCTCCTTCCTTGATGGCCTCCACTCCCAGCGTGTCCCCCTCCGCCGCCTCCAACGTCTCCTCCGCCCTTCGCCCCCCGGACTCCCTAGTCGACCTGGGCAGCAACGACGGCGACGACCGGATGGTCCTCAGTGTGGAGGACGGGGACGTGGACAGCCAAGAGTTCGACTTCCAGGACCCGCCCGACGAGACGCTCAGGGTGGTGGTCACGCAGGACGGAGTGACCACAATTGCGCTGGGTTCAGCCACCCCTGAAGAGGAGAAGGACCCCGAGGGCAGCATCGACCTGGAGAAGGAGGAGGGGGAAGACGACGTCATCGTCGCCTCCTCCGAGGCCATCCTCGAAGGAGGATCGAATCGAGAAGGAAGTTTCGATCAGTGGGACCATCCTCTGTCCAGGCCTTCCCTGGCGGGATCATTTGACCAGTTTGGTCAGGGCGGCGACGACTCGCTCAGGCTGTCCAGGGACGAGGAGGAGTTGGCCAGAACGGCCCTGTCCAGAGACTCGGCAGCCACTGAGCTGGTGCCCGGCGAGGACGGAGGCCGCCTCTCTCAGGATAGCGACGCACAGGTACTCCAGGCATTGCTCATTCCCCCAGAGAGGGAGTCCAGATGCGCGGACTCGGTAGACAGTGACCTCAGGGTCTATCGGGCTTTGGTGTCGGAGTCGGTCTCGCAGGACAGCGACAACCTCGTCTACAAGGAGCTGGTGGCGGCCAAGTCGGTGGACAGCGACGAGCAGGTCTTTCGCGAACTGGTGTCCAACCACAAGTCCGAGGACAGCGACCAGGTCGTGTGCAGAGAGTTGCTCCTGGCCAACAGGGAGAGCGAGATATCGCTCAGCAGAGAATTGCCGACGGAACAATCTGGAAGCGAGGAGGTTTGTGAAGAAGAACCGGTGTCCAAGCAACAAGAGGCCAGTTTTCTGAGCGATCTTCAGGGGAACTTTTCCAGATCGCCTGACAGCGACTTGCAAGTGTACAAGGCCCTTGTGAGAAGCACAGACTCGATCGTGCCGTGCGAGAAAGAAAGTGATGGAGGCGGTCCCATTTTGACGGAGAACAAGGAGGAGCCGACGCTGTTGGTGGCGGAGGAGGCGGAGAGGGCGGCCAAGGAGCCGCCGCCGCCGCCGCAACAGCGGAGACACCCGCGGCCGTCGGAGCTGCCGAGATCGACAAAGCTAAACGGGGAGCCGTCCTCCAACCCGCTGAGCCTGGACGAGGAGAAGCTGTGGGAGGCGGAGGCGGTGCTCGGGGAGCGAGGACTGACCGACAAACAGTTGGACGCTCTGAGCGGGATCAGCTTGGAGTCCGCTCAGAGGGGGGAGAAGGTGGTGGAGGTGCAGGTGGAACGGACCAAATCCGACCTTAAGAAGGGTAGGCAATCTGTGAGTTTCGACCTGAGTGGGGGTTGCAGTAAAGATAGCGAGGAGGAGGAGGAAAAGGAGGAGCGGAACTCCTCGGGCTCTTCTTCCAACGTCCTCCCGGCCAATCCCGGCCCCTCCCCGCGACACTACCCGAACGAGGACACCGCCTCTCTCGTCAAGGATGGAGAGAGTGAGGACGAGGGAGACCTCGAGGCCAGCCAAGTCGGTTGCCTGGGGTGGCGACTGGGGGGTCGCAGGCAGCAAGGAGGAGGGGGAGGGAAGCGGAAAGGCGACAAGAAGCCGGTCGCCGCCGCAGCCGCCGCCGCGGCGGCCCCCTCCAACAACCAAGTCCTGCGCGATCACTGCAGAAGTAGAGATTGTGTACGTACGTAGAAAGAAACAACACACCTTTCCTTCTCTTTATCTGTCCTCGTCCATTCCGTGTCTTCGGGCTTATCTGTTCCCCTTATCGCGGGAGGTCCCATAGGACTTTATTCTATTTTTGGTCTCTGTACAGTAGTACCACATTTTTCTCTTCGCCACTTTAAGGCGCGCTCTGGTTTTTTTTTTTTTTTTTTTAGAAAGAGAAGAATGCGGTAAAAGTTTGTAGTTTTTTCCCCTCCTTTCACCTCTTGAAAGAACTGAAAAAGATAAGCGAACTAAAAAAAAGAGAGAGGGAGAGATTGCGGCAAGCAGGCAAGCTTTCTTTCTTCACTGTTTCGGTTCGTGAAGAAGGAAAAGACAAAAAAAACTCTGCCCTTGTTTAGGCAGGAACAAAAAGTTTGTGATTAGTAAGTGCTCTACTACAGTAGGTGAGAAAGCAAGACACGATGAGAGGATTTCTTCAGTGTCCTTACTTTCAGTGGAGATTTACCACTTTTTTTTAATGCTAAGATACTGATTCTTTGTCTCTTTTTTTTCAGCCACTGTCCGCCGGCGCGATTGACAGCACGGGCAAGTCCGCCCTCCACTACTGCGCCGAGAACCAGAACCTCGCCTGCATAGAACAGGTCGGTGTGGCTAATGCATGTAGGAGCAAGTTGGCAAACATCGACTTGACTCAGTCGTCTCCTGCTGCTTCCTTTTTTCTCCCCAGATTCTGGACGCCGAGCCCGCGCTCTTGAACGGCAAGGACGAGGAGGGGTACACCCCGCTTCACCTGGCGGTCATCGCGGGAAATGCTGAGGTATATGGGGTACTACGTTATGTACAAATCTAGGTGAAGAGGAGGGGGGATTGATTCTTGACCAATAACCCCTTTGGTCACCGTCTTCCCGCCAGGTGGCCAGGTACCTGATCGGTCGGGGCGCCGACGTGGACGCGGTCGACAACGAGGGGCACTCCGCCGTGCATTGGGCAGCAGGTCAGACGAAACCAACAGTACAGCTAGTATAACTCCCTTCAAATCAAGCATTAAAAAATTTATATAATAATTATCCCTAAACGAACCTTAGGACAAAAAAATTACACTATTACGAGAGTCCCTCGTACGGGTTTCTCCGGACTTGGTTGCTGTTCTTTTCTTCCACGGCCATTCCCACCACGCTCCCCATGACGAGGGCAGCGCCTGCCCCGCACAGCATGTTCGGCCACTGGCCCATCACAATAATCTGAAAGGGGAGAACAATTAGTAAAGTTGCATCTTGTACTTTTTTTTACATTTTACCTGGCATCCATAAGCCATTATGATCTCCAGTGCTCTGACGACGGAGACGGTGGTGGGCGGCACCACTCTAAGGGCCTCAGTCATGGAGAAGTAGGCCGTCACGCCCAGTGCACTGTTAGGGAAAATGGGGTAGGCGTTGGTCATCATCACTTGATAAGACGTCGGCAAATTTCACATTGCTAGGTATACCTGAGCGCCAGAAGCGCTGCCCATCCTGGCCAGTCCAGAGTCTCCATGCTCTCTATGACGAGACTTCCCTCGTCTTCTCCCTCGTCTCCTTCCAACCGCTGTTCTTGGATGGCCGAGTCGACGTCGCCAAGGCCGCCGTAGTTAGCGATGGCGCAGCCGACGATGCTGATGGCGGCGCCGGCGACCCCGGTGTAAAAGACCAACGCGGTAGAGCGAAATCCGTCACATCTACAGAACAAGATTAAAGAAATTATGATAAGCGTTCTACTTCTTCCTTCCTACCACCCGTGACGCTCCCTCACTTGCTGATGAAGATGTTGCACAAGGCGCCGCACATTGCGCAGGCAACGGCCATGGCCGCCCCGACGAAGTAGGTGCCCGTGTAGCGGGTCGGGACAGAGTCGTCCTCCGCCTCCGTGGCGGCGGCGGTGGCGGTGGCGGTGTTGAACAGCAGCGGCGGCTGCACGCAGAGCAACATCCCGGTGATGAGGGAGGCGCAGAAGCCGATCTTGGCCACCCCGAAGGTGCTCCCGCGCACCACCAGGAAGGAGAGGGCCACGGTGAACAGGGGCTCGCAGAAGATGAGCGTCAGAGCGTCGCCCAGCGGAAGTCTGAAAAAGTTTGCATGAAAATGCTCTTTTTTTAATTTAAAAAAAGTGTAATTTCGAGACGTGTCCGTACCTAGACAGACAGGCAAAGTTCAGCAGGAGCCGCAGTCCCCCGAACAGAGCCTGCAACCCCGCGAACGTCTTGGCAGCCGCCCGAGGCTTCTCACACTCCAGTCTGCCGTAGTGGGCGGCGCAGTCGGCGGCGGCGACGCCCAGGACGAGCGACTGGACGACCGAGCGGACGAGCAGCATCTCCAGCGGGTCCACATCCAGGAGCTGGATGAACAGGTTGTTGGCGGTGAAGAGCACGCCGGAGAGGAGCGCCAGCAGGAGGCCGCAACGCCACTCAGCGAGCGACACATCATCCTAGTAAAAAAAAAAAATCACTCTAATATCGCAAAATAATCAACTTTCTAAAGTGAATATCAATAGGGTATTCGAAGATACAAAAACTTTTACTTTAAAAAAATATTTAAAAAAACTAAGTCCGATTGGAAAAGAAAAGTCGCATTCAGTTTTTTAAGAGTATACATGCTGCTACTCTGTCGCCGTTACCGACGTGGTGGGACGGGATTCGCTGTTCAGCAGCGGGAGTGCCTCCTCGGTGTCCTTGTCCATCTCGATCGCCGAGTGAAGACTATATGATTGACTATGTTTGACTTTGCGGCTTGTTGCCAGGGCAGAAGTAACTGATGACTACGAAGGAAAGACCTGTTTCTCGACGGCATGTCAACTGTACCCCATCCATTCGTCCAAGTCGTGATGGCACCTAGCACAATGAACAGGCTTTAATTTTTTAATTTTTCACTATAAATTTGGATGTGTACATTCACGGAAATCACTTTCGTGGTACATTGTACAACTAAATACTATGAAGTCACTCGCATGTACCTACGTATAATGCCATGTCATTTGTGCGCAGAGTACTGAAATGCTTATTTTTTTCGTGACGACCATGGACTAACGTGCTTCCAATAGTTGTAAAATGAAATACTGTACGTTGTACGGATACTGTACTATCATTATTGCTTCCTTGTGACATCGGGTTTTCTCAATGACTCAAAAAAGCAGGGGAAAAAATTACAACTTCTGGAAAAAAAGAAATGTACATCATCTAGAAATTTTCAACAAGTGACAATCAGTGAGTATGAGACTGAATTTCCTGTTTCAACAACTGGGTGCCGTGAGGGCCGGGAATTAATTAATTCACCAAGTCGAATTTTGATTGGAAAACCAGAAACTGCCAGCAGCAGCAGCAGAGATTGCTAGAAAAAGATTTCCTGAGGTTAACAATAGCATAGCCAGCTCTCACAGCGTCCGTTTTCAGCTGGAGGAGGGAAAAGAAAAGAAAGGAAAGGAACAAAAGAAGTTTGACCACCTCCTTCTGATCGTTCGTCGGTCGATCCAGCTTTTGACAGCTTCGAGATTTGAGGAGGAAGAAGAAGCGGGCGAAGCTGAGGAGAAATTTTCGCGTGATTGGCTGGGATAGAAGTGGAAAGAGAGAAAGGAAGAAAGAAAAAGAGAAGCCGGAGTGACGCCGCCGCTACCGCTACCACAGCGAGCAAACGACTGATGATGAACAACAGCCAAACCCGCAATCGCAGCGTCGGTTGTTGAGAGGAGGAAGAAGAAGGGGGGGGAAGACCCAGATAAACAAGTGCGCAGTAGATATCTGTAGTCCATAACCCTTGCACCACCACCACCAAGAGGAAGGCAGACGCAGAAGATGATGTGGCTGTCGGTCTTCCTGGTGGCGTCGTCCATGGCGGCCGCCACGGCCGCCGGGCACCACAACCACATCCTGTCGGACGACTTCATCTCCGACCTGAACTCCCTCCCGGGGATGACGTGGACGGCGGGGAAGAACTTTCACCCGGGCACCTCGACCAACTTCCTCCGCACCCTGATGGGCGTCCACCCGGGGCACCGGCGCTTCCTCCCGGCGCCCAAGCGCCGCCTGCTGGGCGTGGAGGCCATCCCGGAGGAGTTCGACTCCAGGGAGCGCTGGCCCGACTGCCCCTCCGTCAAGGAGATCCGCGACCAGGGCGGGTGCGGGTCCTGCTGGGCCATGGGCGCCGTCACCTCCATGTCGGACAGGCTGTGCATTCACAAGGGGATGAAGAACGCTCACGTCTCCGCGGAGAACCTGGTAAATTAGTACTACAACGCACTGCTAGAAAGTTGCCTGAAACTCATTGTCCGAACCCGTCACTTAGCTGTCCTGCTGCTACACCTGTGGCTTCGGCTGCAACGGCGGCTTCCCGGGAGCGGCCTGGGGCTTCTGGAAGAACACCGGCCTGGTGAGCGGCGGCGTCTTTGGCTCCCACCGGGGGTGCCAGCCCTACGAGATCCAGCCCTGCGAGCACCACGTGAACGGGACCCGGCCGCCCTGCTCGGAGGGGGGCACCACCCCCAAGTGCCACCGCGACTGCGAGTCCGGCTACACGGTCCCCTACGACCAGGACAAGTCCTTCGCCCGCAGCTCCTACTCCGTCGAGCAGGACGTCAGGCAGATCCAGCTGGACCTGATGCACAACGGTCCCGCGGAGGCGGCCTTCACCGTCTACGCCGACTTTGTCAGCTACAAGAGCGGCGTCTACCAGCACGTGAAGGGCGCCATGCTGGGCGGCCACGCCATCAGGCTGCTCGGATGGGGCGTGGAGAAGGGGACGCCGTACTGGCTGGTGGCTAACTCGTGGAACTACGACTGGGGCGACCGCGGCACCTTCAAGATCCTTAGGGGGCAGAACCACTGCGGGATCGAGGGATCCGTCGTTGCCGGACTCCCCAAATGAAAAAAATGAAATGATGAATGTGTCAGTTTATTTCAGAAATTTGGAACTAAAAATTGCCAATTCGCCAAACAGAGTAGAAAATTAGAATCAAAGTCTCCAATCCAAGGTGCATCCTGTTATTGCTGGGAACTCTTGGCTTGTACGAGTGGTAGCCCGTTCCGATTAAATTGGGTTGCCCTCTTCCGCCCTCTGCTCTCCCAGCTCCTTCCTGTTTGTCGTGAAATCCTGCCAGAACTTCTTCGTGTCTCTATGTGGTAGTAGATAAGAATAAAACCGGAAATTAGACTCACAAAAAAGAAGGGGGAGGGGGGGGGAAACATGTGACGGAACATCCAGCAATTGCCAGAAGGAATTCTTTATGCATCCACTTTCTTTTAGTGGCTGTTTGACAAAACTTTGGATGGTTCCGACTCACTTGTTCTCGTATTCCTTCAGTCTCTTGGTCGACTCCTTCATGATGGCCAGATCGAGGTCCGTCTTGGCCGACGAGAGCGGCAGCCGTCCTCCCCTCTCGGCAGAGAGCTCCTCCGCCATGGCGCGAATGTGATAGGGCTGGAAGCCGCAGCACCCGCCGATGTAACGCACGCCCAGGTCGTAGGCGGCGCGAGCGTAGGCGGCCGCGTCCCACCGGTTGATCCCACGGTGTTCCACGGCTGCGAAGGTGCGAATTGCTTGCATCGGAACTTTGGGGCTCCGCTGTACCTACAATTTTTAATTAACACGTACCGTAAGGAAATTCGGGCAGTTGGGCCCACCCGTAGTGCTCGTTCCGGACGTCGGGGGTCATAAAGCCCAGCGCCTGGCACATCAGGTACGGCTTCAGGCCCTCCTCGTCCAGCGCCGCCTTCATCAGCTTGACCGTCTCGATGGTGATGTAGGGGTCGAAGAGGCAGTTGACGCCGACAAGGTGTGCCCCGGCCTTGGCCATCCTGACCGCGCACTCTCCGGGTCCGATCCCGTCCCCGTCGCCCGGGGGGCCCATGCACATGGTGGCTGCCACGGGCTTTCCGTATTCGAGGGCCAGCTCGATCGCCCACTCCATCTCTTGGATGTAGTGGAAGTACTGCGGGGGATTTCGAAATCTCAGTTACGCACAAACTAAGTTTTAAACAGATCGTTTAGATGTACGTACAGTACATACTACGAGGTACTGGTAGGTGTGGTATATCGGTAGATATCGTTGCTACTTTAAAGTTTTGTGTTCGTACTCTGTGCGTGACTTTGGTGGTGTCGTGCTTCTGTCAAGTTTTCCTTCCTAAACCAAACTCTTGAACATGCAAATTGGCACGCTTATAGTACTTGGTCTTGTACAAGGACAAACAGCCTAAGAGAGAGAGGGGCTGTCTTCTCCTCCTCTGGCCTTTTTTCTCCTCTTCCGGCCTTTTTTTTGCCGCAAGCACTACGAAATATTCTTGAGGGGTTGGAAATTCGCATGCCGCTCAGCCATTCTCACTTCGACGATGATGAGATCCACGTCGTTGTCGATGAGCACCTTGAGGGCGCACCTCAGCTCCGCCCTGACGGCCGGCTTGTCCCTTCCGCTGACTATGAACACGCCGGTCTGGGTGATGCCGCCGGCCATGATGGTGCCGAACTTGGAGCAGATGTCCTTCGTGATGTCGCAGGCGGCCTGGTTGATCTCCTCGCACTATGAATGGAGCGCAGGAAATTCAGTGCGCGTGGAAATTCAGAGGTTGGTTACTCGTGCTCCTTCCCTCACCGTGTGCTTGCAGTCCTTGGGGAGCCTGTCGTTGGTGGACCAGAAAGTGAAGGTCTGGGTGATGTCCGCTCCGGCCTGCGCGTATTCCAGGGCAAGCTGACGGACAGCATCCGGATGCTCGCAGGAGGCCTATGTGGAGTTTATGAGGGTAGTGAAATGGAACCACTGTTGATATCCGGATATTGCTTAGTTACACCTAATTTTTGTATGTAAACTCACTTGAGGCGTCCAGTCCCCAATCTTGACGTATCCTCTGCGCTCCAAGGTGACCACGTAGCTCCCGTCTCCCAAGATCACCTCGCCCCTCTTTAGGCGTTCCAAGATGCCCTACCAAAAGAAAAAAGGAGTACTACAAGTAAAAATATGGTCTCAATGCTTTTCTAAGGAAAAGGCAATCAAGGACAGGAAGAGGGTGAAATAAACTTTTTTTGTCCTCTCTCTCCGTCTTTCTACTCAGGTACAACTTCCCTTTCGTGCATATTTGCCTTCCTCTTCTTTGCTCAGGCGGAATGCCTTACTTACTCCGTTCCCTGCTTACCCTCACCAAGGTTTATGGCTCCAGGACAGTAAATCAGCAGAAAAGAGACTGGCTACCAATGGGTTGAATAGCTTTTGTCTTTTTCTGTGGGTATTTTGTCAATTTTAAACATGCTTTTTTGTTAAATCTTTCAGTATGTGGGGAACTAACTGCACTGGATGTCCTGGTGGAGGCCGGCGCAGACGCTTCCACGGCGGACATGCATGGGGCCTACCCCATCCACTACGCGGCCCAGATGTGCGGCGGTGGAAGCAACGGTGGCGTCGGCAACGGCGCCACCAACGGGATGGGCAACGGGGACGCCGGTGTTGGAACGGATGCAAGAACGGGACTCTCAGGTGAGTTCTGTGTAGTACTGTACTGTACATACGTACGGTACACGTGTAGTGTATACGTTCATACGTATACCTCATAGGTAGTATAACTGTTAACGTTATATGTAAGAGCAGACCTCACTCTGCTTTCCTGTTGCAGTCTTGCGCCGCCTCATTTACCACAAGACCGCCGTGGACGTCTTGGACAGGGACGGGAGGCAGCCGCTGATGTGGGCGGCCAGCTCCGGCAGCACGGACGCCGCCGCGACCCTGGTGAACGCCGGCGCCGCCGTGGGCGCCCCTGACAAGGACGGCCTCCGCGCGCTGCACTGCGCCGCAAGCCGCGGCCACCGAGACTGCGCGGAGGCCCTGGTGGCGCTCTGCGGGGCCGCCATCGACGCCGCCGACCACAACGGGTGCACCGCGCTCTTCTACGCCGTCACCCTGGGCCACGCGGAGTGCGCGGAGTTCCTCCTCAAGGCCGGCGCGGAAGCCGACGGACAAGACAGGAAAGGGAGGAGGTGCGAGCCAAGTCTTAAAAGCGATGTGCCTTGAGATTGGAAAAAAAAATCTTTGCCTGTTCTACGTACATTAGTGCTGCTCACTGTGGAGCCTCCAAGGGCCAGCTTGGCACCCTCCGCCTCCTGCACAAGCACGGCGCCCACCTGTGGCAGAGGAACGCCAAGGGTGACCTCCCACTCCACGAGGCCGTGGCCTCTGGAAGGAGGGACCTCGTCAGGTGGCTGCTGCGCTTGAGGCCTGACAGCGTGGACGTCGGCAACGACGTCGGACGCTGCCCTCTCCACGTCGCAGCAGTCAACAACAACGTAGAAATGTGCAAGGTACTAGGCCGTGCATGGGTAGCAAGGACAAATTCATAAAAAGTGTGACCTTAGTTAAAGTGACAAAAGTATTAATGATTGTTTTTCACGCTGTCTGTTTGAACCCGCCTTCCAGATCCTGTTGGACCACGGGGCGTTCGTCAACCCCATCATGCGCAACAGCCGCGGCCACCTGATGACGCCGCTGGACGCCGCCCTCTACCGCGGCTTCCGCGGCTGCGCCAAGTTCGTGCAGCTCCACGGCGGCGTCCCCGCCAACAAGATCACCGACAAGGCCGCCCTGGAGAAGGCGCTGTCCAGGTGAGCAAGTCGGGTTGGAAGAATAATTTTGCCAATCAGTAGTTTGTACTGCTTTTATTTTTTTTATTTGGGTCAAATCCGACAATTGACACCCAACCATTTTCCAAACCACAGCGCCATTACGGGAAAACACGAGTTTACCCAGCGTGACAGCCTGCCAAAGTTGGAAAGCAACGGTGTCGGGAGCAATCCGCAACAATCAAAAGAGAAGGTGAGCGAACACAACCACCACATCCGGTTTGAATTTTCGTGGTTTTTTTTTTTTACAGTAAACACCACCACGAAGGAAATAAAAATAATGGGTGATTGATGGATGAATGTTTTTTGCACATCAAAAGTTGTGGGATAATTACCATTAGTGAATTGGACGTTTGGAAAAAAAACCAAGCCAACCTTAAAGCTATCCCTACCTGCCCTAACGCAACAGTTTGGAGACACAGATTTTTTTTCACACAAAAGACTCGAACGCACACGCCACTTGTACAGGAGTTGAAGGACAAAGGAGCTAGAGAAAAGTCTTCCGCAAATGAGACAAAAGAGGACGAGGGAGGAGAGGAGGAGGAGGAGGAGGAGACTAGGGATGAGGGCGACGGCTGCCCGGGCTCGGAGGGGGTCGAACCGACCCCGTCCGAGCTGCCCCCGCTGCCGGTGCCCCGGACTCCCAGGAGCACAAATCCGGTGGCAATACAGACCGAGCCTGACCCGGAAAGGGAGAGCAGAGAGACACAGGTTTGAACCCGGTATTTTTTTAAGTACTGTCCATTCTCTTTTTTATAACCTTTTTTGTCTGTTGTTTTATTTTTTCACTGTAAGTGCTATAATCGTCATGATCACTATGCAGATTGAACTTAACTTCAAAAATAGTGCAATTGCGGACTTTGCAGTGCATATTACTTCACTCACCATTTTAGTCGGTGCGTCTACGTGTGTACCGTACAAGGAGGAATCGCTGAATTGGCAACTGCTTGCGGTTTCGTCCGTCCAGTCGCACTGAACTGGATACCCGCAACTTCTCTACAACTTTTTATGACCCTGTCTGTGACTTACGATGAAAACCCTCATAGGTGGTCAACAACTTTTTACTTCGGCACCCAGCTTATTAAAACATTAGGCAACTTTTTTTTGTTATTCATAGTAACAAAAACTGTTTCAAGCTCATCAGAGGCCTCTTTATCGCATTTTTTTTATGAGATGGTCTCTACTGTACGTATATGGGGGGATTTTAAGCCAAAATTTAAGTAGATTAGCAAAAAAAATCGCCAGCTTTGCTGCCACTTGTGTGTGTGTCTCATAAATGCATTTTTGAGGGGGGGTTCTAATTTTCCGCTCCTGAGGGAGGTTTCCTTATCCAGACCCTCAGTCTGCCCACCTATGGAGACCTTGCCGGTTTTGTAAGCGCCCTATCTAGCACCATGTCGTAAGAAGGCACAATGTGGCTAGAAACATTATTGCGCCTTCTTGTACATAACTGCAACTTGTACGTAGATTTGGAAACCCTTTCACCACACATATGCACATAGAAGGATTATCTCCGGTCCCTGGCGTATCTTTCAAAAATATTTCTGCAGCCCGCCATACCGACACTAGATCCAACCCTCCATTTCTGACAAGCCCTATTCCATCGCCCCTTGTAGTATGTAAAATTTGTAATGGTAAATTTGTAATGGAGAACAGTGCATGGCGACAAGAGCACGAACAGGAGGGAAGATCATGTTCCCCCCCCCCTCCGGGTCGCTGTAGTCAGTGGGACAGAGGGAGAGGAAGAAAAACCAGAATTTTCCGGGCTTCTCTCGTTGCATGTCGTACAAACTTTTTAGTTGATAGCTTGTGTGTTTCTTTGCACTTCATTAAGACGAATGGCCAATCCGGACCGGATCCTCTCCTTTCCAGACCTCGGCGACCCCGCACGAGACTCGTCGGAGGAACAAACAGCAGCAGCAGCAGCAGCAGCAGCATCGCTCCAAGAAGCTGGGTAGGAAGACCGTCGGCGGCCTGGCCAGGAACAGCACCACGGAGCTGTCGGACGAGGCCGAACAGGACGACCTCGTCAACGGCGACGACGAACGGCGGCGACTGAGCGGAGGGGGAGGAAGGAGGAAGAGGAGGGCTGCGCAGCAGCAGGCGCAGAAGGGCTCGTCTTCGTCGTCGGTGGTGAAGGACTCGGGCTTCAGCGACGGCGGCACCGCGGCAACCACCACGGCCACGGGGGCCTCCCCCGACGACGAGGAGACGGTCTCGGGGACGAGCAGGAGAGGTCACCAGAGATCTCGCCGCTCCGTCAAAGGCGGCGACTTCGACTTCCAAGAGGAGGAGGAGGAGGAGGAGGACGCCGCCCTCGACGTGGTGCGCGGCTCCTTCGAGTACGCGGGAGGGGAGCGCCGCGTGGTCGCCACCACCAGCGCCACCGCCAGCACCACGGGCGTCAACAGCGACCTGCTGGCCACCGGCGACGGCTTCGTGGTCCGCGGGAGGGCGAGCAGCGGTGGGGCGGGAGGAGGGGGGACGGCCGCGGCGGCGACCTCAGGAGGAAAGGGAGGGAAGAAGAACCTCATCTCCGCTGAGCTCGTCACCACCGTCACCGAGGGCCACGGGTGAGGGAGTCAGGACAAAAGTGGACCAATCGGAGAACTACCTACTAAGCGCAATGCGAAATTGTTTCGACCTTGCTTGCGTGCTTTTTTTTTTTGAAAGACCCTTCCTCCCCTCCCCTCCCCTCCTCTTCTTTTACTTTTTTACTTTCCTCTCCTCTTGTGCAATTTTTTTTTATCGTATGGTGAAAAGTCGTCTATTCGACACTTCCCCAAAAGGGTGCTCGAGGAGGAGAAGGACCTTTGCGCGTGGCACCGGAGTCGACCGAAGACCAGTTCTGGGCTGGGGGACGGAGAGGAGCAGGGAAAGCGAACCATCTCGGTCACGCAAGCGGTGCAGAACAGTCTCAGAAAGTAAGTTTTGGAACATATATGGCCCATCTACGTATAGCAGTACAGCATGTCTATTAAAAAAACCTGACTACTTCTTTTCTTTCCGAATCAAATGTCATTTTTTTTGTCAGTGTAAAAGTGTTTTTTAGTGCTCTTTGGAAATTTAGCATTCTTCATTATTTTGCCGTATTATAAATACTTAAGCACACCTGTACCAAAATGAGATGTTCAGTTTTTTTAACGAACATACTGTAGTACCAGTACAACAATGAAGTACGTAACTGTACATATATTATAAGTACTGTACATGTAGTATAAAGAGCAGAACGCCTTTCATTCTTTGCGGGCCAGAATTTGGCACTGGACCCTCATTTTTTTCCCCTCTGTCGAGCGCGCAATTTTGTTTGATGGCAAGCGAAAAGGCAGAGAGGAAATAGTAAGTAGGCCAATTTTGAGAAACTTTGGAAAAGCACGAAGGAAGGACGAGGCACCCCACAACCTTTGTTCAATCTCGGAGGCGAGTTGCGAAAGAAATTCGGAATTTGTCTAAATATTTTTTTTGCTTTGGTTCTTTACTGCCCAGATACCAGATTGAGCGGAGGATTTTCCAAGAGCTGCTGGAGCTGAAGCGACTGCAGATAAGGGCCGGGAGGGCAAACGAGCAGGTGAGATCGAGCCTGATTCAGGACTGACGGACCAACAATTCTACAGTACAGTATATAGTACGTACAACTTCATTCCCAGATTCTGGTGAAGCGCCTGTCTGACGAATACGCCAAGAGGATTGCCAGCCTGGTCGGGATGCGGCGGTACGATGGACCCTTCACCTTCAAGGACTATGAGAAGTACCTCTACTGTAAGTGTGTTGGCATAACCTATAGTACAGTACAGTAGTAGTATAGTATCTAGTAGTACGTACTACCCGACGGGACTTTTGATCATCTTCAGGAACAAAAAAGATGTGACATTAATGTACGGTAGTCTAGTGACATATTCCATTACCTGTTTCAAATCGGAATTTGTTATGCTCGTAACTTTCAAAGTCCCATCGGGTATGTACAGTACCTACATACCGTAGGCTTACCCGTATATAGGTCTAAAGAAATCAGTTTCAATAAGTCGTTCACTTTTCACCCCTCTCCACGTTTGTTTGACTGCTATATCGCTGGGTCTTTGCGCCGCATGTTGTACAACACGCAGCCCAGCTCCGAGGGAGCCAGTACGGCCGGCCCAGCTCGATGCCCTCCCTGACCGCGCGGGGGCTCTCCAGCGAGGTGCAGGTCATCGTGGAGGCGGCGACCGGCGAGGGCAGCAGCAGCAGCAGCAGCAGGCACAGGAGGTTCCAGCTGGGCACCACGGCAGAGAGGAGTAAATGGCGCACCTCCAAACTACTATTCTAGTACAATCCATTTGTGCACCCACCACCGGTCTACTACTACTACGTACTACATGTGTATGTAGACTGTAGACCTCATGGGAAAAAACGAAAGCCTTAGATTGGTTGGCATAGTTGCTGCTAGTACATCTTTGTCTCGTTCCTGTGGAAGCAGTTGCGTCCATCAGCCTCCGCTTGTACATAGTACGGTTCCACGCAGAGACGACGATGATGATCCAAGCCAAGGAACCCCCTCCCCTAACTGCAGAAACACTGTTGTGACGTCCCTCATCTGTAAAAATCATGTGTGACGTTTTCCTCCAGTCCGTTCCTCGCTTCAAAAATCTCACCATGTGCACTATGTTGTCCCACGTCCAACCATCCTTCGCTTCCTCCTTCTTCTTTCTCTGGTACAGTACTAGTACAGCATGTCCATTAAAAAAGAAAGGCCATTCTCTTATTCTGATACCTTTCATGTGCTGCATACTTTATGACATATGGCAATACAATTGACTTTCTGAAGTGCAAACCAAATGGTTTTTATAAATGTCCTACATGCTGTGCTTGTCTGCTATACTATGGACATTATTGCTTGGTGGGAGTACTTTACCTGTCGCCCTCCGCAGCCTGAGGAAATGATTAAAATAGGTTGCATCAATTTTTCCCCAACTTTCTTGCTTCAGGTCTTGCACCTTGCACGGGCAACCACAAGAGAGAGAGAGCGTCTACTACGAATTGAAATCTCGGCACTGGAACAACATTGCGATTTCTTTATTAGTCAGCACAGAGGGGAACGACTCCATTGCTTAAAAAAAAATAGCCAGCAGCACACTGACA
>JAAUYM010014072.1_pt1 | contig 22257 bp, 21 predicted proteins | sample 7278001 | NCBI WGS metagenome assembly JAAUYM01 (sample SAMN14350224, study PRJNA611818) | marine sediment metagenome | isolation source: surface marine sediment (1.8m) | place: French Polynesia: Moorea | collected 2018-08
TTATCTTCTTGTTCAAATGTGGGGAAAAATATATGATGCTCTCTTTTTTTACTGACTTCTCCACTCTTTTTTTTTGGGAGGGGGTGAGAAAAAAGGCAGAAAAAACACGATATTTTTTTCGGAGAAAAAAGACGCGTTTTATTTTCCCTTCATGAAACTTTTTTTTAGCTTTTCGCATTTTTTTTCTCATTGCGCCGTTTCCCAGATGCATCTGGAGAAAAAGAAAAGAGAAACAAACATATTCTTCGTGGGTGGCAGAGCCGCCTTTTACCACCTGCAAAAAAAAGAGGTGTATCTCTCTTTTTTTTTCCTGCACTTGCATTTCTGCCCCAAGCAAAAACTTTCCTTTCACACGGTCTTTCCTCCCCTTCGAAAACCTCAGGCATTCAAGTGCGCACTTAGGAAGAGCTCTTTTTCGGTCAATTTGTTGGTTCCTCCTCCCTCCTCCTCCTTCTTTTTTTTCGTCCTCCTCCCTTGGACTGCATATCTGGCATGACAGGAATAGCCGGCATTATATGGCTAAAATACCTGGATGTAGTTTCCCACGAGGGGGAGAAAGAGGAAGGAGGAGAAGAAGGAGGAAGGGAGAGAAATAAAAAATCCCCACTGCCACTCCGTAAAATTACGCGAGCCTCTTTGGAAGTAATGGGCACTCTTTGCTGGAAGTTTATCGCTTTCCTATGGACTCACCTGGGCTTTTTAAAAAAAAGATCCCTTTTCTCTGAACTGTTTTTTTGGTTAGAATTCTATGCTTTTCTAATACCGCCAAGGAAAGCAACACGCAAGCAGAATTCTTCATCCAGTCTGGAGAATGGAACTTTCCAATAATAACGAGCTAATAGGCAGAGGCATCCAAGACTCCCCCCCCCTCTGCCCTCTCCCCCTTTTGTTCAGATGAGCTCCTCCTCCTCCTCTTTCTTCTTCGGCTTCTTTTTTCTCCCCCGTTAATGAGTGTTCCAATTATCGGGGAATTTTCTAATTGTGTGTTCCCTGCTGCCGCCGCTGCCGCCGCCGCTGCCGCCGCAGCCGCCCGATGCTCTTTGGCTCCTCCCCGCCCCTTTTTCCTCCTTAGTTTGTGTACAACTGGGTACAACAGAGTGAGGAACAGAGAAGCTTTAGTAATGACAAAACTTGTTCAAAACTTTTTTGGCAAGTGTTTAGAATATTACTCATAGTACGTAGTACGTTTAACCTTTGTTGCTTCATAGTAAAATTGGCCCACGTAGCAAAAGTGCATAGTAATATGATGGCCCGTATAAAATAGCAGTGCATCAACAATAATAGGTTGACTAATAAAACAGTAAATAATGATGGGCTATCTCAATAGTGATAGTGATAGGTTGACTCAAATAAAACAGTGACAGATAAATGACTCATTGTACAATAGCACAATTAATAAAAGATGACAGGTTGACTCATGCCAGCAGTCCAGCTTTGTGAGGGCCTAGAAAGAAGAACCAGACATTTCTTGCGTTTTTTAACGTCTAGAAGTTCGTTTTTTCGTTGCTGCTTGCCTGCTTGCAGGACATTCCAAAGACGTGGTAGAAGCAGAAGAAGAAGAAGAAGAACAGCTGCTGCACCCCATCCACGAAAACAATATGTATCTGGTCTGGTGTGCCTGTCAGTCTTCGTCCGTAGTATTTCTTTTTTAAGGATCGTGTGGCCAGTTTCACTCTCTTTTTCTCTCATATGCTTGACCAATATTGTGCGGGCAGCAGCTGTTTTCTCTTCCCAGACGCCTTATCTTCCACCACATAGCAGTTAAACCAGAGGTTCTCAACCTTTTCTGGGAACACGACCCATATTGTACAATTTACCGCATGTAGTAGTGTGGTTCACTTCTACGTACTTTTTTCTACTGACCGCTCTCACGACCTACTTTTGAAGTCGGTCGCTACCCACAGGTTAAGAACCCCTGCCGTCAAGCCTTTCTTCTCGCGTTGTGACACTGGACGTAAGATAAATCCTCTGGCCTCTTGAACCGTCCACTTCCGGCGAGGAAGGATTCCGCAACAGGGGAGGAATATTGCTTCCATTTCCAGACACCTCATTTTCCTTCTCTTCTTTCTTTTTACCTGTGGCGAAGCCGAAGGGTTCTTAGATTACGAATTTTTCTTGTTCTCGTTGTTGAGACAAAGTTCTTCATTTTTGGGTACCCATCTCGAACTAGACCGTTTGTTAAAGTAAAGTCTAATTTTAGGTTGTGTACAGCCCCTGCCCCCATCCCAGGGTATGCTGTAGTACAGTAAGTACAGTAGTAACTCTGCTTTCTATCATAGCGTCTCTGAAGGTGTTTTAACAGACACTCTTCTTGTCTTTGTCGAAAAAGGCTTCCCGTTAACCTCGCCAACTGCTTTCATTTAACCCGAATTTTTCTTTATATCCCCGACAGAGGAGGAAGGAGAGCTGTCAAAGAAGCGCGTCTGTCCCCAGCTCTTTAGCCTCTTCTCTCTCTCTCTCTCTCTCTTCGATGGATGGAGGAGGGGAAGAGAGGTCAAGAGGGAGAGAGAGACGGAGAGAGCGAAAGTGACAATTTCTCACGTCACGAGAAGCATCTTTTTCCCTTCCTTTGCGAGGCTTCTGGAGCTCGAGCGTGGATTCATTAAGAAGTCGCTCGGACCGCGAAGAACAGAGCTCCCGCTTGGTTCTCTCCGGCAAGGAAGACTTCTTCGCGGCTCACACGGTGCGAGAGGGAAGCAGGACGCCATCCATTCTTATGCACAAGTCATAACAAGGATGAGCTCCTGCTACTGCTGCCCGCCGCTGCAGACCGGTCGAGGAGGAGGAAGAAATTCTTCTTGACCATTTCTCTCCCGACGCCCATTTTCCTCCCTCTCTTTCTCTCCCCACTCTCAGAAGATTCTCTGACCTTTCTCCTTTTAGACTCTCTTGCCAGGGATGCACGGACACAAGTAGGTTAAATGGAACTAAGAGCAAAAAAAGTCTGTTTTGCCAAAAGAGAATGTGTAGCAAACGAATATCAAATTACCTCGATCTGTGAATATATCATTAATGGTCGCCTTAAGGAGGTAATTAGGTCCCAGTCGATCAACCCCCTCCTGCCATGCCACCAAACTCCAGCTATCCCTTCATCACCCTGTCTGTCCCCTCTCTCTGGTCATGCTCGCGTGCTCCGAGATGAGGTGTCCATCCGCTCTTCCCCCGGCTTACCCCCCCCCCTTCCCCCCACTGCCCTTTCTTTCGATTCTCAAGCGTTGGGGCTGGGCTGGGGGGTCAGTCAGATCCTCCTTCTCCTGCTCCTCCTTCTCGCTCGTAAGCGGAGGCATAAATCATCGAGAAGGAGAGAAGAGAAGTTGAGGGAGGGAGGGAGAGAAGAGAGCGGATGCACGGGTACTTGCAACCCTCGGACAGGCTTCACTTTTTTCCTGAAAAAAGACCATTACGCTCCCATTTCTCATGTAGCAATGTTACGTACAATACTACTATAGGAGAACTTGGATATAGCAAATAGAATTGTTATAGCAGAATTTTTGTGTGAAGTGGATTAGAAAAAAATTCCAGTATACGCAGAGCTGTTAAATCTCTAAATCAAAATTCACGTCAATTAATCAGGAACCTACCATAATAATAGTACACGCGAACAAAGCAAAAACGGGAGAAGAAAGGAATCTGTCGAGGGTCCAAATGGAATCCCAACAACACGAGCGAAGAAGAGAGAAAGAAAACACATTCCGCCAAATGAGCTGCTTGCAATTCCCCGAATAATTTGAATATGCTCCCTAAGCCCCCCCTCTCCTCCTACTGAAGCGGTCTCCTCAGAGTCAGAACTAACACGGATTTTCTTGTTCTCCGGGCGACGGGCGGGGTGGACATTCAGGGCGTTCCTGGGACAACGTGATGCTTCTTCGTCGGCGCAGCTCAGAGGGATGCCTGAGAGGAGAGGCCAATTTGCAACATCCTTCCTCTCCGCGCCGCCCCTGAGTCAACCGATTCCAAGGAGACTGAAGTGACTTCGGTTTGGGCCTGCAATTAAATGACGTCTTTATCCGGGAGAAGAAAAAAAAAGCTACGGAACTTTCGGCAACTTTTCTGAAAATCTGAACGCCGCATCCGAGACTCGAACGAACAATGAGCCACCTCAGAGCGAGAGAGAAAGGAAATAGGAGAAGTTGGAGGGATGTAAATCGCCCTGCCTTGCGAGAGGGGAGACTGTAATGGGCGCAGTTTGGATGCCAGCGATGACACCTCTGCCCATATTTATGCCTTCTCTGATTCAGCCCTTCCTCTTATTTCCTCTTGTTTCTCCTCCTCTTGCTCCTCCTTTCTCCCCAACCCACCCGCACACGATCAGAAGAGATATTTTCTCCTTCTCCCCCCTACTAAGTCTTGTCTCGCCATTATTTTCTTCTTGGGAGGAGAAAATCGGGGAAACAAATGGCGTCGGGAAAGAATTTATATATGCTTCGCAATGTCTTCTTTTTTCCCCTTTCAAGCCAGGATGCAGAAGCAGAACGACTCGTGTGGGAGATGAAAGAGGTTTCGATCTGTGTTCTCTCTCTTTCTCACGAGATGATGCTTTTCAACCTCCGCTCTAGGATGTCTGAACTGAAGGATCTAATGTGTATCAGATCAAGTGGTACCTCCTCCCTTTTCACTGTCGAATGCTTATAGTTTTCTTCACATAACCCCATCTTTCCCAGTCCATATCTCCCCTCCCTCTTTCTCTCCCCCATCCTCTCAATGCGACGCTAATGAATTGTGACTTGAGCACTTTTGGAAAGGAAGAAGAGCTCTCCTCCTCCTCCTCCTCCTTTTTTCTCTCTCCCCGATAAAGTCGGTCCACTGTGCTCTGCTGGGGTTTCGTCTCCTCATTTATGGGCGTGGGTGTCACCTTCTCAAAAGATAGCTGCTGCTGCTGCAAGGGGGGGGGGGCAAACGAGAGTCAGGGAGAGACGGAGAAAAGCTTAGCAATTTTTGCCAGCAAATATTGGTCTATCTTGGCTAAATTTCAATTCCTTTTTCTACAAGGATGTACAGTACCGGTATACCTACGTAGTACGGTACATCACGGTACGTGATGTACTATGTAGATAAGTATAAACATAGTCCGTTAGCGTCGCAAAATGAAAAAAAAGTGCTTTGAAAATTATACAAACACTAGACTAGTTCGAAAATCTGAAGTGCATACGGAATGTATTGTACGAGTACTACAACCCTTTATCACCTGATTGGAGAAGAGCCGGAAGAGAGAGACCGCCCTAGGCTGAAGTGCACTTGAGACGAGGACGAGAAGAGAAAAGGAAGGGGACGGGTGGGGGGGGGGGAAGCAAGGTCTGAGGAGCGGAAATATGAATTGTTAATGACACGTGAACTCCCACTTAATATGCTCCGTCTCTCTCTCTTTTGAGCAGGGAGAGAGGAAGGAGGTTGAGAGGAGGAAGCGCCACTCATAACTATGTGTGTGGGTGGCTCATGTGCAATGAATGAGCACACACACGAAAGAAGAGGAGTAAGGGGGAGGTCAATGAATGTTGAGGAGGAGGAGGAGGAGAAAGAGGAGGAGTGAGAGGGTGCACTCATTACGACGTGTAACGAACTGAAAAACCTTCCCACTTTGAAGAAGGAACTGTTTTTCACTAACCTAAAGGTGTCTTTTCCTCCTTCTCCTCCAGTCTTTTTTGCTGCTGCCTGTTCGAGTGCCCCAATCTTTACGGCCGTTTTGAGCGCAGGCTTCTTGATTTACGGGCGACAACGCAGAGGGGGGAAGTTGTTGACAATAAAAGGAGACGATGGACTCACAAGATAGGTAGGACTGAAGAAGAGAAGGAAGAGAGGTGTCTAGTACAAATCTACTTGAGTATTGGGAGGGCTATGGTAACTACGTCGTGTGGTTGCTGAGCATAAATAGCTCATACAATTAACGTGACGTGAATTATTGAAATAGTGCGGTAGAAACGCAACACTAATAAACACAGAGTTAAATTATTTGTACGGGAAGACGCGACGATAAGTTGGTGTACTTTTTTCCTTGGACATCATGCACCTTTGAGATGCTTTAAGCTTCCAACACTCCTTCGAAGACGCGCAAAAATGTTTCGCTTTAAAAAAGCAACAGTTAGGATTTTTCTCACGACTGCGACACAAAGAGATAGGGGGAGTGGAAGTCAACAAAGCGAACGACCTTTCATGAGACAGTAAAGTCCCTTCCTTCCTCTCCCACTCCTCCCACGTACGTAGTACGTACATGGTCAGGTGAGTCCCAAAGAGGCAATTAAAATCACGTTAGCGACCTCCGGAACTCTTATCTACAACAGGAGAGGCGGAGACAGAGAGAGAGAGAGAGAAGAGGACCACCATGGACGGAAAAACCCTTTTTTCCACCTGTAGCTCCAAAGCTAAAAGATTTTTTTTCCTTTCCTCTTTGCATTTGTGTGTGAGCATGTGACGACAGCACGGCAAAGGGGGAGGGGGATGGACACTATCTGACCGGGTCCATTCGATTTATCTTTTACCTGCTGGAAGAGGAAGGAGAAAGAGGAACTCTTGGTTGGGTGCGATTGTAGCGCTACTAGTAGATGTCCAAAAATGGGAAGGAACGCGTTGGAATATCAATTGGCGGGTGTGACTTTTTTGGCGCATGCGCGTGTGGAGGGTTGTCAATCGTCCATTGTCTGCAAGGCGTTGTAAATCCCACACCTCCTCAGTCAGCACAGGAGGAGGAGGAGATGTCCAGTGATCTGTTCCACTCGAAAAAACCCAAGCTCTTGCCAGCTTCTTTTTCTTCTGTGTGCAACAACGTCGTTGGCGTGAGCTACGAAAAAAACTTGTACAATGTACCGTAGTTTGCCAAGAGAAAGAGAAGCAAATGTTTGATTACAGCAGGTTACCATACCACAGATTTTACACAACGTGTTGGGGATAATATGTTTAAGTCTCTCACCTGACAGTGCGTGAAAGAAGCTTTCCTACTTTTCTTCCTGCACCAGAGATGAAATAGGAAGGAAGGAAGAAAAGGAAGGAAGGAAGGAATTCGCGTGGGAAAAAGTTGATCGTTGCTTCTCTGATGGATGGATTTGGATGCTGCAGAGGACAAGAGAAGAAGAAGAAGAAAAGGAAGAGAAGAAACTGGCTTCTCCTCTCTTACCAAAAGAGAGCGACGAACAAATGACCGCCAGAGATTCTGTCAAGCGGAGAAGAAGAGGAAGATACCTCCGAAAAAAAAAACCCCAAATTTCTAGTAAATGTTGGCCAAGCTTTTGCGTATACTGCAACTTTAAGCCAATTCTGCTCTCTGGGCTGTTGCTAGGAACTGCCAATTATGCAGTCCGCACTCTTCTCCTGTTTCGTGTGCAAAAAAATGACAACTTTTTTTCGTGTTTATTTCTTCCTTCCGAAGAATCGACTCTCCTCCTGGCGACGGAGATCCTTGGCGGCTGCGGTTGGTGTGCCTGCGTGGGTGCGTGTGGAACAGGAGAGGAGGAGGAGGAGGAAATATGTGAGAAATGGCGGAGGAGGTGGCCAGAGGAAATTTTTGTGTGATTCTCCTCTCTCTCTCTCTTTTTCTCTTTTCCTGTGGCCCAAATTGAACAGAAGATAATATCAGCCTCTCTCCTCTTACTCTCTACCTCGTGCCCAACCCCTTTCTACTCTCTACTGCAGCAAGTACAGTGGACCTCCGATATACAGTAGTAACCTCCAATATACGTAGTACAAGAAAACTTTGCAACTTTAACCTACATTGTAATGTTATAATAATAATAATTATTATTGGTCATCTCTTAACCTACGTGTGTCACAGTAATAAAACTCTGCTATACCCGTAGTAGACTCCCAGCTGTCAATGACAATTTTGGATAGTTACTGTAGTAACTATCCAACTACTACTGTAGTAACTTTACTGTACTAATAACTTTCACTCTCTGCCTTTTTTTTAAAGAGAAAGAACGAACTTAATTTTAGCGCGGTTTAAAATGCTCGTCCGCCTTCCAATTTTTTTTTGCCTTTCCTCCCTCTTCCTGCCTTGTTATTTAGAAAGGAGACAAAATTTTTGGCACAATAAATAACGCCCTCCTTCTTCCCTTCCTTATTGGCCTCACGGCAAATTGAAACCTCCTGAACAACGAAAAAAGAGGAGCAGAGTGAGGTCCACCTCCACCCACCTCCTTCTTCTCCTCCCACCCATCTTTTTAGAAGGAGAGAATTGTCAGGAGAAAGAAGTGGGGAAAGTATCAAGTGGACCATAATTTACTGCGAAATTCGCGAGAAAGACAGCGTGGGTGGGTGGGTGGGTGGATAGGGAAGGAGGAAAGGGAGAGATCTCTTTCTCCTCCTTTCGAAATTATCAGAGAAGAATATATGCCCCGGGCATTTGTTTCTTCTCCCCATTTTTCCTCCCCTTCCTCTGCTGTGAGGCTGGGAGGAGGAGGAGGACGAGGAGGAGGAGGAGGAGGAGAAAGAAGAAATAAGAGTCTCTGCAGTGTCTCACGAGGCTTGTCATTGTCTTTCTCTCTCCTCTCTCTCTGCCTCTGACCGTCCTTTCTTTCTCCCCCTTATCCGCTTTCGCTAAAGCAGCCGGTACTAATGAAGATTTACGAGTGAGCTCTGAGGATGTGGCGGAGGAGGAGGAGGAAGGGAAAAGGAGGGTAGGAAGAATTGCTGCAGCGTCTTATTAGCCCCAGTGAAATGAAACATGCTTTCGAAAAAAAATAATCACATTGTGGCTCTTCACAAACATCCTTGGAAGTCCCAAATTCACAAATCAAATGCTTTTACGATCTTCACAAAAGAGTTGGACTGACAGTGGATGTTTTTGTCTACCCGTGTCACAACAGTTTGGTCGCGTGTCGCAATGATACCCAAGAGATCCACAGCTGCAGAGGAGAGCTAGAGCTAGAGTGAAATGAAAGCTTTAAACAAAAAGAGACCCCTCTGCCGTGCTAGTGCAGGACAACTAATATCTCCCTCAAAGATCTGGGAAAGAGTTGGAAGGCAACGCCTCAATTTTTTTCTCTGTACCTCCTACCGCCCACCCACGCCCTCTCGTACGGGGTAGTCAGATCAAAAGGCCGGAGGGAGGGCGAAAGGGGGGAGACAGGGAGAAGAGGATGGACCAGATGAAAGAGAAACGTTTGTCTGTCACGAACCTCGTTGAAAGAAAGAAAAAGGCTGAGTGGAGAGAGAAAATGAAGGGGCAGAGAGAGACAAAAGAGAAAAAAAGTGTTCTGTTTCTCCCATCAAAGTTTCACGCGACTTTTGACGGGAAAAAATAACGACATTTTATTCTTTTTTTTTATTGTTCAATGGTCGTAAGGAAGGAAGAAAGACTAGGAAAGCATCTTGGCTGCTCCTCTTTTTCTCCGATCTCCCTGATTTGTGATACCGATAGCAGGAGCAGCCGTTTGAAGAGATGCCCCCCTGCTGAGGCACCTTGCGTGGACACCACTACTACGGACACTCAGGAACCGGGAAAAACTTAATCTGCCCACCTGACAAGAAGATTCTTTTGCACAAATCTGGCTGGCACTACTAGTGGAGACATTTTAGTACCTGGGTCATTACTAGATTTTCAAGACTAAAATAGTGCTCAAATGTATGCGTGGTTTACATTGGATTGGTTTCGGCGGCATTTGCGGCAGATAGTACGCTAAAGGATGATCCCAGAAAAATAGTTTTTGGTCTTTGCTTCTTCAAAACATTTGAAACGTAAAACAAATCCAATTACTATAGTAAGTATGGTTGTCGGTATTTACGACGACGTAGTGCACATAGTACTTCTAGAGGGCTTTTTTCCCAAGTTAAACCAGAGGAGATACTTTTTGTGAGGGGAAGAAACGTAAGGATGAGGAGACTGCCGTATTTACACGATCAGATAGGGGGAGATGCAAGGAGGGGGGAAGAGGAAGATGGCGGCCTCACATCTTCATCTCAGCGGATGGGAGAAGGAGGAAGAGGAGGAGGACGAGAAAAAGAAGGAAGAAGAAAAGGGGATTAATGACATGGGAAAGCTTGTTATTCTCGGTGTCAGGCAAGAAAAAGAGAAGAGAGATCTGAAAGTCTGACTGCCTCCAAGGAAAGACTGTTCAAGAGCAGTAGCAAAGAGGCAGGGAGAGATCCTGGGTTTAGCATTTCGGGGGCCACTCTGTTGATGGTTTCGGAAGCGAGGAAGGAGGAAAGGAGAAGACCAATTTGCAGCAACAACCATTTTTTGTCCACCTCCCTTCTCATCTTCCATCTCCTCCTCCTCCTCATCTTGTCGACAAGTGGGTTGAGAAGGTTCGCTTATCAGCGAAAACGGAATGCGGAGTTAAAGTGTCGCTCTTCGGAGATGGGGAGCAATTAAAATTTCAGAAGCAAATGGTCCATGGATTGAGGGGGGCGGGGATTGGGGATTGGGGAGGCACAATTATTTGCGTTGTCATTTCTGAAACGGCTAAGATGAGCAATATGGAGTATATGTAAAAAAAAAAGATGTGGCAAAATGGTAGTGTTTTCGATGATGACACGACCATCTACTTCGCTGTGGATCAAGTGGACAGGTCGACAAAGCGATGCGTGGGAACATCCTCCTCCTCCTCCTCTTCCTCCTCCTTCTTCTCTGGGTGATCACAGACCCCGATAAAGTCTGCCCGAATCTCTTCTTCCACTTTGCTTGACCGAACTGCACAGTGTGGAAGGGAGAGAGGAGAGCTGAAAAATCTCCAGATACACAGCAAAAGTCACCTTTTTTTCCAGTGGCTACGAAATCTTAACTGGCTCGAAAAATTTTCTAGGCTTGCACATATTCTTTTAAGAGTGCGACAAACAAACTTTCAAAGGCAAGAATTAGAGACAACATCATCGCAAATCGTGATTCACTATCATTTTCATCCTCCCACCCTCACTCCCGTCTCTATGTCGTCTTCTTAGTGACGCCTCGGCACTAAGCCTTACCCGGCCCGACGCGGTGAAATCTTGAAGATCGGCTTTGGAATTCATCTCATCATTTTGGTCAGGGAGGAGAAGAAGGAGGAAGAGGAGGAGGAGAGATGACTAAGAAAAAGAAGAAGGAAGAATAGGAGGTAGGCTGTCAATGCCGCAAGCACACGTGAATGCGCTCGCTCAGGCAGGGGAGAACTGACGGGAACTCTGGACAACAATGTCTTAATAATTTTTTGGACAAAGTGCGGGGAGGCGGGGAAAGTACCCAAGTCTTTTGGACCTAAGGAAGATTGTTTACGCAGCTGGCGACAAAGTCGCCCCTCTCTCTCTCTCCTTCATTTGGCCTTCTTCTCAGTCTGCCCCCATTTATTGTCGCTCTTAAATCCTGCCTACAAAACGGAGAAGAAACGGGGTGTAAAAAAAAGGGGGGGAGAATGAGAGAAAATGGGCGACTCATTTGGACCTCCCTTCCTCTTTCAGCCTCTTCTCTCGATTAAGGGGAGAAAAACTTTTATCTCGTCTCATTTCCTGACAATCGACAATCCATTTCACGACCTCTGTAGCTTTCTCGTTTGTTGTAACCTTTCTTCTCCTCCCCCTTCCTCTTTTTGTCTCTCTCTGTCTGCATCCCTCATCCTCCCAAGAGAGACAGAGCAGTGTCGAAAAACTTTTCTGTTCCCGGGCCGAATCAGCCCATTTGGCTACGTCCGCGCTCTTGTTCTTCGGTAAGCCTTGCTACACAAGAGGGTCAACATGCCGTTGGGTTTAAAAGCCACATTTGGCCCGGAAGCTGAGTGTTCGCTAGGAACTTTGTCTTCTTTTTTGTGCTTCCTCCGCCTGATTGAAGTAAAAGGGTTGCTTTCTGTTTTTCTTCGGCTCTTAAAGTCAAGACAGGCAGCCATTAAGATGCAAAAAGAAAAAGGAGACGCAGAAGTGGACGATCAATTTCAATGACACGAGTTTGAAAAACATTCTCTTCCTCTTTCCTTCACTTCTCAACCTAAAGGGTACTTTTTCCCAAAATACACTTCTTGTACGCCTAATGTAGAGAGAGAAGATTATCGTCTTCTTCCCTTCAACACACGTTTTCCCCCCTTTTCCCCGCTCTCATAAAAAGAGTCGCAGCAACTGCCACATCAAGATCTCTCGCTCATAAAAGGGGGTAGCCGACAACACGTTGCTCCCTCCTTAAGACATGCGTGTCTTTCCCTAATCTTATTCTGCAAATAGAGCTGGCAAAAGCCAGTGTGTGTGTGTGCTTCGTGTTTCCTGGCTTGTGAGTTTCCACCTTTGCTGTACTAGTAGGTACAGCTCAATAAAGATCTCTCTTTGTCTGAGTTTGACAACCCACCAACTGCTAAGAAAATCTCCATTCCAGTCAAAAACGCTATGCCTATCTTTTTCGTGCAAGGTAGAACGTTGAGAATAACTGTGGATAAGGTTAAATGATGATGGAAGCAAAACTGGTCGTGCATAACCGCTGCAACCGCAAATACCGCTGTCCAAACTCTCTTGCTCGCATTGATACCGCCGCCGCCGTCCAAGCCACTTAATTAATGAACGTTGTGGAAGAGTCAGCAGGCGGAACCAGCTTTACGAGCGGGCAGAAAATTTTGAATAGGCTCCGCCCACGTTGTTTTTCCATTGGAGAGAAAAGAAAAATATAAAATACTGGCCAGGAGATTTTTTTTCCAAAGTTGAACTGCCATGCAAGAACGAAAAATTCAACAACGCCGATGCTTCCCTTTCTCTTTTGAGCACGCCCTTTTTTTCCCACGGTGTGTGAATGAGCACGCGTGTGATGAATGCTGCTGCTACTACGTACTACGTACTAGTAGCGTACCCTAGTACACATGCAGGATGCACCAGTGACTGGCGAACAAAAGAGCTCCCCGCACCTGAGAGAGAAAGAGAGGGAAGCTCCCTCCTCCTTGCTTGCATGCACACACGACAGATTTTTTCGCTTGCATCCATCTAGGCTGCAGCCACCGATGCGTAAAGTTGAGGAAGCAGAAGAAGAGAAAAACCGCCGATATTGACTCTTACGGGAAAACTGAAGGGAGAAATGGAAGACTTTTGGAATATTATTAGAGCTGCGCGTGCAAATTGCACTTGCCACATGCATCTCCACTACTATCACCCATTTCCTGTGTGTGCGACTGAGATTTCTCATTTACTTTTTCCTCATTTCTTCTCTCTCTCTCTCCCTCTCCCTCTCTCATCTCCAAAAGCGCCAAAGACTTTTTTCCATTAAAGGAAATCTGTCAATCCGTCAGCCTCCAAGTGACAGCTCAGAACGAAGAAGCGGCAGCGGCAGTTCTCTCTGGACTTCTCTGCCACGACGACGACCGACACTGGAAACCCAAGTTACGAAAAGATGCTTGTCTTCCCTCCCCCGCCCTCCAGATAACGTCTCGTAGAGAGGGTCATATGGAGGAGCCAAAGGGGGGGGGAGAGATGGGGGGGGGATTGTATTTCTTGGGTACATGGCAGTAGTACAGTACTCTAGACACACTCAAACTCCCGTCTTTTCCGGCACGTGCCAAGAGCCGTTGGTAAAACTCAAAAATTACCTTCTTACTAACTAACAAAGCTCTCAAATCCGATTCTAGGTAAGTAGATTGTAAGCCACACTGCTCAAACTTGTCTTTGATAACACTTTGGGTAAAAACATTTTACGAAACAACAGTAGTTTTATAACTTTTTCTAAGACAACCAAAACACCAGCAGGATCAATTCTAGAATTGATTCTGCAAAAGCAACGCTTAGGTGAACACAGATATAGCAGATTCCGCCATCACTAAAATCCCCTTCTCTTCAAGTAGTACCTAGTACGTACTACTACCTTGGGGAGAGGACCCAACGCAAGGTGCAGGGTGACCCCCAAAAAGAATTTGAAAACATGGGCGGACCTTTCTCTCCTCTCTCAGCCTCGCCTCACTCGGATTATTGGAATAACTTACTAATTATGAGCCAGACTGCTGCTACTTCGAGAAAGGAGCAGCGTCCATTTATTTCCTTTTTTTTCGGGCAGGAAAAAGACCGAGGGAAAGTGAAGGGGAGGGACGAAGTAAAAACGTTATCTTTCTTCTTTCTCCTCCTCCACCTCCTCCGTGCACATTCCGTCAAATGCTTGACATTGCGTTAAGGCAGCGGGGGAAACGGGGGGAAAAGCGAAAGGTGTCCGGATGATTGGGGAGGGAGGGGAGGAGGGTAGCCAATGAGCCATCACAAAAAATGCCGCTACCTCGTACGTGGAGGGGGGGGGCATGTTGTAGGATTTCTCCCTCCCTCCGCACAACGCGACGACATGCTACAGACATGCAAAGCAGTCATAGACTCATATTGAACGCTTATGCCAACAGAGAGGGGAAAATATTGGTGCAGTACTAGACCTCCGATATAGGCAGTAGTAAAGTTGATAGTCAGCAGCTGAAAAATTATTACTATTCGTAAAGAGAAAAGCTTTTTGTACTACTAAAGGAGGTTGGTCATAAAATGCAAATTTGGGCACCACTAGAAGTCTGGGTTCTCCAGCATCGAGTTGATGAAGAACAGTTTTGATAGACCCGTATTACTACCAACTTCAGTAGGTACGCGTAGATACAATACAGAGCAAGAAAATGCATATCTTTCATAGCAAAAGTATCTTTGCAAGGAGGAGGAGACGGAAGAAACCAAGATTAATTTAAGGAAAGCGGATGTGGGAAGAGACGTGTGCTGGAAGAAGGAAAAACTGAGGAAAAAGAATGAGGGAAAAAAAAAGAAATACTAGGAAGAAGAATCCCCCGAAAATTGGAGCCTGAGGGGGGGATGGGGGGGGGGGGGTTGGTGGGCTTGTCTCTTTTCCCCAGCGCTCTTCCTCAATTTGTGGCTATCCGCCTCCCCTCTCTTTCTCTCTCTCCCTAACCCTCTCGAAAGAGAAGAGAGAGGATGGGTTTTTAGTTTTATGGGCGGCGGATCATATGGGGCGTGTCCGCTGGATGGAGGGAGGAGAAGAGGAGGAGAACGAGAAGGGGTCTGTGTGCGAGCGAGCGAGCGTTTGAGGGCGTACGTACAGGGAGTGGGGGAGGAAGGAAGGTGCTCGGAGACAATGAACAGGCAGATACGCGATTATATTGCTAGCAAATGTTCAGAAAAACCACACGACTAGTGAATTTGCTAAAAAAAAAGGAAAAAAAGGAAGGAAGGAAGGAATCCAAGACTTGGATGCAGCTACCCGGTTACACCAGGGTCGAACTTTACGGCGCTTATAAAAGGAACACGCAGTAAAATTAAGATGTTGTCCGCGCGATGGCAAAAGAACAATAAAGCTACTTGAGGTATACGTATACGTGCGGCCGCGGGGAAGAAAGGGTTGGATCTCCCTCTCTGTCTCTCTCTCTCTCTGGGTTCTTAACTTTCATGCGTGTGTCGGACAGACAGGCAGACAGTTGTGCTAAAGTAAGTAAAGCCTGCGCGCTCATCTCGGCTATATTTTGCAGGAACTTACTCATAGAGAATGAACGTCTCTAGCTGGGTGAAGGAGACCCCCTTAAGAAGATGCTTTCGTGTAAGTTTTCTATGACGACAACAGCGCTTGAAGCTTCTTGCATGTCGCCGTTGTCTATGTCGCCAGACGAGCACGCTCTCGGTGTGATTTGTGGCAGACAGATGTGGAAGTGGAGGAGAAGGAGGAGGGGAGGGAGGAGGAGGAAGAGACAGAAGAAATAATTAAGCCCATTGTTGGGTAGCGAAGAAGGGAAAGAAGGAAGACCAGAAGAGGGGGGGAAGGGAAAGAAAAAAACTCTCCTATTTCAATATTTCTTTAGTGAAAGAAGTTAAAGAAACGCTGAATTGACGTGGCGATATCGTTTGCACCGACTTTATTCTTCATTCTTACGTGGTTTTTTTTGTCCCTGTGAGGGATCAAGACGTCTCCTCTACTCCATCAGTCTCTGACTTCTTCTTCTGCATTCCAGGTAATTAAACCTGCCAAGGGATGGAGGCATCATCGTTTGCGAGAGAGAGGAGGCCTTGATGATTCTGCATGGAAGAAGAAGAAGGCTCCTCCTCCTCCTCCTCCTTCTCTTCCTTCCCCCTTTGTTCATTCGTCTCTTTTCTGCATGCCACGGTGTGACAGGACGAATAAAGAATCATTTCTGTCCCTCCCTCCTCAGGAGGACTCGGACGAACGGACAACAAGCTTTTGGTTGCGGGCCTCAATTTGTCTTCGTCTCCCTCTTCCGCAAGTAAAGAAGAAGACGGTTGAGGAGGAGAAGTGCAAAAAAGACTTTTCAATGCCTCCCGGTCTTTACTTGTGCCGTCAACCAACCAGCCAGGGTTGCCAGGTGGGCTACTTTATTTGGGAGTTAATGGCTCTGTTTGTATCTTAGCTTAAAACAGTTAATAGAGTAGAAATGCACACAGATCGTGGAAAGGGCAATACAAAGGCAGCATCTTTTTCCTCTCTGCCTTACATTATAGCAAAAATTGACTTTTTTAGTTATTAATTTGTGGCTACATGTACCGGTAAACTTGATCATTTACTGTTGGACTCTGAAAGAACTATGCTTAAGTTGGGAATGGTCTTTTTCAGCTTTCTACGACTTGGCAACCCTACCAGCAAATGCTGTTTTATGCGATCGTTTTTATAGAGTTACGAGCGCCTTCTCTTTGCTGCTCAAGCATTCCATCTGTCCTCGTCACAGGAGAAATGCTGAGAGCATCGAGTTTGATTGCTTCTCTTGCCTACCAGCAGGGTTGGTTGCTCTCCTCAAACACCACAAAAGCCCCTCCTTCTCCTCACCATATGTCCGAACGCCCTTTCCTGCTTCCTACCATAGCCTGTCTGCTTCTTATGGCAGTCTTATGTCTTTCGGAATGACATGGGCGGTCAGCAGACCAGAGAGGAGAAGGGGGAAAGGGAGGAAAGAGGAGGTGGAAGAACCGTGAGAACCAAAGACCAAAAATGGAACCCCCGTCTCTCCTCATCCCCGGGCGGAGGAGACACATCGATTGATCGAGGGCCAAGCCAAGGGAACTCATTGCGCGCGAACGGGGGGCGCCGCCTTTTGCGAGACGGTGGAATTTTTGCTCTTTAATGTCGTGGCTGCGGGTCTTGCTATGTAGTACTACAAACAAGCACGCAAACTTGTTTGTTTGTGTGTTTGTAAGCAGGAACACGAGAAAAGGCAAGGCGGCCATAATTTCACACCGTCTTGACTCGGGGAGGGAGGGGAGGGGGGGGAGGGAGAAGGAAAGGGCCTCTCCTCTCCCAACCCTCCTCTCTCACCTCCACTCGTCCATAAAGGAGGAGGAGGAGGAGAAGCTACTAGTACAGGGCTCTCTCGTGGGGTAGGAGAGCGGTCTGATAGCGCGGGAAAGTATCCCAGGAATGGCTGCTGGTCGATCTCTCCCTCTCTAGGAGCTGCTTGGTCACACACACACACACACACACACAAATGCAATCTGAACTATTTCTCTATCTGGCCGAGGGATCTACTACTACGAAGAGAGACTGTTCCTCACTCCTCCGGAGTGAGAGAGGTGGGTTTCCAACTAGGCGATGTGTTAATTGGTGTCTTTCCAATTTAAGTCGTGTGTGTTAGTTCAAAAGAACGTCCTAAAAGGAATGCAATTATTTTATTTAAAAAAAAAATGTTGTTGTTGTTGGCAGTTTGATATATGGTTCTGAAAGGACACGCCTTCACACACACATTGACGGACAAGAAACACCTACCTAATTTAGTAGTATCAATAGTGTTAAATGTTGGGGCTTCGCAAAGGTTTCTTGTTTGCTTGCTTAATTCCAATTGCCATCTTTCTTCTGCCTCCTCGCAAGAAAAGGAATGTAGGATGTCTGCAGTAGAGGGAGAGGAGGGGGGGTGGAATCTCATTAGAAGAGAGAAAAGACAAAGAAAAGCATCGGTTGGTGGTACCGCGAACGAGAGGGGAGGGGAAAAAATCAACGCGGCCGGCGGCCGCGGCGGCGGCAGCGGCGGTGACGGTGGCGGCGACGCTTTTTCCTCTCCGTCTTCCTCCTCCTCCTCCTCCTCCTCCTCTTTCTACCCGGAACGAACCACATAAACTTGGCATTAGTCAGGAATGCGACCAGAAATGCCATCTCTGGACTAAACAAGTAGTTTCGAAGAAGGAGGAAGGAGGACGAAAATGACATTCTCTGATGTTTCCATGTGTGGGAAAAAGACCGTTTTTTTCTCTTTCTTCCTTTTCTCTGGTGGAAATTCCAGAAGAAGACACAAAACGGCGGCGGAGAAAGTATGTGGGACCAACAAGAAGAAGAAGAAGAAGAACGATGCTTCCTTTGGTGCCACTGATCATCTCTGTCGATTTCCCCCTCCTCCTCCTTCTCCTCCAACTCAAAATCAGATTGGCAGATCTTTTCTCTCAGTCTCTTTCTTTTCATTTCATCGTTGTGTCACCTCGCGAAACTAAAAAAATGTTCATTTTTCACGGGATGCCAAAGACGTTTCTGAAATGAAAAAGGGAATCTCAAGTTAGCACATTTTGCTTCCAGCTTTATTTTTTTGTTGTTTTTCAGACAATGTTCACCTAGTAGTAGTAGTAGTAGTACATAAATCGGATTAATCAGGCAGAAGTATTTCAATTGATCTGACTAGCAGCAAACGCCTCGATTTCATCTTCTCTCCTCCTTGGTTTTGAGATCTGGGAAAGTGGACTTTCGGGCAACCTCGTCAGCCGAAACCTGAGTGCCAGTAGAAGTCCTTTCCGGAGTCTTGGACCGTTCCTTCCAATCCTGGAAAAGGAAGAGACGAAGAATGATTATTAGTTACTAACGTTAATGCTACGCGTCCCTGGAGATTTGACACCAACATACAACTTTATAACTTAGTACAGTACAACATGTAGAAAATATGTGTGTTGTTTATAACTAGTTTTTTTCCGCCTTGACATTCTAGACTGTAGATAAAAGGAAGAATAGAGAAAAAGAATTGCAGGTGCATTTAGATGCTAAGAGAGGGAAAAACTGCTGGCTGGCTCTTCTTTTTTTAAGCCCTGCTACAGCACTCACAGCAGAAACAAAATTCCAAGCTCTCCTCCTCTTCTTCCTCTTCATTCCGGGACTTAGGGCAAACTCAAAATAGGATGACTCTGACTATTCGAATGGAATGCACAACTATTTGTCGGGAGAAATTCTTTAAATATGCAGACAACACCTCCTTAAATTCTTCGCGGGGCGCAAGGAGACGGTGAGGAGGAGGAAAAGAAACAGGAGAGAGGAGGAGGAGAAAAAGGTGCTAATTGCACGGGAACTGCACTTGCAGGATGCGCATATTATTCTGGAAAAGACTTAAATATTCTGAGGTGTATTCTTTAAAAATAAGATAAGTTAACCATTGATTTCTTTTCCCGCAACCTACTGCATTGTTCTCAAGATAACTGGGACTTTAATTTTATTTGTAAAAGGACACATTGCAGATAGAAAACATACCTGTTGCTTATGCAACCAGCAAAAAGTTAGGCGCATAATTACAGTATAACGCACAAACTTTGTTTTTAAAGCATCTTCCTCTGGAAAAGACTTTCAATCTATCACTCAAAGGCGTTTAATGAAAAAAACCCGCATCGAATTTTTTCTTGTTACGTGTGAACGACCCCTCTGTGGAATGCCCGGATGATTAGGATCAGTAAACTTGACCCGGCTTTTAAAAAAAGATGCTTTGTGCCAGTCTGTGTGACTCATCCGCCCTAGCTACGTAGCTAGCAGGAGAGATGAACAAGAACCAACCCCGACCACCACCACCCTCAGACGATGAGATTTCGAATTTCTCGCCGAATTAGGCAGAGCAATTATCTCCCCATTCATGCCCGGATTCCTTCCTCCTCCCTCCTCGGGTTAAATCTCCACGCGCGAGCGTATATGGGAAAAGGGAAGAGGTTCAATCTCCTTCTCTTGACTGCTGTACCTACAGTATACGTATGGTGCGAGTCTGATCTGCCAGGGCTAATTAATTATGGGAGGAATTCAAGCGAAAGAGAGGAAGGATGAAGAAGAAGAGGAGGAGGATGTTGAAGAAAAGGAGGTCAGGGTACAAATCGGCCTTAGAGCAAGAGAGCGAGCGCTACGTGTTTTTTTTTTGTCGTCTGCGTCTCTTGAATCAAGTTCCTCTCTTTAAAGAAAAGGTGACTCGTGACTTTTTTCGTAGAGATCAACGAACGTTCGTTCATCAGGTCGATTCTGATGGTTGGAAGAAGAGAAGAGGGAGTGTGAGACAAATTAATCGTTCGTATGCAAAAACTGGTTGTTACAATTCATCACCACGCCGAATGCGGACTCACGCCAGCACTGCGCAGCAACACTTGGGTTGGGGTCTCCCTGGATGCTGCGTAGCAAGAGGAGGATGTTGGGGGAGGGGGGAGCAAAACGATTTTCACGGACAATGCCGGGACGGAATCAATTTCTTCCTCCGCCTCCTCCTCCTCTTCCTCTTTTCTATTCAGTTTGTCGGCGCACGTGTCTCTGGGTGATGGGGTGGGGGTGGGACGGTGGGTTCACCATTCTTCTCTCTCCCCCACTTTCGAAAAGGGATGATGATCATGATCATCCGTGCTTGCACACATGAGACATAGAAGACACATGTGTTGTAGGTAGACTTGACAACACACAACGAAATAAATTTTAAAAATAATTATAAAAACGTTACTATTTTGGACGTGCAGAAATGAAACTATGTAACATCGGTTTTTTTTTAAAGAATACCACGTTAGTCACTTACGTGTTTTAAGACAGCATTGATTTAAAATACAAAAACAAAAATACTACGCTGACTTTTCTTTAAAAAAAAATAGAAAGCGAACTTTAATGGTGTACGTACTTAGGTATCTCTGAGCCTTGACAAATTGTTTGTAGGGAAAGCCTGGAGGAAGGGAGAAAGGCGTGGTGGAAGGGATCAAACTCAGAGAAGAGACGAGAAGGAAGGAGAGGTGAAGTGGAGGAGGAAGAAGAGGAGGAAAAAAGCTGTTGAATAAAATTGCTAAATTGAGTGGATGATAAAAGCGGGAAGAAAAGAGAAAGCGGATTTTTTTCTGGAGTGGGGATCAATGTCTAGCCATGACTCAAGTGGCAACACGTGAGCACATGATGCTGTGATGAGACTTTCTTTGCTGTAAACGAAAAAGAGAGTAGCACCGGTAGATCTCCCATTTTCTATGTGAAGTCATTGGTCAGCAACTAAAAGGTTAGAGCAAAGTTTTTTTTATAGTGGACCTGAAGATTAAAGAAAACAGAAACTTGGCCGCCAAATGATTTTAAGAGAAAGGGTGAAAAATGACAGCCAAAAAAACAGAAGGCAAAGCCAGCTGCAGAGCTTTAATGAAGCAAACAACATCCGTTGAGAACACTCTGTTTTAGTGCTGTAGATATCAGCACTTACTAGAATGAAGTATCTTTTTTTCTGGCAAAAAAGGGGTTGTCACTACTGCTGTCGCCGCCATTGCTACTGGGTCTGCCTCTGCGCAGCGCTGGCTATAGCCCCCCTACCCAAAGGAATGTTAAGAGCTCCGCTAATGAGGACGATTACTTTTGTGTTTCGTTTGACTGTGGGTGCGGCTGCTGCGGCGGAGAGGCCATCTCTCTCTCTCTCTCTCTCTCTGCACCCGTCACCAAAGCCCATATCACTTCCATTTCATACTTGCACACAACTTTGTCACTGTTGCAACAGAAAACGTGGGAAAACGCGGTGGGAGGGAGGAGGGATCGAGAGAGAGAGAGAGAAATGGTATGGTCAATTTCGTCTGATGACGCTCTCTCTTTCAGTCATTGTTCCTTCCCAACTTTATGGTGGTTGGGGGAGGGAAAGAGAGACAGCATTTCATTGCCGTTTAATTTGCACTAACCGTTTATGTGTGCGTCGGGATGCCGGGCGTGGTTGGCATCGCTCTCCCTCCCTATAACAAACAGGCCTGTTTTATTGTACCACAGATTCCCAAAGGAAGGAAAGGAAAGGAGAAAGGAAAATTTTGCTAGTAAAAAAAGCCTTTTTCAGTCGCTTCTCTCTCTCTCTTTCGAGCATTAAAAATTGCCGAAAAATGGTACCACGACGTTCACTATCGTGGGAAGAAAACCAACAATCGCTGACCTCATTACAAAGAAAGAAATATGTACTGAGACACGCACGCGCCATTACCCAGTTTCGAATGGATTAGTGGACAAAATGTTGTGGTTTCTGTCTGGACGGCAAGTCAACAAAGACGACTGGCTGTCCCGACTGGAGATCGTTTATCCTCAACAAAGGGATGTGTCAGCGGAATGATTGTGTAAAATTGGATTTAATATGTTGGAAACTACAGGATTTAAAAAAACTTTTACGGGCGTCTCTAAAGCTGTAAAGTACTCAGTCAATTTCGCTGAGCCAA
>JAAUYM010181859.1_pt1 | contig 22189 bp, 20 predicted proteins | sample 7278001 | NCBI WGS metagenome assembly JAAUYM01 (sample SAMN14350224, study PRJNA611818) | marine sediment metagenome | isolation source: surface marine sediment (1.8m) | place: French Polynesia: Moorea | collected 2018-08
ATCACCAAAAGGCTCATCACCATTAATGACTCGTGGGAATGCCCGGAAGAGGGCAAGGAGAAAAAGAAGAAGGACAAGGCGTCTCTCTTGGACGGCACTCTCCTGTCTCCAGGCTTCGACTGGACGTACGTCAAAATGATCAAGCAGGGGATGAAAGACAATCCGACCATTGTGCTGCAGACGGTCCTCGGATACCTGCAGGGGAGCGGGTGGGTCAGCAAGGACATGATGCCCATGGCGCAGATGATGGTCAAGCACCTCGCCTCCAACCCCGACTACCTCGACTACATCCTGACCGGGATCGACTACATGGAGAACTTCTTCGAGTCCGAAAGCGGGAAGCGCATCGTCAACATTATCCCCAAGCTCATGACTGCCAGCACGGAGGAGGCGCTGGAGTTGTTTACTCGGGAGGCGGACTACAACCAGGAGGCCTTCTTCAACATGATGGCCAACGGCGACATTGCGGAGACCTTCCTGAGGCAGATGGCGCGGTTCTTCATCAAGTGCTTCGCGTACGCCAAGCAGGCTCTCGACGACGACCTCAAGTTCGCAATCATGAACGGAATGTTGATCTCGAACAAGTTCCCTCCCTTGAACCGCAAAAACCTGCTGAAGTCCTGCGTGGAGCTGGTGGAGAAGGTGATCAGACTGTTCACCGTGTACCGCATGGAGACGGACCTGTACCAGGAGGTAAAGCTGGTTACGGACGAGTTCGAGAAGCTCTACTTCCGCTTCGACGACTTTGAACGTCTGAGCGAGAAGGAGGTCGAGCACGTGATCGGCAAGTTCTTGGAGGACAACGTGTTTGGGCCCTTCAAGGACGCGTGGCTGGTGCACAGGCAGGTGACGGTGGTGGACGAGCGGTGCGCCCCGCAGCTGGCCTGCATCTTCAACCGCAACTACCGCGGCTCCAACCAGATCGTGCGCTCCGTGGTGAGGGGCCTCTCGGCCGCAATGTCCTACTCGTGGGCGTCGGCCTTCACCGAAGAGGAGGGGGTCTCTGCCGAGCAGCTGGACGAGGCCAGGGCAAGAGGGCAGGAGAAGAAGAAGAAGAAGGAGGAGGAGGGAGGAGGCTCCCCTTCCTCCTGCGAGGAGTACAAGCCCAAGATGCTCGGGGACGGGGACAGGCCAGTGGGAGAATGCGACGTGCTGAAGGAAGAGAACCAGAAGCTCCAGATGAACCTCAGTTACGAACATAACGAACTTTAGTGGACAGCTTTTTTTTTTAGGTAGTAGTTCGGTATTCGAATGTGATCGGCTCTCCTCCTTCGTTTTTTGCGACTATGTTGACGGCATTCAACCTTGTTCTTTTTTTATACTGGTGTTACACGGTATGTGCACGCGATAATACACACCTAAAAGCTTCCCGTTCGGGTTCTTACGGCACGAACAAGAGTTTTGGTTTGGACTAGCATCAGGTTTATTATATACTAGCTTATTGTACGTACATCATGTAATGGTGACAAGACACACTAGTAGAAGTAGTAGAAGTCGAAGATTGTCACTACATCTTTTTTGCGATATTGTCCCACCGGCTGTTTACCTCGTCGCCGCATGCTCTTCTTCTGCCACTTTCCGTGAATTCGTGGCAGCAAAGTCATTCGCCTTTTCGATCTCCTCCAACAGTCTGGCAATTTCTCTTCTCAACAATACCCTCGATTTTCTCCTTTTTCTCATCATCTTTCTCCGAAGTTTCACAATTCTCCTACCTTGATCACCTCCCCCTTCTTCTTCCTCTTCTTCCGCCTTTATCGTTTCTTGGAGATGGTTGTTGAAGCTGTAGGTGAGTCGGACCACCCTCCTCGAGTCCGCCGGACTCGTCTCTATCATCAGGTGGTGTGGAAACATCCCCGGCGTCTCAACCTCTTCCCCTTCCTCTTTCACCACCTCCGCCGAGAGATCTCCCGCGCCGACCCCGCTCAGTCGAAGGAAGGGGCGCCCGCCGGGACCAAACACTCTGACCACGCTCCTCCTTCCGCCTTCCAGTCTCTCAGGGTTGGTCGCCGCCACCTCCGTCCCTTCTTCTTCTGCCATTGCCACCGACGCCACTGGCTCACTCCCCATCATGTCCTGCCCGCTGCTGCTGCTCCCGGCCGACAGCATGTCCTCCCCGACGTAGATCGGGTACACCTTCAAGATGCTGAGTGGCACCAAGGTCTTGTACTGTCGTCGTCCGCCGTTGTTGCTGTAGAAGTTGTGGCTGTTGCTGTACCTGTAGACGTTGTGATTGTTGCTGGTGTAGATGTTGTGATTGACGAGATTCCTCTGGCGGTAGCGAGGACTTCCATGGGAAACGATCTTTGGTCCTCTGCCGACAACAGTAGAAATTGGTTTTGCCATCCCAATCTGCTCACGAAAAAGGTTCTATTGGGGAAAAAAAGGAAAATAAGAGAAAACAATCGTTGGTGTCTCTACTATTAAAAATCACCTGGATGTATGTACTGTACTATACCTAGTATGTACATGTACGCGTTTACTCACGTAATTTTCCCTGATCCTTTTGGTCTCCTCCTCTTCCTCTTCGTCATCGAGCTCCTGAAACCTGGGCTGCAAGGTGGCAAAGGTGGAGGTGTCGGGCGGCTCAGTCGTCGTCGTCAAGCGATGGAAGCTGTGCAACGGGTCCTTGTAGACGACGTCGTCGGCAGAGGCGCTGTTCACACGGTGATATCTTTGGCAAGAAGGAAAAAAATGATCAAGATTAGCCGAAAAATTGCTCCTAAGACAGGTGTGGGTGAGACATAGTACAATTTCTCCAGACCTTGGCGGAGGGATGCTGGAGACGAAGAGCTTTGGCAGCGTGGTGGTCTCGTAGCTCCTGGTCCTGGTCCTCTGCCTCTCTTCTGAGAAGCGCCGATGGTTGCGCAGCCTGTCCACGTGGTGGGCAGAGTTTACTGAGATGGAGGTTGAAGGTGTTGTTGTCCTCGGTGGCGGCGACGGGGGAAGGTAAAAGGCCTGTGCAGAGGTTGTAGTAAATAAAGACACGACGGATGGTCACGCACTCAATTTACACCTTCCTGAACCTTGTACTCTGGCGTCGTCGTTTCTGGTCGACGAAAAAACTCGCTCTCCTCAAGGGCGAACGTGGTGGTCTCCTCCTTCTCCTTCTTCTTCTCGCCGGTGGTGAAGTAGAAGTTCCTCTCGGTGCTGGTGGAGACCGCGTAGACGGCAGACACGGCGCGCTCGCGATGCTTCTCCCAGGGCAGCACCGATACGCTGCTGTAGTTGGAGATGACTGTGGGAGGAGTGGAGGAGAAGAACTTGTCCAGGCCGCCGGAGGAGGACGTGGTGGAGGGGGCGGGGAGGAATAGGCGGCTGTGCCTGGGAGGGAACGCGGGGAGGGTGCGGACGGACTCTGGGGAGGTCACTTGGTACAGGCGCGTGGCCGCCTGCGAGGAGATGAAGAAGGTGCGTGTAATATCGCAACAACAGCAACTTGCTTGTCAATCGGTACTCCGACCTCCGTTGCGAGGTCCGGTGCCGGCATGATGTAGATTCCCGAGGGCTTGGTGGTCATCGGCGGCGACATCTCTGTAGGCGCCGCCGTAATCACGTCCAGGTTCTCGGAATACAAGGGTTGGTCGTCGCCCTGCTCGCTGCCAGTCATGACGTAATCGTAAAATGAGTTGCTTCCAACGTCATGAACGTAGGCAGCCTGGACGCAAAAAAAAGAGATGTCCTTTGTTGAAGCGGGGAGGGCGATCAGACAACTAGTTATTGGCGAATACTGACCTCAACGGGAGGCCTGCGAGGCCGATGTCTCTGTCGCTTGCTTCCCCCACCTCCAAAGATGGGCTGGATGAGGGTGTTTTGGACTCCGCGGTACAGGCTGGAGTAGAAGTCGACGATGCCCAGCTTTCTGGCAAGGTGGTTGATGAAGACGCGGGGACCGCCGTGAGAGGAGGCGCCAGACACCAGGACGAGAAGAAGAATTAGCAAGATGGAACAAAAGAGCCACCTTTCTCCTCTCATGGTGGTTAAGGGCGAACACGCATCGACCCCTTCTCACAATAATATGGTTCTGGAGTCTGCCAACCCTCTAGCCCCCCTCCTCTGCATTTCACAAGTTCCATCCCATACCAATTCAATCACTCACGGTGCGGCACCAATTTGCTGAAAGGGAAATGGAGGCAGATTGAAAGGTAATGTTGGGGGCGGGGGGGAGGGGGGCGAGAGAACCAAGAAAGAGAAGACTTTATGACCCCATAAAATGCTTTCATCAGGTTAAAGGACTAGGACTAGGTAGCGGGAATAAATATTAATGAAAAAACAACATTCACACTCATCTTGTATAAACTCAACGTGTACCTGTTCATTCACTGACAATTTTTTTAGCTAGTAGTAGTATGCTAGTATGTAAGGAAAAGAAAGATTGTGCGCATGCGCTCCAAAACGTCAACAAACTTTTCATTTTAATTTTTCGTCGTAACTTCATTTCCGCGTAGGGCTGGAGGGGGGTGGACAGAGTCGCTCTACTCGCTGCCAGAGGTTCCCGAATCCGGTTCCGCCAAGTGGAGACCCACTCCAGACCTACTCCAGAGGCCAACGAGAAAGAGAGGTCATCTGCGTGACGGCTAAGCCGAGCTGAAACGCGGGGGCTCCTCTAGGACACGGCCATGTGGGACAGCGTGTGCCACGCGTGGAGTGAGAGCCATCGCTTCGTCAGGGCCAAAGTGTGGGACTCCTGGGACTGGAGGGAGAGCCAGGACAAGGTGACGAAGGACACCTTTCGTTTTGCAGTTGTCTTCGTTCTGATGCAATCGCCCTTGACAGTGCCATGCCTTTCTAATGATCAGTTGGTGGTGCTACGAGCACGTGAACATGTGGTGGTGTAGAAGTCGGAGCCCTGGGTTTCACAAATGGAAAGACTGGGATGAGCATCGTCCTGCCTCTGAAGTACTGTAGATATCTTACTTTGTACATAAAAACAGTTTTTTTTTCTAAAATCAAAGACAACTGAGATACTATTGGCTTTGTGAACTTCTTCGTGGAACAGCCTGGTAGTTAAAACGTCCTTCCTTGTCCTGTACTACACTAGGCTGCCCCTGCTCCTCCCGCTCCCTCCCCTCAACACCAGACGACCACCATCTGTCACCACTGGTGCGGACGAGGCTGCTCACTCGCTCCCACCTCGATGGCCTTCGCCGGACCCGGGGCCGGATTTCTCCGACTGGCCGGGTTGTCCGGAGCAGCGGCGGTAGCCTTGGGGGCCTACGGGGCTCACAGTGAGTTTTGACATATCGGGATAAGAGGATGAGTAGTGTACATACTGTATGTACCGTAGTCTGGTTTACTACTTGCCATTCTGTTCACTTATTAGAATTCGCGTCCGAGGCCAAGCCCGAGTACAAGCGCATCTACGACACGGCCAATTTCTACCACTTCGTACACACCTTGGCCCTGTTGGGAGTGCCCCTCTCCAGGAGACCGCGACTGGTAAGAATAGACGTTGATGCTGAACTTTGAGACTGCAGTGGAAATTTTTCGTTCAGAGTTACTGAACGATACCCTGTAATTCACTGATACGTTGAAAATGTGTCAAATGTGTCGTTTGTGTCTTCCTCTCAGACCGGGACATTGATGCTGAGCGGGATGTTGATCTTCTGCGGCACCACTTACTACCATGCCCTCACCCAGGAGAAGAGCCTCAGGCAGTTCACCCCGTACGGGGGCATCTTGCTCATCCTTGCCTGGATCAGCATGGTTGTCTGAGCCGCTGATGGATGAACAACGGATACAAAATGTTTATTGAGAGTTTTATTGCGTCCTCTCCACGTTTCCTTGAAAAATAAAGTCACTGCTACTGCACCATCTATCTAGGACAGCAGACAGCAGACATGTACCGTACAGCATCTAGTACCATTCTACCTTGTGTTACTTTTTTGACTTGCTAGTACCGTCCGGGTTGGGAAGTATCAGGTACTTTCTTGTCAGCTTCTGAGAGTTTTGTGTCATTTTGTTTGAACGGAAAAAACCGAGTTCTAGGGTTTCGTGGCTTTTGCAGAAGATTTGTCTATTTGAAGTCCACTCTGGACATCAGGTGGACCTCCAATGACTCGGTGAATTGTGTGCTGTGGAGGCCATAGATAGGTACACATGTTTAGGTAGAACAAGCTACAACCAAAATTTCATGCACAAGTGGTTCGTGTACTTATTCAAGGTACAGTAGTCAGGCATGAATTTCTACTAACTCGACTTTTACTGGAGCTGCTTTTTTTGTGATTCTGTACAGTACAGCAATTTAAAGTCCTTCGGTTTACGTCCTCCTTTGCAATAAAAAAAACCAAGATTTTCTGCGAAAGCGCAGTGCTTAAAAAAATTAAAGTTGTGGAATGCTTGAAGATGACCCTCCCTTCCACTTCTCCTTCCTCCTCCGTCACCCCTCCTCCTTTCCACATCAACACTCCGCTTGTCTACAGCAAAGAACTGTCCGCGATCCTAGGAAAAGAAGGTAGTACATGCGTACGTACATAGTGTATCTACTAGGTGTAAAATGTGGATTTTTAAAATAAAAAAAGCTCCTCCGTGGTTCGCTCTGTTTATTCCTTGCTTTTTGCCAGTTCTGCTGAAGCTGGACAACCTGCAGCCGTCGGGGTCGTTCAAGATCCGCGGCATCGGCCTGACCGTCCAGCGCGCCGTGGCAGACGGCGTCAAGCAGCTGGTCGGCTGCTCCGGCGGCAACGCCGGACTGGCCATGTCCCACGCCGCGGAGAGGAGCACGGTCAGCCACACCCTCTTCGGGCCAAAGTCCACCAACCCGATGATTTTCGAAAAGAACATGGTTGGGGGGGGGGGGGACCAACCCGGGCAACTTGATCCAGTAAGCGATCGATTTTTTTTTTCATTTCCAGTCGTACGGAGGAGTTGATCTAAAAGTGAGAGGAAAGGACTTGGAGGAGTCGAAAGAGGAAGCAGAAAAATTCCTGCAGCAGAACAAGGTGCAGTTCAGTGTTACACGAGTACTCGTAAGAGCAACCAGTCATCGTCATCATCATTATTCTTTAATATTTTTTTTAGTATTATTTTATATTGTAGGGTGCTTTTTTTGTCCACCCCTTCAACCAGAAGAGCACCTGGGAGGGCCACTCCACGTTGATCGCGGAGGTGAAAGATCAGTTGGTGAGCACGTCGCAGTCGGAGGAGAGGCTCAAAAAGAAACCGGGAGCGCTCGTTGTCGCCGTCGGAGGAGGGGGGCTTGCCATGGGTATGGTAGGTGAAGTTGGTGTGGCCGAGGAGTTCTTGAAGCTTGTGTGTTTTTTTATTTTAATTTTTAGGCCTTCTCCGTGGGATGGAAGCTTGTGGCTGGAGAGACGTTCCTCTGGTCGGTGTGGAGACGGAGGGGTGCGAGTGCTTCGCCATGTCGCTGCAGCAGGGCAAGCCGGTCAAGCTGACGGGCATCGACACCATCGCCACCAGCCTGGGCTGCAGGGAGTGCGCTCCGGAGTTGCTGGAGATGGCCAAGACGAGGCCCGTGCTGTCCAGGGTGGTCACGGACAAGCAGGCCATGGAGGCCTGCCTCAAGTGGGACTTTTCTTCTTCCCCGGTCTTGGCCGTCAACCTGGGCCGACAATGATTAAGTTTTCTTCTTTTTTTTCTAAGGTTTTCTACCGACCACCGCATGCTGGTCGAGCCTGCCTGCGGGACCGCCCTCTGCGCAGTCTACAACCACAGCGAGATGAATTTAGACGCCACCTTCGGGATCGCCAAGGATAAGACGGGCAACAACAACGGCCCCATCATCGTGGTGGTGTGCGGCGGCAGCATGGCGTCCATTCAGCTCTTCCAGGAGTGGAAGGAGCAACTCGGAATTACAGGAATTGCTTAGAACTGCTTTCGCACGACCGCCCAGAGTTTCTACTATTATTTCTTTTGAAGTTGCTATGGTTCATGTTCTTGCCGATTCATTTTTTTTTCTGTTGACAAATTCATAGTGGTACGTGCGAGATTGATGATTATTGTAGCATCATCTACTTTTTTTTTTTTTGAATGGCGATTTATCGCGCAACAGAGTCTTCATAGATTTCTACAATTTCGTTCTTCCAAAGCAGATCCAGGTCAGACGAGTCGGTGTGCAATTCTGACTTCAGAGTTTCACCCGTTCTTTTTTTCCCCACACAGTGTGGTGGTGGTGGTGGCTCCAGTCTTTCATTACTTGGGTCCCAGCATGTCCTCCGGCCGGACCCACTGTCTGAACTGCTCCTCTGTGAGGTACCCAAGTCTGATGGCCTCCTCCTTCAGGGTGGTTCCGTTCTTATGCGCCGTCTTGGCAATCTTGGCAGCGGCGTCGTAGCCAATGTGCGGGTTCAGCGCTGTCACCAGCATCAGAGACTCGTGCAGGAGCCTTTCGACACGATCCCGATTCACCTTACGAGACAAGATCGATCTTATTTATTTGTACTATATACAGTATATTTTTGGCAACAAGTAAGCAAATGCATGGTGGCTGCTCGTACCTCAATTCCAGACACGCAGTTGTCCGTGAATGCAACGGCCGCGTCCCCGAGCAGCCTGATCGAGCGCAGCACGTTGGCCACCATCATGGGCTTGAAGACGTTGAGCTCAAAGTGCCCGTTGGCTCCTCCGACGGAGACTGCCACGTGGTTGCCCATGACCTGTGCCGCCACCATGGTGATGGCCTCGCACTGGGTGGGGTTCACCTTGCCCGGCATGATGGAGCTGCCGGGCTCGTTCTCTGGCAGCGACAGCTCGCCCAGCCCGCACCGCGGGCCAGACGCCAGGAACCGAAGGTCGTTGGCGATCTTCATGATGGAGCAGGCCACCGTGTTGAGCGCGCCCGACACCTCCACCATGGCGTCGTGCGCGGCCAACGCCTCGAATTTGTTGGGGGCCGTCTCGAAGGGGAGGCCCGTCAGTTCGGACACCTTGACGGCCACCTTCTCCGCGAAGCCCACCCGCGTGTTGAGCCCCGTCCCCACCGCCGTCCCGCCAGCCGCAAGCATGTACACCCTCGGAAGAGTTGACTCGATCCGATCAATGCCTGAGGGACGGACACGGTACAGGTTGGTTTGGAAGGTTGCAAGCAACTTTGCAAGAGCAAACAACAGCAAAAAAAGAGGAAGCTATATGAAGTACCAAATTTAATTTGAGTGACGTATCCGCTGAACTCTTGTCCCAGCGTCAGGGGCGTCGCATCCTGTGTGTGAGTGCGTCCGATCTTGATGATGTCCTTGTATTCCTTGGCTTTCCCATCCAGTGCATCGTGCAGCTTCTTCAGCCCAGGAAGCAAAACTCTGGAAGAGGTGAAGAGAGAGAAAAGGAGGAGTCTCTTGAATCTGAAGCCCTGCTATGTCCAAATTTTTTACTTGTGAATGTCAACTGCGACCGCGATGTGCATGGCGGTTGGGTAGGTGTCGTTGGAGCTCTGAGACTTGTTGACGTGGTCGTTGGGATGGACCGGGTCCTTGGACCCCATCTCCCCGCCCAGGATCTGGATGGCCCTGTTGGCAATCACCTCGTTGGTGTTCATGTTGCTCTGCGTGCCGGAGCCAGTCTGCCAAATAACTTTAGGGAGAACAGACACATTTGGTTGCCACCAGTCATTCCTCCCAGGTCTACATGGGGCAGGTTACCCAGAGGGAAATGTTCCTCGTAGAGCGACCCGTCGATGACCTCGTCCGCCGCCTTGCTGATGGCATCCGCGATCTTCGTGTCCAATCCGTACTCCTTGTTCACCTCGGCGGCAGCTTTCTTCAGGACCCCGAATGCCTACAGCGTAGGAGAAATCATGATTAATCATCTCTCTCTCTTTCTTTATCTCACACATACTACACGAGATACCTTGACTACAGATTGTGGCATCCGCTCAGAGCGCCTCTCCCCGATGGGGAAGTTCATGACGGACCTCAGCGTCTGAGCACCGTAGTACTTGTCGTTGGGAACCTGCAGCTCACCTGTCGGGATGCAATTGAAGATGATCATGTCATCACTGTACTAATAAACATCATCATCGTCAAGAGAGCACACACGCAGTCCTACCAAACGTGTCTCTCTCCACCCTGTGCCCCGAGGTGGAGTAATTCCTGTTGTTGTCCGTCCCGTTCATGACGTTGTTGTTGCTGTTGTTGTTGTAGGACGCTGCCATGAGTCGGCTTCGCAGTAAGAAGGCCGCGTTGGGGGCGAAGAAGCCACGCGAGAGCAGCGTTATCTTCATCTTGTCTGGCGATCCAAACCGGCCCCCAACAGAAGGAAGAAGAAGAAGAAGAAGAAGGAGAGCCACCTATGGCACGCAAGGGCCAACGCAGGTGCGGCACTGCCGGAGGCAGGGGGGAGCAAGTGCAAAAAAAAGCAGTTTTCCTTGACTAGAGAGACTCTCCTCCTCCTCCCGCTGCAGCTGCGATAATCTGCCTGCAGCAACTCAGCAAGTAGTACTAGGTACAACAACAATGGCGTGACGGAGGGGACGGGATGGCTCCTTCAGAGAGGAACAGGAGGAGGAAAAGAGAGCGAGTGTGAGAGCGACGTCACTGAAGAAAGACGTTGGTGACGACGACAGCACCTCCTCCCCCTAGGGAGCTGTCGAGCGTAGGCTCGAGCTCGAAAGCTTGAAGGCTCAAAGCACGAGCTCAAAGTCTAGGCTCAAAGATCATTGCGAAATCTTACCCAGCAACGCGGGTAGCTTCAGGCTAGTCCTATTTATGAACCCGTATGTTATTGCTATAACCTCAGCCATTAGACTCAGTCATTACATTTAGCTTTGTAATGCACTGGGTGGTAAAAAATCGAGCCTGGTACAGGGCTCGGCACATCTCTAACTCGAGCGAGAGGAGAGCGAGAGCGAGAGCGAGAGGAGAAGAGAGAGACACTGCTTAGCCACCCAGAGACAGCTGATGTTACAGCAAAGCAACGACGCGACAGCTGTCTATACTTAGTTCTTACCGCGACCACTATCGCTACCAGTTACAGGAGTACCATACCACATTATGCCTACAGCAGTCACAGAAGACGCTTAACCAACCTCCTGTGCAGAAACTTACCCTTGCTTTTCTTACCCTGCTGGTGGGCAGCGAGCAGAAGTCGTCCTCGCGCTAGCAGTTGGCACTGCTTCCCGTCGTCACCGGCATTACCTACGTATACCCACCCACCTTTCAGCTGAATCAAGACTACTGGGCAGGATCCTCCTCCTCCTCTCTTCTCCCCGTCACCGATGGACCGGGGCGATCGCAGCCGCACCAACTCCACCAGCTCCCTCCGCTCTCCCGCCCAGCCGGCCACGCCCTCGGTCACGCCCTCCCACACGCCGGTGGCCGGGCAACAGCTGGGCCCCTCCGGTGCACGGCTCCTCCACCCTTCGCCGGACCAGCTTGCCGCCGGCTTGTCCCGCCTCCGCGGCGCCTCCGGCGGCTCCCGCTCCTCCTCCATCCCCGCCACCCCTGCGCCGACGCCGAATCCCCTCCTCCAGGTCACCCAGCACGTGGTTGGCCCTGAGCAGTTGGCGGCCGGGATCAACAGCCTCCGCGCGGACGAGGGATACGTGGAGAGCTCGTCATTCCCGGCAACGCCGGCACCGTCGCCGTTCTCGCCATCGCCAGGTTCTTTGCAGGTAGCTTTCATAGCAAGAGAAGCAGTAATCTTCAGCTTAATGTTAGCATATGAAGGTAAAGTATGAGTGTGCTAACATTAAGCAAGGCTAGAACTTTAGATTCGACACTAAAAGCAGGTGCATAGCTAAGTTAGCTGAGATGTTATTCTGCGTGGGGAGGTTGAACAGTTTAGGGGTTAGAAACCCAAATAGACTTTGTTTTAACTTCTTTTATTCCATTTTTGGGGCAAAAAAAATTGTGTGTCAAAATTTGGCCGACTCCTACCCCCAGCTGAAGTTAATACATATCTGTTTTACTACAATTTTCTTGACTGTATTACATGTCAATAATAAATGAATGTTGATTTGTTTACGCTGCCCTACCTCTGTATTTATTCCTAGGGTACCATATCTTCCAACTTTAACCCCGACCAAGTAGCCGAGGGAATCCAGAGACTTTGCGACGAGGGTGGCGTGGCGCCAGTAAGTGGGTCCAGCTCCGCACAGCCTCCAACGCCGTCAACAACGCCCGGTCCAGTCCCGGGAGCAGTGGGAGGAGTAGGAGCGGTTGGGGTGCAGCAACACCAGCAGCAGCAGCAACAACAACAGCAACAGCAGCTTGGCGTCATTCCGGAGCATCTGGCCCAGGGCATCGCACACTTGCACCGAGCTAAGGACGAAGGCCTGGAAAGTGGGTCCAATCCGGCAACACCCATTCCCACGCCAATCTCACCATCGCCAGCAGCCAACAGAGTGCAGGTTATTACGTCAATTTGTGAATGAACCCCTGTGTTACTTTTGCTTAAAGAGGTTTTGTTCGTTCAGGTCCTTCCTGAGCAGCTAGCAGCGGGCATTCATCGCCTGAAAGTGGAGGAAGGCATGAGCAGTGGTGGCAGCTCCGACTTCCCCTCCACACCGGCCCCAACTCCCTTCCACCCGAACCCGGGAGGAGTCAGGCCGGAGGAGCTCGCAGCCGGCATCTCCAGGCTCTCCGTCATCGAGGAGAGCGACTCTTCGGCCCCGCACTCCTCGGCCAACATGGAGGCCAAAAAGGAGGCCAAGGAAGGTGTGGAACAGGCGGAAAAGAGCGCCTCCTCCTCCAGTCAGCCAGATCTGAGCCAGTATTTCGGAGGGGGACAAGCTGCAGATTCTTCCCACGACGATTCTACCACGTCTTCTCAGCAGCAGCAACAGCAGCAGCAGCAGCAGAGCTTCTTTGACCAGATTAACGTCTCTCTCGACCCTTCGGTGCTTCACAGCTGTCGCGAGAGCAGAGTCGATCTCTCTACGATGGAGGAGTCCAGCAAGACCACCGACCAGGTGAAGGAGGCCAAAATCGAGGTGGTCGAACAGAGCTACGATGATGCTAGGAGTCTCAGAAAGAGACAAAGCAGCGAGAGGTCCCAGAGCCTCGGGGAGAGCAAGGAGGGTGTAGCTCTTCCAGAAGAACCTAGCGTGTGCACCATATTTAGCAAGGAAGATGCAGAGGAAAGCCCGTTCGATTCCGTGTCGGGAGGAGGAGGAGGAGGAGAAGGAGCGGGAGAAGAAGAAGGAGGAGAAGAAGGAAGTGGCGAGGGGGAACGCACTGATAAGAAGCAACCGAGTCCTGGCATGAGGCTAGAAATCGAGAACACTGCCCTCAAGGAAGAAGAGGGCGGAACGGAGAAAGGGAGCACCGCCGCCAGCAGCAACTACTCCACTCCGGTGGCACCCACACCCAACATGGACGGACAAGGGCTGGGGTACTCCACCTATGTGACGTCGACGGCAGTCATGGGCACGCTGGAGTCCGGTGCGGCGCAGCTGCTGTCTCCCGTCCTCAGTCAGGATCAGCCGAGTCTCGCCGCCAATCCGGTCCTTCCCCCTCCTCTTCCTCCCCCTCCTTCCTCCCTCCAGAGTCAACTTAGCGTCTCTTCAGCGGCGGAGGAGCCTCTCGTGTTGCCCGACGAGGTCCTGTCCGAGCCGGAGGACCCCGAACTGCAGCGCAGAAGCCAAGCATGGCCGCCGAACCAGGCCACGGCGCAGATCTTGCAGAGCATCGCCGCCTCCACCCCGGGGACCTTCTACCCTGACCGGGCCACCCTTACGATGCCAGGGGTGGTTCTGCGGGAAGAACTGGCAGATCCCGTCCGCAGTCTCGTCGCGCATTATCGAGGAGAGCAGGAAGCCGTTAAGAGACAGGTAGAGGCGGAGTTTACCATATCTTGTTGATGCAATGTGTGGCACTGCATGCTTAACTGAGTGGTCATCACACGGGATTTTTTTTTCTTCTGCTGCTACCTCGCAGGTTTTAACCGCATCCGCGGTGACGCAGGACCAGAGGGGGCTGCGGCAGTTGGTCCGAGCGGGCTGCTACCGAGCCGCCGTCAACCTGACGGGGCGACTGCTCCAGATGTACAACCAAGGGGCGGGACAGGGCGGCAGCCTCTCCAAGCACACGCCTTCGTCTCTGCAGATCTGGTTCGCCCGCCTGGCGCTGCTGGTGAAGCTGAGGCAGTTCTCGGTGGCTGAAGTCGAAGCCGAGGCCTTTGGCGACTTGGACCGCCCGGACCTATACTTTCAGTTCTACCAGGAGATGTACCCGAAGAGGACTGGGTCAATGGTCCCCTTCGGCTTCAGGCTCCTGTTGGCCGAGTTGCCGCAATATCTGGGGAAGCAGCACGAGACTTTGGACAGACTCTACTCCCTTTTAGGAAAAGTTCGCCAGGTGGGTGGGCGGTTCTCTTTTACAGGCATTCATTTACACAATAGCGCCACTCTTTCTTTTTTGCCACGTTCAGGTCCTATTAAATTTGGATTCCGGCAGAAATGAAGAGGGTCAAATCAGCAGCTTGTCGGACGAGGACAAAATAAAGTCTCAGACGCTTTGGAAGGAACGGGAGACGAGAGTGCTGTACTCTTTGTCAAACAGTGCGATAATGCAAAAGGTTTGTGCCATCACAGCTACTGTACTGTACTACTGTACTATGCCTAGTACAGTAGACAAGTTAATAATTGTTTTCATTTTTTTTACCCTTTCCAGGACTTCCAGTTGGCAGTTGAAACTCTCAGCACCCTCCTTCGCGTCGAATCAGAAACTCGAAAGTCCAAGATTTTGTCCGCAATGGGAAGGCTGTATCTCCAGCTCGGTACGTGCAGCTCTGATTGTAATGGGTAATAGTGGTCTTATGTATTCTTTGAACGTAGGTGACATCGAGTCTGCGCAGCGCAGATTCTCCCACGCGTACAAACTGCGAGGCGAGACGGAGGACGACCGCCGTGACAGCCTGATGGATATGGCCTTCTTGTCCATTGCCAACAACGACTACCAGTCCGCGCTGGCCACCCTGCAGAAGGCGGCCGAGATCTTTCCCTCGGACCCGGTCATCGTCAACAACGCGGCAGTCTGTCACCTGTACCTGGGGCGCCTGCAGGAGGGACTTAGTTACCTGGAGCAGCGGATGACGGCGGAGCCGGCGCTCCTGCTTCAGGAGACGCTCGTGCTCAACCTGGCCACCATCTACGAGTTGGAGTCTTCGTACGCCGGGCAGAAAAAGCGCGCCCTGCTCGACTTGGTTAGCCAGTACAGGGGCGACAGCATAAACACCGCATGTCTAAAATTGCAGTGACAAGACTTGACCCTTTATGATGTTGTGTTACCTTTGTGTAACCGTCAGTTATGAGTTAATAATAGTTTGCTTTCGCAACAGCGTTTCCCTACTACCTGTATGTGCGTTGGTCAACCCTTTACCAAAACTATGGTGCACTTGTACTGAACAGGTTTGTAAGGAAGGTGGAAGAGGCTAAACAAAATGAACTAATTCAACCATGCATCACAGAATCCGTGTAAACTGTCACACCGGTAAGCCCTTATTGGCGTCCTCTCCCAATAAACCATGACCAATTATTGAAATTTATGGGAAATTAACAGGCATTTAGTGGTATTTTGAAATTTAAAAAAGGATGAAATTCTTTCGTGCTCAATGTTAGGCAGTCCAAAAAGGCGAGAGCAAGCAAAGGTGATCGTCAATGAGACGATCGTCTACGTTCAAACAAAAGGCGAGGGTAGGGGTGGCGGACCTCCGCACGGCCATCCCGTCTCAAGAGAAAGATCTCCTGCCTCCGGAGATCGTGAAGACATGGAGGGGAGGTTTGCAGCTCCATCAGCTCAAAAGATGATCTCCAAGCCGAAGGAAGTAACCCTTGAGCTCGACCACGTCGCTCCTAGGGAGACCGGAGAACCACTGCAGGCTCAGGAGAGACGAGAGCCGTCGCCACCGCAGATCGAGCAAGTGGGAGAAGGTGAGGCCGAGGCTGAAGCCGAGGCTGAAGCCGAGGCTGAAGCTGAGGCTGAAGCACTGCCAGCAGCAAACATCAGAAAGTCGGCAAAGAAGGAGCGCCTGCGTGTCATCACGCACGAGACGATGATCGACCTGAGCAGTTTCCACGGAATAAGGAGAAAGAAGCCGCCTCGTTGAATGCTTCATGCCATTTTCATTAAACGTCTTATCGGGAGAGGGGGGACACCCCCCTCCCCCGACAGTAGTACAGTGTAGTAGTGCAATTGAATAACGGTGTGTGTTTGTGTGTGTGTCTCACACGGAACGGAGGGAGGAAAAAAAAAAACAAGGTGTCCATTACAGTAATATTCGTTTTTCTTCTCCTTCTTCATCATCTGGTCATGTTCCTCAAATGCCTGTTTCTCCCGTCGTCTCTTCCTCCTCCTCCTCCTGCTCCTCCTTTCCTGCGGTCTTTCATAAGGCTCATTGGTCCCCCTGGCAGCCACTTTCGCCTTTCCAGGTCCCCCACGTGCAAGGGAGGCCAGCCACGGTCGACACCTCTCAGCAGTGGCCCCGGCCCGCCCCCTCTACCGCCCCTGAAGCCCCCGCCTCCTCCTCCTCCTCCTCCTCCCCCAGCACCCTTGTCCGGTCTTCCCGCCCCTAACCCTGCACCCACCCCTGCCCCTGCCCCTGCCATTGCCCCCCCTCCCCCTCTTCTCGGTCCACCCACGAGTCTGGCCAGTCCAGGGCCGTCGTCGAAAACGGGCTCCTTGGTGGCGTCGCGGAACCCCACGATGGAGCCGCCCACCTTGGCTTGCTGCGCTTCCCGCTGAGCGAAGAGCTCCTTGGCCGCCTTGACGGACTGCTTGTTGTATCCGGTCGGGCCCGTGGGTTGCTGGCCTCGAGACTGCAGCAGCAAGAAGTCGTCCACGTGCAAGGAGGGCGGCCTGGAGGTGTTGGGCGGGCGTGAGCGGAATCCGTCCTGACGAGGTCCAGGGCGACCGAAGCCGCGGAGGCCCCTGAGGGACAGGACGGAGCCGCCAGCGCGGAAGCTGGAGATGATGTTCTTGTTCTGAAGCGCTTTCCTCTCCAGCACGCTCTTCTTCCTAGGGGTCGTCGCGTTCTTGTCCTTGGACTGCTCTTCGCTCCCTCCCCTTTCGAAAAGTGCGCTCTCCGCGACGGCATCCCTCACCGCCGCGGGCAGGTGGTACTCGCTCTTGACGTACGATGATGACACCTCCATCAGGTCCACTTTTGTTCCTTCCGAATGAAAGCCAGAGAACAGCGGCAAAGTCTCTTCCAGGTCATCGGCAAAGACCTGTCTTTCAAAGGAACCGTTTGGAGCCGCACGAGCTGGGTCCACTTTTGCTTTCAGCTCTTCTGTCCTTGGCTCGGCCTTCTCATCGGCGAAGAGGAGCAAGCCGTGGACCCTCCCGGCGGCTTCACCGTCCCCTTCAAGCTCCAGTCTGTCCCTGATCAAGATCAACGGGTGAGCCGTCTCCCTGTCCGGAGCTGCCGCAACCTCGGCTTCTTGAGCCACCTCAGTGGACGATGCAACGTCGTAACTGCTCTTCAGGCTTTCCAACACACCGCAGAGAAGGTCGCTCCCCTCTGAGAAATTATTCGTCCCGGACAGTTCCAGGACAGCCTCCGACAGCTGGTGCACTGGCTGTGGAGTGGATCTGACAGCGTCCAGGAGGCAGGCAACGCCCAAGTCTTGTCTTGTCACCCGGAGCAAAAGTCTCAGGCAAGGCAATGTGATGTTCACCACTCTAGCGTCCTTGTGGAGCATCTTGAGAACAAATTTGCAGATGACATCGACCAATCCCGAACCTTCCTGCATGTTGCAACAGTTTCCTCCAAGCAGGGTCTCGAGGAGAGAAAAGATCAAGTCCTTTGCCACCGAGGACTCACTTTCGGCCTCGACGATCGACGCGCACCGACTGAAGAATTTGTTCTGCCTTTCTTCGTGTCCTAGAACGGCGAAGAAGGCTGCCCGGATTGAAGGAAGTCTGACCAGGGTTGCAATAAGAGAGACACAGTTGGAGTTTCCGGCCAGCTTTTCGCCTCCAGGAAGCTCTGGCATCACCTCGTCGAATCCTTCCAGGCATTCCTCCGCCACCATGATGGCTGTGGGCAAGGACAAGTCTCCGATGCGACTGCAGAAGGTCACCAGAAGTTCGTAGAGCTTCGAATCCTGGATTCTCATAAACTGTCGAATGGCGGCGCGTATCCTCTTGTGGACAGGGACGACGTGAGCGCTCCAGAGCTTCCGAGAGTTCTCGGCTTTCCTGGCGTCTGCTGCCCTGTCTCCCACGTTGGCGTCGGCTCCCACCATCGGCAGAGGGAGAGGAAGTAGGCCGTTCAACAGGGTCAGGTGGGCGGCAAACGATTCCGGCGATCCCGACAGAACGCAGTCCAATAGCTCTCCCAGCATGAGCGTCCAGCAGCTCTGCTCCACCTTGGTGGCCGACGCGTCGAAAATGGGCACCGTCAGGTTGGCCAGGATGTCCAGCACGTCCTTCCCCGTCGCCTGGGCCAGCTCCATCGTGGCGGCAGCAGTGGGGGGAACTGCGGTCGTCAGCTGGAAGATCTTGACCAGGGGGCGGACGAGGCTGACGTCCTTGAACTCTCCGTCCCTGGCTGCGATGGCAAAGCGGAGAAGGGCCTTCAAGGTCCTCAGGATGGGCGCCAGGGCCGAGAAGAGGAGAAACCCCTCCTCCCCGGAGAACGTTGCCGGATGGAGGTGTGGGTGCTCGTGAGCTTCGCTGATCTTGTTCAAGATTGTCACGTAGTGCTCGCCGAGGCCACTGGAATGAAGAGAAATCAGGGCGAGCTTCTGCCTGTGCTGACTCTCCTCCTCCGACGACCTGCAGTGGCGATCGATCAGTCGCGACGTGGCAATCAGTTCACTCGAGACAGGAAAGACGTTGCCCACGTTCTTCTTCACCAGCTCACACAGTTTGAGAAGGTCGTCCGAGTCTTCCAGCGGCTTGATCCAGGCGTCCAGCTCGACCAGTCTGGGGCTGTCGATGTCTCTCATCTTCGCCATCATATCCTTCAGAGAGTCGAGGCTGTTCAGAAAAACCTCTGGCGAGGCAGTCGACTTCAGCATGGTGACGAGTATCTCGGTGGCGTAACCTCGGACCGCCTCCCTGGCGAAGTTCACCTCTGCCCCTTCCTCCGCGGCGTCCAGGGAAACAAGCTTCACCAGCAGGGGCAGAAAGCTTCCGTTCCTCAGAGTGGTGGCCAGGGCGAGGCGGCCGCCGGCGCAGAAGGTCATTCCGTACAAGTTCTGCAGGAGCTCTACCGCCGCGTTCTCCTCGCACAGGTCTTCCTGAAAAATGTTGTCAAGGGCCATCAGCGCCTGACTGGCGTGCACGGCAACGGACACCTTGACCACCAGCCTGCTCAAGGAGGCGTTCTCGGCAGAGTCCCTCGCGTTAGAGAGGGCGATCAGAAAGCGAAGGAGGCTGTTGGAAGTCCTTGCATGCCTGCAAAGAAGGCGGGCCCCGCAGGGCGAGTCAGTCACCAACTCAAGCATCCTGCAGGCAAGACGGACGAGGCGATTGGACGCCTCTGCCTTAGCCAGGAGGGCGTAGAGGCACTCCAGGAGATTGCAGGACGAGAATATGTCAAAGATGAAAGGAAAGGGATCTTCGTAGAGCTCGTCGAAGTCGCTCCGAAAGGTGAATCTCACGGGAAGCATCTTCTTGGGCTGCGAGATGACCCGAGGGCGTGACTGCACGATGGAGACAATTTCTGCCCCAAGGTCACAGATCTCATCAGACATCCGTTCGTTCTGACCTGGATCATCATTGTTAACGAGAGTCCCCACCTTAGTCCGAAAGGCGCTTGCCGTCTCAAAGAAGCTGATTTTGCTCAGGATGGCCTTGATTGAGTGCTTCATTCTGGTTGCGGCACCAAAGTAAATGTTGGTCAGTTGTTCGTACACCTGGCACTTGGTCTCCTCCCACATCTTGTCCTCACTCAACTGGCCGAGGGCAAAGATTGTCCTCAGCGACGCGTCGAGAGCTTGCAAGGCCAGCAGCTTGATGGAGTGGGACAACGTCTTATCGACCACGAACGACAGAAGTTGTCGCTGCAGCCCCTCCACCAGCAAGTCTTTGGAGACCACCCGAGAGCAAGAGAGGAGTGTTCTTACCAACTTGAGTCCTGATTTGATGTGTCTGACCTTGTCTGTGGGAAGGTCATGCTTCAGGGAAATGTTCAAGTCCAGAGAGTCACGCACCAGCGAGAGGAGAACGTCTCTGAGCTCTGCGGCTTCCTCTGATGACATTTCCTCTGCCCGGAGGAGATCAGCGATTTGCTCCACGAAGTTGATCCACTCGACGGTCCCCCCAGCAGGGACCTCTGCCAACTTTCTCCTGAGGTCGTCGGCAGCCTTCTGAGACATGCTCGGAGAGAGCTCCCCAGAGATGTCGACAGACTCGAAGTCGAATATTTTCACTGGTTCCTCCCAGTCATCGCCGAAGTCCACAGCCATCTCAATATCCATGCCGTCGTCACTCCACTCAGCCTCATCGTCTGAAATCTCCTCCACGTCCTCGGGCCTCACAACCATCTTCTCGTCGACGCTGTCAATCCCATGCTGTGTCTGGGCCAAAGGAGCGGAGGCCGTCGCCTCCAAAGCCTCCGAGGTCTTTTCTTCGGCCTCCTCTTCCTCCTTGTCCGAAACCTCGGGAATGTCCCCGTCCGATATGTCCGACATCTCCTCGAAGAGATCGTCCTGCGTGGGCGGCGGCGGCAGCAGTTGCTGTTGCTGCTGATAATCACCATTTTCCGCCTCTCGCGGCGGCAGTGATCCGTCTCTAGGGGCGGGCGACTGTCTCGACACGGACGAGTGCCTCTCACTGGGAGTCCGTGACCCCGATCGGTTGTAGCCGCGGCCACTCTTGCCGGCCCCCAGGTCCGAGAGGGGCGACCTGGAGCGGTCATGAGATCGCGACCGGCCACTCAAGCGGTCGTCCTCGCTGTCGCGGCCGTTGGACACGTAATGCTGCTGCTGCTGCTGTTGTTGTTGCTGTTGTTGGAAGAGGGGGTCCCTTCTGCCCTGGTAGGAGTCGCTGCTCAGGCTGCTGGACGGGCGGGCGGGGACGACGTTGGAGAAAGCCTCCTCCTCTTCCTCCTCCTCCTTCCTCAGTTCCTGTGCGGCCGCGTCGTTTTCCGCCGTCGCCTTCTCCTCCTCCTGCTTTTCCGCCACCGTCCCCGCCTGCGCGGCCAGCTGCTCGGCCGTGGACTTGCAGAGCGACCCATAGACGGCCAGGGTGATGGTGTTGTACATGCCGCGCAACACCAGACCGTCGGTGGGGACGGCCTTGGCAGTGCAGAGGTGGATCTGCTGGTGCTGCGAGTAGGGCAGGGTGCCAAGACTCTCGAAGGTGGCGGCGCCGGGCTTGCCAAGGTCGTTGACAAAGAATTCCAGGTTGAAATCCGTCGGGTTGGTAGCCCCGAGGCGCATCCCGCCGGGGAAGTTGGCCAGGACCTGACGAGGGTAAGCAAGCAAGAATGAGTTACTCATCTTCCATGGTTGTTACAGAAGCCACTTCAAGACGCCCTCACCTGCGCCCCAAGAGGAATGACCCGAACTTCCTCTACAATGACCGGACTGGGGAACTGCACCAGGTCCAGGTTGAGCTCCTCGCCCACGTCGTGCGAGAAGGTGTCGAAGAAGAGAAGCTGGGTGTTGTCACCCGCCACCCCGGCGTCGTCCATCTTGACGCCGTTGGCGGCGCCCGCGCCGACGCCCGCGCCGGCGCCGGCGCCGGCGCTCGGCGAGCCGCCCCTCTTCCTGTCCGCGGGCGAGAGGTGCATCCCGTCCGGGTGACGCCCGGCGGACGCCGCACCCGGCCTCGTCGTCGGCGCTCTCTCCAGGGCACCGGAGGCTGTCAATGGGAGGGGAGAGGGAGCGTGGATGGTGGCAATAGCAGTCTAGACCGGGTTCAACTTCACTCTGGCCCGGATTCTTTTTCTATTTCTACTGTACTGCAGTATCTTTCTTTCTCTCTCTCTCTCGCTGATCAGTCTGCTGCTGCGAACACACGCAGACGCAGGCAGCAGTCTTTCTAGCTGCTGCTGCTGCTGCTGCTGCTGCTCAGAATCAGCGTTGCCACAAAAGCCGACAAAAATATCATGTTGTAGCTTCTCAAGCGTGGATTTAACACGAGGCTCTCTTTTTCAACTTCTGAGGTAGTTAAAAAGCAGCTCTTTTGTGTTGTGCCAAAATAAGGAATATAACCATCACTGCGGATGCTGCCAGATATCTATATATATACATATATAGGCGAATGTCTGTCTCTCTGTCTCTCTCTCTGTCTCTCTGTCTCTCTCTCTGTCTGTCTGTAACGGGGTTGCGGGCCAGACGGTTGGA
>JAAUYM010049024.1_pt1 | contig 22175 bp, 14 predicted proteins | sample 7278001 | NCBI WGS metagenome assembly JAAUYM01 (sample SAMN14350224, study PRJNA611818) | marine sediment metagenome | isolation source: surface marine sediment (1.8m) | place: French Polynesia: Moorea | collected 2018-08
ACGGCCTGGCCAATGGCACCGCAGGGTGGGGCCGAATCTGCGCCAACCCCCTGGACGACGGCACCTCGAGCACCACGCTCGCGCGGCTGGATTTCAGTGTCGGCAAATCGACCGGCGACTTGCAGCTCTCCACCGTAAACGTCGAGACGGGCGTGCCCGTCACCGTTGACGTCGCTCAGATCACCCTGCCGTAAGGAGATTTTTCATGGCAATCCAGCTTTCTACCGGGCTTCGCAACGCGATGCTCGATACCAACTCATTCCGGGGTGGCCTGAACGGCGGCCTGCTTGGCATCTTCAAGGGCACGGTTCCGGCTGCTGTCGATGATGCGACCAGTGGCGCGACCCTGATCTGCACCGTTTCGGTCGATGGCCTGGGCGGTGGCCTGGGCTTCGAGGCCGCTGCCGTTGCCGGCGTGCTGTCCAAGGCTGCGGCTGAAACCTGGCAGGGCACCGTCATCAACTCCGGCGGTACAGCCACCTTCTACCGCTTCTACGAATCCGGCGGCGATCCGACTGCCGCATCCACCACCGAGCAGCGTATCCAGGGCTCGGTCGGCGTTGCGGGTGCGGATCTTAACCTGTCGTCTGTCGCCCTGGTGGACGCAGCTACCCAAGACATCGACTTCTTCAACATCACGCTACCTGCCGGCGGGTAAACGCTCATGGCCTGGAACGGCGACTACTTCGACAACAACTATTGGGAGCCGGGGCCGAGCACGTTCGGCCATAGTTGGAGCCCGAGCAACCAGCATTGGGATTTCTACGGCGGGTTCACGCCTGGCGGGTTTTCCTATCTGCGGCCCATAGGGACATGGGCCCAGGGGTATCGGCCGACCAAGTTCCGGTTCACGATTGGCACCTGTAGCGGCAACTTCAACAACTACTCGGATTATCGTTTTCGCGTAGACGATACCAATGGTGACACCATCGGTAGTGTCATCCTGCCGCCTACTACCAGCGGCGATGATCGCGTTGTTGAAATCGACCTGACGTTTGGCGCGTATGACATCGGCGGTTTCTATGTCGATGATGCTGCTGAATACGATCTTGACGTTTGTAATTTCGACACGTTTGAGTTCCTGGAAGAATCAGTACCGCTGATCTGTCAGATCAAGCCGTTCAAGTCTACGTTCATCCCTGGTGATCCAGGGTCGCCGGGGTTTCCCGGCCAGGCCTACGAGCCCGCCTACTGCAAGGCGCCGCTTTGCTACAACATCAACTACGCCGTTCAGGTTGATACCGGGTCGGGTACGCAGTTCAGCAATACCACCGTCACCCTGATCGATCAGGGTGGTGTAATCGGGTTTCAGCCGGAGCAGAGCTACACACTGACCGGCCTGGTATCAGACTACGGTTTTGGCGGCGGTAGTGGTGGTGGTGCGTATCGCACCGAACGCAAATGCTATCCGCCGATCTGCTATCCCGAGAAACCGTACATACCGCCAACCCCGGCGGTCGATCCCACACCTGACGAGTACCGCAACGAATACGATCTCGGCTGGAATTGGGACCGCATCATTGCGGCCGGGCGTAACATCTCGGCCAGCCTGGGCACCGATAACGTCGCAATGAACACGGCCGGCGTGCTGGTGGGTATCTGCGAGGCCCACAAGGCCACGCTGAACGGCACCGGTCGGTTCTTCCTGGCGATTGAGTTCGTGGGCGATCGCGTGTCGGTCGTGCGCGGTGGCGACCGGGTTTGGGGTGTAGCTACCCGACAAGATGGTGACGAGTTTGCGATACGCCAGTACGAGGATCAGGTTGCGGTCACGCGCAACGGCATCAGCGTCTATTCCGCCAACGGCTTCTGGGAAGGCGATGCGACCCTGGTGGCATCGGTCTACAAGTCTGGTGATGGCTTCTGCATCGAGGCCGAGTACGGCGCCAGCGAAACCACCGCGGAGATCGCCACCGGCCAGGGTGATGCCACCCTTCCGCCGCTTTCTGGCTTCGCTGGTGAAGGCGATAAATCACTAGGCGATGCCATCCTGCCGGCACTGACCGGCGATGCTTACGGCCCGAACAACGGCGCCGGCGCCGGCGTCCTGCCCGAACTGCAGTCGATCGGCGGCGAGGGCAACCGTGGCTGGCAATACGAGGGCACGCTGCCGCGGCTCGATGGCTACGGCTTGGCTGACGATGCCTACCTCGAATTCAGTGGCATCGGTCAGGGCGTGCTACCGGCGCTGTCGGCGATCGGCTCCGAAGGCGCCTACGGTAACGGTGACGGCGTTCTTCCTGCGTTGACCGGCGAGGCCGAGGGCGGCTACACGCTACCCGAGGCCCAGGGCGGTGACGCTTCGATTCCGCAACTGCTTGGTGCTGCGCATGGCCTGACCGGGGGCATCGGCTCTGCCGACATCGTGCTGCCTGAGCTGTGGGCCCTGGCCGGCGAGGGCAGCTATGCCGAGGGCCGGGCCACCCTGCCCGAGCTGATCGGCTTTGCCGTCGAAGTGCCTGAATACGACGGCCTGCTGAACATCGCGATCACCGGTCCCGAGTTCGTGGATTTCTACGGCCGGGTCAGTACCGCGGATCTCGGTACGCTGGTCACGCGCCTCGAACCGCCGACCCTTGAGGCCTACGGCGGTGGCCAACTCGTTGGCGAGCTCGCTGCGGTCGAGCTGACGATCGAGGCCTCGCTGCCTATATGGGGCACCCTGGACGTCACGCTGCCGCGGCCAACGCTGACCGCTTCGGCCAGGGTCACTGGTGTCGGCGAGCTGGTCGGTACGCTTGAGGCGCTGACGTTCACCGGCTTCGGTGGTGGCCACCTGGTCGCCGAGTTGCCGCGCGTCGAGGCCTCGCTGACCGGCCTGGTGCCCAACTATGGGGTGCTCACCGGCACGTTGCCGCGCCTGACGATGGAGGCCACCGCAACGATCGGCGCCGCCGGCGTGCTCGATGTAGTGCTGCCCGAGCTCGTCGCCCGTTGGGGTGTCATGCGGGCCGAGATCGCGCCGCCGACTGCCGAGCTGCGCGAGACCAGCTACACGGTCCAGCAATACGCTACCTGGGTCGTCAACAAGGCGCACAACGGCGTCACGCACTACCCCAATTACCGCTTTGACTACCTCCTGCGCCTGAACGGCAAGGAGTACCTGGTACGCGATGACGGCCTGTACCAGTTCGGTGGCGATGCCGACGACGGCAGCGACATCGATTCCACCTGGGCGCTACCGCCTTCCACCTTCGGCGACTCGCGCGAGAAGCGGGTTCCACGCTTCTACCTGCAGGGCAACCTGGCCGGCGCCTTCGACGTGACTACTGAGGTCGATGGCGGTGCCGCTATCACCACCAGGTCGGAACCGGCGCAACCCGGCGTTGACTACTTCCGCGCCAAGCTCCCGCGCGGCGTGAAGGGCCACACCTGGCGTACAGCAGTGAGCAACGTGGCCGGCGCCGACTTCGAGATTGAACAGGCCGATGCCCTGATCGAGAACACCGGGAGAAAAATCTGATGACGGCTGAACAGACAGTCAACGACATCATTGACGATGCACGCGATTTTGCAGACAGCTCCTACGAGAGCGCGGCCGACCTGATCTCGGATGCGCAAAGCGCCACCGGCGGCTTTGTCCTGCTCAACCCCAGGACGCTCAACTTCGACGCTGATGACGTCGAGGAACTCGATGAGACACTCGATCCCGATGTGTTCGAGGATCGCTATGTCTCGCCGATCGACAAACCGGGCAGTATCCGCGAATCGATCGAGACGGTGCCCACGGTCGATGTGCCGCAGTTCCCTGACCCGCCGCGCGAGTTCGACAGTACCGGCCTGTTCGACTTCGAGCGCCCGCCATTCGACATCGCCGGGTTCACCGAGACGGTGCCGCCGCTGGATCTCGATACCGAGTTCCCCGGCAAGATCACGATTCAGGAGTACCCGGACCCGGATACCACGCCGCTGAGCCTGCGCGACACGCCCGAGGTCGAAGTGCCGACCTTCGCGGCCGACAAGAACGTGCCGCTGCCGGATCTCCCCGAAGACCAGGCCGACAGCTTCAAGCTCAACGTCGAGCAGGCGATCCCACAGTTCCGCGATTGGGTCGAGACTTACGCCGACGCCTGGATCGACAAGATGGCGCCGCAGTACAACGAGGCAATGGCCGCCCTCGAGGCCGCGATCACGCGCGGGTACGAGGGCAACACCGCCATGCCCGACGACGTGGAGCAGCAGTTATTCGATCGCGGCGTAGAACGTGCCGAGGCGCAGCGCATCCAGCTCGACAACGAAGCCGCCGATCGCTACGCCCGCCGTGGCTACCGCATCGCGCCAGCCGCCTTGATGGGCCAGCTCGCCGCCAACCAGGAGGCCGTCGCCCGGTCTGCTGCCGACGTCGCCCGCGAGGTTGCGATCGAGCGCGCCCGCTTGGAGCACCAGCATGTGCAATTTGTCATGCAACTGTCGGCCACGATCAGAGACGCAATCCGCGGCCAGGTCATCAGCTACGCCGGGATCTTGCTGCAGGTAAACGGCCAGGCCATCGAGTATTCGCGTGCCATCGCCACCTTTGCGATCGAGACGTATCGCCTGCTGATCCAGCGCGCCGAGCTGCAGTTCGGGCTCATGCGCACGCTGGCCGACATCTTCGAGACGGAGATGAAGGCCGCCCTGGCCGACATCGAGATATTCCGCATCGAGATGGAAGCGGCCAAGACGCGCAAGGACGCCGAGCTCGCCGACGTCGAGGTATGGGCCAAGAAAATCGACGCGCAGCAGCTCCGCATCAATCTCTACAGCGCCGAGGTCGGGGCGATCGCCGAGCGACTCCGCGCCGAGAAGCTGAAGGTCGATATCTTCGGCGAGCAGGTACGGGCCTACGCGGCCCAGGTCAGCGCCAAGAGCTCTGAGTTCAACGCCTACAAGGCCGCGATCGACGGTGACGTGGCCCTGGTGGATGCCTACAGCACTGAGGTCCGCGCGTATCAGGCTCAGGTCGAGGCGGCCAGGACAAAGGTGCAGGCCGAGGCCACCGAGGTCGATGCTGTGGCCACCTACAACCGCTCACTGACCGACACCTATCGCGCCGAGCTCGCGGGTTACACCGCAGAGATCGACGCCGAGAAGGCTCGTTTTGGCGGTTCCGTGGACGCCTACCGTGCAGGCCTCGATGCCTACCGCACGCACGTCGATGCCCAGGTGAGTGAGCTGCGCATCGTGTACGACAAGGAGCGCCTGCAGCTCCAAGCCGCGATCGCCAAGCTCGACGGCGATGTGAAGACCCTGCTGGCCCAGGGCAGGTTGTTCGAGGAGCGCATCAAGCTCCGCGCCACCACGGCCACGGCCGGCGCCAATGCGTTTGGCGAGATGGGCGCGAGCGCGGTATCGGCACAAAACACGATGGTTTCGTTGGTCAACGAAACTCTCAACGGAAACCAGAGCGGAGGCTGACATGGCCAAAGAAGACGAGAAGAAGCAGTTTTCGATACTCAACAAGCCGGTTATGCCCAACACGCCGACGCCGATCACCGACGCGGGTGGCCATATCTACGACCGGCCGCCGCCGGGAATGCCCCAGGGCAACGGCCTGGTAAACACGCTCAACGAGTTTGGCGCCAAGCGAAACGAGCTGTTCCAGAACGCCGGCAGGTTCATGGGCGATGTGTACCAGGGGCTCAAGATGCCATTCATGGCCGCGGACGTCGCCACCACGATGGCGCTCAACCCCGACCAGCTCGGAAACAAGATCGCGCAGTACGGCCAGGACATGCGCGGCGGGCCTTCCGGCGGCGCGATGGCCGCGGGTATGCCGGTTGTCGATCCCAACACCACGCTGACCCGGCCACCCAACATCGAGGGTGACAACGACGCCAACTACTCGCTGCCGGGTGAGTTCGAGACGCCGGATAACCCGACGTCACCGGGCGAGAGCCTGCCGCCTGATGTGCTGCAGCTCTCCAACTCGTTCGGCGATACGCAAATCTACGCCAACCCCACGCCGCCAGATGGCTACGGCGATGTCATCTACTCGGACTCGGCCAAGGGCGCACGAGGTTTTAACGGGGGTGCAATCGCGCGCCCAAGCCAACCAGGACAGGGCCCGTTTGGCCGTAGTCTTGAGACGCAAGCGGAAATCGACCGGCGGGTAAAGGTCTACAACGACGCGGCCGAAGGCTACCGCCAGGCGCGCACCGGGGCCCAGCAGCAGACCGAGCAGGATCGACTGCAGAAGCGCGCCAATGCGCGGGTGTCGCTCGACCAGCCGCTTGGCGGCTTCCTGAACGCAGCCAGCGATCGCAACTACGCCCGCAAGGAGGTCACGCGCACGCGCCAGCTCGAGGCCGACAAAGAGAAGCAGCAGCAGGGTTTCCAGGCCAACATCGCCAAGCTCATGGCGCAGCAGGCCAACGCAGACCGCACGGCCGCAATCCAGTGGGCACAACTGCAGAAACCGGAATGGGAGCGGGTCGGCGTGCCGTATGGCGATCCTGACCCGATCACCGGCCGGATCAACACGCGCGACGTGCTGATGAACCCGCAGACCGGACAGCAGATGGACCCCATGAACATGGGCGGCCAGCAGATGTCGCGGACGGCGCCGGCTGAAGCCGTTGCTGAACTGAAGGAGCAGCTCGCCGCGGCCAAGGACGACAAGGCCAAAGAGGCGATCCGGGCCCAATTCACCAAGTTCTTTGATCTGCCCGAGGGCATGTAATGGCGGCGTTGAACAACCCGTTTGCCAAGTACGCGACGACGGCAGAGCCGCCGGCCGCTGACGCCGGCAATCCGTTCGCCAAGTACGCCCAACGACCGGCGGGCCTGGCGCAGCCGAAAGACAACCTCGCCGTCGATGACGAGAAGGTGCAGCTCGCCCAGGCGCAGATGCGTGCCGACAAGAGCGGCGCACCGGTTGGCGAGCCTGGGTTCGTGGGTGGCGTCAAGGAGCTCGGCAAGGGCCTGGCGCGCGGTGCTGCGGTCAGGTTGCCGGAGATGGCCGGCGAGACGCTCAAGTGGTTCGACCCCGAGGGCGAGAGTGCCGCGGTCAGTGACTACGGTCAGGAGATGGTCGAGGGCGCCGAGGCGCGGCTTGCCGACAACGCCTGGCTGCAGGAGTCCGAGCTCTCGAAGGTCAAGAAGGAGGACGATGCGTTTAGCCTGCGCGGTGGCGTAGGCGAAGGCGGGGAAATGCTGGTGCCGTCGATGGGGTTGCCGCTGGCGGGTGCCGCCGCCGGTAGCGTGATCCCTGGGGTCGGTACGGCCGCGGGTGCTGCGGCCGGTTTCATCGCTTCCCTGCCGTTGTACTTCGGCGCCCAGGCCCAGGATACCTACGAGCGGGTGCGCCCTGAGAAGCTGAAAGAGGCGACCGCGCGAGGCCTGCAGGGTGAGCAGGCGGAAGAGTACGCTCACGACCAGGCCTGGCAGGCGGGCATGTTGACCGGCGGTATCGAGGCCGGCGGCGAGGCCATTGCTGACCGGGTGAGTTGGGGCCTGTTCCGCTACATGCCGCGGCCAGTGCGCGACAACATGATTCGATCGGCCACCAAGGCCATCCGTAACCCGATTGATCTGGTTAAGGATTTCGCAAAGGTGATGGCCACGGAGGTCGGCACCGAGCTCGGCCAGGGTGCCGCACAGCAGGAGGTCGAGGAGGCCTATGGCGTAGGCGAGGGCGCATCCTGGAACAGCATCAAGGGTGTGATCGTGCCGACGATGGTCATGTCGGCCCTGACCTTTGGCGGCGCCGAGACCGTGGGCTCGATGTCCCGGCGATCCCTGAACAAAACCTTGTCAGACGCCGAGGCCGATCCCGAGCAGCGGGCCCAGGCCGTGTTGGCCGTCGATAACGTGGTGCGTGCTCAGGATACCGAGCTGGCTGACATTTGGATGGACTACGCCGGCAAGCAGGTAGCGGCCGGTCAGCCTGTCACCGTCGATCAAGACCAGTTCTACCGCGACCTGGGGCTCGACCCCGATACCGCCAGTGAGGAAGAGGTCGCGCAGCGTATCAAGGCGCAGTACGCGCCTGACGCTGGCCTGGGGGGTACTGAGGCCACCGGGCAGTTCGCCGGCCCGCTGACGCGCGCTGTGCAGGGCTCGGTGCCACAACCGGCTACCCCACCGATGGCGATCACGCCCGAGGTCGAGCGCGAAGACCAGGCCGAGCGCGACCAGGAGCTTGCGGATACCAACGAACAGACGCGCCAGCAGGTTGAGGCCGTGGCGCAGGGTAAACCGCTGCCCGAGATCAACCAGGAAGACCCTGAGCGCGAGGCGCAGTTCAAGGCCAGGTCGGATCGGCGCAAGGAGATCATGGCGCGCAAGCGCGAGCTGCTCGACTCGGAAGGTGCGGCCGAGGGCAAGTTTGACAACGAGCTGGACGACCTCGAAATCGAATATGCGCAGTCTGAGCTCGATGACGTTGTGCAGACGATGGAGGGCCGTGAGGCCACTGAGCAGAGTGAGGCCAAGGTCAAGCAGCTCACCGATCGCCTGGAAAAACTGAAGCGCGCCAGAGCTACCACAGCCAAATCGGAAAAACAGGGTACACAAACTGAAACTTCTGTACCCACCGAGCGCGAGAAGAAGATCGAGGCGCGCAAGCAGCGCCCAAAACGCGAGGAAAAACAGAAGGATGAGCAAGGGCCAGCCGCACCGGCGCAAGCGCCAGGTGCCGCCAAAGCGCCGGCCGTTGAAGCGCAAGAACAGGAAACTCCACCCGCCCCTGTAGCCGACGACGCGCGCATGAAGCGCACGGAGTACCGCAACGCGCTGAAGAACATGGCCGAGGAGCTGGTCGAGGGCGGCGGTATAACGATGGTGCCCAAGCCAGGCGCCAAGGCCACCAGCGACACTGGCAACGTCATCTACGACTACGGCTCGGAAAACGTCGAGCGCCAGCCGAGCCAGAATCCCGCCTGGTTCAAGAATTGGGAAGACAGCGAGAGCCCGAAGCCGACCGTCGCGCAGATCAAGAAGGCCGTCGATAAGGCCCTGGCCGGCGAGAAGCTCGGCAAGGCCCAGGAGCGGATCGTGCGCAACATGCTCGATACGCACCGCGGCAGTCGCGAGGAGCGGCCTACGGTCGAGGGCGCGATCGCCGAGCGTGACGAGCGCCGCGAAACCCGCAAAGAGGGCTTTGGCGGCGTGCGCGCCCCAGCGCCCGAGCTGCCTGCCGCAGAGCTGACCGAGCCTGCAGACTTCGAGCAGGCCGCGGCCACGGCCACCGAGCAGCTCGGCGAGGACGCCGTTGCCGACATCATCGAGCGCGGCTCGATCGCCGGCAAAGACGACAAGGAGATCGCCAACGATCTGTTCGTGGCCACGGTCGAGGGCGTCAGTGCGCGCAACAACAAGACGCGCAACCAGGTACGCCCGGAGATCGAGGGCGGCCAGCCGGTCATGCTCAAGCAGGGCGATACCGCGATCCTGATAACCCCATCGGCCAAGAACCCAGGCGAGTACCAGGTCACGCGCTACGGCGAGAGCGGTGTGTTCGGCGACAGCCAGTACACGGATCTCGAGCAACTGCTGCAGATGGAAGTGCACAACGGCATGACCCAGGTGCCGGCCGAGCAGATAGACCAGGAGCTAGGGCCCTACCTCGAAGCCGAGGCCGTCTACCAGGGCAACCAGGCGCCGCCTGCGCTCGAACTGGAACAGCAGACCCCCGAGGACATCGCCGCGCAGAACGCGGCCGAGCAGGCTGCAAAAGAGGCCGAGCGCAAGGAGCAGGAGAAGCAGCAGGCCGACGAGGAGCTGCCTGGCTTCACGCTGACCGGATCGGAGCGCCCGGTTGACCAGGCCGAGGCCCAGGGACAGACCAACCTCCTGGATCTGCCCGCTGTAGACCAAGAGACCAAGCCGCTGCCACAGGGGCGCCTGGCCGAAGTGCAGGAGAAGGACGGGTTTGCCGTTGGCGATCGCGTTGAGTTCAGGAGCAAGCGCAAGGTCGAGGGCGAGATCCGCGAGATATTCCAGACCGATGAGAAGGCGCCGCGCTGGCGCGCTCGCCTGGGCTTCGAGGAGGACGGCCAGAAGTTCGAGACCTTCCGCGATCTCAAGGATCTGACCCCTATCCCGGATGAGCCGGCGACAACGACGTTCCAGGCCGAGATGGGTATGCCTGACGAGGGCGAGTACCGCACGACGCCCGAGGGCCAGCCGACCGTGCCCGAGCTGGTGCAGGTTGGCGATGTGGTGACGACCAACTACGGCACCGGCCCGTATCGCGTCATCAACGTCGAGCGCGAGGACGTCTACGACGACACGATTGAGGAGGACGATTGGGACGCAGGCCCGGCGCCCGATCTGCCCGACTACCCGCCGCATTGGGTGATCGAGGCCGTGGATCTCGGCGCCAAGCAGAAGAAAGACGGCACCTGGCCGGAAAAGAGCAAGGTGTGGCTCGGCGAGCTCGTGGCTGTCGATGGCGAAATCCTGCACCTGTTCAAGAACAATGACGACCAGGTGACGGTGATCGCCAAGGCCGGCGAGGAAGTACCGCCGTCTGCCACCGGCCCGCAACCCTATGATCTGGCCGTCGAGGCGCAATCGCCGTTTCGCCCTGGCGAGCTCGATGGCGTCAGCCTGATGGTCGAGTACAACGACGCCAGCGGTGCGCTGAAGACCGAGACGCTCAAGGGCGAGGTTCTATACGACACTTCGGTTCGACGCCTGGACATGCTGAACAAGCTCAAGGAGTGCCTGACCAAATGAGAAAGCTGACGCTGAAACAGATGGAGGCCCTGGCGCGCGCCGGCGCCGTGCCCGGCAAGCTGCCTGGTATCAACGACAAGATCGCCGAGCCTACCCCTGAGCCGCCTTCGCCAGTCGTGGTGCAGCTCCCCGATCCTCAGCCGTGCACGCTGAAGGTCAATCGCAACAAGGACGGGTTCATCGACACGATCGATGTGATCCCGGTCCCGAGGCAGACGCACTAATCAGCGATGGCCTACAGCGACGACATCGATGCCCTGAGCCCGAGCCACGCCTACGGCCTGGATGGCAATGCCAACGACCGCACCGCGGCCAATAACGGCACGAATTCGGGCGGCGTCTTTACTGGCACGCCGATCTGCGAGGACGTAACCAACAGCTACGTCACCAACGGCACGACCGATCGCATCGTGTTGCCGACCGCGACGGCGATCAACAACAGCGCGCAGACCAGGAAGGCGGTCGCGGGCTGGTTTATGGCCACGGCGATCCAGAACCCGCCGAAGTCTATCTACGGCGAGGGCAATGCCTCGACCGCGTTCCGCTTCATCCTGGGATGGGGCAACGCGCTGATGTTCGAGGTCGATAGCGCGAACTTCACCCTTCAGGTCTATGGCGACGTCGATCTGACCGCGAACAGGGCCTACCATCTGTGCGCGGTATTCGAGGGCAATGGCTACGCCAACGAGTTCCGCTGCTACCTCGATGGCGTGAAACAGCTCGATGCCAACCCGGTTGATCGTCAGCCCGACTTTGCCACCCTGGCCGCCAGGACCGCTGGCGAGTTTGGTGATCCGGCAGGCACCGTGGGCGTGGGTGGCGTGGCGGTCATCATCCTGGCGCCGATCAATGGGCAGTACAACGAATGGGCCATGTGGGATGGCGCCAATGCCGTGCTCACTGACACCGAGATCCGCGAGGAGCTGTTTGAGAAGGGGGCCCTGGCTGATGTCACGATTACGAATCAGGCTGGTCTGGATGCTTTGGCTGATAGCGTCCGTCCCGATGTCCCACTTGCTATACGAGTTGATGTCGCTGGCAGCATTAGCCTCACTGCCGATAATGTCACCTTTGATCCTCGCTGTAGCATCCATGTGCAGTACACCGGAACAGGCGTATGCACTTGGACTAATACCAACGGCGCTAATGCCAGCATTGGTTCTACACCTGGCGGCGGCACTCTTAATTTCGAGAATCCGGCGACACTCACGATCGACGGACTCATCAACGGCTGCGAGATCAGGATCTACGACGACGAAATAGCGGATCCGTTCAATTTCGACACCGAGCTTGCCGGCCAGGAAACCCTGTCGGGTACGTCATTCCAGTACCAGCACGCGGGCACAACCAATGAGGTTGTCATTCAAATGATTGCTACCGGATATGAAGAAATCCGCCAGCGGTTCACGCTCGCCAGCTCCGACCAGACGCTTACTGTTCTACCTGTCGCGGATCTGAATATCTAATGGTCGCCGTAGTCAAAGTTGAGACGTTCGATGTCAATGTCACGGCAGCATCGGGACAGACACACACGCTGACCAACACGCTGCCTGCGCTCGGCTCCGGTTTTGTTCGCCGCACCACGTCTATCGAGAAAGGCTCAGGCCCGACCGGCAGCACCGGCAACTCGAATCCAAACATCTGTCACTGCGGCGTGTGGCCGATCTCCACGACGCAACTGCAGTTTGCTCAGAACAGCAGCACATCGCAGAAAGTTGTCGGCGAGGTTTGGCGCTATACCGGCGCGGCCAGCGGCCCGGATGAGTTCATCAACCGGGGCACTCGCGCCATTGCGCTGACCGGCACAACGGCCAGCGACAGCACGATCACCGGCATCGTCAACGTCGATAAGTGCATCCCGTTCTATGTCGGCTGCATCAACAGCAATACCTCAGTTAACGACTACGACGCCTCTGGTGTCGCGGTATGGCTGGACAGTAACGGTCACATTCAGCTTGAGCGCGGCGCATCTACCGGCTCGCTGACCGTCTATGTCACGGTGGTCGAGTTCACCGGATCAAACTGGAAAGTGGGCCACGGCAGATCAGCGGCGCACGACACGTCTGATCCGGTCATCACGCTCAATACTGCCAGCGATGGCCTATCCGGCAATTCGTTCAGCGTTCCGGCGTGGGACAAGGCGATCATTATCGAGGGATCGCTGGAAGGCGATACCGGAGAAACCGGCCTATCTGATGTCTTGGGCTGCTGGATACCGCAGACAGCGACAAATCAGGTGCAATTCCTGCTGCACCAAGACGGCAGCGCGAGAAACGACGGCAAGGCTTACTGTCACGTCCTCGCGCATGAAGGCTTGGTTATCAACCGCACGCAGAACGACAACTGGGCCGAGGGCAACGGCACCTACGCATCGGCCACATGGCCGAGTGGTGCATCGACTACCGAGAGCCTTGATGAACTGAGTCTTGAGTGGTTCGCAGATACGACCGGCACAGGTACGGCCCATGCGAGGGGTCGCGTATCTGGCCGGATCAACACCGCCAGTAGCATCACGGCCTGGGTGCATCGTTCCGGTAACAACGTCCGCATCACCTACGGCGTTGCTGAACTGGCCGGGATCGATGGCAGCGTTTACGGCACGATCACTGATGTTGACGGTGATAATGTCGTCGGCAATGCCCAGCTCAATATTGTTGTCACCGGTATAGGGTTTGGTGCCACGCAGGGCGCGGGTACACTGACCCTGACGCAAAATTCCGATGGCTCTGGCACTAACGTCTCACAGACCAACATCGACTCGTGGAACGACACCACGATTCAATTCGACATCGCTCCCGGCGTATTTGCAGATAGCTACTGCTATCTTGAAGTAGACCCTGCTGCTGGTCAGGCGCTACGGATCGCCATTCAGGTCGGTGTTCCTCCTGAAACGTACAAAGAAGCCATCGGCGCACTGACGCCCGCACCCGACCACTACTGGACGTTCCAGAACAACTACAACGACGAAATCGGCACGGCGACCGCCAACAATTCAGGGTCAGGCACGTCTTTCCAGACCGACAGGACGCTCTGTAAGGGTGATGGGTACTCGATGGAGATCGACACCATCACCGATTATTGCTCGCCCGCTGACCAGTCGGACATGAACACCAGTAGCTCGGCGACCCACCGATACATGGGCGGCTGGGTGCAACTTGATCGGATCATCCAAGCCTTGAGCGTCATTTGGGAAGAAGGCGCACAGGTCAACAACTACGCCTTGCTGGTTGGGTTCGGCAACGCCGCCATGTGGCAGTTCGCCGATGACCAGGGCGACTACGTTCAAGCCTACCAAGACATCAAGCTGACGCCAGGACGCCCGTACCACATGATGATGGAGTTCAAGTCTGCGACTTACGGCGACTCTACTTGTGTGTGCTGGCTCGATGGCGTCAAGCAGACGCGGACCAACGGCAACCCTTGGGAGGTCAACAACTTCCCGTCGCACTCCGGCAACATCAGTTGGGGCCATGAGGGCACCGAGAACCTTCAGACGGGCGACAGCCGTGGCGTAGACAACGTAGACATCGCGTTTGCCTCGCCCGTCGAGGCCAACTACGCGCACTGGGTCAGCTTAGAAAATCAGGCGTGGTCAGACGATGACATCCGCGTGGAACTGTTTGCCAAGGGCGCGAAGGCCGATCAGACGATATCCGGGGATACCGAGGCCAACATGCAGATCGCGGTTGACGCTCTGGCCGATACCGTCATCCCTGACTGGCCGTGCGGCATTGAGATCGGGAATTCGTCAGACGGCAGTTTTGAGCTGACATTCGACAACATCACGTTCAACGAACGTTGTTCCATGCCGATCCGGTACATGGGATCGAACACGCTGACGTTAGTCATGGAGAACGGCAGCGATCTCGATGAAACGAAATGCGAGGCGCCCTACGGCGGGACGATTGTTGTTCAGCGGCCGGCGGCGTTCACGGTCGAGGGCCTTATCAACGGCTGCGAGTTCCGCATCTATGACGATAACGACGCCACGCCTGGCGGCTTTGGCGACGAGCTCGACGGCATCGAGACACTGAGCGGCACGACGTTCATTTACAACCACGACGGTACGACCAACACCATCATCGTGCAGATGATCGCGACCGGATACAGGGAGATAAGACAATCGTTCACCCTAAGCGCAGGAAATCAGACTTTGGCGGTCCTTCCGATCGCCGAAACAAATATCTGATGCTGCAGGATGCCAGCATCAATTGGGTTAGAGATGAGCACGAGAACCAGTGGACGATCCGCGATCGTGCCAACGAGATCATTGGCTACCTGCCCGCCGGCCTGGATGAAAAGACGGCAATGGGCATTCTGCGCCAGATGCGTTCTTTCGAGTTGACCGCATTTGAGATGGGCGAAGACATAGGTCGCCGAGACGAAAAGGATCACGCCAATCACATGCGCGTCGAGTACGAGGCCAGATTGACGGACGCGCGCATGGAAAACGAGCGCCTGGCCGAGAAACTTCACCAATTCATAGACAGAGAGGAGTAAGAGCATGGCTACAGCGCAGCTCATCGACTTATCCAACTACGACAGCATGCTCGTACAGAGCACGCAGAGCCGTAGCGGCACACCTGACGGCAATATCTTTTTCGACGTCGCCAACGGTCGCGTTGAGATCATCACGCGCGAGGAGCTCGCCCTGGTCAACCTGGGCAGCGGCAACGAAGACAACCCGTTGACCGAGGATCTCGGCATCAAGTTCGAGGCCCTGTACGCCTTCGAGCGCCAAGAGCGGCGAACGGATGAAACGCTGCGTAAGTACGACTACTTCTTTACCGGCACCTTTAAGTTCGGTGGCGCCTACGAGATCGTCAACAACCGCAAGTTCGATGATGCTGACGGCTCGGCCACGTCACTGACGACTGACGACCGATTCAAGCTCCGCGGTTCGGGTTGGATCGAGCGTGACGCCAGCGGGGCGATCGGCAGGATCTATTACGGGGTCAAATCGCTCGGTAACATCGAGGCGCTGTCGCAGCCTTACTACCAGCTCTCTGACGGTGGTGCGCCGGTCAATTTCGACAAGGACGGGCCAATCGATGAGAGTGTCCAAGTCTATGGCGACAATGCCGTGGACTCGAATACCACCACCTTCGACACCAGGACGTTCTTGAGCAACAAGGTCAGGACGTTTGGCCAGAACTACGACGAGAAGCAGCTCGGCGATTCGGGTGTTGCAGAGATGGGCGGTTACTCGTCAGGTTTCGCATTGGGCGAGAGCGTACACCTGACGTCAGGCAACTACGCCTTAGGCGACGTGTACGGCGGTGGCCAGCAGTCACCGTGGACCGGCATGAGCTTGGAAAAGCTGGCGGTTGCGCAGACCGAATCTGGTTTTAATGAGAGCGACGGAGATTTCATTTGGGTACTGAGTAACTCGGTCCCAGGCGATCTCGACCAGTGCGTTGCGTTCCTCGATGCCCTGGCGCAGACCGATGATGACATTGATTCGGGTGCGGTGACTGTCACCAACGGCAAACGAGTGGGCACCTGGTACAGCTACGACGCCCAGGGCCGCATCGTGACCAATGCGCCGTTTAGTGGCGAAGGTCTGTATATCGAGAACATACCGACCAGCGATGAGCAGCGGATTGTGTTCACCGATGACGCCGGCGCCACCAAAACGAGGCCTTTCTCGGTATCGGTCGAGGTCAGTGTGGGCGCAACCGCCGTGGCCGATGCTTTGGCCTGGTATCACGCATTTTTCCTCGATGGCCCTGGTGCCAACGACTTCAACACGGCCAACGCGCTGACCGTGCAGGATTCGTCTGCGGCAGAGGTCAAGGGTAACGTCAGCTCTGACCATTCGAGCAACAAGATCATTTTTGCGTTCTCTTACGACCAGGACAGCATCGGCGGCACGCCAGCGACCGACAAAGACGTGGTTTTTGAGTGCGAAGGTGACGGTGGCGCGACCCAGGCAAAAACTGTATTCACGATTACCCGTAACACGCAGGTTACGGCATCGTGCGAGCCCGGCCTCGAGGCGAACGTCTGATGGTCAAGCTGCGCCCGCAGAAGATCACGCTCGATATACCCGAGGAGTGGGGTGAGCCGTGGATCAATATTGTGGTGCAGCGCATCGAGCGCAACGGCGACATCGTGAACACGGTCGATCGGTGGGATTCGTTTACGTTTCGGCTGCAGGACGTTGCAGACCTGGAATACCCGATACCTCAATCGATCGACTTTGATTCCGGGGTTTTTTGCACCAGGTCGCTCGGCGAGGCCATCACAACCGTTGCGCTTATATGGATCGCCGATAAGTATGGCGGCCAGCTCCGGCCGCCAGGCGAAGTAGTCATCGAGGACTGATATGCCTGTCATTGATTACATCGACGCGCCCAATCGCGACATCTACCTCCACCCGGATACCGTTGGCAGCTCGGTTAACCCGATCGACATCTATCGGGAGATGCGCACGCTACGTCGCACCGACGAGAACCTGCGCAAGTTCGATCTGTTCTTGGAGGCAAAGGGCAATGACGCCAAGGGCGGCGGGAAATTCACCGAGCGGTATGTCATTTGTCTGAACGGCACCCGGATCGTGCCGTATGACGTGACGCACACGCTGACCGTCACCGGGACGATCATCACCGACGACGGCCAGGAGGGAATCAGTTGTTTTGACCGCACCCCGTTGAATGTGGCGACCGTGGTAGATATCAACTACATACCGCCCCAGGTGGAGATCATCGAGGTCAACACCGGCTCCGGCCTGACCGCGGAACAGGCGCAGCAGATCATCGAGATATGGCGCCGGCTGTCGCTCGATGCCGCCAATCCGCTGCTCAACAAGGCCAACGGCGGGTTCCAGGTGGGTGGCATTACGGTTGATGCCACGCAGCAGGGCAGCGATATCCTGCAGTCGAGGCAGTAGTGTCGGCCCTGGGCCTGGCCTCGCTCGGGGTGCTCTGCGAAGACAAGCCCCTGGGTATGGCCTCGCTCGGCGTGTTCTGCGCCGAGCAGATCATCATCGAAGAGGAAGCGTACCGGCCGCTGTACGGCGGCGGTGGCGAGCCTGAGATTGTCCGTATCATCCAGGAGCCGCGGCCGATCGAGCCGGTCGATGAAACGCGACGAGAGCAAATCCTGCGTGAAGACGACGAGCTGCTACAAATCGTGATAGCGGCGATACAGGCGGGGATCATTCCATGACTGAGCTAGAACGATTGCGGCGTGAGAACCGGATCTTGCGCAAGGCCGTCGAAGAGATCGCCGCGATGGAGTATTGGCGCGGCACGCAGATGTACCAATTAGCTGAAGCGGCCATCAAAGAGGCGGATAAGCCCGAAGAGGACGACCAATGACGTTTGCAACCTGCATAAAGAAAGCCCGCGCGCAGCTCACCGAGCTCGACTTCGACTTCGAGCGGGATCTCGACGGGCTTGAGGCCGCTTTTAACGAGCTGACGCAGCAGGGCTATGCGCCCAACGAGGCCGCGATCCTGGCCTACAACGAGGTTGCCGAAGAGGCCGAGGCCGAGCACCTGGCGCTGATCGATGAGCTGAAAAGCTACGGCGCCCCCGATGTGCAGCAGACCATCCGGGTCGGCGACCTGGTGCGCTATGACAGTGCCGGCAAGGGCACCAGTGGTCAGGAGACGATGGTGCAGGGCCGCGTCATGCGCCTCTACACGACCAATCACCCGAAGGCTGAGATTTTCTGGAAGAAGGGCCCGGCGTCCGGGCGCATGAATGCCTATGTCTCGCGCCTGACCAAGATCGAAGAGACCACCGACCAGTTCGATGATCCGGGCACCGCCTCGATCGATCTGCACCTAGACGAGATCGAGCCTGCGCCGCTGCGTGATGGCGAGGATCTCATCATCATGGCCTGCTGCGACAAGAAGAGTGCCGCACCGGGCCAGGTGGCCGCGATCGACCGCTACGAGGGCGCCTACTACAACGTCATCAAGCAGACCCCGGCCTCACAACGTCCGCCAATCCTGATCCTGTCCGCGCGCTACGGCTTCATTTCGGACCAGGCCAAGATCCCGGACTACGACCAGGAGATGAGGGCTGGCCGCTCGATGGAGATGCTCGGCGCCGCCGAGATCCCCGCCGGCCTCGAGGAGCTGCTCGCCGGGCGCAAGTTCAAAAACGTCATTATCGCCGCGGGCCAGCGGTATCGCACGATCATCGACGCCTTCTACTCCGACTTCCTGGATGCCGAGCAGATCACCCGCACCGAGGGCGGTATCGGTGAGCAGCGCAGCCAGCTCAAGGACTGGATGAGCCGCAACGAGGTCGAGCCGGTCGATCTGTTTACCGAGCCGGAGCCGGCGCCGACGCCGAGCACGCCCGAGGAGATGTTCACGCAGGGTCAGCACGGCTACTGGATCGGGCCCGAGCGCGCTGACGTGCCTGACGAGTGGATCATCAAGTACGGCGACATGGAGAACCTGGCCGCCACGGCGACCGAGGAAGAGAACGCCGAGCTCAAGCAGTTCATCGACGGCCTGATCGCGCGCCTCGAAGCCATCGGAGAGACCAAGCAATCAGCCATCTTCCGCCAGCGTAACGAGTTTGGATACACGCTCGGTTTCTGGACCCAGGACGGCCAGTTCAAGGGCTCCCCGCATCGCAAGCCCGATCGCAAGGCGATGGAGATGGCGACCGAGCAACTCGAACTGGATCACGCCGAGAAGAACGACGAGCTGCCGCCGATCGAGTTCGTGCCCTACGAGGCTGACGAAGCCTTGCGGTCAATCGGCCGTGTAGACGAGAAGAAGCCCAACCACCTTGAGGGCATTCCCGAGGCCCTGGCCGCCGCCAGCCTAGCCAAGTTCAACGAGGTACACAAAACGCTGGCCGATCGCGGCATCGATCCGCGTGACGAGCGCCAGGTCTCGCGCACCGGCAACAATCACGCGCTATGGGAGGGCAAGAATTCCCTGATGAGCCTGGCCTGGATCGCCAACGAGCTCGACAAGATGCGCGCCGGCAAGACGTTCAACCGTCAGCGTGCGCGCTCCTGGGCCGGCGAGGTCATTGACGAGCTCGGCATGGCCGACCAGGTATCGGTCGATGATGTGGTCCCGGCGCATCGTGACGATCGCGTTGCCGTGCGTGACGAACAGCAGGGCAACCCGGCGAAGAACGCCAGCTCCCTGCTGTGGAGCATGGGGATCTCGAAAGCGGTCTTGGAAGGCGACGAGTTCCACAAGCGTATCGAGAACGGCGCCTACCTGGATCTCGTAGTCGAAAGCCACGACGACGGCACTGGCCGCAAAATCTACTTTACGCACTACATCGAGGAAGGCGGCGACCTGGTAACGGACACCGAGGCCGTGTTCCATGTGGAACCGGGCGGGCAGCTCCGGCTCAAGGAGACGGCCGTGCGTAGCCTGGCCGGCGAGCTGCGTGGTTATGACGCCGGGTTCGCGACGGTATTCACGCGCAACCTCATTAACCAGGGCTTTGGCCAGGCCGGCAAGCAGCTCGACCCCGAGCTCGCTAAGGAGCTCGATGACCTGGTGCCCAAAGCCGAATCGAAGTGGCGCAGCCAGGCGCGCAAGATTAAGGCTGCAGAGCTGGTCAAGAAGGCCAAGAAGGTCGGGTTTACCGGCACGACCAAGGCCGATGCCCAGGCCTATATCTGGCGCTATGTGCAGGAGTACCGGCAGAGCCAGCTCGCCAAGGCGCCGAAAGAGGTCACATGGCGGTACATGGAGTACCAGGGCGAGGACGGCGCGCTCGGATGGGTGGTCTATTTCGACGTTGCGCCCTCGCACCTTGTTAGCGGTCGTGCAGGCCTGACCGACAAGGGTATCAAGGAGTCGATGTGGGCCACTATTAAGCATTTCGGCGGCCAGGCCTGGAAGAAGCCGAAGGTCTACAGCGAAGACCTGGGTGCGGAAGTGTTGTCCGGGTTCGTGTTCCGCAATTGGAGCCAGCTCTCAGACTTCATCGAGCACGACCAGGGCCGGCGCCCAACGCAGCCGGCTGATCGTGAGCGGTACATGACGCGCTACTTCGAGTTCCCGACCACCGAGGAGCTGCCGGTCGAACAGGTCGAGGTAGCGCCCGAGCCGGTACAGACCAACAGCAATCCGTCGCCCTGGAATCCCAATCCCAGGTACAAGCCCGAGCCGCGTGCCGTGGGCGATGTCGTTCGGGTTGATAAACACATGGCCCCGTTGGCTGGTGTGCCGGCGGATAGCGAGGGCCCAATTGTCGAATTCGTGCGCGATGAGAACGGTGAGGCCGCGGCACACGTCGATTTTGGCGAGCTGGGCACCAAGCTGGTCAAGCTGGACTACCTGAGAGATCCGCTGCCCAAGAAGAAGGTTCGCAAACGTAAGCGCAAGGCCGGCTACGGCGAGAAGAACACGCTTGTCACCAAGGACGAATACGAGGCCCTGACCGAGCAGCTCAAGAAAGACCTGGGCAAGCTCCGGTCGGGTATCGACCCGCAGATGATGCTGACCGCCGTGCGGATCGGCGTGTACCACATGGAAGCGGGCGCCAGGCAGTTCGTGGATTGGTCGATCGAGATGCTCGATGCGCTCGGCGACGACATTAGGCCATACTTGAAGGACGTCTACCGCGCCGTGCAGATGACGGTGGCGCCGGTTGATTCGATCCCGAATGAGGATCTGACGCCGGCCGAGGAACTGGATAGTCCTGCCATCGACCAGGAGCTCGCACAGCGCGAGAGAGAGGAATTTGAATATGCTTCAGATACCGGAACCGTTACGGCACCAGATCGCGGAGAGCCCAATGATGCCGCCGCAACTGGTACAGCAGTGGAAGGCGTCAACGCCGAGACTGGAAGCGGAGCTCGGCCAACGAGCGGACCAGCTACGCCAGCGGGGGGCAACCAACAAGGCGATAGCGGCGTACCTGGATCTCTACCCCTTGATGATGGCCTACCCGGCGATCGCGGACTTTTTGACGAACCAGAACGACCCGGAGCTGATGCGACTGCTGCCGGATCTGCCGTCACCGGAGGCCGTGATGGCGGTGGCGAAGCAGGAGTACAACCTGAGCCCGGCCGACGTGACCTCGCTCCGCAAGATGATGCGAATGAACCAGCCCGACGTGACGTAGACAAAGGCGCCGCCCAGGCGCGCGCGAACAAGATCGCCGTCACCCTGGCCGATGAGGCCAATATCCGCAAATCGCTGCCGTACTTGACCCCTGAGCAGCAGACCGACGTCTTACTGGCTGAGACGCGGATGCAGCAGGGCAAGACCGGCATGATGTTCACCAATGCCACCGGCACCGGCAAGACGTTCACCGGCCTGGGCATCATCAACCGCCACCGGCGCCTGACCGGCTCCGACGAGATCCTGATCGTCACCACGACGCAGACCAAGGTCGCCGACTGGATCGAGGACGCGGGCAAGCTCGGCCTCGAAGGCTACCGCCTCGAAGACAAGGAGGATCAGGGCCAGGGGATCTCGGTCACGACCTACGCCAACTTCCGAGACAATTGGGAGATCCACAAGCGGGATTGGACCCTGATCTTGTGCGACTCGTCGTACACGATCAGGG
>JAAUYM010041121.1_pt1 | contig 22068 bp, 13 predicted proteins | sample 7278001 | NCBI WGS metagenome assembly JAAUYM01 (sample SAMN14350224, study PRJNA611818) | marine sediment metagenome | isolation source: surface marine sediment (1.8m) | place: French Polynesia: Moorea | collected 2018-08
GCTGGATTTCTCCCTCCAAAGCCTGTAGAGGAGGTCACAAGGAACTTGGCAATGCTAGGCACAAGTAACTTGCAGTTCGCAGCCCATTCACCTATTTCAGATCTGGATACTTTGCTGGCCAACAGCACCTGGCGGCCCTGAACGGTCACCCATCCAAGTACTAACCAGGCTCAATGTTGCTTAACTTCAGTGACCTAATGGGAACTGGTGTTTCAACACGACCACCGCCGTTGGCTTTTTATAACTACTTTTGTGGGAGGGAAGAAGAATAAGAATAGACCCCCCACTTAGAAGGCGGAGGACGCAACGCGAAAACGGCCTCGGTCGCAAATGCAGTCCATACGGATGGACAGAACAGGAAAAGAAGACGCGGAGAAAGGAGGAGGAGGAGGAGGATGGAAGACTGATTCAGTGAGCGACGTCGGGATTGAAAGTGACGACGGCAGCCACAGCATGGAGGAAGAAGGTCCTGAACCCACGGGAGATGAGGTCGGAGATGAGGGGGCGCCTCGACGGCAGCAGCAACGGCAGCACTTCCGCACCTACCGCCGTCGTTGGTGGATCCTCTGCCTGTTCTCCTCCGTGTGCTTCCTGCAGGGTGCCGTGTGGAACTCCTTCGGGCCGGTGGAGGCCACCCTGCAGTTCGCCTACGGCTGGGGCGACGCCACCGTGGCCATGATGCCCAACTGGGGCACTATCGCCTTCGTGCTGGCCGCGGCGCCGCTCGCATGGGCGTTGGAGAACTTCGGGCTGAGGAGGACCGCGCTACTCATCGCATTCTTCGTGGCCACGGGTAAATCAGACCATCCGCCATGTTCCGTGAATCATGCTTTGTACCAAACTATTATTATTATGACAAACAGGCTCCTGTCTGCACGCGGTGTCGACCGACCCCGTCGTATTCTCCGTCCTGGCGCACTCCGGCGCCATCTTCAACGGGCTGGCCGGCGTCACCGTCATGGCGGCGCCGCCCGCCATCTCCGCCGCCTGGTTCCCCCCGTCGCAGCGGACCACGGCCACCTCCATCTCCCAGTTGTCCAACGTTATGGGCTGCGGGCTGAGCTCCATCCTGGGGCCGCTCATGGTGCCGGACAGCTTCATCAACGACACCGGCAGCGCGTACGCCGAAGACGCGCCGACCAAGCCGCAGGTCAGGCGCGAGCTCCGCTGGTTTATGCTGACCCTGGCCGCGCCGGCCGCCGCCGCCTTCGCCGCCATGGTGCTCTACTTCCCTTCCAAGCCGCCGACGCCGCCGTCCGCCAGCGGGGCCGTCCCCAGGACGGACTTCTCGTCCGGGCTGCGCTGCCTCCTCCGCAACCGTGATTATTGGCTGGCCGCCTTCTCCTACGCCGGCCCCGGGGGCATCTCGGCCGCCTGGACCGCCACCATCGCCCTCATCCTCCGGGACCTCGGGGTGCGCGAGGCAGAGTCCGGGCTGATGATCGTCGTCACGCAGGCCCTCGGGGTGGCCATGGCGATGGCGGCGGCGCGCGCCCTGGACAGGCCAGAGCTGAAGCGGAGGCTCCGCGGCGCTATAATCGGCATCAACATCGTCGCCCTGGTCTTCGTCGTCTGGCTGGCCTTGCTCTGCCTCAAGTAAGGCGCCATTAAAAAAGAGAAAAATACTACAGGAATACACTGAATAAGTGAATCACTTTGGGATCTAGCAGATTAATGTAATAATTCACTTAAGGGTATGATAGTGACTATAAGACACCTCCTAAATTGATTTTAAAAAAATGATGCACTAAAGCACGTGATCCACTTACTCGTAGTACTCTGTCTTCAATTGGTCTTTATTCTTTAGACTCCTGTCCACCGTGCGGTGGCAACTCTGGCTGTCCAGCCTGGTGAGCGGCTCCCTGCAGCTCGCGGCGGTGCCCCTCACCTTCGAGTACGCGGCCGAGCTATCCTACCCTGTCCCCGAGGGCGTCGTCGGCGCCTTCATGGCCATGCTCAACAACGCCATCGCCTTCTGCTTCCTCGCCCTCTTCTTCGTCCCCTTCAAGTCAGTCGTTCATCAATATTCGTTCAGGAAGTTTAGAAATTGTTGGCTGCTTCTGATGTGTTGCTGCTGCTGCCCTATCAACAACATAAGTAATCAGATTACACGCCTCATGGCTAAAATTAGCTGATAGCCACCGATTAAGCATACATTTGGCCGCCAAAGAACATAGACTTCTATGTGTGTATTAGGAGATGTCGGATCTTAAATATTCACCAAAATCAACTGCATATACAAATGTCCACATTCAGCTCCAAAATGTTTGGTCAGTAAGTTAATAACCAATTTTAGTCTCTTGAGGCGTCCCATTGGTGTTTCGACTGAGCGCCAAAGTAGTCAAATTTTATTCTGTGCATAGACAAATCTTTGCATTTGGGTGTTGTTGCTGTTGTTGCCGCTGTTGTTGTTCCTGCAGCTGTGTACTGCCGTTGTTGTTGTTATTGTCTCTGCTGCTGTTTCAGCCGTCCGATTTCTTCTTCTTCTTTTTTATATTGATGCTTTCTTTCTAACATTTCCTCATTTCTCTCGTCAATGCGAACATGCGCAGTGTTCCGGATTTCTTCTGCTCTGCCCCTAGAACCCGCTCTTGGGTGAGCTACTTCCTGGTGCTGGCGTCCGCCGTCCCAATTCCCCTGCTCATGATGACCAGCGGCAACTACAGGAGGCTGCAGGTGGATGCCGGTGAAGGAGGAGGGGAGCCCGCTGACCCAGAGGACGGAAGATACGGGGTGTTGCAAGAGGAGGAAGAAGAGGAGGAGCAGGGAGCGGCTCCACTGGAAGACAGACAAGAAGAACAAAGTGTCGAGCATGCATAATGTGTCCCTACTTGACTGTCAGAGAGAGATCTTTCAACTAGTCAACGACGTGCCTTGCTGACCACAATCATCATGTCTGCTGTGATGATTTCAAATGCTTTAAAGTGCTTCTTGTTACTAAGTATTTTTTATTGTACCCACATCGATGCCTTATTCGGGCCCTGAATTATTGACGTGCGCAATCATACTTCTTGTCAGCATCGAGAAGAAGCAGTAGTTGCTGTACATGTGAAAGACACAAAAAGCTTTTTATTTAAATAGTATACTACAGTACTACGATATCCTAATAACATCTTGCATTCGCACTCAAAAGAGGGCAGGCCAGGCATTGTTCAAAAAAAAAAATGGGGACGACCCACGACAACAAAGCCCGACTGTCCTCTTTTCTTTTCTTCTGGCTCATCATCAAAATTCCCCCGTTCTCCCACCCAAGGCAGGCCCCACTCCCGAACTCGTGCGCTTGCTTGCCTTTGCGGAGGAGACAAAGAAAGAAGGAACAACATCCTGCGTGCTCACGTAACATTCGGCCGCCAGGTGGCGCTGGAGACGACGGAGACTGAAGGAGGAGGTCACGTGACCTTCAACGTCATCATCGCCCTTCAGGTTAGGTTGGGGGGAAGTCCATTTCGTGCATGTGAAAAAAAAGTTCAAATTGGGACTTTATTTAGAGAGAGAGAGAGTGCGAAGATAAACTTGAGACTAACGTCTCTTTAGTGAAGTTTTTTTTAATGCTAGCGCGCAGAGGAGGGTCGTGGCCGTAATTTCTGTGGGCCAATATATAGAGTCCAGACAGTTCGACAGCTTGGTCGGCGCGGCATGGGGGCTCAGGGGATGATGGGAGCTGGAGGACGGAGCCCCTGCAGAAAAACTAAGGAAAGTAACCCCTCCGGCGGAAAGTTGTTGCGAGAGGTATTAGTGGTAAACGCACGGTGTCCAGCACTCGACACTCGCAACTGTGACTAATCGGAATGACTTCATAGAGACGCTAATTAAGAATGTCAGCGCCGCTATAGATGGCGCTAAATGCTTCTTCCTGCCCTCGGGAGTGCGGCGTCTGTGTTTTTCTCCTCCCTCCCTTTCCTGTGCCTGCGAAGCGACGCTGCCCTGGCCGTGGCGCCCCCCTCCTCCACCACCAACCAAGCCAAGCTGTCGGGGAGGAGAAAGAAAGAAAGAAAGGAAGGGGCAAAGGAAATAAGAGGAGGAGAGAAAGAGACTGGCCAAACAGGCTGAGAAGTGCTGCAGCGCTGCCAGGTGGCGACAGTTAATAAGCTGCTTAAAAGAAACAAACAAGAGAAACATAAGACAGTTGCTCTTTTGTTTGTTGAAACATTACTTTTTGCTATCAGAGTTAATTTTTGTGGAGTTCTTTTCACGGCTCAGCAACATTTTTCATCTTGACCTATTAAGAAATCATCCCCCAAAGCACAGTCCTCCAGCTGCTTTTACATCATCTGGCAGCGCCGCCTTCAATCAGTCAGAAAAAAAAATCCTTACGTGGGGCTTCTCCTTCTTCCTGGGCTCTGACTTGGCCATCGTCGTCTCGGCCGCCTCCGTGGACCCGGACTGGGCCGTAGGACTCCTCTGCCGACTCCGGATACGCCCCCGTTCGCCGCTAGAGGACGTGAGTGCTCCTAATTTGACCCGGAGGGGGAGGGAGGGGAGTATCTTGGATGTCTTTTTATGTGTGAATTTTAAGCCAGGTCTCGGCCAAGTCATCAAAAAAGGGCCTACACCCTATGCTGCACCGGACAAGCAACCAACACACAATTCCTCGAGTAAATATAAAAAGTTCGGGAACCCCAGTCTCTTTTGAACCGACTTTGCGAAAAGGAAATTTGGGAAATTATAATCCAAATGTGTACCATACTTGATTTCTGGAGGTGCTCGCCCTACGTAACTCGAACTCTCTATTTTGCTATCTAACTTCATCTGACGGGTGGTCATGGCTGGGGATGTCGTAGTTGATGAGGTTGTGGCATTCGGTGAAATTATGATCTCATGCTGATTGACACATGATCAAAGGTTACGTCACAACTTTTTTGATGGATTTTTTTTGGGGGGTGAGGAGGGCGGGGGCGGAAATGACACAGTACAGGGACGTTCTGAATATACTCCAGAACGTCCCTGCGCAGTAGTCGGGAGCGGTTTTTTGGAACATTTTGGCATATAAGAAAAAAGAAATCTATTTTTTTTTTAAGTTGGTCATTTTGTGATGGCAAGACCAAGGCATTTTGGCAACACTGGTCATCTTTGGGACCCTCAGGGACAAAATCTAAAATCTGAGACAAGTGATGAATACCCACTACGATTTCTCACCCTTTGTAACTTAGGTACAAGTTATAAAAATGGTGGAACTTTTTGCAATTTTCATGATTTTTAAATATATAACATTTATGCAAAAATGATTGAATATGAAAAATAGTTGTGAATAGAAGTAAATAAAGTATGTCTGCTACCTTTTCAACCCTGCGAATTTTTACTTTTTCTAATTTTGACCCAATATTTTTTTGGGGAAGGGGGCACATAAAAATGACACTTGGATTTTCCATGAATTTAAGAAAAGTTACAAACATCCGTTCTCTAGACTATTTACTAACATTGCATTATTGGAAAGACGTTGCTGTTGCTGTGCCTACATAAATCAAGTCAAATAAAATAAATGTCTTTTGGGACATATTTTTATTTGATGTAATCTTGTGAACGAAAATGTTGAATTACAAGACGCCGTTGTGGCGTAAGTCGTCGCAGTGCAAGCATTATCGGAACGGACATCACACAGACCACACTCAGATTGGCGCAAGCGCAGCGATCGCAGATTGCTCATCAATTTTTGAGATTTCGCTCTTCGTTCCACAAAAAAATTCCTCGATGTATCCACGTGTGCCCATAGATGCATACACTCGTTCTGATATTGGTTTCGACCTCAGTGTACCCACCAAGTGCTGGTCAACCAATTTTGGTGGTTTATTCAAACTCATTGTGGCATTTGGTCTGTGTGTGTGCGGCGGCGCCTTAGAGAATAATAGACATTCGACTTTTTTGTGCATCTTAAAGAGCGCCTTTTGTTGGGCTGGGCTGGTGCTCTTTCTTTGTCAACCCGCTCGCTGCCCTTGCTCGGTCATTGCCTTCTCAAGGAGGAAGAGGAGGGGAAAGAAAGAAAGGAGTGTTGTTGCTGCAGCCTCTCTTCGCTGCTGCGATTCTTTCTCCTCTTCCACCCCACTTTTTTTTTGCAAGAACTCTTTTTCTGGTTGCCGAAGCTCATTCGCCTCCTCTCGTTGTCCTCTCGAACTCTACGGTCTTTGTCTCTCTCTTTTTGCGAGGTTTCCTATACGGGATTCCGGGGGAAGGGGTGTGGGGGGTGCAAAAACCTTAGTAGTTCTGGGGGAGAAAAACAAACGGGAAGGAGAGGGGTATGGGGGCTGAGCGCTTTGTCTCTCGAAAGGGAACTACGCTCGAATCTGCTTAAGTGGAAAAAGTTGGCAAAATCTCTCCACTTACCCGGGGTTCCCACGCACCCCATATAAGAGTATGGAATGTCTAAAATGTTCCCACTTGGGCTTATCCGTTTCCACTTAATCGGTTTTGACTGTACATACTTCTTTGGTCATTGTATAGCATCTCCTGTTGTGTTATGCAAATGGCCATCACGGACAAGTGAGAAAGGTTCGCTGACGACTTCATGAAAAAGTAGGTACATACGTTTACAAAGTCCTAATTGCGTGAGGGGCATTTTGTTTCACTGCATTCGGAGCAACTTTGTGTTCGTCATGCCTCAACTACTACCGCTTTTTACTTCCTTTTTCCATCACCATCCATTGCGGGGAGCGACGAGACTGGAACGCAGATTACTTCTGCGAAAAAAAAGGGAGACCCACTAGGCTAGGCTCCTCCTGCTCCCGACGTCGTTTGGGAGTCCGTCTCCGTCATCGCAATTTTTTCCCCTTTTTCTGCAGAAGCAGCAGCAGCAAAGTCGTCTTCCCCCCCCCCCCTCCACGCGCACACGCGCACAGGCCAAGCCATAAGAGATCGCAGCTTTGGTCCCAGACGTCAGCGGACTCACCCCGAAATTCCTCCCTAGTCATCCAGAGGGGGGGGGAGAGAGGAGCAAAAAAAAAAGTTGCGCACCACCTCCCCTCCTCGATCGTCCTCTGCGCTGCAGCAGCCTGCAGGGTCTGCTCTGTGACTTCGACAGCAGCAGCAGCAGCAGCAGCAACGATGATGACGACGGCGTCGGCGACTGCGACTGCGACTGCGGACGGTGCCAACACCGCAGCTTATCTGTTTGCGCAGTCTTCCCCCTTCGCTCTTCCTCCTCTCCCGCACCGTCACGGCCGCTGCTTCCTTCTTTCCCCCCTCTGTTGTCGTCCTCTCTCTCTCTCCTCTGTGAGTTGTTCAAGGCTATCGCAGCGAGTGCCAGTCTCACTCACAGCTGAGCCAAAACTCCTCCCTCCGTTCTGCTGGACAAAGGAGCTCAGTTCTCTCGGACGGACGTCGGACGGTGGAAGGAGGAACGTGCTGCCAGCTAGATAGGCCCAGCTAGGAGGGGAAGGAGGAGGAGCAAAATTATTCCTTAGTGACTGGCTAACTCTCTTGAGGAGAGGGAGAAAAAGATCTTTTCGCGTGCTCCGAGCTTTATTACTGAAATTGCAAGAGTGCAGAGAAGATCTCTTTTCCACTCGTGAAGGGCTTTGCGGATCGTGCAATACACTCGGCTCACTCCCTGAGGTAAGAAGACTTCAATTTCAGTCTCCGTTCCAGTGGGTGCCGGAGACATTTTTACCATGCTTTGTGCTGTGTTGGGTTTGCGAAAGCAGTAATTTATAGTAGGATTCTCTTACACTCCGTGCATAATAGTGCTGGATGCGAGGGCACTTTTACGTTTAGCCAAAGCGATTGCAAACGTATGATAGGCTCATACTTTTTCGTGACTCATAGTACGGTAGAGTGTGGCATACACACACTCACTCAAAAGAAAAGTCTGGGAGGTTCCAGCGTGCACAAAACGGCGGAGGCTGAATTACTTGTTTGTTCGAAGCTGCTGCTTTTTTACGGCAAAGATAAGCAAAAAAAGGGGAGGGAGAAAGCGAATATTGCTCACGAAGTTTTGTCATCGGGACTTTTATGTGGGAATGGAGGGGGTTGTTCGTTCTTGCTGCACGTTCGTTTTTGCAGGGTGCAGAAAATTGGGGAGGAGGGGAGAGGGAAAGAATTGCGCCAGAAAAACAGTAATCGCAAGGAGCAAAGAAGCATTTGCGGCTACTTTTTTTTGCCATGAAATCTTTTGCCCTGTGCATTTCATCTCCCTCCGTGCTGCAAGTAAGGTAGCAAAGATCCGTCCTGTTTCTTCCTTCCCCTTTTGGCCATCAGCTGGTCCTTCCTTCCCTCCCCTTCCTGTCATCAGAATGGTTGCCCGCGGCTCTTCTCTGCTTTGGTGAAAGTTTCTCCTTCTTTCCTTACACAACTCGCCTGGCTGCTTGGGGAGTTGGTTACTTGCCTTCAAGACGGGAGAAGGTGAACAGAGCAAGAAGGAAAGTACGAAGGGAGGAGGCGACAAACGTCCACCTGCTTCCGAGAAAGTGGGACTTTTTTTTTCATCTTAGTTGTGTAGCCACACTGCGAACAGTTTTTTGGGGAGTTGAATGGGTAGAAGGGTTCCCGAATCTAAATGGCTCATTCCTCTTCCTTTTGAAGGAGTCATGTATTTTCTCTTGATGAGCTTCCCTTCTTTTCCAGTTAGGATTATGTGCATCCCCGGTAGTTCATAGTTCATTCCCAAGATTTTATCCGATGCCTTTGGCGTGGACCTGCCTGTGCATCATCCTGCTCTCCCTTGGAATCGACACCATCACCCTGGGCATCAGCATCTAGATTCGCATCGACCTCAACAACCTCACCGACCGGATTCATAGCCTCATCGGCAACCTCGGACACAACTGGTCGTGAGACCAGTGTCTTAAGAGTCGTCCCCTCTTCATGGAGGAGTCCTGTACCCTCCCGCCATTTGACTTTCTCTTAATGTCCCCCCCCCCGCCTTCGGTTTTTTTTTCGCAATTTGGAGTTCTCCTTTCCCCCCATATTGCTGTCCCTCACACAGAAAAGGGGGGGGACAGAAGGAACTCTGGCAAGTTGCCCGGAGTTCTTGTTCTCCCTCTCCGTTTTCTGTGGTGGCAGAAGGAAGCCAGTCTCTTTCTTCTTTGCACTGACTGCTGCACCCCAGCAGATGTTTACGGGACTAGGAGTAGGAAGCTTTCATGTTGACTAGGAAGGAGGAGGAGGGGAAAAAAAGGAATTGTTTCTTCTTTTTTTTGCTCCCAGCTGGACTGGTGACTCCTTTCTTTCTTTTAGCAAGCACTTCCATTCGATGTAGTTTGTCATCTCTGCGCAAAGTTCATGGCATAATCGCAACTGGATGACAGATATACCTCCTACTCCGTGGAGTTCGTCTGTTTGCCCCAAAGTGCATTTTGACACCCCCACCCTCGCTGACGTACTAGCTAGACACCGCTGTCGGTAGGTGAAAGAGAGAGAGAGAGAGAGAGAAAGAGCTTCCGGCCGGAGGCTTGAACGCAGGCGCCAGTTTTCTGTATTCGGGGTAATAAATAAGCCTATTACATTTATTTAATTGTAAGGGCGCAATGCCTGATAAAAGAGCACGTCGGGAAACGGGAGACGGCAGAGGAGGGGGGCTCTCCGTCAGCACGCTTTGTCCTTGAGAACGTCATCCTCCTGGTGGCTGCTGCTGCCAACAGTGGGGGCAGAAAAAAACTCTCCCTCCTCGTCTCTCTCTCTTCTCCAGGACAGGAGGCGAGGGAGGAGTGATGAGGAGAATGGAAGATGAGAAGACGATGCCTCGCCCCCGCCCGCCCACGGATGGATTATAACATCCTACGCATTTAAAAAAAATCTTCATCGTGCACAACCGTTTGTGCTTTGACGAACATGCCTTTAGACGTCTGGCGGAACGGGTCTCTAGCTTAGAAGCCTCGAATTCGAATGCTTGATGGAGGATGCAGCTTTCTCCCCCTTTGCGGCTCGAGAAGAGGGGAAAAAACCTGTTTTGTCCTCTCTCTTCGGCAGATTTCTAGGCCGGGTCGTCCGGAGAGAACCTTTGTCCGCCTCGAGGATGAGGGCAAAGGAGGTCAGAGTCTACTGCGTCGTTCGCAGTCGAGTCGAGTCGAATCCGATACCTCCTCCTCATTCATCCATGCGTCGGGTTCGTGTTCGTGATATCTCCTCCTGCTCCTCCTCCTCCCCCGCTTCCTTCCGCGCACGTCATTGCGACAATGTTGTAATTTTTTTATGTCGGTTGTTGAAGGCACGTGTTTTCTTTTCCTACACGGCCAATAAGGCCAATTCGAAACGCTGCATGGCAAGCTGTGATAAACTGGACGAGAGCAAAAAAAAAAAAGCCCCATGGTTCTGTACTAGTGTACTTTGTGGTAGGCGTAAGTGTGGGCAGATGTTGCGGGGACGACTTTGATCGGTGCATTAGTAGAGGGCCCCGGGAGAGGACTGAGCACCGTGCTATATTTACTTGCTGCTGCTGTGCTACATGTGATGAAAACTCTGATGTAAAGAGCTCGTAAGTTACCATTACAATTTAATTCAGTTGTGCTCGAGCATCTGTTATGAGTCGACTTGTGATCTTACGGAGGCATTACTCGACTTTGCAGATAAAGCACAGAAACCTTTCAACATGGACCAGGAGTCGAACCAGATGGAGCAGCACCCGGTGCAATGCCGAATGGGCTGCGGCTTCTACTCGAACGCCGGGACGGAGGGACTCTGCAGCGTGTGCTACAAGGACATGATCAAGAAGAAGCAGCAGCCGCCCAACAACATGCCGTCGTCGCTGACCCCCGCGCCCGGCGCCATGGCGTCCCTGTCCATCGACGAGTCCTCCAAGGGCGTCGCGGCCTCTTCGGCCTCTTCCTCGTCCACTAGTCCAGCTGGCCCAGCTACATCCCTAGAGACGGCGTCTCCGACTGTCATCTTGCCCTCGGAGAAGGTGAGGAAGAGCAGGAAGGTTAAAAAAAACAAAGTGAATGCCTGCGCCCGCAACACAAGCATTAAATTAAATTCAAAATTATTTGGGAAGCGCCATTCGGCAAAAAAGTTAAAATTTCCAAGACGTGTAAAAAACTCAAGTTGCGATATGAAGAGAGCTCTTCGAGACAATGCACTGCCAGATAAGGAAGAGGGTGAAGCAAAGAAACAAGTAATTGATTGGGAAAGAATTTTTGCCATCTCCAATTTTGCTAATCATCGAACTCTTTCTTTGTTGCCAGAGAGCCGAATCCGAGTCAGAATCCACCATCTCCACCGCGGTGCTCGGTGCCTCCTCCTCCTCCTCCTCCTCCATTGCCGCCGTCGCCGCCGCCGCCGCCGAGAACCCGGTGAACGCCTCGTCCGACGCGGCCGACGTCTCCGTCTCCGAGGAGGTGCCCTCCCCGCTGGCCTCGTCGTCCCAAGACCCAGACCAAGGGCCCAAGGAGGGGAAGAAGAAAAAGAACAGGTGCCTCTCGTGCAAGAAGAAGGTCGGATTGACAGGTGAGGACGACTTTTTTCCCCCCTCAATATTACTTGGCTAAAGCTACCCGCGTTGCTGAGTAAGATTTGGCAATGGCAGAAAAAAATTAATTTGACACACTGGGAGGCCTTCGGCCTCAGGCCTTCCAGTGTAGCTCGCTGTGTCTGAGCTCGCTTTGTTTGCTGCCTGAAAGATCAGTTATACAGTACAATTTTGGGCATAAAATGGGCACTTAGGGGGCACTCTATTATAATTTCTTGAGGTGCTGAACAACTTTTGCTTCTTGCAGCTTTTCGTTCTGAGGCCTCCTGCCCGAAATAGAAATTTTTAATTTTCTTTCTGCTCAAAATAGCCACTTACTGGATCCGGTTGAGTACGCAAGATATTGCTCCTGGTGATTTTTTCTTTCCCATTTTCAGATTTATAGGTTACTAAGTTGCGACCTAAATTTTGACCTGAAAATGACCTCTGTCAGATCTGACATCATCTGGTCTCACCTTCCCGTTTTTGGGGGGTTGCTGAACAACTTTTATTTTATGAAATTTTTTGATCCAAGACCTGCCCGAAATAGACATTTTTCAGTTTTGAACATAGAAAGGGCACTTCTTTTGGACACATCTGTAAAAATTTTGACTGCAATATAACCATCCCTATTGAAAAAGAGCACCCAATGCAACTTTTGGGAAGGATTGGTCCAACGGCCTGGACTGCAACCTTGTAAATATCACAGACAGACAGGACATTTGCGTATCTATAGATTATTATTATTATTACTATTATTATTATTACATATTGTCGTCATCATTAATTCCCCATCTCTTTTCAGGGTTCACCTGCCGCTGTGGAGGTCTCTTCTGCTCAATACACCGATACAGTGATAAGCACGAATGCAACTTCGACTACAAGGAGCTGGGCGCCAGCGAGATCCGCAAGAGCAACCCGGTCGTTGTCGCCAAGAAGGTGCAGGAAATCTAGGACGGGAGGGAGGAGAACGGAAAGGAACTAGCGCCGATGTGTACATCTCCCCCCGACCCCGCCTACACTACACACAAAAAAACACAAAGCACATTCTCCCAAAGCTTATCATTACGATTACTACATAGCGTTGAATGGAACAAGAACGGAAAAAATCTAGGAAGAAGAAAAAGAAAAAAACTAAGAAGACAGATAAAAATGTCCACTACCACTTTTGCTTGGTGGAGACGGGGGAATGTTACAAGGACGCCCATATTTCGTGATTTTTTTCTCTCTCTTTTTCTGTGTGAGGAGTGTTTATGTTATAAGAGCGCGTTTTCTGATTAAGAATACGAAGAAGGAAGAACAATGAAGAAGACCAGAGACTCAACAAATGTCGAGTCCGCCAAAAAAAGAAAAACCCCACAAATGCTAGAAGAGATTTCCATCAGACGGCATCAGTAGCGGAAGCAAGCTTGTAAAAAAAATCTTTCTGCTGCTTTCCCCAAACTGACTAGTGTTCAATTTCGTTAACGTGTGTAAATAGGAAGGAGCTACTACACGATTCTGTTGCTGTAAAGTCTTTTTCCAAGATCCCTCTTTTAGCCCCCGGTCACACCTCTTTTTCTTGTTCGTGTGTGTTTGGAAGGAAGAGAGCTTTCTCATACTTTTTTGGTTCTTTTTTTTTGGCAGAGGATAATGAGAAAATTTTGTTCCAAATTTAATGTCGCTTTCACTCTCACATCCCCAACCCGTCTTTTCCCTTTTTTGGGGGGTAACGTTTCTTTCTTCCCGTCACGGTAGCTTTTTTCTCTTTCACCTCAATTCAGAATGTCATGCCAGCTTCGTAAAAGTTCCTCACCTCGGATTTTTCGGATTCAGACCCCTCCCCCTCCGATCACAAGACTTTGCAGAGACGCCTTGCTTGACTGTTAGTGTAACATCACTTGTCTCATGTTGCCAATAAAAAATAGTTTCCTTGTTAGAAGTGTGGAATTTTAGTTGGCGAGCGCCGAAGGAAGATCGAAGTGTCGTCAGGGTTGCCAGGTCTTGGAAAGCTGATATATTCCACCCAACCCTACCTAAATACATCCGAACAGTAAATAAGCTGGAGTTGAAATATAGCCCCAAACCCTAAAGGTTTGGAAAGGGTGTATTTTTATTTATAAATTTTATAGCCCACAGGACTCATGTAGTAGCCATTAATTTAGCCAAATGGGCTATGGCATAGAGCCCACCTGGCAGTGGTGATTCCGGCCATAATGAGTTCTTTGATTAAATGGCGATTAAATGATCTCTGATAATCAGCAACATTTTTGTATTTGCAAACTACATATGTACAGTGTATGCTCTTCCTTAGAAGGAGCAAAACAACACCTACGTCTTTCACTGTTCAGCACAGCGCGAGAAAATTATTTGCCAAGAGGTGCATTTAGCATGACGTAATATGAATGCATTTTATACTGGCAGGACAAAAAATGAAATGAGGTGCAACAGCAAAGTGTAACATAATTCCGCCTTCATATCTACTGTATAACTCAGTGGTGAAGGTGGCGAACTCGGGGATGCAGGTTTGTGTCAGGGTTTTTTTCTTCCTGTTCTTCAGGCGCTGGATTCTCCTCCTCCGATGGCCGGGGCGCCTCCCCCGATTCCGCCGAGGAGGCCGCTGGCGGTGCTCAACAGGTTGATGGGCGTCCTGCCGTCCGTGATGAGTGTGGAGGAGAGCCCCAGGGACTGCAGCAGCTTCACCTGATGCGCCTGGGGCCCGGCGGCCAGCGACTGCAGGGTCTCCCCGCCCAGGGCGTTGACCATGCTGCCGAACTTGTCCGTCTCGATCTTGCTCATCAGCTCCGCCTTCTCCACCTCCAGTCGGTTCTGCTCCGTCAGGAACTGGATCTCGGCCTCCCGCGCGGCCCTCAGGCGCTCCAGCTCGGCCTCCGCTTCGATGCGGGAGGCCTCCACCTTGAGCCTGGCCGCCTGCACCGCCGCCTCGGCCTCGATCCTGGCCGCCTCCGCCCTGGAAGTGGCCTCCGCCTTGGCCTGACCCGTGGACTCGACGGCCGCGCTCTCCGCCTGGAGGGTCAGCAGCTCCTTCCTCGTCTTCTCGGCCTCCGCCTCGTCCTGGATCCTCTGCCTCTCCAGGCGTCCCTTGGCCTCCTGGTCTACCCGCTCCGCCTCCCTCTTGGCCGCGGCCTCCTGGCTCTGGGTGGTGATCTCGATGGCCAGGGTAACAGACTTCTGGAGGGAGTCTCTGGTGCGCTGGTCCACAGGCTCCACGCTGCGGATGTCGATGGAGGTGACCACCAGGTTGTTGGCGGAGAAGCGCAGCTCTTCCCTGGGAGAGCGCCCGCCGTCATCCACGCCGAACACCGCAACCTTGATGATGCGGGCAGAGTTCTTGTGAAAGTCGTCGAAGGAGACAGCGGAGACCGCGCCGCGGATGCGGGAGGCGATGGCCTTGCACATGTCACCGACAAAGTCGGGCACGCAAAAGAGCTTTCCGGCCTCGGTCTGGTCCGCCTCGTCGGCCTTGACGTCGAAGTGCCAGTTGTAGGACAGCTGCAGCTGCAAACGGGCGTGGTCGCTCGTCTCCACTGTAATGATGTCGGAGCAGAAGTCGGGCCCGAGCAGCAGGGCGATGGCCCGGATCAGGTTGGCCTTCTTCGGCTTGCCCCCGGACAGGGACAGCTGCGTGAACTCCTCGTTCGGTCCGAGCATGACCAGGTCTGGACCGAAGACGACGCGGCTCCTCTTGCTCTGGTAGTCGTAGATCTGCGAGGCGGCGTTGTGCGGGACCTGGAAGGTGACCACCCTCCTCAGATCCAAGTCAGCCCCGGAGGAGATGGTCTGCTGCTGCTGCTGCTGCTGAGGCGTGCAGGCAGAGGCCTTCTCCTTCCTCTTCTCCTTCTCAGGGTTAATCCACTCCCCCCTGTCGGCCATAGCGTCCCTGTTCTTGCTCAGGAGCGTCCTAATCATGGCCGGCATCTTCTTCTCCCACATCTCCTCGTCCTCCTCCAGCATGTAGGTTTGGCCAATGACTGCGCGGACCGCACCGGTCTTCGTGTTGCGCACGTAGATGCCCTCGCTCTCGTGCAGAGGAATGGCCTTCCTGGTGGAGACCACCTCCACTTGCACTGGCGGGATGTACTCCATCGGCCCCTTCAGCATCCACCTATCGCCGGGCTGCCTCTGCACCGGAGGGTTCACGGTGTCGTCGGTGTAGGCCTCCAGTGAGCGAAGGACGATGCCCTCGTCCTCACCCAGGACAAAGATGTCCCTGATTCCGTCGGGAATCTCCTCTCCGGGCCTGAGGAAGAAGCTCTTCTCCCCCTTGACGACGACGCTGACTCCCAGCTGGGGCTTGCCGTCGGCGCCGATAGGGTTGACCACCACGCAGAACTCCCTGGAGGTCAGAGTGGTGATGTTCACTTGGCCGACGATCTCCTCGTACACGTCGGGGATGAAGCTCTCCATGTCGTCGAGGGTGATTAGGTACTCCTCACCGCTCTTCCTCTTGACTCCGAGCTGGTCGGTGCAGGACCTAAGCGCCCTGACGCGGACAGCCGTCTTCTCGGTGAGAACGGAGGCGGTGCAGCGGGTCACCACCTCCTCGTAGGCGCCAGGCAGGTAGGCCCCCTGGCGGCGGACCATCCACTCTTCCCCGGCCACCCGGTTGCTGCCGTCGCGGTCGGTGGTGTCGCGCTTGGCGCGCAGCTTCAGCGCCTCGTTGGGCCTCACTACCACCGCCTTCTCGGTGGAGAGCACCTCCACTTCCTTGCGCGGGATGTAGGTGCCGGGCCCCTCAAAGAGGAACTCGTCCCCCGCCACCCTCCTCCCGCCGGCCACGGAGGCGTCGGCAAAGTCCCTGGTCACCCTGAGGTGCAGGGCCGTCAGCGCCTGGACCACCGTCAGCGGCTGCACCCTGGTCTCCAGCTCCTCCCCGGGGAAGAGCGGGAAGGGGTCCTGCTCCAGGCGCACCTCGCTCTCCGCGTGGTCGAGCTTCACCTGGCCGAAGTTGTCGCGAACCAGCTCCCCGTCAGCATCCCGGACGACGGGGTTGCGGACGACGCAGTAGTGGCGCGGCGGGACGATGACCATCCTGGTGGGACCCAGCAGCACCTTCTCGTTATCCTTGCGGATGAAGGTGAGCGGGCCAACCTCCACGCGGGTGACGTTGGTGGTCTGGTCCAGCACGTGGAGGTAGCAGTAGGGCGGCACCCTGAAGAGGGAGCCGTCCGAGGAGGAGTCGTGGTGCTGCTCCCTGTCCTTCCCCATGGTGTCGTCGTCGCAGTCTTTGGACGAGCCTGTGCGGTAGAGATAGCGAGATGATTTACTCTGAGAGCGGCGACAGTCGTCATTGTCGTCGTCTCGGTCGTCGGTGCGGCAGTAGCTCCTCTTCCCCATCTTTAAGGCTGCCAAGATGGGTTCCGCTTCCGACGGCGACTTGCTTTCAAATGAGGAAGATGGAGGTAGAGGGAAGGAAGGGAGGAGGGAGGAAGGGAAGAGGGCAAACGTCGCCTCTAACAAAAATTGAGCAAACGTAGGTGCCTAATGTGTCCCTACCTGAATGTAGTATCGTCTTAATTTCTAGTCACAGCCAGTCTTCCTGGGTATTAATAAAAGCTTGCTTAGCGGATGAAGATTTTTCTTCCTGATCTGTAAGTTGAGGAAGCCATGTGATGTTTCTTTCTGATGAGATGGTCCCTTCCCCGCAGCTCTCTTATAGAAGGGTATTGCCGTTGCATTTCACCATACTCCACCAGGGTCTTGCTTCAGCTTCTAGGACTTCCCTCCCTCCTCTTCCCTCCCTCATACGTTCGCAGCACAACAGCACCCTCACCTGGTAGAAGTTTGTAGAAGATGGGTGGGGGTTGGGGCGGGGTGAACGATGACCTCACCGGAAAACGTTCCAAACCGTGTCTGGCCTCCCCTCGTCTTCGACCTTCCTCTCCTCTGCGATGGGTTCACGTGGGGAAAAAAAAGAGGGGGAGGAAATCGATATAAAATGGAGTGGGAGGTGGACGACTTTGGGGCACACGTGGCAGAAACTTCCCCTTTTCGTTGCCTGGATATGACACGAGGTGGGGGAAAGTAGCAAGGGATCGATTTTATGTGTGTGATACATGCGTACACAAACTCCGTACCTCGGGCTGCTTCAAAAGGCAATAGGAGTAAAAGAAGGAGGGGGGGATTCCCCAGCTAAACAGTGTGTTCTCTCCTTCTCTCCCTTCTTTCTCTCTCTCCTTGCATGCGAATACGTGCTTAGCAACAACTAGCACCTAGTACACCCCCCTCCACTTCTCTTTTTCAGGTATTATTTCATGCATCATTAATAGCTGTTGTTAGATTCCTAAAGGTTCTTCATACTACAATTGCAATGACGAAAAATACAAGCTAGAGGCATGTACCTAACTGCGTTAGAATACGACCTCCACAGGAATCACGACCGTGTGTGAAAGAAGAGAGAAAAGATAAGAAGTGAGTGAGGAGAGAGAGAGAGAGAGAGGACTTTTTTTCGGCTCGTTCCGGGAAATTCCATGTTGTACGAACTTTGCCGGAGCTCCAATGATTGATAAGGCAAGCATGCTTCTCCTCGTCCTCGTCCTCGTCCTCGTTCTTTCACCACGCAACCAGCGCGCTTGACATCACCTGCTGCTAAAGCTACGTGTGCTATGCAGTCAAACCCCCCTTTTTCTCTAGTATAATCAAGAAATTAAGAGTATTACAGATGCCACCCAGCTATATTATTTTCATCCAAATCTGCTACTTTTTTTCTGGACGTACGAGGTGCAGTTTGGTACGACACAGTGCAGTGTTACAGTATGACCTGCCCTCCTGCCTCCTTCCTTCCTTCCTTGCCGTAGTCAAGGCAGCTACATATTGGAGTTAGTGACTAGAAGGGAAGCAACGGGGGGGGGGTCCAACTTCTGCGCATGCGCAGTAAGCGCACCGACGTTAGGAAGGCATTGAAGAACTGCAACTCCTTTTCTGACTTCACCCCAGCGCTGGCATTGTGCAACAGGATAGCAACGAGCATCGGACGATCGTCTCCTAGCAGGAGATAAGCCACCTCCTCCAGGGCCTCCTCCGCGAGAGGTCAGCATTCTCAGGGCAGAAAGAAAAAAGTCAATGGCAGTTGATGCTGTGATAGAATAGAATCACATACCTGTGACTATTAAGTGTACTGAATATAAAGTTGAGTGTGTATGTAGTGGCAATTGTGTTTGAACATACTGTAAAGTTAGTCTTGCCACAATTGAAGTTTGACGATGGCGTCGACGACGACCTCCATGCGCGACCTGACCGCGCAGTCGTCCCTCACCTCGACCTCCTCCTCGCTGCTGACGCAGCCCCCGACGACCTCCGCCACTTCGAGGCCGCTCCTCTCCATGGACCTGTCCAACAGGCAGCTGTCCGCGCTGCAGTCGCCCTCCGTCCTGCTGGGCGGCGCCTCGGGAGGCCTCTTCTCCACCGCCACCACCTCCATGAGGGCCACGACCAACCTGGCTCCCCTGACCACATCCGGGGCCAGTCTGTTGACCGCCAGGAGGTCGGAGCTGCTGGAGGAGGCCGCAAAAAGGAGGCAGGGCGTCGGACTCACTTCTGCCCTTCTTTCGACCAGGTTCGTTGACTATAGCAGATTTTTTTAGTTAAATATATATGTACCCTAGTTACTACTATGTGCTATCATTATTCAATCCATTTTTTGTAGGTCCACCTTGACCTCCAGTTACGGGACTGGCGCCTCCTCCTCCTCCCTCCTGTCCACCAAGATGTCGCTGTCGTCGTCATCCGCCTCCCGCACTTCCCTGATGTCCAGCGCCATCGGCACCGGAAGCCTGCTTGGAAGCCAGCTGGGACGGAAGACCAAGTCTGGAGCGGCGTCCACCTCCTCCGCATCCCCCTCCCCCTCAGTCCCTTCCCAGAAGAGGATCAAGCTGGAGAAGACAACGGTGGCCGTGAAGGAGGAGCAGAAGAAGAAGGAGGAGGAGGAGCAAGACGAGGGCATCTCCATGCCGGATTACTCCGACCTCTTTGGAGAGCCAAAGGAGGAGGCGACGGAGATTGGAACCGAGTTTGCCAAGGACTCCAGGAAGAAAGTTCTCAGGGAGGCGGAGGAGAACAGGAAGCGACTTCTCAGGAAGAAGGCAAGTTTGGAACCTCGGAATGCATCCATCCATCAAGCTCGACAATCTTTCTCAATCTTTCTCCTTCCGGCAGGAGCTGCTGGTGAGCGCCGCGAGCACCTCCCTGTCCGCGGGCGCAGCCATGGAGGATCCCTCCAACGCCACCAGGAGGGAGTTGGTCAGGCTGGCCGTGGACGTGGCGGACGCCGGCGACGGGGAGTTCATCCTCAAGGTAACAGTGGAAGAGGGGAAAACCTCCTCTCGTGGTCAGAATAAACAAATATTTTTTTTTAGCGCAAGAATTGTTTTATCATGCAATAGTCGTAACTCATAACATTAGCATAAAGCCGCAAGCATTTGGCTATATCCTGGATACTACCTGCACGTCCCCCCTCCTCCTTCCATTTTCTTGCCACGAATATGATTTGATTATGCCAAAGAGACGATGTAATTTGGCTCGCGCAGCATGGCAACCGGGTTCACGAGACATGTGCTTTTAGCTATTTCTTTTTTAGTTAATGCAATGCCAGCCATGCTACATGAACAAGCGCACCAGAGTTATACTAGAGGGTAATCTTTCGTACTAGGTGTCCGGTACCAGTCTCAAATGGGAGTGCAGTTTCCTTCCCTTTTAAGTCGAAATGAGACCTTTTTGCAGCTGAAATGGCGGCATTCGCAGTTTGTTAAGTTCTTGGAGAGTATAAGGCAAATGTGTAAAGTTTGATGAGGCCACGATTGTGACGGAATTGGCAACAGTTTTATCTATTCTTTTTTCTCGTCCGCCACCACCACCACCCCCTGTTCTATAGTCGAGATTATTGCTTCGCGGAAATCTCCAAATGGGAGGAGGGGAGGGAGGGTGCGAGGAAAAGGGAGCAAATGAGGATATGCAAATCAACGTACTTACTTCTCTCACTCTTTAAGAAGAAGGGAAACGACCAAGGGAGAGATAGAGGAGAGTGGGGAGAGGACATTTTCAGAGAGACTCAGATTTCCCCCCCCCCCTCTTCTTCCTTGCTCCGTCCCTGTGCTGCGAATCCCTCCACTTTAGCGGTGCGGAAGTCACGTTCGCGCACTGCAGTGGTGGAAATTTGGAACCGAGTCGCACCCCAAAACTTTCGACGTTATTACTAATTCCGCTCACACCTGCGTCAAGGGGAGGGAGGAGGGGGGTGGAAAGCGAGCAAGAAGCTGTAGAGGTCATTAGCGGCTGCATAGCATGTATGTACAGTATGTAGTACAGTGGTTCGTGCTTTTTAAGAATCTTTCAGCAGGCTTCCAACTAACGAGGATTTAGAGAGAAGAAGAAAGGGAAGCACAAGGATGAATTCCTCCCTGATTGAACAGGGGAGCTCGGGAAGAGCCCAAATTAAGCTCACATTTCACCATCTCTTCCCCTCCTTCATTCCTTTCCGTTAGGGGAGCTCTCCTCTGCTTTCTCCAATTACTCAGATAACTTTTCAGAGGATGCTCTTGGTTCAGAGAAAAACAACCAGGCCTCACCCGAAACTACTAGCTGTTCTAGCTAATTTTCCCTTCTAGCATTTCTCTCTCTCTCCTTAGTAGTAGCTCCGAGATGCCATGTCAGCTCTAGCAAATTTTGCGGACAGCAGAGGAAGTGCAAAGCAGAACGGCTTATTTTCCCCTTATCCTTTAAGGAAAGTTTGCCTCTCATCCTTTCGCCCACAGAAAGAAAAAAAAAGCTTTAAAAAAGGATGAAGGGGAGAGGAGAAGGGGGAAGATACGCAAACTTCCTCCAACATCACTCGCTTCTTTCTCTTCCGGCCTCGTTTTGAGAAGAGGAGGACTTTAGAAGTGGACGAGAAGGAGGAGGAGGAGAAGAGGGAAGCCCCAGATGTTTTGATCCACCTTCCCAGCCTTCTTCCTGGATGTTTTTTTGCTCCTCTGTCTGGCCGTCATTGTCTTTCTTTCTCTCTGCCCAGTTTTTCACGTTTCATCAAAAACACGTCTGTCGCCCTTTCCTCCGTGTCTTTTTTCTTGGAGAACTAGTGGAAGCTTTAAAAATTGGCCCAGAATCGGCGGAAGTAACCCGAATAATTTATTTCAAAGATGTTTTTAGTCCTACCATTAGTGGCATTACCTTTGCATTACACTAAATGGCACCATTACAAGAGTTTTCATCCTCTCCTTTTTCGACAGAATGGCTAAATCGACGGTGCAAACTTAGAAATGGGTTAGGACGGGTCGAAGATGGGAGAAGAGATCGACAAATCTTCTCCCCAGTTGGGTGCGTGGTTTTAGTAGTCGGTGCCAGAGGTTCAACTCTAAGGCAGTTAGGAAAGATTGGCAATTTTCGCCAAACTGCGCCCGGAGGGAGGAGGGGGAGGGATAGAAGTTCTCCAAAGTCGTATTTTTACGCCCCCGGCCCTTTTCATCAGGCGGGGGGGGGGGGGGGAGGAGGAAATTGAGATTATATTTTCCTTTATAAAAGGTCCATTCCCCCAACCCTAAATTGGCTGCAGTCAAGTGTGGAAAGGAGGAGGATGCAAGCGTCCTCCCCCCCCCCCCCCCCCCCGGGGGGGGGGGGGGGGGGGCTAACTACTTTAACTACTTTAAAAATCCGAAGATAAAGTAGTGAAAGTAGTTAAAGTAGTTAAGCCCCTAAGGCCTAACTAC
>JAAUYM010017470.1_pt1 | contig 22017 bp, 49 predicted proteins | sample 7278001 | NCBI WGS metagenome assembly JAAUYM01 (sample SAMN14350224, study PRJNA611818) | marine sediment metagenome | isolation source: surface marine sediment (1.8m) | place: French Polynesia: Moorea | collected 2018-08
ACCGCCGCTCGAGCAGATTCTTTCCGATACCTGGGCGCCGCGACTGTTCGCCTTCAACCGGTTCGGTCAGGACGGCAGGCCGGTGCGCGCGGTCAAGTTCATTGCCACGGGGCAAACGAGCTCCAACACGGTGGAAAGCACGGTCACGACGGTTTCGACCGGGCAGCAAGCCGGAACCGGTCTCTACACATGTTGGTATCAGCCGGTCTGGGATCTCTCCGGCATGACCGAGGGCGAAACGGTTGTCATTAACGCCATCATCTATCCGTGGATCGGGGAGGCTCTGGACCTGTCTACGCTCACAGAAGCACATCCAAGTCCGAACCTGAAAACGCTCACGGCGATCTATGACAGCCGCCGCGTCTACGTCCATGTTGCAGCGTCGGCAGGCTCCACACCGCAAGCCTCGACTGATCCGGCGATTGCAGCATTGCCTACCAATCATTTCGGGCCGGACATGGGTTTGGCGCTTACGACAGCGACCACGGGCGCAATTGCGGTCAACAACGCCAATTACAGCCGCAACAGCACAAGCGGCGTCGTCGTGCGCATTGAGCCGAGCACGGTTCTGAGCGGCACCGGCACGGGTTTTGGAGCGGCCACGGCGGGAACCATTCCGATCTTGATCGAGGGCGTCGCCAAGGCAACAAGCGTCCTTGCCGATACCGGCGCCAATGCATTTGGATCCATGCCCAAACAGTGGAAGGCCAAAGACCTGACAATCCGCAAAACCGCGAACATTGTTGCTCTGGACAACGGCGTTGACAGCAACAACCAGGCGGTCATGGAAAATGTTGCATGGGAAAGCACGGGCGGCACAGGTTTGCACGCGACGTGGCTTTACCGGATCGGGCGCGGCTATTTCATCGACTGCACAGGAACCTATTGGGGGCAGGGCTCAATCGGCTCAACGCAGGTCCAGGGCACGGCGCTCGCGCTCGGGTCCAATGTCTTCGGACAGAACGCTTGTTATAACGCCTTTGCGTCCAGGAACCCGGCAGGCAGGTTTATCGCGCTCACGAACAGCCCGCTTGCTCAGCTCGGGGACCCGGAAGGCAACTGCTATTTCTTCAACGAGTTTTCCAACAACGTGGCAGGCGATCCGATCTTTGCCTTGAACGGGCTGGACTTCGGCGCGCGGGGCTTTGCGGTCGGCGGAAATATCTTTGAGAAGTTCGGCTCAAGCGGCGCGGGCGCCAACACGGACCTTTACAGCTCCAACACGGACATTGATCTGCAATACGGCTGGGAAGGCATGAACACGATTGTCGGCGACCGGTCGTTTGTGTATTACGCCAAGGGGACCACACCGGACAGGCGGCGCAACGGGTTTTCGTGGGGGTCGATCCACCCGGAAATCAATCTGAAGTCCGACTATTTCGGAAACAATGGCGCGTTGCTCGGGAACTACGCGACACGAAGCGGGGTTGGTGGCGGATACCGACTGATTATTTCCGGGGACAGCAACGGCATCACCACACCGCGATATGACGCATGGTTGGGTGAAGCGCTCGGCAATGCCAAGAACGAAATGCCGACTGGCGACGTGACCCCTGGCAATCCTGATTTCGTCAATGACCAGTCCGGAACGGGCGGAACGGGCGGGGGAGATTACCGGCTGGGGGCTTCGACCGCATCGCCGCAGATCCCCGGCAATCAGATCAAGTGGCCGAGGACGCTTTACAACGAGGTTATTCCGGTAGACGGGACGGCTCGCGCCGGGGCGCGGCAGTTGGCTTGACGGGCCTCAATGTTTGATTTTCAGTTTCACTTTGGACAAGCCTAAAAGTCCGCCCGCGTGGTCGTAGTTGTCAGAGGCTTCATCATGCTCTTTCAGCACCTCAAACGCCTTTATTTCTTCCTCAGAAAGCAGCCCGACAAAAAGACCGCTTAGTCCAGTCATGAGTTCGCGTGCGTGTTCCACGGTCATCTTGCAGGGCCTCTTTTTAGATTTCATCCTCAAGCAAACTCACGATCTGATCAGAGCTGAGCGCCGGGTTATTTCTGTGCTCGGTGCGAATACATTTTGCGATGTGCTCAGCCGTCTCGTCATCGGCCATGTATTGCCGCTCAAGCTCAGCCTGGGCTGCGTTGAGGATAGCGTGATAGGGCGCCGTATCCTGTTCTGTGTGTGGTCTCTGCGGTTTCATGGCGGGGCCTCAACTGCTAGGTCTTGGCGCCTTAACCGACACCGTGTATTCGACACCGCCAACAGTCAGCCATAAATCGGCTTGACCCATGCCGCCGCCTGTGTCCATAGACGTGTCGTGGTCTACTTGGCTGGACATCAGCTCTCGAATTAAATCGCGAACTTGCGCAGCGTCTTTTGGGTAGTTGAGTTTGCTAAAATCCATAGTCATGATTCGTCCTCTTTATTGCGTTGTGACAATCTCAAAATCACATAGATCCAGTGTGTGCCAACGTCCTCCGCTGTCTGGCCCGCAAACGGCAAAAACGGCATCGTCCGCGTCACATTCTTCGCCTTGATTATCTAGCCAATTCGTAATGGGCACAGTTGAACCGCCAAACATTAAAACGAGTTCAAGGCTCTTGTTTATTGCTTCAACTGCCATCCTGCGGGGCCTCATTTACTTCACGGGTGGCGTGATTTGAACGCCTGCAAATGAGGCGGCATTAAACACGGCGGATTGCACAGTAAAATAAGCAGACTTGCCATCTCTGTAAGATGTTGCGAGCACGTTTAAAAAATCGGTCACTTCCTCATCAGTCAGCATCGTTAGGCCTAAATGAACCCGCTCTCCGCTCTGCATGTATCCGTGCACTTCTCGTTTGATTTCTTTGCCAGACATAGCCGGGCCTTTCCTTACACAGGTTCTGGAAGCTGCTTCGCTTCCTCGCGTAGGTCTCGAATTACGCTGTTTGGAATGATAAAACCTTCACTCTGCAACCGCTCAAGGTTCGCTGCGCATTCTTCTGGCGTGTCGTGGTTGAAGCTCGCCCCGGCTTCAGGATGATCGATATCGATGAATTCAAGATCTTGTCCCATCGCCAACCGATGCTGCTCTGCCCATAGCTTGGCCGCGGTATGTTCTTTGTCGCCTGCCGGGAAAGCGTCAAGTAGATCGAAGTTGTCAGCCAAGGCACCTGCGACCCGGCGACGGCCCGCCATATGCGTGGTCCATCCGCCGTGCACGTCCTCATAAACGTAGGCATCGCAATAACCGTTCAAGCTTGACCATCTGCAATAGGACATAGCCAATCCTTTTCGTTAAAAAATTAGGGCACCAAGAACGAACCCAGCGGCGAAAACCGCAGCGTTGATGAGAGCAGCAAACTTCCACCAATTGCGACTGAAGAGTACGTCAGACATATGGGGCCTCAATACTGTGTTGCTTTGAATGCAATGATTGCGCGGTCGGCTTCGTTGTCGTCATACTTCCCGCCGACGATATCAAAAAGCGCTTTTGCGTGTTCACCATCCAGCGAAACCACTTCCTCAGACATCAGAAGCTTGAACGCTAGAGCCTCAAGGTATTCGATGGCCTCGTCTTTGTTGTAAGCGGTGATCATCATCCTGCGGGGCCTCTTTCCTTAAATCCGGTGGCCGTCTCTCCGGCCTGTCACGCTGTTATTCTATTGTCACGATGACCCAGGGTCGGAACCGCGTTTGAGCCTTAGCCAAATCAACGCCGGACAATCTCAATATACCCCTTGCAAATAAGTGTGTCAATACAAATCCAGAAATGTCTGTACATTTGTTGATCCGTATGCTATGCGTTATGCATGGATATGGGACGTAAAAAAATACCGCTTAATCTAGCAATCAGGGCCGACCTCAGCGAGAGGCTGGAAAGGTATCTGAGCAAACCGCTTGCCCCGACAAAAACAGCGTTTTTGGAATGGGCGCTTGAAAAAGCTCTTGATGATGTTGAGGAACAAAATGCCCGAAAGCGTAAAAATAATTGAGGTAGTAGAGTGGCGAAGTCGAGAAGTTCCGCCGCGTGGTCGTTCCGTCAAAACGTATGTATTAGGGAGCCGCAAGACAATGAAGCCAATGGAAGACGCGCCGCAGGACGGCACTGTGATCAAACTATTCACCGTCAATGGCGTGAATGGAAAACCATTTTTCGAGGGGCTCGCATCATGGCGTTCAGAGCCGCGTGGAGCGCTTTTTGATCCACTGACAGGCAAGCAGTTTGCCAGAGCAGGAAACAGTACAGGCTGGATGCGTGCAGACAGCACCTATCGCGTCCCGGGTCGGCCTGTCGGCTGGCTAGAGGCAGAACAATAGGGAGCCGCAGGATGGCACTACACGCATTTTACAGCCCGCAAGCCGCCGAGCAGGTCGGCGGCGTTGTGGAATACGAGAACGTCAACGGAACGCGCATTGAGTGCACCAACGTTTCATCCTCGCGTGAGGGTGAAGGCTACATGTGGCCGGACAAGATCTACCGTGGTGAGGTCGAGAAGTTTCGCCGTGTGATCGTTCCGTCAAAACGTATGTATTAGGGAGCCGCAGGACATGCACTTCAACTGGACCCTGACACCCTATGCAGTTTCCCTTGTGGTCCTGGCTGCCTTTGCCCTAATCCGCTGGATGGGCTTTGTCTGATCAGCCCCACCAGCCAAGGGCGATTCCCATCAACACCACCCAACTTATCCCGACGACAAAAGACTGAATGCGCAGGATAGTCGTTTGTTGGTCTATCTTGTGCTCAATGTAATTCAGCCGGTTTGCAACCGTGTAGATGTCGTATTTGTCGGACATGGAAGTTTCTTGTGTTTGAGAACAGACGGTGTTCAAATTCCCCCGATTTTTTCCCACCAAACTGGAGTGTTCCTGATTGCTGTTCTGTTCGGAGCGGCCCTTGTTCTTTTGGGCGTGGTGGACTTAGGGCTATATTGAGTATCGAAGCTGTTGACAAATGCGCTGGTTCATTCGGGCGCGTGTTTCTTCAGTCATTGAACCAATCGCCACAGGCGCACCTGCTTTTCCCGAATCAATCAACTTTGCACAGTCTCGAACAAATCGAACAGCTAATTTTCTCTCAGTGAAAGGCGGAATCTCTTTCTTGCCGGGGAAAAGAAACCGCAGAGAATTTGCGAAATTGACATAACTCAGAGCTGCTGAAAGCGGCTCAATTCCATTTTCAAACAACCACGAATTAACAGCCTGTCGAGCGCGTGAATTGGTATATCGCATGGCCTATCTTTTCCCTTGCTAGCTTCCTGCCTTCTCTTGTCTAGTCCCTGTTTGTTTGAGAGGTATTTGAGCTAAAGAGGACAGACCGGTACCATCCTAGCCAAATCAGCCAGGTGGTGCCTGTCCTCTCTGCGTGCAATGTAGCCCTGTTCGTCCGAGCCGGCATCGTCGCGTTGAGGGTTAGACGGCAGTATCGCACCCGCGTCTAACTTGTCTGCTGCTTTCGAAGGGCTGTGCGGTTCCCTTCCTCTGGCGTCGGGCTCAGACTTTCGACCTCCCGTTCCGGCATATCCAGAGCATCCCATGTACCGGTTTAAGGCTGTCCCCACACCGTTTGACCGAAGAGGAGAACCCGAGTCACATTGGACTTTATTTTTTTTGGGAAGCTTTGGACTTGACCGGAATGTGGTAACGGGTTACCTATTCTGCATGGTCAAGGCGGGTTGGCTTCCAATTCCGTACCGCTTTGAAGGCCGGGAGCGATCACTTCGCTGCCCGGCCATTTCTTTTTAGGCTGACGATCGCCGGATGTCAATCTCTCAGAACGACAGAGCCGTCCATCTTCTTCTTGAAGCGAGAACGTTTTGACCCTGGCAAGGGCCGGGAGGACCGCTTGCGGATGCCGTTGTGCTTGTCTTGCTGCCTCACGGTCTTTGCCGCAACCGGCGTATCCCTGTGGCGCGTCTTCCATGAGTGGCAGGCTTTGCAGACAGCAGCGCAGTTTTCGAGACTGTGGTCTTTTGAATTTGCCTTCAGGTTGACGTGATCGAACTCGACGCCATGCGACAGGGGCATGTTGCAGCGTTGTCCTTTGGGTAGTCCGTACCAGTCCCCAACGGCCTCACAGAGCCCGTCAGAGCGTTTCAGGGCCGCGCGCTTGGTTGGCTTGTCAAATCCGTTCGAGGGCATCACGCGCCCTCCGGTGGATCTGGACGGTCTGGAATAAGAGGATCGTTGTCAATCGGTATTTTCGCCCACCATTGCGGTTCCCATGCAAGAAAGCGCTTGAACATTGGCTCTTCCATGCCGCTGTACCATTTCCCGCTTGCTCTCAACATTGCGATTCCGCCTGCAACAATGACGGGAACATATTTCTCCGGCATTCTCTCTTTTGTGCTGATGCGTTTTATCGGTTGCCAGTCTGTCACGCCGCTTCCTTCCCATCATTGAACACCACCCCATGCTGAGCGCCGAAGGCTTCAATCAAATCTTGAAGCTCTATCATTTCGCCTTTCGAGAGGTCTGAAGACGAGCGCCCCAAGTTGACCATGCCGGTGCCGTCCAGGTTTGGAACGGTGCGCAGCTCGCGCTTGAGGGCGTCCAGAAAGATGAATTTCCAGTCGTCGGGCCGGAGCTTTTGACCGTGCCATGTGAGTTGACAGGCAACGTCAGTCAGCATTGCCCAGAGCCTTGAATTTTGGTCGAGCGTTCGCTTGGTTTCCTTAAATTCCACTCGGGTTCCAAATGGAGCCTGGTCAATCCACTTGTGAGCTTTCTGGCGGTCAGCAGGACCGCGCAAGACAAGTAAGGCTCTGCTCACAGAAACGTCTCCAATGCCTCTTTGCGCAGGTCCGCGGCTTCCTTCACGGTGTCCGCGTCCTTGCCAAGCTGTATCAGCGCTTCGGTCATGTGGATCACGTCATCGACCGTCTGGCACGCTTCGAAGGCGTCGAACTCACTGTCAAAGCCATCGGCGCGGGCCTGCATGTCGAGTTCGTTCCGGCGCTTGGCGCTTTCCTCGAAGCAGGACGCGATAAAGGACGCAGGCCACACTCCCCGGTTGGCTTCGAAGCGCTTATCCATCTTGTCCAGGATGTCGTGAGACTTGGCTTTCCGGATGCTGTTCTCAATGCCTTCCCAATCAATCTCACGCTTGGCTTCAGCGGCTGACATTTTCTGCCGATCGCCATCGCCGGATTTGGCAGCATCCTGGCCGTCAAGGTCTTGGGCGGGCGCAACACCAACAAGGGCGCACAGTGCATACCTGCGGGCGTATGTCAGGGCGCCCCCAAGTTTCTGGTGATTGTTGTTTGCGGATGCCACGGGATATTCGCAAGACACGTTTGTGTCGCTCGCGCCGTGTGTTAACGTGGTGATCAGGATCATTTGATCGTTGACGATCTTTGGCGCTTGGCAGACGGCAATACCGTGAGCGCTCAGAACCGGAAGAACGGTTTCCAGAACGTCCGAAATGTCCGCGTATTTGTATTGGTAAGCTCCCGTGTCCGCGTCTTTTTCCTTTGGCGGGTTCTTGATTTCCGCCTGTGCCGCACACAAAGCCGTGTGGATATTTTCAACCGGCGCGACAGAGGCGGCCTTGGGTTTCGGTTCCAGTTTCTTTACTGCGTTGCTCATTGCTTTTCTTTCTCATTAGGGGAGAGGTCTTCAATACCGGATTCGATATAGCGGGCGGCGTCGAGGAGGAGGACGGCGGCAGGCTGGGGAAACGTCTTGGCGGAGGCCCGCAGGTTCTTGATGTGGCCGCGCAAGCGTAGGACCGCCCACATGGGCATTTGCTGAATGTTCATAAGAACAGCATCCATGCAACAAGACCAGCAAAGCCGCCAAGCGCCATCATCGAGACAAGCGCGCTCAGAATAACGGCGGATAGCTTGACGACTTCAAACCAGCCATAGGTCGGATGGCAGCCGCGATACTCAATGCGGTTGGTCATGCCTCGGCCTCCTCAAGCTCAACGGCGCACCGTTCGCAGATCAATTCAAAAGGGCGCTCCGGATTGGGGTGCTCTTCACACCCCTCAAAGTCGCTATCGACATCCCGGTTGCATTCGTGGCAGCGGAAGACGCTCATTCTGCCGCCTCCAAAAGGTCGTCTTTGACGTCATCGGCAACGGCAGACCATGCAGGGCCGCAAAGCTGGTCAAACAGCGTGCCCTTGCTCAGGACAAGCGGGCGCCTGCCGTCAAGGTTCTCGATCCAGATTTCAGAAACGAAAGGCTCATCGTTGATATCGATATCAACAAAAACTTCCGCCGAAACCTCGTCTGCAATCAGAACGGTATTGATGCGGAGCGGGATATGTGTGCTGTACTGAAGCATAGGTGTTGCCCTCACAACTTTTCGATTTCGATTGAAATGACCGTGCGCTTTTCGCCTGTCTCACGATCAATCAGCGTTTTGCCAATTTTGCCGGAAGTCATTGCAACATAGGTTTCAGCCTGCCCGCGCGTTTCGGTGAGGTGCTCGCGAACGGAGCCGTCTGCGTAAGTCGTGACGACCTTCCATTGTTTCGGAGCGGCAAGGCGTTTGTTGAGAATGTCGAGTGCGTGCATCGGTTGACCCCTGTTTGTGTTGAGATCTATATTGTAGCAACTGTGCTATAGTGTCAAGCGAATAATAGCAAATTAACTACAAAAAAGCATACTTGACACCATAGCAAGCCTGCTATTATATATTGTGCATGCAAGACCTGCTCAAACAGATTGAAACCTTTTGCGACGAAACCAACATGGGCCGCGCGGAGTTTGGACGCCAAGCGATTGGAAATCCAAACCTTTGGCGCCGCCTGCGTCAAGGCAAGGGCATCACGCTGCGAAATGCCGTGCGGGTCCTAGATTTCATAAAGGCAAACGCCAAAAAAAATGGGGAAACAAGCGATGCGGCGTGAAACTCGTTTCCCCGTAGCCGACGACAGGGGGCAGCGCGCCCGCAATCTCACACGAACGAAAGACACTGGCATGTCTGAATCTCGTCTATCTCGATTTCAAATCCCTGAGCTGTTGGATCAATTCAAAGAATCGGAGTTGTCGCTGTGAATTACCAAGTGATGCCCGATTTGTCTGAGGCAGACTTTGAAGCTTTGAAAGAGGACATTGCGCAGCGTGGCGTAATGGTGCCGGTGGAATATGACGAAGATAACAAAATTCTCGACGGGCACCATAGGGTCAAGGCGTGCGAGGAATTAGGTATTGCCGATTGGCCGCGCTTTGTCCGCAAGGGCCTTTCAGAGCAAGAGAAGCGAACGCACGCGCGGCAATTGAACATCGCGCGCCGTCATTTGAATCAGGAACAAAAGCGCGCGCTCATTGCCGAGCAAATCAAAGAGCAGCCCTCTATCAGTGCGCGGGCGATTGCTGCGCGTTTAGGGGTTGATGACAAGACAGTCGGATCTGTCAGGCGAGATCTGGAAACAACTGCGGAAATTCCGCAGTTGGAAAAGACGATTGGCGCGGATGGCAAGGAGCGCCGCAAGCCGATCCGGACTGCATATGTTGACCCTACGCCAGACGGTGAACGGGAGGCATTGGACCGGGCGAAGAGTATACGAGCTGAGAAAGCTGTAGAGCGCCGTGAAGAGCGCCTTGAAAAGATCGCCGAGATTTCCAAAGGTAATCAGGAGCTGGACACAGAAACCCGCTACCCGGTGATTTATGCCGATCCGCCCTGGCAGTATGAAAACCCTCCGGTCGGTGGCTCAAACCGTTCCATTGAAAACCACTACCCGACAATGACGCTTGCAGAAATCTGCGCATTGCCGGTGGCGGATCTGGCGACCGATGACGCCATTCTTTACATGTGGGCGACCGCACCAAAGCTGGCCGAATGCTTCAAAGTTCTGGACGCATGGGGCTTTGATTATCGCACCAATCTGGTCTGGGACAAAGAAGTTATCGGCATGGGGTATCATGCCCGCAACCAACACGAAATTCTTTTGGTCGCCAAGCGCGGCAACATTCCGCCGCCGCAGGCTGGGACTCAACCTTCGTCCGTCTATCGGGAAAAGCGCGGAAAACACTCTGCAAAGCCGCATTACTACTATGAGCTGATCGAGGGCTTTTACCCTCAGCTTCCGAAAATCGAATTGTTCTGCCGCACGCCTCGGGACGGCTGGTCTGTCTGGGGAAACCAGTCGGAGGACAATGATGCTGCATGACTTCAAAACCTCACTGGCAAGATCGCACGAGCAGGAATCCGCGCCGTGGTGGGGTGAAGTCTATAAGAAAGCTTTTCCCGGCTTTGACACTATGGTTTCGATCCGGCAGGACGGCTGGGCGCAGCGGGGCGGCATTGACCGCGTAATCACGTTGAAATCCGGCAAGACGCTGAACGTTGATGAAAAGGTCCGCACCCAGGACTGGAACGACATTGCAATAGAACGCTGGTCTGATCGTGGCCGGAATGTTCCTGGCTGGGTCCAGAAGGATCTGGCCTGCGATTATATCGCCTATGCATTTATTCCGACGCAGCGCTGTTTTCTTCTGCCATTTGTGAACCTCCGGGCCGCGTGGATCAAGCAAGGCCGTGACTGGATTCAGGCGGCGGAACAAGGGCGCGACGGCTTCCAGATCGTCATTGCCAAAAATCGGAATTACGAGACTGAAAGCGTAGCGGTTCCGATCAACGTTCTCATGAGCGCCATTCAAGACTCAATGCTGGTGGAGTGGCAATCATGATCTCCTATTGCCTCTGCTACCCGCCGTCCAGCAACAAGGCTTATGCAAACAGCTCTGAGAAGGGGCGTATTGCAACGAAGCGGCTCTGGCTCTGGCGGTAGAATGCAGGCAAGGAAATCCAGGCACAGGGCAAAAAACGCCTCTCAGGGCCGGTTGTCGTGGCCGTCGAGGCAAGAGCGCCAGACAGACGCGCACGCGATCTGGATAATCTTTTGAAGCCGATTCTCGACCTTCTCGTTTCCATGCAAATCATTGAAGACGACAAGAGCAAGATTGTCCGGTCGATCACTGCGCATTGGTCTGACGGCGACCCTGGCGTGACTGTGACTGTCTGGTCCACTGACGCCATCCGCCGCCCGTCCTTCCTTGCGGGAGATGCGGCATGATAGCAGCGCTTTATGTTCAGACAAACGGCTCCTATTACGGCCTTGAGGGTGTTGACCCCTGGGACAAGGATCGGGACGCGCGCAAGTACGCAGGACCGCACCCGGTTGTTGCGCATCCGCCGTGTCAGCGTTGGGGCAAAATGTGGTTTGGCTCCCCGCTTGTGGTCAAGCAGACCGGCAATCGCAAAGAGCGTGGTGATGATGACGGCTGTTTTGCTGCGGCACTTGATGCCGTTAGAAAATACGGCGGAGTCATTGAACACCCTTGGCGTTCTCACGCATGGCCGTATTTCGGGCTGACCACTCCGGAACGCGCCGGCGGCTGGATCATGGCGGATTTTGAGGGCGGTTGGACGTGCTGCGTCGAGCAAGGACAGTACGGACACTATGCACGCAAGCCGACGCTTCTTTATGCCTATGGAATTGACGATTTGCCGTCTTTGAAGTGGGGCTATCGTTATCCGCAATTTGATCCTGAAATCGTCGCGCGCAAGGGCTTGGACTACGCCAAGAAGCTTGGGGAAGTGTCTTCAAAAGGCGGCGGTGAAGACAGCGGCGCCCGCATTCACACACCCGAACCTTTCCGAGATCTTCTGATTGCCATGGCCCGGACAGCCCAGAAGCAGGAGGCGGCATGAAAACCTACACCATGCACAAAAAGAGCCGTCAGGAAATGTTCCGTGAGGTTGTCTTTCGCCACGGCGGGACATTTAGGTTCGCGAAGATTTCAGGTCAGACAGAAGCGGACGTTTATAACCGGCTTCCATGCGATGCGCGGGAAGAGGCTGGCGTGTCCAATGTCGTGGAGATGCGGAAGAGATGAACGTGCGCAAACCACTATCGAAGCGTCTCAGATTTGAGGTGTTTAAGCGCGACGGCTTTAAGTGCGTTTACTGCGGGGCGACTCCAGCGGACGGGATTGTTCTGGAATGCGATCACGTGGTCCCGGTTTCGGATGGTGGCGCCGACGAAATTGAGAACCTTGTTACGTCTTGTTTTGACTGCAACAGGGGCAAGTCGGACATTTTCCTAGACTGTGTTCCAGAAACGCTTGAATCGCAGGCTAGACGGATTGCCGAAAAGGAAGCGCAGTTACGTTCGTATCGCGAGATTATGGAAGCCGCACGCGAGCGGAAAGAAGAAGAAGTCTGGGACGTCGCGACGGTTTTCATTGATGCGCATTGTGATGATGGCATTACCAAAAAGCGCTTTGCCAGCATAAAGAATTTTCTAGAGAGACTGCCGTTTTTTGATGTTTTGGAAGCGATGGAACTCGCTGCGAACATGCCTTTCGGCAAAGATCGGATGTTTCGTTATTTCTGCGGAATTTGCTGGAGAAAAATTCAAGAAAATGAGGGCGCAAAATGAGCAACACTTTCAACGTCTGCCGCTCTATCTGGAACGATCCGCAGTTTCCGAATGAGCCCTTCACGAAACGAGAGGCGTGGTTGTGGCTTGTCTCTGAAGCGTCATGGAAAGAACGGCAGTTTCGGATTGGTGATTACGTGGTCGATTTGAAGCGGGGGCAGCTCGTCGCGTCAACCCGTGGAATGGCAAAAGTCTGGCGTTGGACAGACAGTAAAGTACGCCGTTTTTTAGATCATATGAAGAAAAGTGGAAATATCGACGCACAGGCAACTCACGAAGCGACGCAGATAACTATTTGTAATTACGAAAAATATCAGGGAGAGCGACGCACCTCCGACGCACCTACCGACGCAGGTCCGACGCACCTCCGACGCAATACAAAGAAGGATGAAATAACAGAAGTAATACCTGATGATATTCCCCCTTTAATTCCCCCGGCGGGGGAAGACGAAAAACCAAAAAGAAAAAAACCGGTGACGGCCAAAAAGCCGGACGAAATACCGCAGCAGGTTTGGGATGATTTCCTTGCTGTTCGAAAAGCAAAGAGGGCTCCGTTAACTGAAACCGCCCTCAATGGAATTTGCAAAGAGGCGGCAAAGGCGAACCTGACGCTTTCCGAAGCGCTTGAAATCTGCTGCAAACGCGGCTGGCAAGGGTTTAACGCTGATTGGATTAAGCCCAGCGATCGACCCGCACAACCACCTTCAAAACCCCAGGCAAAGTTTATCCCCGTCACGCAGGACTCGCCGCTCTGGGACCGGGTGGTTGATTACATCCGAACCGAGCGCGCGGTCTACGAGGCGAACGGGGACGGCAAGATCTGGATACCGGAAGCCATGCACGATTTTTTCAACAAAAACCAAATCGGGTGTCACTGACATGCAGACCGCAGCAAAGAACAAAAACCAAGCCCCCCGTTTCCGCTCCTACCGCGTCAAGGACAAGTTGCCGGTTTTGGATTCGAAGGGAAAACAGGTTGAGGTGCCTGATGAGGTTCGCGACGAGACAACCGGAAAAACAAGGACGGTCATGCGGAAACTGTTTAAGGAGGTTGAGCGCCGTCCGTGGTCTTCCGAAGCCGCGATCAGTTTCATTCGCAAGCACGACATGGCCCTGGCAAAGCAGGCCGCTCAAAACGGCTGGCACATGTTCTTGATCGGGTTCGTGCAGTGCCGTCATGCGCTCCCGGCGAATGATACCGAGATTCTGCAAATCATCGAGGACGCGCGGCAAGTTCCGTTGTCGGCGCTTTCGAAAGAGCAGGTTGCAACCCGCAAAAAACGCGCTGAACAGCTTTCAGCATAACCCACCCTCTTGCTGGCACAGGAGAAGGAAATGAAAACACGCAAGAAAAAGCGATACGATTCCACGCAATGGCGTGCATGGTTTAAGGGCCACGCAAAAAACGCTTGCTGGGCTGGTACGGAAATAGCGGCCATCGACCGGCTTGCCGAGCGCCATCCAAAGCTGTTTTACAACTGCGCTTACGTTAATCCAAAGCCGCTTAAAACAAGCCTTTACAAATTTTTTGCGGATCAGCGCAAATGAGTACTTTGCACGTAAGCGACAAGCAACGCGACATGTTGAAAGCCGGTTTGAAGACCGAGCAGTGCGTGAAATCCTTGAGCGAGAAAATGCGCCTGATGCGGCTGGCGGATCGTGGCCTGGTCAAGCGTTTGTGGTTGTCCCCTCGGGGCCATTACTACCGGACCACCAAAAAGGGCCGGGCGCTTTTGAGGGGGCGACGGGCATGACCATCCGCAAGCACGCATCCCGTCACGGTCTGACAGCGGTAAGGCCAAGGCGATGAAGGGAAAAGAGATGGAAATCGGAGCAATTTGGTTTTGGGGAGTTTTGTCGTTCGTCCTTGGTCTGTGGGTTGGTCAAAAGATCACTGAAAAGCGTTGGACTGACAATGCCACGGATTATCGCCGTCTTGAAAGTGGTGGGAAGCTCTACAAGGTAGATCGCGCAGAATGAGCCTCCGCCTATTCCTCGCCGGCGCAATTGTAGCGGTTGCGCTGGCGCTGATAGCGGCAACGGAAATTTACGAAATGGGACCACGATATGAGCGAGTGGACTGAGGGAGATCAGCGTACAATTTGTTGGTTTTCATGCGGTGCAGCAAGCGCGGTTGCGGCCTCTTTGGTGCCAAATGCAGAGCTTGTTTACTGTGATACGGGCGCCGAGCATCCTGACAATGTGCGATTTATGGCCGAATGTGAAAACTGGCTTTCTCGAAAAGTGAGGGTCATTAAGTCAGAAAAATATGACGATACGTGGCATGTCTGGGAGAAAGAGCGCTGGCTTGCAGGAATTGAGGGCGCGCGCTGCACTGTGGAGCTAAAAGTTGCTCCTAGGTTGGCGTATCAGCGCCCAAGCGATGCGCACGTGTTTGGCTATACCGCCGATTCTGCGGACGCTGCCAGGGCCGACAGGATGCGAAAGAATTATCCGGAGCTTAAAATCATCACACCGTTGATTGATCGTGGAGTTACGAAAGCTGCTTGCCTGGCGTTGATTGAGCGGGCTGAAATCAAACTTCCGCCAATGTACGCGCTCGGGTTTCAGAACAACAACTGCATTCCATGCCCCAAAGCCACCAGCCCGAATTACTGGTCACTCGTGCGCAAAGAGTTTCCAGATAAGTTTGAGCGAATGGCGCGTCTGTCCCGTGATCTTGGCGTGCGGCTGGCGCGGATCAAAGACGAGCGGGTGTTTATTGACGAAATCCCAGCGGACTGGCCAACAACAAAACCAATCGCGCCTGCGTGCGATTTCTTGTGCTTTTTGGCCGAACAAGAAGCGGCTGAATAAACCAAAACAGCAAAGGGAACAACGGACATGAGCGAGCAAGCATTGACCGAAATGGAAGCTGACATTGCGCACGCAGTGAAGACCATCAGCAACGAGATACCGTTTCCGCAGACTATTCCTCAGCCGGTTGATTCCGAGTTTGACGACAATCTCCGTGATCGGGAAGAACACCACTCGGCAGCCATCGATGACCTGAACAAGACAATTCAGGACATGGAACGCCGTCGGGACGAACACAAGCGCGCGCTGAAGGCGGCAAGGGCTGCGCGTGAGATCCTGTCCGGGCCGCAGACGGTAGACCAATGATCTACACCTACCGCATCAGCCCATCGATTGCAGCGGCCACATGGATAAGCTTTTCACCGCTTCTGCCGTGGTGGATGGTTGGCAGCATGCCGTATGGACTGGTTTTGAAAGGGGCGAATTCGAATGAACCCAAAGATTTCCGTCAAGGACGTTGAGCGCCGTATCTTGCGGGCTTGCAGGACGCTCAGAGCCCTTCCAGACAAGGACAGGCGGTTTCTGGTGGTCATCACGCCTGCTTATGTGGAATCGATTGTGCAGGAGTTCCAAGACGCCTACGGAGCTGATGAAGCCCGCATGCGCTGGCGCCCCGAACCGGCAGACGTGAGTGATTACCTGGTTGCCCTGGCATGGGCGAACGGTCTTGAGAAAAAGGAATGGCGGTTTATCTGGTGGCGCTCGTTTGAAATCTCGTTTCGGCAGATTGGGATGAAGATCGGACGCTCTGACGAAACAGCCCGCACCCGGTATCGTGATGCACTGTTGAAGGTCTGGGCAAATGCCAATCAACAGGCTGCAGCGTAGTTTGTGGGAAAACGCTGCTAAGTACTTGGCAAGTTTGGCGTCTCAGGGTATAACGCATGAGAGAGTGGTGATTTACGCTCTAAGGAATTCGGGCGACAGGACTACATCGGAACTGAAACGTCTTGTCAGACCTTGTCGCCTGTAAGCAGATCAGGCGGCCTTGCTCAGTGATAAGAGCCCCAGGGAGCTTCCTTTGAGATAGCTGAGATTAGCAATTAGCTGGTTCGCCTGACAAAGAGCCCGTCAGTCTAACCGCTGGCGGGGTTTTCGCTTCTTCGAGAAGTGGAAGCCCGTCTAGGTGCACAGACCCGGGCGGGTTTCGCCATCAAGGACACCATGACCGACGAACGCGAAACGCTTGCAGGAGACGAAGCGCCGATAAGCACAATGCTGGCTGCCGTCCTCCATTCGCTTGGCGGTTCGGTTGAGGTTAAGCAAGAGCACTTCGACAAGGCAAACCAGGGCGTGATCGATTTGAAGGTGACATTTCAGGACGACGAAACTGTTGTCATCAGCATCACGGAAACAGCGGGACATTGACCAATGCCATTTGTAGGATCAGCCACACCGCCAACATCGATGAACTATGGCAAGAAGGGCAGCACGCTCTCGCTCAGCGGAGAAACTGCGGTTCCCGCCAATGCCAAGGCCATCATTTGCCTCACGGCAGGTAACCTTCAGATCCGGCCTGCTGGTGAAAGCTCCGGGTCGATCACCTTCACCGCCGTTCCTGCCGGATTCATTCCGCCCTATGTCGTTGGTGTCGTCATCCAGGCAGGCACCACGGCAGGCGTTGCGACTGTTGAGGATGAGTGATGTTTAAACCGACCGAACGAGACTTGCTTGATCAATACCTGCAAGCGCGCGGGCGAAAAGTGCCTCCTGGCAACATGAACTCCTTTCAACTTATCGAGTTTATGTGCCGTGAAATTCTGCTTCTCCATGCTAAAGTGGAGCAATTGGAGCGACAATCTCAACCGCAAGTAAGTGATAATGCGCACACAGTGCATGAAAATGCCGTCGCCCAGCTACCAAAACAGCATCAATAGGTAGAAATGACCTGTCTAAAGTAGAATGATCTAGATGGCGAAGGGACGAAAGACAGGCGGGCGCCAGAAAGGCACACCGAACAAGAGCACGGCGATTGCGAAAGAGGCTATTGCCGCTGCCGCCGACAAACTAGGCGGGACTGATCGCCTCGTCGCTTGGGCAAGGGAAGACGAGAAAAACGAACACTCGTTCTGGACGACGATCTATCCCAAGCTTTTGCCGGTTCAAGTGGCAGGCGATTCCGACAACCCGATAGCGATTGAAATCAGACGGCGCATCTTCGATGACAGCAACGCAGATTGACCTGCCAACACCGCGCGTGTTTAAGCCGCTGCTCTATCCGGCGCGCTACAAGGCGGCACATGGTGGCCGGGGATCGGGCAAGTCGCATTTCTTCGCGGAGTCCGCTGTTGAGTTTGCGCTCATGAACCATGGCGCCAGGGGCGTGTGCATTCGTGAGGTCCAGAAGGACTTGAGCCAGTCAGCAAAGCTTCTGATCGAGGACAAGATCAGCGCCATGGGCGTGTCGGAGCATTTCAGGTGCTTGCACGACCGCATCGAGACACCGGGCGGCGGCCTGATCATCTTCAAGGGCATGCAGGACTACAACGCCGACAGCATCAAATCGCTTGAGGGTTTTGATTGGGCATGGGTGGAAGAGGCGCACACGCTGAGCGCTCGCTCTCTTGAGCTGCTCCGCCCGACGCTTCGCAAGCCGGGGTCTGAGCTTTGGTTCAGCTGGAACCCGCGTAGCCAAGAGGACCCGGTTGACGTGTTCTTCCGGACAAACGAACCGCCACAGGGTGCGGTTATCATCGAGGCGAACTATCCGGACAATCCTTTCTTTCCGGACGAGCTGGAAGCCGAGCGCGCACACGACGAGGGAACGAACCCGGATCGATACGCGCATATCTGGCTTGGTCACTATGAACCCATGGCGATCGGGGCGATCTGGCGTCGTCAAATGTTCAACGACCGATACAAGGAACCGCCGACGCTCAAGCGGATCGTGGTCGCGATTGATCCGGCGATCAGTGCTGAAGACGGGTCCAATGAGCACGGAATTATCGTTGCCGGGATAGGCGAGGATGGACGCGGATACGTTTTGGAAGATGGCACTACAAAGGGCGGGCCAACCGATTGGGCCAACCGGGCGTGCGTCCTGTTTGACAAATGGGCGGCTGATGCCGTGGTAGCAGAGCGAAATCAGGGTGGCGACATGGTCAAGCATACGCTGCGCACCGTCCGCCCGAATTTGCCGGTAGTCGAGGTTCACGCCACGCGCGGCAAGCACGTGCGGGCCGAGCCGATAGCCTCGCTGTATGCTCTTGGCCGTGTCTCCCATGTCGGCATTCACGACAAGCTCGAGACCCAAATGTGCCAAATGACAGCAGCGGGATACGAGGGCAACGGATCGCCCGACAGGGTTGACGCTGCCGTGTGGGCGTTTACCGAGCTGTTCCCGTCGCTCACGGCGCACAAGGCAAAGCCTCGACCAATGCCGCAGGTCTCAAGGAAATGGGTAGTCTAAATGGCGCTTGTTGAAACAGAGCAGACCCTGGACGCTGAGGGACCGGTTCTCAAGTCCGACGACGAAATTCAATCTCTTGTCGAGGCTGAGATTGCCGATGCGGTCAACTATGACAACTCCCTGATTGCCCAGCGCCGGCAGAAGTCTATCGAGTACTATCAGCAGTACATGCGCGATCTGCCGGAGCAGGAAGGCCGCTCAAAGGTTGTCAGTCACGATCTGGCCGATACCGTCAACTGGATGCTCCCGGATCTCATGGAAATCTTCATGGGGTCGACGCGCATGGTGGAGTACAAGCCGCGTCGCCAAAAGGACGAGGATTCGAGCAAGCAAGCCACGGACTACATCAACTACGTGTTCGTGAACGAGTGCAACGGCTATTCCCTGCTTTGGGATGCGTTCTGGAATGCCTTGGTTACGGCAAACGGTCCGATCAAGTGCTATTGGGACACGTCCGACGAGGAAGACATTACGATCCATCGCGGCTTGAGCGAAATGCAGTATGCCGAGCTGGTGTCCGAAGACGACGTTGAGGTGCTGCAACAGAACGCATACGAGGCTGAGTTTGTCACGCAGGAAGGCGAAACGTTCGTGGCGCTCGCCTATGACTGCAAGCTTAAGCGGATCACGTCGGGTCAACTGAAGTTCGAAGCGCTCCCGCCCGAAGAGTTCCTGATCACACGCAGGGCACAGAGTGTGGACAGCGCGCGCTTTGTCGGCCACCGCTCGCTGAAAATGCGCTCGGAACTGGTCGAAATGGGCTTTGACCGGGGTCTGGTCTATTCCCTGCCGACAGCGAACGCGCTTGAGACTGACGCCACCAGGTTGTCGCGTTACGAGGAAATCGACCAGTATGGCGCCAACAACCCGGATGACAGCGCGGAAGAGATTGAGCTTTACGAGTCCTACATCTATTGCGACGTGGATGACGACGGCATAGCCGAGCGCCTGCAGGTGTTCACGGCTGGCTCAGCCTCGGGGCAACTGCTTGGCTGGGACATTTGGGAAGACGAGCACCCGTTTGTTGATCTGTGCCCCATGCCGATGCCGCATCGCTGGTATGGCCGGGGCGTGTCCGAGGACACCATGGACATCCAGCAGGTGCGCACGGTGCTCTGGCGGCAAATGCTGGATAATCTCTACTGGTCCAACAACCCGCAGATGAAAGGCAATCTTTCGAAGGTCAACAACCCGGAGGAAGTTTTTAGCCCATCGTTCGGCGGCTTCATCGACATTGACGAGACAGCGCCGCTCGGGCCGGATACGGTGACAACCAACGCGATTCCGTTCGTGGCGGACAAGTCCTATCCGATGTTCGACCTGCTGGATCAGATCCTGTCAAAGCGCACGGGCGTGACGAGCGCGACCACGAGCCTTGATCCGGACATGCTGCAGAACCAGAACGTTGACGCTGTTCGGCATGTCGAGGATACGGCTCAAAAGCGTGTCGGGCTGATCGCCCGGAACTTTGCCCGGGGCGGCCTGAAGCGCTTGTTTGAAAAGGCGTTGCGGCTGATTGTGAAGAACCAGGACCGCCCGCGCACCGTTCGCTTGCGCAATGAATGGGTGGAAGTCGATCCGCGCTCCTGGAATGCGACCATGGACGCAGAGGTCAATGTTGGGCTCGGCACCGGTTCCAAGGACCGCGACATTGCAGCGCTATACCAGGTCTGGAACATCCAGCGGCAGGCTATGGAGATGATGGGCCCGACGCACCCCTATACTCTGCGGCTCATGGAAGCCATGCAGAACACGGCGGAAAAGATTGTCGAGGCGTCCGGGCTGACCGATGTCAAGCAATACGTGCCGGAACTGACCGAAGAGGACATGGCGCTGATCGCCCAGCAGGCCGAACAGGCAAGGCAGCAGCCAAGCCCCGAACAGGTCATGTTGCAGGTCGAGCAGATGAAACTGCAAATCGCCTCGCAGGACAAGGACAAGGACCGGCAGGCCGATCTGATGAAGGTCCAGGCTCAGGAGACCACGCGGCGCGAAAAAAGTGCCTCTGACGAGCGCATCAAAGTTGCCGAGATTGCCGAGCGCGAGAAGCTGGAAGTTGCCAAGCTGACGTTGGATGAAAATGCGCGGCAGGACAACTTGCGCATGGACCGCTTCAAGGCGGCTGTTGAGGCGATCAGCCAGAAGGCCAGCGTGATTACCAACACGACGGCGGAAGAGGCGCAGAACCCCGGTTACAAGGCCGCAGTGACCGAGTTGATGACGGACATTGACGCGCTGCGGTCGCAATTCGTGCAGGAGATGGGCGGTGAGTTCTGAATTTGGGCCGGTGCGGATTGGTTCGGTGTTTCTTAAAGGAAACAAGCGGCCAGACGGCTATGTTCACGAGCAGCACGTTCTTGAAAACGGGGTAATCACCGTTGTCGGGTTTGAGCACGATTACACACTTTACGAGCCGAAAGCAGACGGCATGGTCGGGCCGGTGATAGGTCACAGATACATCCGATTGGGCAACGCTCATGTCTAAAACCGACGAACAGCTTCAGCGCGACGCGCACCACGCTTCCGAAGCACTTGCAAACCCCGTGCTGAAAGAAGTGCTCAAGGAAATGGAAGTGGAAGCGCTGAATGCACTGGCAACGGTTGACCCTTTTGACGGGCCGCTTGTGTCGGTTGCTCAGGCTGATCTGTCCTCGGTGCGCGGCATGTACGAGCGCCTTGTGAAGCGTGTCAGGGCGTACAAGAACAAGCAATTTGCTGACGAAAAACGACAGGACAGCCCGATGGGGGAAACCTTGTCGGAACCGATGGGTGAAAAGTCGTGACCGGCGAAGAATTTCTCGACGAAGCGTTGAAAGCTTGGAAAAGTCTTTCAAAAGACGAGCGCAACGAGATCATCTTTGAATGGTACTCGGCAGTTGTATGGGACAATTTGTCGGAATCCGAAAAAACACAAGCGTTTCAGGATTATCAGAACGTGATCCGGGATACTGCAAACAGTTCTTTCGTTCTTGAGCAGGTCAAGGACGCTAATGCGCTTCTGAGCAAGTTCAGCAAGAAGCACTAGATAGGAGACAATACCTTGTCAAATGTTGACAGCAACGACCCGGTAGGGACTGCTGAAGACTCGGCCAACATGTCAGAAGCAGACATGGCGGCTTTGATCGGTTCGAATGTTCTTGACAGGCGAGAGGACCCGGAAACGGACGACCAGACCGCCAAACAGGAAGCGGACGGAACCGATGAACAGTCTGAAGACGACCCTTTAGCCTTCCTTGAAGACGAGGACGAAACAGACGACGAGCTTTCCGAGAGTGACGACCCGGAAGACGACAGCGAAAGCAATGGACCTCTTGAAGTCTCCGATGACATGACTTTTGTCATTGGCGATCAGGAGATGACCGGCGCTCAGCTTCGTGACGGGATCATGTTGAAAGCCGATCACACGCGCAAAACGCAGGAGCTTGCCGAAGAGCGCAAGGCTCACGAAGCGTTGTCGCAG
>JAAUYM010059054.1_pt1 | contig 21993 bp, 27 predicted proteins | sample 7278001 | NCBI WGS metagenome assembly JAAUYM01 (sample SAMN14350224, study PRJNA611818) | marine sediment metagenome | isolation source: surface marine sediment (1.8m) | place: French Polynesia: Moorea | collected 2018-08
CCCCCCCCCCCCCCCCCCCCCCCCCCCCCCCCCCCCCCCCCCCCCCCCCCCCCCCCCCCCCCCCCCCCCCCCCCCCCCCCCCCCGCCCCGGCCCGCCCCCCCCCCCCCCCCCCCCCCCCCCCCCCCCAAGGAGAGAACAGAGAGAGCTTCCTCCATCCGTGTCCACTGAGTGAGCCACGGAGCCATTTCGCCCTGTCCGAGTGCAGTTTGCCATAACAAAAGAAAAGAAAAAATGATTGTAGCAGGAAAAGCTCCACAACAAATAGGGAAATTCCTCTTTCCAGTCTAAAGTTTTTGTCTTGAAAGCATCTCAGTGCAAGCAAAAAATTGGTCGTATCCGAATGGCAAGACCCTTCCTTTGCCAAAAAAAGCGGATATATATTGTTCCCCCTTTTTTTCGTCCTTCCGTCCAAACTTCTTTCTTCCACAACTTGACCTTGAGAGATGGGAGAGAGAAAAGCCTCGGCATTTCAAAACCCCTCTTTTTGCAGCGTTTCTCTATTCGACCCTTTCACGAAACTGAAAAAAGGAGGTAGTGCCTTCCCTCCAAATAAAGAAAAAAATGTTTGGCTACTTAGTAACGCATTCCCCAAAATTTTACAAAGAAACTATCGGCCCAAAACGTTGGAGCAGAAGGCCAGAGAAGCTTTCTCGTGTCTGGATATTTCTCCCTTCCCCCCTCCAAAGTCTTTGTCTTTGGGTCGCCCTGTGAGAGGACTTTTTCCCACCCTCCCCTGAAGCCAACTGTATCTGCTTGGAAATGGCTTCTTCTGCCAGAGCACTGGGAGAGGAAGAAGAAGCCTTTTCTTCCCTCCAAAGCAAGCAAGCCCCAGGGAGCGAGACGAGAGAGAAAGGGGGAGAGAAAGCCAATTGGTAATTTGTGTGCGAGGGGAGGGGAAGGAAGGAGGGAGGCAGTCACCAAATTGCATACTACTACCACCACTTCCTCCCTCTCTCTTCCTTCCGAGAGATGGCTCGCTATATACTCATTCTCATCCAGCCCAACCCATAGAGAAAGCAGAAAAGGAGACAGCCAAGACAAACAAAGGAAGAGCGAGAGAGCGAAAGGAATGTAAATTGCATCCCAGCACAAAAAAAATATTTGTCGGGCAATGACGTTGCCAAAAGTGAATCCAATTTTAAAGAAAGCCTTCCAGGCTTCAAGACGGAGGATGTTTTTCTGGAGGCAGCAAATTTGTTTCAAGAAGCGAAGACTCCTTTTTTTCCCATTTTGCCCTCTTCTCCCCCTCTTCCTCTGTGATGCTGTGTGTTTCTTCTTAATGGTCTTTCTCCTTGCTCCCTCCTCCCGCTCTTGTGAAGTAGCGGACGTCGGGACTCTCTCTCTCGCCAATAATAAACTTTTTGCCCTTTTTCCTCACTGCCTTCTCTTCTCTTTTCCTTTTTTGGTCCTATCCAAAATAGGAAGAGAAGGAGGTTAGGGAGGCAGGCTATGCAAGCGGGCGCTGGAAAAAGAGGAGAGAGGAGGGCAATCTCTCATTTTGCCAGAAGAAGAAAGATGAAAGAAAGCAATTTCTCCAGAAAAGGAGAAGCAGCATAGGACAGCGCTGCCCATCTTAGGTTTTTTTTGCTCCTACTTTTTATACAGAGACTGAGCAACGGCAAAAAAAGTGTTTGAGGGTGAGTTGGCAGAATAGTAACGAAAGAAAGGGAGAGAAAGAAAGGGGGACTTTAATGAGGCTCTTTCATTCCTTTTTATTTTCCAAGTTTCATTTGGAATTTGAGGGGGATGGAGTTGGGGAAAGCAAGGAGGGAGGGAAGGGGACTGACTGCGTCACAAATTTTCTCCTTCGTCATCAGCCGCAACACCAACTGGAGGGGGGAAAACACGCCGAAAAGTGCAGGTTCCTCTTGGCGGCGGCGGCGGCGGAGACGACGGCGGCAATGCCTTGCGGATGACAGGAGGCCTTCATTCACAGCAGCCACGCAGCCAAAAAGGGGAAGGAGGAAAGGAGAGAGGATGTTTGGCTCTCTCTCTCTCCGTCGTCGTCGAAAGCTGGGATGAGACGGAAAGAGGAGGAGGAGGAAGAGAAGTGAAGCTGCCAAGCAACCAAGGCCAGAAACCTTCCTCCCTTTTTTGCAGCGCGACCCACATTTTCCATTCAGAGAAGGACTTACTTTGCAGGGAGAGGGGCTGCCAGAGAAGCAGCATCCTCCGCTCGGAAAAATTTCCATCAGAAAGGAAACAGGAGAGGGGGAGGGTTGAAGTAAAAGAAGTCCTTCACTCAGCACGGTTGAAGAAGGATGGATGGGCTTTTTTGCCGAAACAGTGAGTAAGACAGACACACAGGTCAACGAACAAGGCCAGAAGCAATTGTTTGTCCTACGTTATTAACGTGCAAGTTCCTAGGTACTAGAACAGTACAGTCGACCTAGTAGATTTGGTAAAGTCGACAGTTTTCAGGGGAAAATGATAATTAAATCGATATTCCTCACTGAACTGAAAGCCTAGAAACTATGCAACTAGTACGTGTACTATGGTGCTAAAAAGTTGGAAAGCAGGAAAATCTTCACTACATCGACGTCCACTATAGCATTTTTCTTCCTAAATCACGCCTCCTAACCTTCCAACCACCGTTCATGCGGTTCCTGCTTTCCCGAATCACGCGAACAAACTCCTTTTTTCGCTTGTTTTTCTTCCCCTGCCTTCCCCCCCCTCTTCTCTCCTGTAGCACGGGAACCCAGGTGCGGAAAACAAATGGGGTGAGTTTTAAAGCTCGACTTGCCTCGCTTCCCTTCCTCGCCTCTCTCTTCTCCCACCCCCCTTCCGAGGCGAACAACGACTCTTCTCCCCCGCAACACCAAGTCGCTAATTCGTCTTCCTCCTCTTTCTCTCCAGCAATGGAACTAACTCTTTCTCTCCCCCTCAACTCTCACTGCAGAGAAGAAACTTTTGGCTTAAGGAAAAAAGCGGAGAGAGAGAAAAAAAAGGGCAAAAAACCCTCTTTCTTCCGATTCTGCATCCTGTTACCCCTTCTCTTCTCACACGTACTACTACTAAAAGCCTCTTTCTTCCTTTCCGTTATTAATAATGAAGCTCATGTTTAACAAGCAGCTGAGAGGGGGAAGGAGAAACTTTTGCCAACTCATCAAAAATCCATTCCAAACTCCCCCTTCCGGCGCTGTTGGAATCCCCTCCCCCCCCTACTTTTCTTCCCTTGCATCAACTTCTCAATGGCAAGAGCATCCTCCTCTTCCTCCACCTCCTTTTCTCTGAGATCACTTTCACAGACAAAAAACTTTCTCCGATGGTTTCGAGAACACACACGGTGTGTTGCTACTAGTACAGGACATGGCAAAAGACCGCAAAACTTCAGAATGCGAATTTGCAAGGTTCGTTCCGGGCTCAATTGTCATAATGGAGGTAATGACAATTAGGTTTCTCTAAGTGCAGGCAATGGCGCAATCCAATCTGAAGTGCTCTGCAGGTACGTACTACGTAGTTACTTTGTACCAGGTTCTGCAAAAAATATGCATATACTGTAGTACTACCGTACGTACAGTATATGAGTCATTGTCACTGTCATCGCGATGTATTTGAATATAAAAAGCAGGAAATGAGTCTTTTTCTTTTCTGAGGAATAGTCAGACCCCCTCCTCCCATCCTTGCATAATGCTAAGAATTCTGCACAAATTCTGCTTTAAACTGTTTGTAGTACCAGTAGAGTTGACTCTGTTTTTAAGATCGCCGGATATAAAAGAACATTAATAAGCCGTTTCCTGAAGACCAAAAGTATCTCTTCGAACATAAGAACACTAAGAACACAATACTCTGATCCCGAGCGTGTTCTTATAACCGGAGTCTACTGTATGAGCAAAAAAAAAAAAGGCACAGTCTGAGCCAGTGTCAGATGCCATCGGAGCAAAGGCATTTTGGCGCCAAGGAGAGGCCCAGCTTCCCCTTTTACCAAAACTTCTCCTCCCTAATTTGCAAGCAGAAGCATCGTCCTCGTCGTCGTCTTCCCCCCGTTCCCTCCAGTCCCTCTCCTTCCCAACTTTTCCGACTCGGGAGTTTCTTCCTCCGTCTCACAAATGCCGTCTCTTCTCCTCTCTCCTTGCTGACTTCGCATCCAGCAGTACCACTTCGCAAGCTGTGCGATGAAGCATGAAGAATAGGGCCGTAAAAAGAGGGAGGAGGGGGGGGGGTAGATGGCAGCAACAGAGAGAAGTAGGATGAGCTCACCTTTTCATTTCTCCAGAAGACGAAGATGACGGCGGTCGAAGTCGTAAACGTTCCCCCCTCTCTCCTCGCTCGTCCTCTCGTTCTTTTTTTTTTTAGAAAGGAAGCCACTTATAGTAGCAGTTATGGTTCGGAAACGTTCTCTTCTGCGCAGCACTGATTTATCCTTCGTCGCACACTCTCGGCAAAGCACGCACTTGATCTTCTCGCGCTTGCGATCAACTTCTTCTGGGTGGTAGCTGTCACATACAATCTTCGCGGGTGGTGGTGGCGCAAGGTCAACTCGCACTCGCGGTAGAGCAACAACTCGCCGTTTATCTTCCTCTCCTTCTTCTCCGAAGGGGATCTCGGCAGCGACTAAAGTGCAGCTCAGAAAGACGAACCAACGACAAAGAAGAAGCCAAAAGCTTTCACTGCGCGAGCGAGGCTGAGACGACGGCGACGGCGACGGCGACGGCGGAGGGAGAGGCCGGAGGGGGAGGGGGGAAGAAGGGAAGGGAAGGGAGAGCGGAGGTGGAGGAGGAGGAGAAGGAAGGAGAAGGGGAGCTAAACCATGGAGAGGAAGGAGGCGGCGGCGGGAGGAAGGAGGAAGAAAGAGAAGGAGGGGAGAGACTCTCTCTCTCGTTGCTGGCTTGCTGGCATAAATGGTGGTATTACACTCGCCTGCGTGGATGGCGACGGGGGCGGGCTGCAGGAGGAAGGAGGAGGAGACGTTTGTGTTGTGTGTGTGTGTGTGCGTGCGTGTGCGTTGAACGATACTTTCATGAAATTACGCCCGCTCGCGCTCTCCCGCCGTCCCTTCCCTCTCTCATCTTCATTCTCTCTCTTTTCCCCCATAGAAAGTAATATCCTGCAAGCTCCTGTTTGCGCGCCCTCTCTTCCTCACTATTTTCCCTCTTTCTTCAAAATTCTCGCTGTCTGGATCTTCCTATTCTCCTTCCTCCTTCGCCCGTCTCCTCCAATCCAGAATCCTTTTTCTTTCTTTCCTTCCTTTCCTTTTCTCCAAGGACCGTTTGTGCAGGTCGTTTTCGACAACAGGCTTTTACAACTCCTCGTGAAAGGAGGAGGATCGCAGTGGTGGTACGGGTTAAAATGACCATGGCCCTATATCTATCTCTATCCCTTCTCTCTCTTCTCTTTCCCTTTCTTGCCATTCCGTCAGTCGATTCCTTCCTTCTTTCTTTCCTTCTCTCCCTCCCTGAGATGATCAGCGTTTGGTGTCGAGAGAAGGGGAGAGAGAGAGAAGGGGACTCCCCCCCCACCTTCTCCTCCTTTCCCCCTTCCTTCTTCTCTCCCCCTCTTCCTTCCAGCATCTTTGATTCAAGCTTTTCTTTCTTCTGTGATAGCTTTCTCTTTAGATGGTCCGCCGGTGCCGAGAGAAGGAGAAGCAAGAGGAGAGAGAGAGAGAGCCAGCTAGCTAGGAAGGAAAGAAGGAGGGAAGAGAAGGACGGAGGAAAGAAGAGGTGGAGGCTGCGACGGGGTTGAATGGCAAAACAGGGGGAGACGGAGGGATGAGGAGAGGGAGAGAAGGGAATATAGAAGGATGGGGGAAGGCGGGAGATGGAGATGTGCTGACGAATGACCTTTTTGTCGCGGCCTCAAAACCAGGTTATCTATGTTGCTCCAACGACGACGGCGACGACGACAAGGAAGAGGAGGAGGGGGAAGGATGATAAGAACGCTGTAAAGGTTCCCCTCTCGCTGCCACGTCCCCTGCAGCATCAAGAGGCCGTACTCTCTCTCCCCTCCCTTTGCCCCCCCCCGGGGCTGTCAAGAGTTGAGTCCAAAACTCCCTCTCTCCTGAAAGTGTAGTGGAGGGCCACTTCTCGCCTTTCGGGGACCTTCGACTTGGAGGCAAAGTTTCCAGACTTTTTTCCTTTCCCCTGGACGGAAAAAAATTCTCGTGTGTGTGCCACTTATGCATGAGGAGGACTTCTTCCCATATTTCCCGCTCCAAAATCAATCTTCCTTTCCCTCAGGACGGAGGACCAATCAGTCGCAAATTTTGCGACGGGGCGAGAATGGAGACAGAGAGACGGGAGAGGGGGAAGATGACAAAATTGGCGCCTCTGTCTCTCGTGTACATTGGCGCTCACTCACTCCGGATCCATTATTCTTCCTCCTTCTCCTCCTGGTGTGAGGAAGCAAGAGACTTTCTCTTGGGAGCTCAGGGGGGAGAGGGAGAGAATGGGAAACTTTTTTGTGTTTTTTTTTCCTTTTTCCTCAGAATAATGTATGCTTCTTTTTCCTTCTCATGGTCGAGGTGTTCTGGATGGGCGCGAGAGTGCGAGATGGCTTTTCCTTGTCTTCTTCTCCTTCCAGATCCTTTCTCTTTCCCTCCGCCCTCCTCCGTCTGAGAAGGGGAAAGAAGAGAAAAAGAGAGGTAAATAAGTTCTGTCTTCGTCAAGGGAAAGAAGGGTGGGTTTCCTCCTCCTCTACTTTTCAGATTAAGGGGGGTAGGCGGGAAGAGAAGAAGAGATGGGAGGGTTGCAGTGGCACGTTCGCTGCAAACAGGAAGGAACTATGGGGAGGGGGGGATGGACGATTCAGGAGAGGGCGAGGAAGAGAATGAAGAAGGGGTAGGAGAAGAAGGGATGGTGCTGCATGGTGGAGAAAGTTGGCATCTGGAGGAGAGAAGGGGGAGAAAAAGGGGGAGGGAGGGACGGAGGGACGGCCATTGATCATTCACGGTTTCTCTTCTTCTTCTTCCCTTCCTTCCGCCTTAGACTCCGTCTTCTTCCGCTTGCTTTCTAAGGGACTTTCTTTCTTCCTCCTCCTCCATTTTCCCACATTCTCTCTTGTGTTTTTTTCCCTGTCGGCCCTATAGGGTGTTGTTGTGATGGTGGTAAAACGGGTGAGAGACAGAACCCTTCCTTCCTCACCCCCCATGGGAAAAACTGGAGGGCGGGTGGCGCAATTCTTAACTTTTTTCACAGCACTGGCACTTGCTTTTTTTTCTGCCCCCACCCCACTTCACGTCTTTTTGCTCGCACAGGTACCGAAGACACACACAAGAAAACTTTTTCAGTCTTCTTTCTTCGCCTTTTCCGCTTTCCTGAGTCTTGTTGATGTTACATTATGTGCGTAGTACATAGAACGGTTCCAGTATTGGAGGAAAGGGAAGGACCTTATATGCCAATGCAGAATGTATGCACAATGATTAACAGTACGTACAATGTCTCGATGACACAAGTGCTACAAATAAGTATTCAGCACAACCGTGGTTACCAACAACATTTTCACCTAACAACAATTTGATGGAGGGAAGATAAATCCAATTGCATTCGACTCTACGTACACATAGCGAGATGTGCGTGGGAGTGAAAGAGAGTGGCGCTTGGCGGCGGCTCCTTCTAGATAGTACAAGAGAGCCTCTCCTCTCCACTTAAGATGATCTAAAAGGATCCTCCAACTTTGGCGAAAGGAGATACTCACCCGGCCCACCTGCAGCAGTGGGAAAGAGATATCGATGGGAGCAGAAGAGGATAGGAGTGCGGTGTGGGCGCCGCCGCTCGCTACTTGATGGCCTGAAAGTGGCAGTTATGAGCAAGAAACACAACTCCTTCTTCACGCCACTCTTTTTTTCCCCCCGCACTGCAATTTCTCATACACGATTCAACTTGTTCTATTCTGACACCGCCACCAACTATTCTTGTCCCTGTTGGCTGGGAAAAAAGTGTGTCGGCGGAGCGGTAGGGTAGGTGGGTAGAATGCCTCCCGCGCCTCCGGGGATTTTTCAGCTGCGTACAGTTCTTTTTTTTTTTCGCAGCTTAGCCCTCCCTTCTCTTGGCTTCCCCCCCCCCTTCCTCCACCGGTGATCATTTCTTTTCTACTACTAGTACACGGGGGCCACAACAACGTCATAGAGTTAGGCAGATGGGTCAAGTTTGCTCTTAGTCCCAAATATCTGTAGCTGTGGTGGCAGTAGTCAAGCATGAATTGCGTATGTCAGATTATACCTTAAATTTTTTTAAAGAAAAACGTAATATCAACTGGTGGCGTTACTGCGGGCACGGCGGCCATGACCCTAGACGGCTCTTCTCCCCAGCTCCGTCTATGCAGGCGCGCTCACTCACTCAGTCACTAGGGAAGAACCACTGCGCTGCGCTGCGTTTCGCTCGCTCACTTCTCCCCCTCCTCTCCTCCGGCTCCGGCCCGGCTCCGTCCATATCCAGCCACAGACACCACAGGCTTCTTGAAGCCGGGGGCATCATTGTTCCCTCCCTCGCCCGCCACCGCTGCTATTTGGGAAACGAACGAACGGTGGCAATGGGAGGGGAGGGGAGGGAAGAAGGTTGTGGATCTGTTTTGCTCAGCACGTTTTTCCTCTTGCCCGCTACCCGCCCGCCCTCGACTGGAATGGAAGGAAGGACTCCTGTTACCTTTATTGTACAAGTTTTTCACATCAAACCGGGAATTCAAGGTGCTTGGGTGTAGTACTGCGCTAAAATAGCGATCTCTGTGAGCTAGACAAACCTCTCTCTCTCTCTCTCTTTCCCACCTTAATATATGCGGTGCTTTAGCTCTGCACTTAAGTCGTTCGTGATGCATCATTGCTTCCTCGCTCACTGCATCGTTTGGAATATGACTCATTGCTTTGTCGTGACGAAGGAAAGGGCGGGAGCTTCTCGCTCCTCTGGAGGGGGGGAGGGGGGGGGAAGCGGAACCGCATGGCACACTAGTATGTATGTACTAGGATTGGTTTACCCGTCGCCTCTCGACTCGACCAGCCGACTTGCGTGCATGGCCGGCTCACATCCATAACAACCATCTCCTCCACCAGTTGTTATTCCCTTCTTTGCCCTCCCTTCCCTTCCTTCGTCTTCTGCATATTTGACCTCTCTCTCTCTCTCTCTCTCTCTTCATGCATGTGTACGAATCGCCTGTGTGCTACATAATTCCTGACTTTTCCTCATGGATTTCGCAGCACACCTGAGTGCCTTGCAAGTAGAATTCATTTTGGGAGCAAATCGACTTCCCACAAAACTTCACGTACGTACAGGCTTGACACTCGTAACATGTCCAAGTAGAGACGAAACATAGTCTCCCTTTGTGCACAATAATTCATGAACTTAAATGGGGGTTGGTTTCATAGAAGTAACGCACTTTTTATCTAGAAAAGATGATGTACGTAGAGGCATGTCCGACTAGAGTTAGGGAACAAATTTCATATTTACTGAAACTTTTTCTCCGATTTTGCGTTATTCTGCTCGATTAAGCCACAGATTTCAAAATTTAGAGTGAAAAGACCCAAAGTTTTATTTGTTAGTTGCAGGTGTCTACTAAGCCCAAAGTTTAGTAGCCAATAATAAAAAAAGATCCAAACAAGCCTATATCTGGTAGCGCTGATTTTTAAACAAACCACATTGGTTTTTTTTTTTTTTTTCGAAAACACAAGTTGTCTCTAAATTCAAAATTGTTTCGAAACTATGTCTGATCCAGATGGTGGAAAGTTGGGTAACGTGAACGAATGGAAGCAAGTCCACAACGTAAAGGACAGGAAAAAGTTTGGAAGGAACACAAGGAGGATCAAGGCGGATGCGGACAGAACTAAGACGCGTGTCCACGGCAGAGGCAAGGGAGGCGGCAGAGGGCGCCGCTAATTTGAAACTGGACGAGGACATCCAACTTCACAGGATCATTGCTGGCTGGCGTGTTTTGGGCATGGAAGAACGTGACTTGGTGGATTTTTTTTTGAGGGGGAGGAGAGGCGTAGAGAAACTTGCACTTACACATAGCCTTGATCCCATTGGTCCCAGAAAAACTTCAATAAAGACGAGACAATTTTTTTTTGGTGACCGTTTTTTGGTATACATCGCACAGAGCACTGGTGTTTTTTTTTAACAACAGCTTCCTGCTTCCCTTTCCCTGCCACCCACTCGCAGTGTGACCAAATTGCAATAAAAGTCGCAACCCTTGCGATTTTTGTCCTTACATCATGTGTAAGTTTTGGCACAAAAGCAACTTCTCAAAGAAAAAAAAATGTAATGCCACAGCAACGTTCCTTTCATTAAGAATTAAGCTAGTGGCAAACCAGTAATGATCATTCTACATATACTACACTGTATAGGAGCTTACCTATACATCACAGAAATTACTACCAGAGGTAGTACCAGGTAGGACGTTCTACGTCTACCTGTGCACTAAGTATTATTCTAGCTCGCACTACCTACACAGTAACGGTACAGCAGTACGATCCTTCCTTACCAGGCCTTCTCCAGCCGTTGGTGCCCCCAACCAGATCTTCCCGCTTGTGAAATTTGTCGCCTTCTTCTTGGCTCCAATGCCGGCAGATCCCACGGTGAGGACGGGGCCAGCCTTCCTTCCCTCCGGTCTCGCCGTTCAGTTGCTGACGCCTCTGCTAAGAGTCGGACTCAAGAGACAATCTCAGGTTGAAGACCTCCCTGAGGTAATCAAAGTTGTGGTTAAAAAAAAAATGGTATTTTGCATAAGGTAGTAACACAATTTTTTTTCTGATGAATTACAGGTGAAATACGTCCAAGAGAGATTCGACAAATCTCTCCAGAGGCAGCTACAGGATAATGAAAAGTTCTTTAGTATCCTGTCCTTCAGTTTTTTGCTATGGGCAGGGGTTGGTTTAAAAAGTAATCTAAGGTTTTGCTTCTTACTATAATTACTGTAGGTGCAAGTAAAGCAAGTTTTAGGAGGAAAAAAAATCCTACTACAAATTTGTCGTTGCACCAGGACGCGTTGTACCTGTAAATGGTATATTAGTAATAATTCTCCCATGATTGTGACAAACACTGCATACCACCAGTTTATTTTCCGTCTACATAGAACTTTTGCACCAAAAAACAAAGCATCAAGGCTCTCTTACAAGTTAAAATATCCTTCTCTGGTCTTTCTTCCTGGCCATCTGATGACCGACAACGAACGGCTGGTTACGTACACAGTACAACAAGTCATTTCACGGATCGCTTGGGAAGAAGGAATTAACGGAACACAGTGCATTTTTTCCAGACATCATCCTTAGAGTAGCACCTATATAGTAGTAGTGTACACGTACAGTACATTCAGTATGCGTAGCAGTAGTAACACGTCATTTTGAAGGAAAACACACACAAAGAAAAATCTTGTCTGGTGTCCTGTCTGACAACAACAATGCCGGTGAAGACAGATTTCTGAGAACGCCTGTGTAGGTATAAAAGAGCTGGATCTGCTGGGCAATTGGGGTGTTGGATTGGGAGGGGAGGGGGGTGGGGGAGAAGCAGGAGCATGGTTAAGTCCACGCCTTACAAGAACGGAAGTGTGAAGGGATGGAAGATATTAATTGCCATGTTCCAGTAATTTTTTTGCCTTTGAAACGATATTCGCACAAGCTCGTTTTTTCTTCCCCCCCCCTCTCCTCCCCACAATTAGCGAGTAACAGCCAACCAAAAAAAAACACTTTTTCTGTTTACCATAGCTTAAGCTGAGCTTCATCAATGCGGTAGCAAATAGCAAAATCACTCAGAAATGCACCTCTGCATTTTCCCTTTTTTTCCCCCTTTCTTTCTATCTTATTTTTTGCGTCGCTCGAGCATCTGATGCTCCCTCCGACCGACGTCTCAAATTGCGGTTGCAACTTGGCTTGACAGGCACTTGTGGAAGACGAAACGAGAGAGCCGGGCTTGGCTCCCCGTCACCAGGATCGGTCCGACTTCTCGTCACTTGGTACTGGACAAGTTTCTTCTTCTTCTCTTTTTTTTTTCTTTCTTTAAAAAAAAAAAAGCAAGCTGCTTTCTGTTAAAGCGTAAGAGGTGGGGATTCCTTTTTCCCCAAAGCTTCGCCGCTCTTGTTGCTGCTGTTGCTGTTGTTGTTGTTGACGGCGAAGTCACAGGAAGAAGTGCCGCCGCCGCCGCCGCCGTCACTAGGAAATCCGTTTCGTGTAACGACGGCAGCGGTGGCGGCGGACCCAGCGGCCGGTGCTGCGGCCGATGCGGTGGTCGATGCGGCGGCGGCGGCGGCAGCGGAGGAGGAGGAGGACGATGGCGCAGCGTTGCTCCTACCTTGGAACCGCTGGAGCGGGTGAGCCTGCCGCAGGTGGCAGTCGAGACTGTACCGGTGCTTGAAGACCTTGCTGCAGAACCTGCACGGCACTGGAGCCTGCACGCAGTGGAGGGTCTCGAAGTGCCGCCTGAAGACCCTGCGCACCACCAGGTTTCTGCAGACGGGGCACTGGATGCGGCTGCGCTGCTGCTGGCCTCCCCCGCCGCCTGGATGCTGTTGCATGAGTTGTCGGCGTAAAATCTGATCAGTCAGGTTGGTTGCGTTGGAGGAGGAAGAAGAGGAGGAGGAGGAGGAGGAGTTGGAGGAAGAAGAGGCTGCCGTGGATGCGCTGGAAATCCTGGATGGTTTGACATCTGGACAAAGAGAAATTTGCTAATTCGTCGCTTTGAAACGGCGACCAAAACACCAGTTCCGACAGCAAGACAAACTGTGCATGCAAAGAAAAACAGAAAAGAATTACTCAAAACTCTTTATTGTTTTGAAAAAGTATAGATACGTACGTATACCTTACATGCAAACAAAAGAGGTGTGTGTGCAACTGTCCGCTTAGTAAAATCTGTAAAAACTAGACTTCATGAAAAGACACACGCACACGCGCGCCACGCTGGATATGCCCTTTTTTTCACTTTAAATGCCACAAGTCGAAATTTGTGCGAGGATTCGAGGAGAGGGGGAGAAATAAAAAACTCAACTGACTGACAGGACACTGTCGTATAAACGTACTACGTACTCGTACACTCGCGTATATGTTTCTTAAATATGTACAGTGTGTACATCAGCATCTTCATCTCATGGCTTTGCGGCTGCTACGTTCGATTCTTGTGCTCTCTCTTTTTTTGAATGCCAGGAAGACTAGCTTATCGCTTTGGGAATATATAAATACAGGACTACAGTTATACTATTTTTTTTTTTTGCTTATCAATGACACAAACGATATTTTAATGGGGGTCTTACGTTATTGCTGTAGATAATTTTGGAGGAAAATGGGGGGAAAGGCAAAACTGGCACTTGATAGACACCAGATTTCACATATAGGAATGGCTTATTGCTCGATAGTTAATGCTGTTGACACTTGCTTTCCATAGGCACTTAATTCTTAAGTAAAGACTTTGATTCATGAAAGCCTGATAAGTAGATCAAACAAGTAAGCCTATTACATGTGTACGTACGCTGTATGTAGTTTAGCAAAAAAAAAGGCAAGGAAGCAAATAAAAGTTGGATAAAGAGGAAAAATAACACCCAAAATAAATGCCAGTGAATTAAGAACGAAATAAATGCCACAAATTAAGGGGAGAGACGGATTATGCGCTTGACGTTGCGATAGTGGCGGCCGCGGCTGCTGCCACCAGCGGAGACAACTCCTCCTTGATGGCGGCTGACGTCGGGGGTGGCTGCGGCTGCTGCTGCTGCTGCTGCTGCTGCGGCGGCGGCGGCGACGCCCCCGGACTGGCGTCCCCCCCGTCCGGCGCCGACGCCGTCGACGCTGCCGACGCCGCGGGTGAAGCCGACCGGTTCTGCTGCTGTGCTCCCTTGGAGTCCTTGTGGAACCTCCACATGTGGCAGCCGAGGGAGTTCTTGTTTCGGAAGACCTTCCTGCACACCTTGCAGTTGACGAAGCCGGCCTTGTTGCGGTGCATGTCGCGGATGTGGCGGGACAGCGCGTGCCAGGACAACTGCTGGAAGCAGAAGGGGCAGGTCTTCTTCTGGGACATGTTGCTATTGCTGCCGCCGCCGCCGCCGCCGCCACCACCACCACCACCACCACCGCCGCCGCCGCCGCTGTTGCTGCTCTTGAGAGATCCCTGATGCTGCTGAGGCTGAGGAAAACCTGTGGCCACAAAGCGACATGCAAGAAAACGAAACAAAACGAAAATATATATGAACCAAGGAAAAAAGAATGTGATATAAATCAAGCACGATCCCGGTATTTAGAAACAAAGTGAAAACAAAATAGTATAATCAAGCAACATCTAGAAGGGAGAAAAAGAGTCATGCAATGGAGTCAAGTGTTCTTACCTAAGGGCGGCGGAGTCTGCGATTCAGATGGCTCGAAAATCGACAACCTGCTTTCTTCATCTGGAATACGTATAATGTATAGTAGAGGTAAGAACGAACTTTGCCGGAAGAAAAAAAAAAGTGAAATAATTACCCAGCTGCATTCCTTCGTCTCCATCCTCTTTGGCACTGTCTCCACTGCTTGACTGCTGTTGCTGGTGTTGCTGGTGCAGCGCGGCCGCGGCCGCCGCAACAGGCGACGACATCAAGTGCTTCAGCATCATGCTGTTCGCCGCCGCCGCTGCCGCGATGGCCGCCGCCTGCTGCTGCTGCTGCTGCTGCTGTTGCTGCTGCTGCTGCACCGCGGCGATCTCTTCCTCCTCCCTGTCGTCGATCTCCCCGGCGAAGATGCCGGGTTCCGACTCCTCGTCAGTCTCCCGGTGATGCTGCTTCACCTGAGGTGAAAATTTCAGTTGAGTGATAAGTGGGGGCCCAACATATCCTTTTGGGCAATCCTTACCTGCACTCCACTTCGCTGACCAGTCTTCTTTGGATTGGCGCTCTTTCTCGGATGATGATAGTTTGCGGTGGGCTGCGTCGTCTGTTGTTGCAGCTTCAGGTGCTGCTGCAACACCGTGGGCACGCTGGAGACCATCCCGCTAAGCGGGTTGCTCATGTCAATCTCCTCCTCTTCCTCCTCGTCGTCCTCAACGTCGTCGATTTCTTCCTCCTCTTGCCCACCTACCAGAGTGGGACAGGGTCAGAGTGACCACACCTCTCTAATTCTCACGCAAACCACGGGTCATAATAATATCCCTTCAATTCTACCTTCGTCTCCATTGGCCATGGCCAAAAGAGGAGCCGGTCCCTCCTGTGACGACGACGGCGACGACGACGGCGGCTTGGATCCGGCGGTCCTCTGCGGAGCGGGCCCGTTGCCGGACACGGAGTTGGCGCTTGCGAGCGCGTGGTCGTCCGCCAGACCCTTGACGCGCAGTGCCTGCGCCGTCTTGAGAAAGGAGGTGAGGTTCTCCTGGTCGATGGAGACCTCGCCGTGGTAGATGAACTCCACGATGCCCTGCAGGTCCGAGAAGGGCACGTCGCGGAGGACGATCACGGGGTGCTGCCACGCATGGATGTCCTGCACAGAGAGAGAGACGCGAGAGATGACAGAGATGGGAGACTGGCGAGACCCTCACTCCCGGAACGGGACAGTTAGTGGTAGTACGAGGTACATACTGTATACTGGTATACTGGTATGTAGTGGTTGTTCTTACGTGCAAGATGTCTCTGAAGTACTGGGATGACGCGGAGAGCACCACTTTGTGGGCCTTCAGCGTGCTGCCCTGGGCGGACAACGAGATGTCCACGAATTCCTCGTTCTCCAGCAGAGCCTTGAAGGAGGTCGTCACGTTGCGCCCGAAGTTGTTCCACTTCAGACAGTACTTGGAGGGCGCGGGAGGACCGGAGCCCTCGTCCACAAGCGTGGTGGCGGCTGCCATAGTCATCCCTCAGGGCATGTGAAAGGGAGGGGGGGAGGTAAGATACTCAACAGGTGTGCGGGGGGGCGTGACCACCTGGGGGAGGGCGTGGCGGGAGGAGTGGGCGAACACTTTCACGCCCCTTTTCCTCCTTGCTGAGATGGGAGGGGTCACACTGCGACAGCAAGGCAGCTATCACTGCGCAGACAAAGCCACCCGCGGAAGGAGAGAGGGAAGAAGAGAGGTGGGGGGGGGGGAAACCACTTGTGTGCTTCTATGAAAAAACTACGATATATCGTCGTCGGAAGACCGCCTCAGGTGGGGGAGGTAGGGGGAAATGGGAGCAGGCTGAGGGCCGAGGGGAGAGGCGCAGACGCGTGGTCTCACTCGGGCATGGACAAGGTGTGGAAGGAGGATGGAGCGGAGAGAAAAAAGAAAGGGGATTCTTGTTTGTGTGGCTCTCTTCTCTCACGCCAAGTTTCCTTGTAGTAGTAGTAAGTTGATAAAGGAAAGAGCTGGGAAGAAGGAGAGAGGGAGGAGGGGGGGGGAAGAGAGAAAGAAGAGGAGAGTTATCCATCCGCCGCCGCCGCCGCGAACACCTCTGGCGAGTTGGGCGGTGCGCGGCAGATGGGGAAACCTGGCGGGCAACAAGGATAAGGTTCGCAGCAGCCAGCGACAACACCGACGACGGCGGCGACGGCGGCGACCGCGCGGAGGAGGAGGAGGAAGAGGAGGAGGAGACGGAAAGTCAAGTGGCCTCACAACTAATCCTTTTGGTGCTGCTGCTGACTGAGCAAGGAGCAAGGAAGAAGGGGAGCGGGAAGGGAAGGGAAGGGAAGGGAAGAGAGAGAGGAGAACCGCGCCTCCTCCCGTAAGTTGAACGTGTCGGTCGGATCGGACTGCTCTCTCTCCCCCCCCCCTTTGCTCCTCCTCTTTCCTCTCTTTCTCTCCCACTTGGTGAAAAAAAAAAGGAGGCGGGCGGGGAGCTTGTGGGGCGGGGGGGGGGATATGTTAGGTCTCCTATGGAAGAGGAAAATTTTTGCGGTGATAGTTGCGCACACACGAAACGAAGGAGGCGAGCGAATGTGCCTCCTCTCCGTAGAGGGAAAAGAAGGTTTTTTTTTTGAGTGCTGCTGCGTCGGCAGAAGTCCTGCGACGAGAGGCGGGGGCGGAGGAGGCGGAGGAAAGAGGGAGGAGGAAGAAAGAGCAGGAGGTGGGAGAGGGGAGGAGGAAGAGGCACAGAAGGGACTCACACTCGCAAGCATTTTTAGCCAAGTCGTCGTCGTTGCCTTCGCACACACACACACACACATACCGGAGAGAGAAAGAGAGAGGAGGAGGAGGAGGCGAGGCAGGAAATGATAGATCCAACGCACATGTGCCGCAGCAGTAAAAAAAAAAAGTCTCGCTGCCACACACAGACTCTCCCCCGTGTGTGAGTATGTGAGTGTGCATGTGTTTCCCGCCCCCCCCCTCGTCCTCTCTGCATCAAGCCCTTCTTTTCCTGCTCTTTTTTTTTTTCGAAAACACAGCACGGAAATTTGGGAACGAGGGGGGAAGAAGAGCTTTTCGTCGATTACGTATGCATTTCCTATCCTCATTTCACACACGCGTCGTGGTACACCTTACAGAGAGAGAGAGGAAAAGGGAGGGAGAGAGAGAGCATCGGAATCCCTCAATCTTAATTAGATGTACTATAGTACTAGTGCGGCACATATCCGAGTGCATATTCCAGTTTAAAGTCCTATAGTAGTAGAAGATGAGGGGGTTTTTTTTAGAGAGAGAGAGAGAGAGAGAAGCACCTTTTGCAAATGAAAAGCTTCATCACTGGGGCACCGAGCAGAAAAAAATGTTTCAGTGTTATTTTGGTGCAGAAAGGGAGATGTTTAACAAAGGCACGTTTGTACTAACGATGGCCTCCTCCTCCTCCTCCTCCTCCTCCTCTTCTTCATCCGTTTGCAGGCACACGTTCGAGCGTGTCCCCCCTCTCCTCCCCCGCTTTATTCGTTTGGGGCCGGGGGGGGGCGGGAGCTAGGGCGAAAGTGTGCCTTCTTTCTTTCTTTCCCGGTCCCCAATGCAACGCGATGACTCTTTCCTCTCCCGCTCTCTCTCCCTCTCTCTCTCTTTCATTCTCCACACGCATCAGAGCAGGGCAACGTCGTCAAATTTTCGTCTGATAAAGTCAGATGCCCTCCCAACAATCCTACCCCCACTATTAGTACGTAGTATTTGCTGCTTTGAAAACTGTTGAAATTGAATAGAGCACCGCTTTATCTCTCTCTCTCTCTCCGAAAGGCACAAAAAGAGGGGCAGGGTCTGTCTGTGTAGCGACTCGCAGGAGTTGCACATGTGCGCATGTGTTCGTACCTAGTAGTATACCTGGCGCATTCATCTTGATATCGGCCTCACTCACTCCTCCTCCTCCTCCTCCTCTTGTCATTAACAACCACTCGTACCTGCTACTACGTACACTAGTACAAAGTGCCGGCCTCTCAACAGTTGCGCAACGCGACAGAAATTCCCAGAACTTCTTCTCTTCCTCCTCCTCCTCCGCCTCTTTCTTGCTTTATTTCTTTCTGGGAGCGGTGTGTGTAGTACCTATATGCGGATGCAAATCAACAAAGATGCAAGTCTTTACGGGCTGCAACAGCCCTCTCTCTCTCTCTCTCATCTCCTCATCCTGTCGCTCCCTCCTCGTCCTTGGAGAACTTGGCGATGAAGAAGCCGATTGTGTCCGTCAAAAAGTCGGCGTTTCCAAGCCCGCCCGCGGGACACGAGAATCTCAGCACATTCCGAGCCTCCTCTGCTCTCAGTCCGTTCTCCGTTGACAGGCCGCCGCCGCAGCCATTGGGGTTTCCCAACTTGGCTTCCTCTGCGGCGTCCTCCAGAGAGAGACATTCGAATTCTCTCATCGCCCAAGCAACCGTCTCTTCGTTCTCCTCCACCGTGATGGTGCAGGTGCTGAGGAGGGGCGGAGGAAGGGGCAAACAAGGAAATAGTATAGTACTGTACAGCAGTACGCGCAAACAACTGCCAACTTAGTCCTCACCTATACACGAGCGTGCCTCCCGGCCGCAGGAGGCTGACGGCTGCCCTCAGCAGCTTCCTCTGCAACCTGGGGAACGACCCGAGCTCCTTCCGCCCCGTCCTGACGACGAACTGCGGCCTCTGCCCGAGGGCGCTGCAGGGGGCGTCCAGCAGCACCCGGTCGAAAGTCCCCGGAGGAAAAGGAGGTCCGTCCTCCACACCTCTTCTTCTTAAGCTCCTTTCGTGGTCTTCGCGTTCCTCCAGGACGCTCCGCCTGGCGTCGAGGACGAAGGCATGGAGGATCCCTTCAGGGATGCCTAGTCGCTTGAAGTTGGCCTCGATCTGAGCCACCTTGGACCGGGACTTGTCCAGAGCGACCAACGTCCCTTTACCGCACATCTAGGTAGAAGGAAAATAAAAGAACGTAGTGTCCCTAAAGGGGAGAGAAAAAGATGGTCCATTAGCTTTTTGTCCACCATTTCCGCCAGATGAGTTGTCTTTCCCCCGGGCGCGGCACACATGTCCATCACGGTCTCTCCGGGCCTCGGTCGGAGCAGTCCGCTGCACACGACGGAGGGGAGGTTCTGCAAGGTGATGAGGCCCCGGGAGGAGAGCGGGTCCAGGCTGGGGCAGTCGAACGCGGGCGCAAGCATCTCAACGGCGACGCCGGTCGGACTAATAATGCAAACTTCTGATTGCGCGTACTGTACGTCCATCAGTTTGTTTTATATTCACCATCTCATCACCCTATGCACCGTGTACCACTTGCTGCCGCCATCTGCGCCACTTACTTGTCCGTCTTGAAGAGCTGCTCCCTCGACATGCGCGCGATCCCGTTCCCCACGAACCGCCCGGCCCTCTCCCCGTCCTTCCCTTCCTCCTCCTCCTCCGCCGCCGCCGTCTTCGTCCCCCTGAGGCACTTTGACTCCACGTCGGCGAACACCGCGACCGCGTCCCCCTCGCGGAGGGAGGAGGGCGCTCCCAACACGCCAGGGGCGAACACATCGGCTCCTCTGAAAGGAACAGAATAGAAAAATCATGGAAGACGTCGCCGCTGAACGCATGGTGGTTGGCCTCTCACTAATTATTCAAGGCATCCACACCTTAGGACGGCGCAGCCGCAGAGGTATCCGACAACGACGACCTTGCCGCTCGGCTCCAGGTCCCGGTTGGCGCCGGACGATTCCAGCACCAAGACGTCGGGAAGCGCAGACTGCTGGACTATTCGTGGCGGAAGACAACCCTTTTTCCGGTATTGCTGAGGGATGTAAAAGACAAGGAAAAAATGTGGAAATTGTTTTTTGGCAAGAAGTTGAATAAGGGGGTTGGTTACCTTCTCCAGATGTTCTTCGATATCCTTCTCCAGGTGAGGATTCTCTCGCAACCGGTTTAACCTGGCAACGGTGAACCTTGGAGGGGTGGAGATCCACGAGGCAAAGTCGGAAGAGCCCACGAGAGGGATCTGGAGATCCAAAAGAGCGCCCAAGATAATTTAGACTTTATTTGCAAAAGAAAAAAAAAAAAAAAAGAGTGCCTACTACATTTAAAAGCGTTGCTCGAGTTTCGGCGTCAGTGAAAATGTCCTCCATCCTGGAAAAAAAAGAAAAATTCTAAAATTGCACAGACAGCAAGACGCCAAGCGCTTTCGCATATATTTCACTCCTTTATTGCACACTCCGCGCTACTGCAACAATTTATCACAGGGAAAACAATGCTTACTAGTACACAACAAGTTTGAAGGCCACGACAGTTGTGAAGTGTGACGACAGACAAAACGTGTCCAGCATTAGTGGCAGAAAAAATACAAATGCAAGGCTTTTTTTTGCAAAATTCACTGGCGTCAACGATCACGTGCCCATCTTCACAAGACTTTTCTGCTATCTCCAGTTAAAAAGCTTTGAGACTTTTTTATTTTCACTTTTCCTTTTTGGACTCCCCGGAGGACACGACCTCCCCGCTGTTGCTGTCCGGCGATTCTTCTATCATCCCGCTCATGTCCAGCCTGTTCTTGTCCACCGGATAGAGGTACCTCTGGTACAGGTAGATGACGAAAACAATGTCGTCTCGAAAACAGGCAACCCTGCAAAAGGAGAAAAAATACGCGCATCAGTTTTTCTGGGGACTCCCCCAGGGAGGCGGGGCGCCACTCTGCTTACCTGTGGGCAGTGGGCATGGTGATGATGAAGGCGAATAGGTCGTCGATGAAGGTGTTGAATGCCTTGTACATGAACGCGCGCCAGGGGAGGTGCGCGACGGACTTGAGCTTGTAGTTGACGAAGAGCTGGGGCAGCATGAATAGGAACCCAAAGGCGTAGACGCCGTTCACCAAGCTCTGGATGGTCCACGACCACCAGGACTTGTGCGGGGTGTACAGCAGGGAATAGACGGCGCCTCCGATGCACAGCGGGTACAGGACGTAGGAAAGGTACCTGCAGAGCAGTGGCAGCGTGTAGGTATACGTCTTGGGGTCTTGCGTGCTACGCTAAAGACAGATTGTCTCCTCACCGCATGGACTGCGTGTCGAACTCCTCGGTCGTCTTCTCACTGGCGGTCTTGCTGTCCGCCCCGCCGAACTTCAGCCCTCCCTTGAGGGACACCTTGACCTTGAAGGCCTTGGTTACTTTCCAAATCTCGATGACGGCGGCAATCCCGGACGGTCCAAGCACCAGCAGCGACGTCTCCTCGTCCAACAGGTACAGGAAGATGACGCTCTGGCTGAAGGCGCGCCACAGCACCGTCGTCGTAGACAGACCCTCCATCGTCTTCTTGCCACGCCAGAAACTGTTAAAAGGTGGTTTTTTTTTCAGTTAAGTCCCGAAAAACGGCGAATAGACCTAATTCTCAAAGCCAAAGGATTTGAGCAAAGCGTACACTGTACCTGATGTCATTCTTGAAGGCCAGAAAGTCGAAGAGAAGGTGGACTGCGGAAACGGCGAAAGTGACGAGGAGCAGGACCATGTTGGTGTCAGCAAAGATGCCCTTCACTTCGTCCGTGTCCTTCAGAGTGAACCCAAGATCGTGCATAGAATTGAGGGCACCAGTAAACTGGAGAAACAATCTAAGCTTGCCATAGGAGATCGGTTGGTACCTAAAAAATAAAAAAAAACTGTTTCAGAAGCATGTACTATATACAGTACCATATTACTGTACAGAAGGTGTCAATTCTGGACACAAGCAACACAACCAGCATTAGTCAAGCGCTCGCTTCGTGGCTCTACCTCGTAGAGCTTCTTGGGAGGCTCCCTTAGTATTGCACTGCATGCTCAAAAATCTACTTTGTCG